>ENA-OPCR01000493-OPCR01000493.1-human-gut-metagenome-genome-assembly--contig:-NODE-493-length-10037-cov-1.469445_pt1 | contig 10037 bp, 7 predicted proteins | sample MGYA00241571_ERZ501493 | MGnify/ENA primary metagenome ERZ501493 (study PRJEB25962, sample SAMEA2042662) | human gut metagenome | biome: human gut; feature: human-associated habitat; material: faeces... | reverse complement strand
ATGCGCTCCTCATTGGAGCAGGAAATGAAGACATTGACACAGCGTGGATGTTCTCGCAGGATGTAATCGGCACAACGCCCCACAAACAAGCAGGACTTCTCCTCCGCCAATCTGCGTATCACGTCACTCTGCACTTTGAACAGAGCATCATTACTCAAGCAATTCGTGGCTGGGATAGCCCCGTCACTGACAAAAGGGAAACGCATGCCGAAGAGCCCTCCAATAATACCTTGTGAAGCTTTCTCATCAGCTTTCTCAAAAAACTCACAACACAGTCCACTCTCTTCAGAAGCCAACCTAATCAGTTCCTTATCATAAAAGTCAATACCCAGACGGGCAGCCAGTTTCTCGCCTATCTCCCGTCCGCCACTGCCCAGTTGACGGCCTATATTGATTATAAAATTATTGCCCATACGCTTGTTCATCTATTGGTTTGCAGATAGCAAATATAAATATTCTTACGGAATATCTGCAGAAAGTAGGAAGAAAAATTCAAAGCCTCTCCCCCGACCCATCCCTACAAGGGAGAGGTTCTGAATTTGCGGAATTGACAAACCAACATCACCAATGCTATCAAACTTGCAAGCAAATCGGATACCGGCATGCTGTACCACACTCCTGCCACTCCGAAAAACTGCGGCAGGACAAGCAGGCAAGGAAGCAGGATCAGCATCTGCCGGGTGAGGGAAAGGAATATCGCTTTGCCTGCCATGCCTATGCTCTGGAAAAAGTTGGAAGTCACCATCTGGAAACCAATAATCGGGAAGAACATTACCGTAATACGCAGTCCCGTGACCGAAAGCTCTGTCAGTTCCGCATCCGATGTAAAGATGCCCACCACCAGGTCCGGCACCAGCATACCGACCAGAAAGCCGAAAGTGGTCACTGCCGTGGCATAGATTATCGTCAGTCTCAGCACCTTGTTCACCCGTCCGTACAGCTTCGCCCCAAAGTTATATCCGGCAATAGGCTGCATTCCCTGATTCAGCCCCATCACAATCATCACTACAATGAAAACCAGACGGTTCACGATGCCGAAAGCCCCGATAGCCAAGTCGCCGCCATACTTCTTCAACCCCTGATTGATAATGATAACGATGAAGCAGGCTGCCAGGTTCATCAGGAAAGGAGACATGCCGATAGCAAGCGAATCGAATACAATCTTACGTTTCAGACGGAATATCCCCCGGTGGAAATGCAACAGCTCGTCCTTATTGCTGAAAAGCTTGAACTGCCACGTCAAAGAGATGACTTGCGCCACAATGGTAGCGACGGCAGCGCCACGTATGCCCCAGCCGAAACCATAGATAAACACCGGGTCGAGTATGGTATTGATAACCACCGTGGCTATGGTGGCATACATCGCCTTCTGCGGATGCCCTGAAGAGCGTAGCACTGCATTCAGCCCCAGATAGAGGTGCGTAACGGCATTTCCCAAAAGGATAATCTGCATATAATCCCTGGCGTAGCCCACCGTCTGGTCACTGCCTCCGAAGAAATAGAGAATCGGGTCGAGAAAGAGCATGACAATGATGGTAAAGGCCACTCCCAGCACCATGTTCAGCACAAAGACATTGCCCAGCACACGCTGTGCCGTGTCATAATCCCTCTGCCCCAGCTTGACGGAAATCAGTGTAGAGGCTCCCACACCCACCAGCGAGCCGAACGCCGCAGCCAGATTCATCAACGGGAAAGTCAACGCCAATCCCGAAATAGCCATCGTCCCAACGCCGTGACCGATGAAGATACTGTCTACCATATTATATAAAGAGGATGCCGTCATTGCGATGATTGCCGGAACGGCATATTGCATCAAGAGTTTACCTATACTTTCCGTCCCCAACGCCGAGGGAGTCTTTTGTCCTGCCATATTATATACCTATTTCTTTTTAGCGGGTGCAAAGGTACTCTTTTTTTAAAACAGAACAGCAGAAAAAACACCTTAAACCTGCACACTATGCGGATGATTTATGCTATCTTTGCGATTCAATGATAAATCATAAGATATGATTACCATAATCATACCGTATGATTGATATAATCATACCGTATGATTGGCACATTCATACCGTATGAACCATGCCTGACCTACCGGTTGAGCCGGACACATAATAACAACAAGCCCCCATGGCATTCTATAAGAAAGTAAAACAGAAAGGCGACGACAAATGGCACCCAAGAGCCGTCACCAAAGGACATCCCTATACAACGGATGAAATAGCCCGATTATTGTCGGAAATGTCTACGGTAACCCCGGGAGATACTTATGCAGTATTAATGAACCTTGGTGAAGTGCTGGGCAAGCTGATGAGCTCGGGACACTCCGTAAAGCTAAAGGGCATCGGGACGTTCTACTACACCTGCCGTTCGGAAGGCACCGGGGTAGACACCCCAGAAGAAGTGAGTCCGGCGCAAATCACTGCGGTGCAGATACGCTTCATCCCCGAATACTACCGCGGGCAATGCGGACAAGTGACGGAACGCACCCTCCTCTCCCCGCATATCGAATGGGTAGATACCGAAGGAGAGGATTAATGTCACTCCCCGTTCCCTATATTTCAAGGAAAAAGGTTCGCTATCTGAAAAATGTTTCGTACTTTTGTACCCAAATTGAGTGAAATATAGCGAAATGAACGTATTAGAACTAAGTGAACAAGAAATCATTCGTCGCAACAGCATGAATGAACTTCGCGCGATGGGCATTGAGCCTTATCCCGCAGCAGAGTATGTAACAAATGCTTTCTCTACCGATATTAAAGCTGAATTCAACGACGATGCAGAGCCTCGCCAAGTGTCCGTTGCCGGACGTATCATGAGCCGCCGTATCATGGGTAAAGCATCTTTCATCGAATTGCAGGACTCCAAAGGACGCATCCAGGTATATATCACCCGCGATGACATCTGCCCGGACGAGGACAAGGAGATGTACAACACCGTGTTCAAACGTTTGCTCGATTTAGGCGACTTCATCGGTATCGAAGGATTCGTATTCCGTACCCAGATGGGCGAAATCAGCATCCATGCCAAGAAGCTGACCGTACTTGCAAAGAGCATCAAGCCCCTGCCTATCGTGAAATATAAGGATGGTGTGGCTTACGACTCTTTCGAGGACCCCGAACTGCGCTACCGTCAGCGTTATGTAGACCTTATCGTAAACGACGGCGTGAAAGAAAAATTCCTGAAGCGTGCCACCGTCATCAAGACCATGCGTGCCGTGCTGGATGAAGCCGGCTACACGGAAGTGGAGACGCCGATTCTTCAATCCATCCCCGGTGGAGCAAGCGCCCGTCCGTTCATCACCCACCATAACTCTCTGGATATGGACCTCTACCTGCGTATCGCCACCGAGCTTTACTTGAAGCGACTGATTGTGGGCGGATTCGAAGGTGTGTATGAAATAGGCAAGAACTTCCGTAACGAAGGAATGGACCGCACACACAATCCTGAATTTACCTGCATGGAGATATACGTAGCCTATAAGGACTATAACTGGATGATGGAATTTACAGAAAAGATGATTGAAAAAATCTGTCTGGATGTAAATGGAACCACTCAGGTAAAGGTAGGCGACAACATTATTGATTTCAAAGCCCCGTACAAGCGTGTCACTATGCTGGATTCCATCAAGGAACACACCGGCTATGACCTGACAGGCATGAACGAAGAACAGATACGCGAAGTTTGTCAGAAACTGAACATGGAAATTGACGATACAATGGGTAAAGGCAAGCTGATTGATGAAATCTTCGGAGAATTCTGTGAAGGTACTTACATCCAGCCTACTTTCATCACCGACTATCCGAAAGAAATGTCTCCGCTGACAAAAATACACCGCAGCAATCCGGATTTGACAGAGCGCTTCGAACTGATGGTAAACGGCAAGGAACTGTGTAACGCATACTCTGAACTGAATGACCCTATTGATCAGTTGGAACGCTTCGAAGAACAAATGAGACTGAGCGAAAAGGGAGATGACGAAGCGATGATTATTGACAAGGACTTTGTCCGTGCGTTGGAATATGGTATGCCCCCCACTTCGGGTATGGGAATCGGTATGGACCGTCTGACGATGCTGATGACCGGACAGTCTACTATTCAGGAAGTTTTGTTCTTCCCCCAGATGCGTCCCGAAAAGGTTACTCCGAAAGACACTCCTGCTAAATTTATGGAACTGGGAATTTCAGAAGACTGGGTTCCTGTCATTCAGAAAGCAGGCTATAACCTGGTGAGCGATATGAAAGAAGTGAATCCGCAGAAGTTACACATGGACATCTGTGGCATCAATAAAAAATATAAATTGGAACTGACCAATCCTACGGTGGACGAAGTTGCCGGATGGATTGCGAAAATTGAGAATTGAGAATTTAAAGATTGAGAATTATTCCAATTGTCAATTATCCATCATAAATAATAAGCATGAAATTGCCCGGTAAAATAGCGATAATGGGTGGTGGCAGCTGGGCCACGGCTATTGCAAAAATAGTCCTGGCTCAGGCTGACTCAATCAACTGGTATATGCGCCGCGACGACAGAATCGAAGAATTCAAGCGTTTGGGACATAATCCGGCTTATCTGACAAGTGTGCGCTTTGAAATAAAGAACATCAACTTCTCTTCAGATATCAACAAGATAGTAAAGGAATCGGATACCCTGATATTCGTTACCCCCTCTCCCTATCTGAAAAGCCACCTGAAAAAGCTGAAAACCAAAATAAAGGACAAGTTCATTGTCACTGCTATCAAAGGTATTGTCCCTGACGAGAACCTGATTGTTTCCGATTATTTTCACCAGGTATACGGTGTTCCCGAAGAGAATATAGCCGTCATCGCCGGTCCGTGCCATGCAGAGGAAGTAGCCTTGGAGCGTCTTTCTTACCTTACTATCGGATGTAAAGACATTGACAAGGCGAAAATATTTGCCCGCCAACTGGCCGGACATTATATAAAAACTTCTGTAAGCCCGGATGTGGCAGGTATAGAATATGCTTCTGTGTTGAAGAATATTTATGCCATCGCCGCCGGAATTTGCAGCGGTCTGAAATATGGAGACAACTTCCAGGCCGTATTAATATCGAATGCCATTCAGGAAATGAACCGCTTCCTGAATACCGTACATCCCGTAGAACGTTCTATTGACGATTCCGCCTATCTGGGTGACCTGTTGGTAACGTCTTATTCCAATTTCAGCCGGAACCGCGTATTCGGGACCATGATTGGTAAAGGTTATTCCGTAAAAAGCGCACAGATAGAAATGGAAATGATTGCCGAAGGATACTACGGAACGAAATGTATCAAGGAGTTAAACAAGCACTTGCACGTGAACATGCCTATCGTAGATGCCGTATATAATATTTTATATGAGCGCATCTCGCCCATGATTGAGATTAAATTATTAACTGATTCATTCAGATAAAATATCAGATACAATGAAGAATATTAGTTTAAACATCGACAAAGTAGCCGGTTTTGCTTCTAAGGAAACAATCGCTGCTTACGAACCTCAGGTGAAAGCCTGCATGGAAACATTGGAAAACGGTACAGGTAAAGGTAATGACTTCTTGGGTTGGTTGCACTTGCCATCGTCTATAACAGCCGAACATTTGGCTGACTTGAAAGCTACTGCCCAGGTTCTGCGCGACAACTGTGAAGTAGTAGTAGTAGCAGGTATCGGTGGAAGCTATCTGGGAGCACGGGCCGTAATCGAAGCTTTATCCAATAGTTTCCAATGGTTGAAAGCAAAACAAGACGGACCCGTCATCGTATTTGCAGGCCACAATATCGGCGAAGATTATTTGTTCGAATTAACTGAATACCTGAAAGGTAAAAAGTTCGGTGTAATTAATATTTCCAAATCTGGTACTACTACGGAAACCGCTTTGGCTTTCCGTTTGCTGAAAAAACAGTGTGAAGACCAGCTTGGAAAGGAAATGGCGAAGAAAGTGATTGTTGCCGTTACAGATGCCAAGAAAGGTGCTGCACGTGTTACAGCAGATAAAGAAGGATATCAGACTTTCATTATCCCCGATAATGTAGGTGGCCGTTTCTCTGTCTTGACTCCGGTAGGTTTGTTGCCTATCGCAGTGGCAGGTTTCGACATCGAAAAATTAGTGGAAGGCGCACGCACAATGGAAACAGTATGTGGGCCGGCTACTCCGTTTGCCGAAAACCCTGCTGCCGTTTATGCCGCTACCCGCAATGAATTGTATAAAAACGGCAAGAAGATTGAGATTTTGGTAAACTTCAATCCCAAACTGCACTATATGAACGAATGGTGGAAACAATTGTACGGTGAATCCGAAGGCAAGGACGGTAAAGGTATTTATCCGTCTGCCGTCGACTTCTCTACCGACCTCCATTCTATGGGACAGTGGATTCAGGAAGGTGAACGTACTATCTTCGAAACAGTTATCTCTATCGAAAAGCCGGAACATACACTTCAAGTTCCTTCGGACAGCGAAAATTTGGATGGCTTGAATTTCCTGGCAGGAAAGCGTGTGGACGAAGTGAACAAGATGGCAGAACTGGGAACTCAGCTGGCACACGTTGACGGTGGTGTACCCAATATGCGACTGATTGTGCCCGAGCTGAATGAATACTATCTGGGAGAAATCATCTATTTCTTTGAAAAAGCTTGTGGTATCAGCGGTTATTTGCTGGGAGTAAATCCGTTCAACCAACCGGGCGTGGAAGCATACAAGAAAAATATGTTTGCTTTGTTGAATAAACCGGGATACGAAGAAGAGTCTAAAGCCATCCAAGCTAGATTATAATCGTCAAGAACCTATAAAGAATGCCATTTATCAATGTCATTCTGAATGACAGTGAAGAATCTGAAAGCATCCACCAAGTGCTTGCAGATTCTTCACTTTGTTCCAATCCAACGGTCACACCTTTGGAAGTAATAACTATACATTTATTCTATGTTTAAAGAAGCGATAAATAACTATCTTCATGCTCATGGATACGAATCCATCGACCTGAAAGCCGTATTATTCGATATGGACGGAGTGCTGTTCGACTCCATGCCCAACCATGCTGAAGCATGGCATAAAATAATGAAACGCTTCGGTTTCGGCCTCAGCCGAGAAGAAGCTTATATGCACGAAGGGCGTACCGGTGCATCTACGATCAATATAGTAAGTCGCCGGGAGCGTGGGCATGATGCTACAGAAGAAGAAATAAAAGCCATCTACCAAGCCAAAACTGAAGAATTCAACAAATGCCCCAAAGCAGAACGAATGCCCGGCGCACTGGAAGTATTGACTAAAATAAAGAGCGAAGGACTGACTCCGATGGTAGTGACCGGTTCGGGACAAACTTCGTTATTAGACCGGTTAAATCATAATTTTCCGGGCATCTTCCAAGCAGACTTAATGGTTACCGCCTTTGATGTGAAATATGGGAAACCAAATCCGGAACCGTATCTGATAGCCCTAAAGAAAGGCGGCTTCAAACCCAATGAAGCGTTAGTAATAGAAAATGCACCACTAGGTGTACAGGCGGGAGTTGCCGCCGGTATTTTTACTATCGCCGTGAATACAGGACCATTGCACGACAATGTATTACTGAATGAAGGAGCGAATTTACTTTTTCATTCCATGCCCGACTTCAATAAAAATTGGGAAACACTACAATCTGCATTAAAACAAGATTAAATTTTGCAAGAATTCTTCACAATCAATAAAAAAGAGCTCCTTGCTTTCACCTAGATGAAAAACAAGGAGCCCATATTATATAAAAAATCACAGCCTATCAAAATACCTGAACCTACTTTAAAACTTTGCGTAACCAAGGAATAACCAGTTCGTTTTTAAAATAATGAGAAGGGGGATCTACATTGACCGTTTCGAAATAGGTCTTTGAATCCAGTCCTTCATCAAGGTGCTCCACATCTTTTCTAACTGCCTTATCAGCAAACTTCGGATAATGATGAAACTCCGCATTTTCCGGTTTTCCACTAGCAGCATAAGCAGATTGCACCAAACGGAAATCACGGTCCAACCCTCCCTCTGTAAAAATGATAGGACGAGGAGCTAATGACGCAACAACATCTGGAAAATTAAAATACCTCCAATAACCAGGTATCAGATGACGGATAGAATTTGGAAAAGGACGCCTGTTTTCCTTGTCAGGTTTAGTCATCACAACGGCACGTTCTTGAGTCTGGCATAGAAAATCATTGTACACAAAAGCATAAATGTCCTTATCCAACACCCCCAAGACCATCATCGGTTCTGTACCTAATGAGAATCCGCTAATCACAATCCTGTCCTTTCGGATATAAGACTGGTCTTTCATCCAATTCAGCACTTGCATATCCAGATAAGAAGTATACCCTAGCCAACTCCATCCCAGTTCAAGCAAAAAACGGGAAACAACATCATAGTCATAATTCCATCCTTTATCATAACATTCCAAATCGGAGGCTTCTCCGGCAGCGGCATTATCCACCGCTACCGCCACATAACCTTCTTTAACCATATTCAAAGCCATACTTACTTTGGGATTATTATAATCCTCAGTTAACTTATCACAGATGCCGGGCTCACCGGCCAATCCTTCTTTGGTCCTTCCGGAACCCGGAATGCACAAGACTCCGGGTACTGCACCCTTCAAATGTTCCGGTTTCAAAACCAGAAAAGTGGAAACTGACTTTGGAAAAGGATAGAACTCCCATTTCTCTAAAATATATCCCTCTTTTTTTTCCGTTTTCACACAGACAGGAGACGGTTGTCCCTTTATCTCGGGAAACTTCATGATCTCCACCATTGCAGCACGCACTCCATCCTGCCATTGCGTAAAATCCTGTGCGGACATACCGGAACGGTAAGCATATTGGGGATGTGTATCTTTCAACATCTCATGCACAATGGCATAAGTACTTAGTAACCGTCCATCCCCACGATCTGATTTCACAACTGCATGCTTCTCAGGTTGGTAATTCTGAGAATTACCAACCATACATAAGCTGCATACAGATACTAAAAAGAGCAATCTTTTCATTATCATCATATTATCTCACTATTATTCATACCCCGGAGTCTGCTTGATTTCCGGATCTCCATTCAAAACTTCCACATTAACAGGCCACAACATCATATACGCCTTATCCTCTGTTAATATAGGCAATGAACTTCCATAATGCGCTTTAACAGAAAAGACAAAAGGTTTTCCGTTGGAATCACGTAAACGCAATAAATCAAACCAGCGGCTTCCCTCACCTACAAACTCTTTATCACGTTCCTGCAAAATAGCCCACTCATTATCCGCATAATCTCCTGCGATATATTTATGTTGTTCAAATTTATCACCATAAGCACGCTTACGTACCTCATTTATATATGCAGCACATTTATCCGGAGCTCCCAACCCGTTTTCACACTCGGCCAGCATCAACAAAACATCAGCATATCTATATACCGGTACATCTGAATCATAATAATGAGTTCCTCCATCCGTATGTCCCATCAGTTTTTTCCAACAAGCGCCACGAGTCTTTCCTTCGAACATATATTGAAAGAAAGTAGCATCCAAACGAGTATCTTCCTTATCATAAATCTCGATAAACGGCACTTTATACTCATAACGTAATGGTCCGGCTGTCAATAGCTTCAACGGATCCGGACCATATTTATTTCCATCCAAGTCCGTAGCATTGGTAAACAAGGCTACATTATAGAACCAGTTCGCCCCCCAATTGGTCAATTCATTCTTATTAAAACACAGAGCGAAAATGATCTCTTTATTCTTCTTCCCCTCCGGAGTCCATAAATCCGCAAAGTTTGGAAGCAGTTCGAATTGTTGGTTCACCAAATTCAATAAAGCCTTCTTTGCTGTCAACAAGTCACTGTTATTAGGATCTACGGCAGTCAGAGTAGCTATATGATCCCCTGCAATATCATCATCGGGTAATCCTGTAGTGACTTTGGCAGACCACATATATATCTTGGCCTTCAAAAGTTCCGTTGCATAATAAGACCATTCATATTGGTCGGACATCTTCTTATCCGACTCATTGAAGAAAGCTTCGGATTTATT
>ENA-OPCR01000491-OPCR01000491.1-human-gut-metagenome-genome-assembly--contig:-NODE-491-length-10061-cov-0.944933_pt1 | contig 10061 bp, 8 predicted proteins | sample MGYA00241571_ERZ501493 | MGnify/ENA primary metagenome ERZ501493 (study PRJEB25962, sample SAMEA2042662) | human gut metagenome | biome: human gut; feature: human-associated habitat; material: faeces... | reverse complement strand
CAGACCGGTTGCTTTTTCAAACTGGCGGAACACCTCAGGATTGAGCGCTTCACCGGCGATAGACGCATGCTGAATAGAAGAAAGATCAAATCGGGACAGGTCCTGCTTGATCAGCATGCGGTACATCGTGGGCGGCGCACAGAATGTCGTGATCTGATACTTCGCAAACATCGGCAGAATTTTTTCTGCATCAAAGCGGTCGAAATCATAAACAAACGAATCACAAATACCACCACCAACATGAAAAAAACGAGAGCAACAGAAACAGGTAAGACCATGGAGTACGTCGTCGAGGGCGATCCCGTAAAGCAGGGAGACATCGTAACCGTTGATGGCGTTAAGGGCGTTGCCCTTTCCGATGGCGAAGTGGGCGATACCATTACACTCACACTGATTGAGGAAGAGGTCACGCCGACTGACTCCGACGAAGCCAAAACGAACGAGGATGTAGTTGCAGCGGCCGAGGATGCAGCCGCAGCTGCTAAAGATGCCGCAGCTGCGGTAACTGAAGCTACCGGAGGAACGGAACAGACAGAAGAGAACCGCAAGCGAACGCAAGCGATCCAGCAAATGGCCCGTGCCGCTGGCCTTTCCGCCGATTACGCGCTGGCACTGGTCGGTACCGATCTTACCGTGGAGCAGTGCAGCACCGCGATTATGCGACGGCTGGCTAAACGAAGTCAGGAAAACGGCGTGAACGGTAACCATAGTGTCCGTGCGACCGGCTTGGATGCTGGCACCAAGAAGCGTATGGCCGTGGAGAACGCACTGCTGCACCGCATTTATCCGTCCAAGTTCTCGTTGGACGCCGGCGCCCGCGAATTTCGCGGCATGACCATGGTAGAGATCGGGCGCGAACTGTTGTCCGAGCGCGGTATCAACACCCGAGGCTTGGATCGTTCCGAAGTGGCCAAAATGGTTTTCAACCGTGCGCACAGCACCAGCGACTTTCCGCTGTTGTTCGAGGGTGTGATCAACAAGATGTTGCGGGCACAGTATGAGTTCGCACCGGAGTTTTGGGACAAAATCGCCCGACAGACCAGCGTGGACGATTTCCGTGCACGCGGTCTTTACTCGGCCGGTGTCGCCAATGGCATGAAGAAGATCCCCGAGGGTGGAGAAATCAAGTACACAACGCTTAAGGAAAGCAAGGAGCAGATCCGCGTCGAGACGTTCGGCGAGGGCATCAGTTACACCCGGCAGGCGTTCATCAACGATGATTTGGGCGTGTTCTCGATCATCCCGTCGGCATTCGTCCGCCATTGGGATATGCTCCGTGGAAACCTCGTGTGGGGTCTGCTGACCGACAACGTGAAGATGTCCGACGGCAAGGGGATTTTCGATGCTACCCACGGCAACCTCCTCACGGGTGCCAGCAGCGCATTAAGCGAGGAGAGTCTTGCGGCGGCAAAGACGGCGATGATGAAGCAGAAAGACATCGCGGGACAGATTATTCGCATGGTGCCACGTTACCTCATTGTGTCACCTGAGAACGAGATGATGGCCAAAAAACTGGTAACAGCGACAACGCCCGTCAAGTTCGAGGACGTGAACGTTTTCGCCGGTGCGTTCGACGTGATCGTCGAGCCGCGATTGACCGATCCAAAAGCTTGGTATCTGATGGCCGACCCGTATGCAGTGGATAGTCTCTACTACGCATACCTGGAGGGCAACGAGGGTCTGCGTGTGGACAGCACAGAGGAGTTCAAAACCGACTCCATGGACTATGCCGTCCGTGGCGATTTCGGTGCTGCGGCGATCGACTATCGTGGCATCGTGAAAGCAGCGGGGAAATAGCGTAACGGCAAACTTCCCGCAGGGGCGGAATTTATCGTGCCTGCCCCTATTTTAAGCAAAAACTAAAAATACAGAGCAATGAAAAACTTCATCCAGGATGGTAAGACCATCGAGTATAAAGTCGCAGAAACTGCGATCAAGAGCGGTGATGTACGCGTAATCGGTGACGTCGCTGGTGTTGCCGTTACTGACGGCGCCGTGGACGAAACCGTCGTGTTGAACGTTACGGGCGTGTACGAATTGGCCAAAGGTACCGGTGCAATCACGCAGGGCCAAAAGGTGTATGCTGCTGCCGACGGTTCCGGTATTGTGGCAACGGCCGAGGATAACAAGGCTGTCGGATGCGCTTGGGAGGCTGCCGACGCAGGCGATACCACGGTGTTGGTCAAGTTGAACGTATAACCTCCGAGCGTATGAACAACCGATTTGACAGGATGGCCAAAATAGCATCTTCGACCATTTCCAACCTTATGGGCGAACCCGCTGTTTGGCTATCCCCAAATCGGGGAAATATTCCCGGACGGGCGTTGTTCAAGGACCCGAGCGAACCCACGCAGATCGGAGACTCCGAGGGCTACGAATATAGACCGAGCACGGCCACCGCAGAGTATTACGAAGGTAATTTCGTCGGGCTGAAGCAAGCCGTGGATGCCGAAACGACCGAATACCTCGAAATACGTGGAAAACGGTATTTGATTACTGCGGTGGACACCAAATTTGACGGAAAAACCTATGTGGCGCATTTGACACCGCACGCCGAAAGCGAAGAATAGATCATGGAGCAACCAATGACAACCAAGGCAGACGCCAGCATGTCCCCTTACGAAAGGTATGAGGACGAGCTGGTCACGTTGTTGCAGATGCCGGGTGTCGATGTCAAGCCGTTACCCAAGATCGAGGCTCTGGAGTTGCCGCGTCAGACCGAGAAACCGCAGATTTTCGTGCTGGTAAACGGTACGGAGTTCGCCGAACGCGAGGAGTTGGCCGTCGTGGCTCAACTGGGAACCGTTCAATGCGAACTATTCATCCGCGCGAAAAACCGGCGGGGAAAACTGGGTCTTTTTGATGTTTACGAGGCGGCGAAATCCCGTCTTTTGGGGCATCGGATGCTGGGTGCGAAAACACCCATTTACTTTAATTCGTTCGGCTATGTTTCGGGCCTGCACAACTATTGGCAATATGCGCTTACATTTTCATTTGCAGCCTATACTGTCGAAGCAGACCGCCCCGATAGTGTGCCGACGATCAAGGAAATCAAAAACGAATTTACTGAAAAATGAAAAAGTACGAGGTAGTAAGTCCTTACGTTGTTTTCAGCGTTAAGGCCGGCGCAGGTCGAAAGGAGTACGCGTTGAAAAAAGACGATGCCGTCGAGTTGCCAGAGAATGACATCGCGGTTCGTGCGATGGTAGCCCGCCGCCAAATCAAAGAGGTGGCTGCGACAACTGTCGAACCGGCTGACAGCAAAAAGAAATAGCCGGATAAATACAAACCACGCCGGAAACGGTATAACAATTTTATGACATGGCAGATTTTTTACATGGTATAGAGCACATCAACGTCACCAGCGACACGGTGCCCGTGAACGACATCGTTACGGCGGTTATCGGGCTGGTGGGTACAGCGGATAAGGGCGACACTAACGTCCTCACGTTGTGCAAGAGCGCGGCGGACGATGCCGCATTCGGTACAAAAGGAACCATCCCCGAAGCACTTAAGGCGATCCGCATGCAAGACAGCACTGCCGGCAGCGCCTTGGTGTTTGTCGTCAAAGTAAAGGATGCCACCGCCGAGATCACCGGCGCCGACATTGTGGGTACGGTTTCCGAAACGGGTGAGCGTACAGGTCTTAAACTGTTTGAGACCGCAGGAAACAAATACGGCTTTGAACCGATGATCTACATCGCACCGCGATATTCCGCATTGGATGCAGTGAAGCAGGAGTTGATTGTCATTACTGAGAAAACCGAGGCGATGGCATATATTGACACACCCGACGGCTGGGGCTTCAACCAAGCCATTGAGTCGCGCGGTGCGGAGGGTGACTTTGCCACACTCAAAGCCGGGCAAAAGCTTCTTTTCCCGCATGTCCTTGTTGCGAACCCGGAATATAACCCGGATGTCGAGGACCCAGGGGAAAGATACCTCACGCTCCCGGTGTCAGCTTACGCGGCGGGTTTGCGGGCCAAAGTCGATTTAACAGAAGGATGGCATGTGTCATCGTCGAACCACGCCTACACGGGGATCGAGGGTACCGACGTGCCCATCACGTTCGCGCTCTCAGATAAAACATGTGAGGCCAACCCGCTGAACGCACAAGGCATCACGACAGTTGTTAATATGTACGGCAACGGCATTGTGGAATGGGGAAACTACACCGCAGCGTTCCCCAGCACCACCACTCCCGACGCGTTCGAGTGCGTTCGCCGGTCACTGATGATCATGAAGCGTTCGATCACGATGGCCTGCGCCCAGTTTATCGATGTTAAGCAGGTAAAACAGGCCGACATCGACCTGGTTCGCAACATCGTGAACCAGTACTACAACCGGCTGACAGCCGAAGGTAAGATCGTTTACGGGCAGTGCTTTTTCGACCCTGCGAAGAATCCGGCCACCGAGTTGGCACAGGGATACGTCACGTTTTCCAACAAGTGGACGCCCGCCGTGCCTATGCAGCGCATGACGTTCGACCACAAAATCGACATTAACAAACTCTCAACCATCGAATAGCCATGAATATCGCAAAAGTTTACGACGCAAACGTCTATGTGAACAATGCCAGCAAGCACGGGCTGGCGTCGGAGATCACCGCCCCGACCATTACGGCCCTTATGACCGATTACAAGGCTATGGGCATGATTGGTTCGGCCGAGTTTTTCAACGGGTTCGATAAACTCGAAACGACGATCAAATGGACGTATCCGGACAACGAGGCGCAGAAAGCTTTCGGAAATTTCCTCAAGCCCGTGGACCTGATGATCCGTTCCAGCAAAGCGGAATACGACAACACGGGAATCACGGAGGAGAAGCCCATCGTGATGTACATACGCGGGTACTCCAAGACACTCCCCGGTGGCGCGTTCAAGGCCAAGGAGGACACCGAACTGGAGTCCACCGTTTCCGTCCAGTATTATAAGTTGGAAATAGACGGTGAGGAGATCGTCGAAATCGACGTAATCAATAACATCTACAAAGTCGGCGGCGAGGACTTGCTGGCTGAACGTAGGCAAAACCTTGGATTGTAATGGGACAGCAAGCACTGAATCGCAAGCCGAATTTGTCAGTTCGGCGGCGGCTCCAGCTCGACGCCAACACCGAGATCGCTGAGATTGGTATCACGGTACGCAAGCAGATGGAGCTAACCAACAACAAGAGCCTGACGGACGTCGAGCGCGGCATGCACCTGATGGCCGCCAAAATTCTCGTAAACGGTCAGCCGATCGTTTACGACGATCTGATGGACGGCTTCACTACCGAGGAGATGGATAAGATCACCGAGTTCCTTTTCCCCGACGCAAAAAAAGAGGTAGAAAGGGACATCTCAAAAAACGGATAAGGTCCGACGCTGGCGCAAGGGTGCTAATCAGACAAATCCCACATGCGGATATTGTTTTTTTAGCACACTTCACCGGCGGCGGAATAGATGGCGTTCTCGATCTGATCGTGGAAGATTATTTTGCCTACTTGGACCGCGCAGTCGAGATTTACGAAAAAGAGATCACAACACCCCGCCGGGTGGTATTATCCGGCATCGAAAAGCGATAACGACACATGGCAGCCAACACTCTGAAATTAGCGTTCATTTTGTCTGCAACGGATAAAATGAGCCGCATTATAGACGAGGCCGTCAAAAAATCGACGGACAAACTTTCTGCATTCGAGCGTACCACAAGCAAAATAGGTCGCTCAATGACGAAAGCAGGAACCGTCATGCTGGGCGCGAGCGCAGCCGTCGGAGGTAGTATTTTGGCCGTTGGAAAATCGACAGCCGATTACGCCGGTGATATGTACGATATGGCCCGGGGAGCCGGGATCGGTGTAGAGGCATTCCAAAAACTTGCGTATGCCGGTAGGATGTCAGGGGTCGAAACTGAAAAATTGTCCGCGTCGTTAGTGAAGTTCGACAGAATGGTCGCCGAAGCTACCGGCGGAAATAAGACGTACATGCAGACGTTCGAGGATCTCGGTATCAAAATCAAAGACAGTGCGGGTAATCTCCGCCAGCCGAACGAGATTTTCGAGGATGTAGCCGATATTTTTCATAATACCGAAGACGGCATCGGAAAGACCGCTTTGGCGGTTGAATTGTTCGGCAAGTCGGGTGCCGATCTGATCCCTATGCTGAACGATGGCAAGGCCGGTCTAAAAGCGTTTTACGCCGAAGCCGAGCGTTTGGGACTTGCGTTAAGTAACGAGATGATTGCCAAGGGCGACGCATTTAGCGACCAACTCGAAAATATCGGAGAGCAGGTCAAAGGCGTTAAGTTACAGTTAGGTGCAGCACTGATCCCAGCATTGTCGGCGGCAACCGAAAAAATATCAAAGGTTATCGATAAGATAACAAAATGGGTACAGGAAAATCCCGAACTGGCCGCCACAATCGGCAATATAGCGATGACCACGGGTAAATGGATCGCTATATTAGGCACGGCTGCCATTGCGATCGGTAGCGTGACGTTCATCGTCGGGCAGTTCGGTAAGGTATTCCGAATAGTGTCTGATTCCATAAAAATTGGTACCAAAATCGTCAGCGAGTACAAAAACGGCATGTTGTTGTTTCGTATGCAATATGCGTTATTCTCCGTTTGGTCGAAGATCGCCGCCGCCGGCCAGTGGGTATTTAATACATCCTTGTACGGGTGTCCAGTGGTGTGGATTGTCGCCGGTATCATGGCGATTATCGCAGCCGTGGTATTGTTGGTCAAGTACTGGGACGAGGTGGCCGCATGGTTTAAAAAGTTGTGGGACGCTATCGTCGGGATATTCAAAGCAGCGTGGGAAGCGATCAAAAAGGTGTGGAGCACTGTAACGGGCTGGTTCTCGAACTTGTGGGGCAGGATCAAGGCCGGTGCGGGGAAAGCTTGGGATGGCATCAAAAATACCATCAGCAAGGCCCGCGAGGGAGTGCAAAAGGCATGGGGATCAGTGAAAGGCTGGTTCTCTAACCTTTGGGGTAACGTCAAGAGCGGCATTTCGAACGCATGGGGAGGGATCAAAGACTGGTTCAGCAACCTGCAACCCGTCGAATGGATGCGCGGCGCGTGGGAGAATGTGGGGACGTTCTTCGAGAACCTCGGCCCCCGCTTTTATGAGTGGGGCAAAAACCTATTGCAAGGGCTTTGGAATGGAATAACCTCTATGGTCGATAAGATTGTCGAGGGAATGAAGAATATCGGCCGTAGGATTGCCAACGGCTTCAAGTCTATTCTCGGTATCAATTCCCCATCCCGTTTGTTCGCCGAATATGGTCTGAATATCACGCAGGGGCTGGTCGTTGGCCTTGATCGAGGGGGTGCAATCGTCGAAAATGCTACCGAGGGCGTGGCCATGCAAGCGACCCGTGGAATCACGCAGTCGATGCAATCCAGCACGGTGAATACCTCGACCATTGTAGGCGGCGGGAATACCGGCCCGTCCATTACCTATGCCCCGCAGATCACATTCGCCGGATCGACTACGCAGGAGGTGCGGGACGAGTTCGGAAAAATGCTGAAGCAGCATGCGAACGAGATCATGGAACTGATTCGTAAATATGAAGAAAACAAGACACGTTTGTCCTTTGCGTAATAGCTGGCACCCATGTTTGCACAACTCGGAGATCACATATTTCAAGGGCTGAAAACTCCCGTATCGACCAGCGAGGCAGATGCCGTAAAATACGGCCAAATCCCTCGTGTCAATGACAAAGACGCCATCCAGCCGACTGGTGCCGAGCTGCGGGAGTTGAGCCTGACAATCACATATTCATCAGAATTTTGTGATCCGCAGGCCGAGATATATGCGTTGAAAGCGTCGATGCACGCTTTCGAGGTGCTGCCGTACATTACCGGAGACGGGCGAATTGTCGGGAAATTCGTTATTACGAGCTTGGACATCGCCAACCAGCAGTGCGCGGCGGATGGATGGGTGGAGCTGGCAACCGTCACCGTGAATTTGCTGGAGAGTCCCGGCGAAGAGGAAGCAGCCCCGACAGGGCGGGCGCTGAGTAGTCAGAAGCCGATCGCGGTGGCGCCTGTTGCGTCGGCTCCAAGCCCCGCCACAGGTATAACCAACGACGTGTCCGCAGCCAAGGAAAAGGTTAGCGGAATGAAGCAGTCGATTGCTAAGGTGAAAAGCAGGACCACCAGCCTTAAGCGCGGGGTGCGCGAGGTCCAGCAACTGGCCGCCGATGCGCAAGGACTCTATGCGTCGGCCAAAACGAAAGTCGCGGCAACAAAGAAAATAATCGATCGCGCTGGCGACTTGCCCACATCATTGGACGAAGCGATTGCATATGCCAGCAACCTCGCAAAAATCGACAACGTGGTGGATGTGTCGGTGCTGGAGATGAATGTCGGGCAGTTGTCCGACAGCGCGGAAAAAGTAACGACCAGCGCCACGCCGGTAGCGGGGTTCGCAGGAACAAAAGAGGGAGGCAATTAAATGTCAAGTTTCAACTATACGACCGTTGAGGGAGACCGGATCGATCTGCTCGCTGCCAAGTTTTACGGCAGTATGGACGGGATCGCCATCATATCGGATGCCAACCCGCTCATACCGCTTACGGCGGTCTTCCCGCTGGGCACGGTGCTGGTGATCCCGATCGTCGAAGACAGCGATATGCACGTAAATACAGACCTGCCGCCATGGAAACGTTAGAGAAAGTCATTGCGAAAATCACCGTCAATGGTAAGAACGTAACCGCCGACGTGTCGCCCTATCTCTCCCGATTGTCGTATGCAGACAAAGAGGAGGCGGAAAGTGACGATTTGACGCTGACGTTCGAAGATACCACTGACCATTGGAAAAACGGATGGTATCCCGAGCAAGGCGACACGCTGGAGGTGTCGATCGGCACGCCCGACGCTCCGCTGGATTGTGGACTCTTTGAGATAGACGAGATCGGGCTGGAGTTCCCGCCCGATACGGTTGCAATCAAAGCTATCGGTGCCGCTATATCCAAGGCGCTGCGCTCGAAGAACAGCAAGGCGTTCGAAAAGCAGTCGTTGAAGCAGATCGCCCAATACTTTGCGACGAAGCACGGGCTGAAGCTCGTGGGCAATGTCAGCGACCTGCAAAAGATAGAAGTCGAGCGCAAGACGCAGGAGAAGCAGACAGACCTCGCATTTTTAAGCAGGCTGGCCAGAGAGTACGGGATCGTATTTTCCGTTCGTGGCGATCAACTTGTGTTTATGGACACCGAGGAACTGGAGTCTCAGCCCGTGGTGATGACCATTCACAAAAACGAATTGAGCCGGGCGTCGTTCACTGACAAAACGAGCCAAGTATTTGGCGGGGCTGTCGTGGCGACCCGCAATATGAAGACCAACAGCGTCCGGCGATGGAAGATCGAGCCGTCAGACCAAGAGGGAGGCAAGGGCACATTGTCGAAAGACACGTGGCAGGGAGACGTTACGGTAGAGAACGAGACGCAGGCCCAAGCCAAGGCCAAGGGTGCGTTGAAAGAAAAAAACAAGGACAAAATAACGGGGAGCATCACCGTTGCGGGGAATGTCAAGCTGGTAGCGGGGATCAATATCGAGCTGACTGGCATCGGCAAGTTTTCCGGAAAGTGGCATGTGGTATCGTCGGCTCATGACCTCGATAATTCAAGCGGGTACGTAACCACGGCGACAATTAGAAAAATAGAGGTATAGGTATGTTTCGGCTGGGTATAATATCAGAGATCGGCGAGGGTGAGAACCTGGGCTATGCGCGTGTTTCGTTCGACGAGAACGAGATCGTTTCCGGCTGGCTGGCCATCCCGTCTATGGCTACCTACAAAACGAAGCACTGGATACCGGTCGAGGTAAATGCGCAAGTGCTGTGTTCAATGGACGAGAATTGCGAGCAGGGCGCCATTGTATTGGTACTTTGGAGCGATACGGACACACCACCCGACTGGGCTGGACCTGACACTATGGGCGTAAAATACGCTGACGGCGCCGAGGTGTTCTATGATGCCAAGGCGCATAAGTTGAGCGTGAACGCACCGGATTCCGAGCTGTCGATCGCGTGCAAAAAATTGAACGTCGAGGGTGAGGTGAACATCACGGGCGACACCA
>ENA-OPCR01000467-OPCR01000467.1-human-gut-metagenome-genome-assembly--contig:-NODE-467-length-10401-cov-1.183356_pt1 | contig 10401 bp, 8 predicted proteins | sample MGYA00241571_ERZ501493 | MGnify/ENA primary metagenome ERZ501493 (study PRJEB25962, sample SAMEA2042662) | human gut metagenome | biome: human gut; feature: human-associated habitat; material: faeces... | reverse complement strand
CGGAGCTGTTCTCTGTGCTGAAACACTGAAAGCAAAAGGCTACATCACACGTTACAACGGCGTGATCACAGAAGTTGAAGAATGGGGTAAGAAGAAATTAGCTTACGAGATTCAGAAAATGCATGAAGGCTTCTACTATTTTATTCAGTTTGAAGCAGATTCTCAGTGCCCGGCGGAGATCGAGAGACATGTCCGCATCATGGACAATGTATTAAGATACCTGGTTGTCAAGAAAGAGGCATAATTTTTGCAGCGGATTTTCGAAAACACCATTAAGAACCTGTTCAGTTAAGTGAAATCATAAGAGAGGTAGAACGATGAACAAAGTAATATTAATGGGACGCTTGACAAGAGATCCTGAGGTAAGATATTCCGCAGGAGAAAATGCAGCAGCTCAAATTCTTTAGGCGTCAATGTTATTTCTCTTCCCGCTTTTCTGACAATATGCGCTTCCGCATCGAGTTCAACATCCCCGACGCGAAGCAGGTTGTTTTTGTAGCCGTGCAGCCGCAAAATGTTTTCGATTCTCAGAAGCAGTTCCTCAATTTCGAACGGTTTAACAATGTAGTCATCCGCACCCATGCGAAATGCCTTCCGCTTGTCGTCCAGTTCCCCGCGCGCGGTTATGAATATCACCGGTATTGAATACTCATTAATATATGAAAACAATTCGTATCCGCTGATCTGCGGCAACATAATGTCCAGCAGGCAAAGCTCAAATTTTTGCGTTTCCAGCAGATTTGCACCCTCCTGCCCATCAAAAGCGGCAAAAACGTCATACCCTGCATTTTTCAGCGCGAGCTGTATCAAAGCCGAAATATCTCTGTCATCCTCAACAACCAGTATTCTTATCATCTCATCCTCTGCCTCTTTTTCGGAATAAACATGATAAATTACTCTTCATGTTCAAGCCGCACTTCAAAATTCATTCCGCCAAATCAAAAGAGCAGCGCAAAGCGCGCCGCCCAAGTCATCGTTCACAATGCGCCGTTCAAAATATCGCGGCGGACACGAAATCAATAGTGCGGAATATCCGTCTCAAGTTTGGAATAGTCCGGTGTTGCATGAGGCTCCTCCGGCGGATCGACATCAACAACGGTAAGCCTTGTAATGTACCATCGCCCGTCAAACTTATCAACAGTGATTTCGTAGCGGCACGCAACCCAGCTTGGAACCGGGTCGGTTGTATCGCTGCTGTAAGGAGTTGCCTGAATGTTCGGAACACGCTCAACGACCTGCAGCGTTGCCTCTTTTGACCACGGCCAAACCCGGAACTTTTCGATTTCCAGCCTGTGATCATATGAATCCACTCGATAGAGCGAATACTTGTTTCCGTTCACCGCTTCATCTTCCTGAAGCCAGCTTTCGGTAAAATGCTCTGTCAACTCGGCTTTTGATTTGTTCCCGAGAATGCAGTCGGCGCGCATCTCCATTCCTTCGGTCACAATAATATATATATTGCTGACATACATTGCCTCCATAAGCGCAGCGTAACAAAGCGTTACAACAACTGACGCAATAAGAACAAAGCGCAATATATACCAAATGGATCTGCGTGCAACACCGTACTTGCTGCGATCCGCCTTTTCGACATCAGTGTCAGACAAGATGACGGATTCTACTTTTTTAACGTCCGCATCTGTAAGTTTTTTTCTTTTCGGCATAATCCGAATCGTCCTCCGTACATCCCGCTTATGCACTGCTTTCGCAGGCTTTCGGGAAAATCATGCAGCCTTTACTGCAATTATAGTATAGCATAGCAATGCCGAACTGGCAAGCTTTTACGATGCGGCTGTACGCTCGGTTTTCCGTATCCGCTGTTATCCGACAGAATCAGCCCAATTCATCGTTAAACGTGCCCTCGGCAAAACAGGGAACCTGTTTGCAGGCGCGAAACAAAGCTGCGCTGAAACGCGACATCACCTGCGGAATCTGCTGCCGCTCCATCGGATAGACAGCGAAAACAAGCAAAGTCTTATTGTGTAATGTCGATTCCGCTCTTTGTGCTGCGAATATGCACCGTGCCGTTCGAAGTCAAAAAGGTCCGACACCCCTTTGCCGTCAAAAGATCCAAAGTCTTTTGTTCCGCAGGATTCTTATCGGAACACGTAATGACTGCATATTTCATGTTAACTTTTGAAAAATAGTCTTCAAGCTTTGAGTTATAAACGCCGTGATGCGGCACTTTCAAAAAATCGCAAGGCTGTACCCTTCCCTGTGAAAGCATATCGGCAATACGCTGCTTTTCAATATCGCCCGCAAAAAGAAAGCTGTTTCCGAGATGTTCGAGACTTACGACCAACGAATCGTTATTGTCTTGGTTTTTTGCATAATCTTTGCCGAACGTGCCCACGATGTTCAGCTTTATGTCCGAAACAGTCAAACTGACCGAGTCAGATACAGCTTCTGCGCTTCCGCATTTTCCGTTGGCTTCAGCTTCCGTCAATGCATTTCTGTATGACATATAAGCGTATGCCGTTGTATCGACAGGAGTATAATCAGGCTCAAGAAGCTTCGAAACTTTATACTTTTTCAAAAGAGTCGGCGCGCCTCCGATATGATCCTTGTCGTAATGTGTAATAATCAGGTAATCAATGCTGCTGATTCCGAGCGCATCCATAGCTGCCGAAATCTCCGCACCGTCATCCTCTTCTCCGCAATCAACAACAATGGATGTTGTTCCGTCGGTAATAATGCTGCAATCAGCCTTGCCGATTTTGAGAATTTCAATCTTTAACGTATCTTTTAAGGCTTCATTCACATCGTTCTTGGGTGTGCATGCCGCGAACAAGCAACAAAAAAGCAGCGCGGCAATCATTAAACAAGCACAAATTTTGGTCATAAACTTTTCTCCTTCAAATCAATTTTCGATAAGCCAAACTTCATCCAGCCATTCAAGTCTTCCGTTGAGCCAAGTCTGCAGGTTTGCAACACCAAGGCTGAAATTTTTCTTCCATAATTTATAATTTGCATCTTCGGCTTTTGCAAGATACGCTGCCTGCTCCGGAATCAGAGCCTGAAGCTCCGCAATCACCGTTGTGCGATAACAGGTATATCGTTCCGTCAACAGCTCACGAAATTCATCCTGCTGATAAAGTTTTTTTATCCACGGGCAGGATGAATTAATAATCATAAAGTCTTCACAGGTTCCGCTGCCCGGGCAGTCCGTTGCATCGTTTCGTTCCTCATCCGCATTGCTCCAGTTCACGATTCCGTAAGCAAGGTCAAAATCCCATAAGGCAGTCATGTAAAGTTTATTGTTGTCGCGCTCTTTATACATCCAACAGCTTGTTTTCAAATTGCCGTCTATGTTTTTGCTGATTTCCTGAACTATCACAAAATCTACCCATGAATCTTCATCGATGTATTCAGTATATTGTTCCGAACTGAATCCCATCACCGAGTTATGGAGCCGCTGCATGTAGACGTTCAGATATTGCAGCACCTCACGCCTCAGTTCAGCATCTTCAATCTCAGGCTCCTCCAAAACAAAATAATCCTTCACCTGGTTCGCCTGATACGGGCAGTCGAACACCTGATCCTTTTTGTAGTTCACTCTTCCGTGAACGTTCTTTTCAATCAGATAACCGCCGGTAATATTGTCTTCATCCGCTTCGGCAATGTTGATTTTGTTTTTTTCAATTGAAATTCTTTCAACCAAAATATATATGCCGTTGTATTTGCCGTTGAGATAAACATCAACAAATTCGCATTTCGGAACATAATCGATACCAATCAAATCCTGATATGCTTTATAAGTAATATAATTCCGCATCAGGGTTGAATCGGTGTAACTCGCAACAATTGCATATTTTTTTGTTTTCGGAATATCGAGCAGTGAAGCCTTTTCGTCAAGCTTTATTGAGTACGGTTTTTTATCATAACCCCATGACGAGTTCCCGCGCCCTTTAACCTTGCCGCTGCCGTTATAATTACCGCTTGCAAACGTTTTTGTTCCGAGTTGCAGCGATATTTTTGCGTTGACCCATTCATCCTTTGTTACGGATTCAAAATCGCAGTCGATGCTTATATCCAGTCGCGGCAGTGCATCCGCAGTTGCATTCACGCACGCAGCCGTAAGTTCCGTCACGGCAATTTTTGCACCTTTTTTCACCCTGTATGTAAATTTCACCGAGCCATCCGCAAGTTTTTTTACTTCGGCTGCCTCCGAATCATTCCCAAAAAAATATGAATATTTGCTGTTATATGTCCAGCCGGCATCAAATTCTGCCGTGAATTCCAATGCTGCGGTTTTTTCGAACACAAAGAACGCCTCGTCCGGGTGTCCTTTCAGGTGCATACCGTCGCCTTGAGGCGTTATGTGAACGCCGTCGGAAGTGCGCGGCTCAAAATTCCAACCGTCACCGTCATAATGCTTTTCTATCGCCGCTTTAATAACAACACTGTTTGTATCGGCTGTCTCGATTGAGCTTGCAAGTTTTGCGGAATCTGTTGTTCGGATTAAAGTTGCCATCTGAGCAAGCGGAAAAAGCACAGCCGTAACTGCAAGAATAAGAGCAATTGCTTTGCGCAGAATCTGTTTCATCCGTCCTCACTTTTTTCTGAAGAAAATTCAGACCGAAGCATATTAATTATTCATGCAAACAAATAAGTTCCGCCGCTGAGATGCCCTCCGCCGGTTCAAACCTGCCGTGACACGCACCGTATTTATCCCACAACTTTCCCGATAACCCGCAGTTCATAGGAGTATTTAATCTTTATCGGCTGATACTTCGAGTTGAGTGAAATCAATCTGACGCTGCCGGATTCGGAATCAAGTTTTTTGCAAAAAGCTTCTCCGTTAAGAACAAAAATGCCTATTTCACCGTTTTCAAGTTCCTGCTGATGATGCACGTAAACAATTTGTCCGTCGTTAAACAGCGGCGTCATTGAATCCCCGCTTATGCGGACAGCAAGGGTTGCTGCTTCCGGAACATTTTCGTCAACATCAATCAGTGTGTAGGAGTCACTGTCAAGAAAAACGCCGGAACCTGCCGATGCCGGCATATCGTAAAGCGGTATCTGCCGCCTTATACGGGTGATTTTTGCCTGATGTGAAAAGCTCGGATTCTCGCGCAGCATTGAAATATACTCGTTCGCGCGTTCCATGCCCACGCGATTCAAACCGTAAAACGGATCTTCGCTGCACTCTTTGCTGCGAAAAACCCTGTGTACATCTGATACTCCGTAAATTCCGCACAGGGAGATGAACTGCTGTGCATCCGGCAGACTGTCGCCGGTCTCCCATTTGCTGACAGCGCGGTTCGTTATCGGATCTCGATTAAATAAAGTTGCACATTCAAGGCTGATTTTTTGCGCAACCTCAGTTTGATTGAGTTTGCACGCTTTGCGAAGCTCCGCCAGTTTCCTTCCGAATTCACGATTTCCGTTCATTTTTCCCTCCGCAGCCGGCCGCGATTCAACTCGTGAAACGCACCTGTAATTCCTTATCCGCATTATAATGCATTTCGCATCCGATTGCAAGAGATTTTTTTTAAATATTTCTCTGATATTGAGAAATCGCCTCTTGACATCTCCGTTCAAGAGTATTATTATATGTTCAGTCGCCCATTAGGCGATTAGTATGAGCTTGCAGAGGCGTTTCGATATGTGTGCCACGATACTTCATGTTGATATCAATAATTTTTATGCCGGAGTTGAAATCCGAGATTGCCCGTCGCTTGCAGGGCTTCCTCTTGTTGTCGGCGGGGATATTGAGGCGCGGCACGGGATTGTTCTTGCAAAAAATAATATTGCAAAGAGTTTCGGGATTCAAACCGCCGAAACCATCGTGTCTGCGGTTAGAAAATGCCCCAATCTTTCGATTGTCCCCGCGCATTTCGAAAAATACGAGCAAGCCATGCGTCAAAGCCGTGAAATTCTCATGCGTTTCAGCGACAAAATCGAGCCTTTCGGAATGGATGAAGCGTGGCTTGACGTCACGGCTTATGCCCCGACCGTCGAAGACGGCCGCGAAATTGCGGACAGGATCCGCAAATGCTATCACCGCGAACTCGGTCTTACGGCTTCAGTCGGGGTCAGTTTCTGCAAAGTTTTTGCCAAATTAGGTTCAGATATGAAAAAACCGGATGCAACCACGGTCATCACGAAAAACGGTTTTAAGGAAAAAATCTTTGCGCTTCCGGTTGAAAGTCTGCTTTTTGTCGGTAAGGAAACAATGCACAGGCTTAATCTGCGCGGCGTTTTTACGATAGGCGACCTCGCCCGCACTGATCCCGCTCTTCTTTGCGCATGGCTCGGCAGCAGCGGTGCAGAGCTTTACCGTTATGCCAACGGACTCGATGAAAGCCCGGTGCAGAATTACGGAATTGAGACGGCACTGAAAAGCATCAGCAACAGCAGCACCCCTCCGCACGACATCTGCTGCGCGGGCGATGCGCTCCGTATGCTTCAATCACTCGGCGAAAACGTCGCCGCAAGGCTGAGAAAACACAAACTCAAAGCACGCGTTGTTGTTCTGCATGTTCGCGACAGCACTCTTTCAACGTTTGAGCGGCAGGTTCGGCTTCCGCGTCCAAGTTGTCTCTCAATCGAACTGCGCGATGCAGCGTTCAATCTGCTTTGCGAGAACTATGATTGGAAACGTCCGATACGCTCACTCGGCATACGTGCATGCGGTCTTGTATCCGCAAATGAGCCGATTCAGCTCTGTTTGTTTGACGATTACGAACAAACCGACAGGCAGCTTAAAATTGAAAAAACTGCCGACATCATACGCAAAAAATACGGCAGCGGCAGTTTTGTTCTCGGCACGTCAGTATCAACACGGGAAACTTCTTTCATGCCGGAAAGAAAATTCAATCCGCTTCGCCGAACTCAGTAAGCTTCAGGCAATCAAAAAGAAACGATGAGCTGCATCTTGAACCTCTCCTCGCCAAATACAGCATGCGGAATGTCCTTCGGCATGATGAGAGTTTCACCCTTCGTAAGGATGAAAACATCCCCGCCGACGGTGAACCGTCCCGTACCTTCAAGCACAGTCACCATAGCGTCTCCACCGGCAGCGTGTGTTGAAATTTCTTCATTTTTATCGAAAGAAAACAAGGTCATGCTGACAAAATTGTTTTGAACGAGGGTTCTGCTCACAATCTGTCCGTCGCGATAGTCAACGAGGTCCTTAAGGCAGAGCTTTGCCTGCTTGTCAATATTCTTGAACATTCAATTTCTCCTTAATTCTTTTGCAGCGTTAATTCATGATTCCGAAACCCCTCCCGACGACTTCCTTGGTTTCAATTACAGAAAACAGAGCCTTGGGATCGTTTGCTTTGACGATTGCTTTCAGGGCGGCAATTTCGGTGGTTCGAACAATGCAATAAACAATTTTGCGCGGTTCACCCGTATATGCCCCCTCTCCGTTCAGGAAAGTCACGCCGCGCTTCATCTCGTTGAGAACATGCGGAGCGATTTCATCCCACTTTTGACTGATTATAAACACCGTCACTGTATGATTAAACCCGGCCATTGTGTAATTCAGTACGGCGGAAGAAACAAATGTTGCCATCAGGCTCAGCAGTGCGGGTTTAAGCCCGAAAAACACGCCCAACGCAGCCATAATCACGATATTATAGCAAATGCAAATGTTTCCCATCGGAACCGAAAGGCGGCGGCTCAGAATAACGTTCAAAATATCCATTCCGCCCAACGTTGCGCCGCGTTTTACAACAGGAACACCCGATGCACCGATAAGTGCCGCTCCGACAATGACCGACAGCAATTCAGAGTTTTCACCCAAGTCAATCGTAAAATCGCGCACGAAGGGCAGCGAAAACATAACAGAGTAACATATTGTTCCGATTGCGCTGAAAACAATGAATTTAACGTTCACACGTTTTGCGCCGATTATAAGCACCGGAATGTTAAGCACAACCAGCGTGACCCATCGGGGAATATTCGCAGTGTAGTCAAGCAGAATCGCAATGCCGGTAATTCCGCCGGACAGCATGTGGTACGGTGTGTAAAACGCATTCAAAATCAAACATTGAACAAGGCAAGTCAGAACAACAATGCAAAGAGTTATTGCGTCCTGCACCGGATTAAACGCCGGATCATACGGGTTAAATGCCTTTATTGATTTTGCTGTTTTCTCCGCGCTTTTTTTCAATCGTTTGCCTCCCGTTTGCCTCTGTTCCGTGTAGCGCCGTTTGCCGCATCGGCTTCGTCTACAGCTTCAGTTATAATTGTTTCAATTATATTTGAAGCTCCGCCGTTTGTCAACATGCGCCGTCAGCCGACGACCAATTTGTTCGTTTTCTTCAGGAACTTTGCGGGAATCGCCCTGTCCAAACGCCACGTGATGTTCATCGGGCAGCTGCCCTCGTGCTTAACGCAGCAAGCCGTGCCGAGATAGGTATACGCCTCCGCGCCGCAGATATCTCCGCAAGCTCGTTGTTCAGCGCGGTATTGATAATTTGTTCATACAAACCGGGGTGCAACATTCTTTTCACTCCGCTTTCTTTCCGTTTGGATTGCCTCGTTTTGCGTTGATTCTGTCGATCTCTTCTTTGATAATATTGCCGAAGTCCTTCTCGTCCAGCTCCCTGCTCTCGTTCGCCGCTTCGGATTTATCTGCAAACGCATCAAAGATTTCCTGCTTGCTTTCCAGCAGGGCGGTGATTCTTTCGTCCACCGTATCCTCACACAGCAAACGGTACACAAGCACGTTTCGCGTCTGTCCCATTCGATATGCCCTTGAAATCGCCTGATTCTCGGTCGACGGCTTGAACTGCGGTTCGCACAGGATAACAACGCTTGCGGATTGAATGTTGAGCCCCGTCCCGCCCGCCTGGATTTGCGCCGCAAGAACGCTTCCCGCGGGCGCCTTGTCGAAGTCGTCAATAATATCCTGCAGCCGTTGCGGCGTGACCGAACCGTTGATCGGCCCGTAGCACCGTTTTCCCAGCATTTCGGTAATTTTTTTAATCGTATCGAGGAAAAATGAGAACACAATGACCTTTCTTCCGTCGTCCTCCGCCTCCTCAATAATCTCCTTCATGCGCATCGCCTTCGATGAATCTTTCAAATCATCAACGTTCCACGAAACACGCCTTGCCGCGGCAAAGCCCTTGTTTAAAACAGCATCCTCATACACCGCTTCCTCAACGCTTGTCATTGTACACCATTCCATGTTCTCGATTAAATCCGGCAGCTCCTTCAAAACATCCTCGCGCTTGCGGCGATAGTAAACGGGGGCAACCTTGCTTCTGAATTCCGGCGCGGACGAAAGGAACTCCATGCCGCGGACGGACGACGCAACCGTCGGCTGCAATATTTTGATAAGCGAAATCATTTCATCAACCTTGTTTTCCAACGCCGTGCCCGTCATGAACAGGAGCCGTTCGGTATGGTCGCTTAGGTTGGTCACGTTTTTTGTTCTCTGCGCTTCAGGATTTTTAACGTAATGCGCTTCATCCACCACCAAGAGCGAAAATTTAAACCCAGCGTCGAGCTTAAAAAATCCCGTTGTTTCATAGGTTGTTACCGCAACGCCCCCGGTCTTGATCCAGGATTGCAGCGCCTCGGCTCTGTCCGCCCCGTGAACCTTCGTTACTGAAAGGCGGCTCATTTTTCGGATTTCACGACACCAGTTCGTCAACACACTCGCAGGGCAGACCACAACGAAATGCGTTGCGCCCGTGTTTCGGAGCGAGACCATCGTTGCAATTGCCTGTATCGTCTTTCCGAGACCCATTTCGTCACCCAGCAGCACGCGCTCCTGATGCAACGCATATTTCACGCCCCATTCCTGATAGCGACGCAGTTCGCACAAAAGACCGTCCGGGAAAAAGCCCTGTTCCTGTATTTTTCGCGCCAACTCTTCCGGCAAACCGTAAACCGCGTCATCCGTGCCGAGAATGCCCGGATTGATATCCTCCAGCGTGTTGAAAAAGCGAATGGAATTTTCCGAAAAATCCGCCCACGCCGCAGAACCTGTTTCCGCCTCAACATTTTCAAGCGCCGCGAGTATCTCCGTCACCTTGCTGAAATACGCGCCCTGCAACAGCTCGCTCAGCGACTCATAAGCGTCGATTGCCTTCTGCTTTTTCAGCTTCGAGCTAAACATCCATTTCAATCCGCCCGCCGCCGTCTGCAAATCTTCAATGGCGTATTCGATTTCGCGGCCGTAATTTTTAATAAGCTTTTTGACCTCGGCGCCGTACTGCCCGCCGCTTCTGTATTTTGAAATCGCCAAAACCGCTTGCGTTGCCGCCGGGGTTTTATTGTCCTCGCTCAGTTTGATTTTAACGCTCTGCCTTGTGGCAGAAACAATTTTCTCCGCAGTCTTTTTGATTGAATACGCCGCCTCGTCGCTGATACCGCTTATGGATGCCAACGAATGCACCGACGCCCCCATGATATCCGCAATGCTCTGATAGCCGTTAT
>ENA-OPCR01000444-OPCR01000444.1-human-gut-metagenome-genome-assembly--contig:-NODE-444-length-10658-cov-1.008300_pt1 | contig 10658 bp, 12 predicted proteins | sample MGYA00241571_ERZ501493 | MGnify/ENA primary metagenome ERZ501493 (study PRJEB25962, sample SAMEA2042662) | human gut metagenome | biome: human gut; feature: human-associated habitat; material: faeces... | reverse complement strand
CGGGCCGCCTTCGAGGTTCATGACGGTCGCGCAGCGCCACAGGAACGCCGGGCAGAACATCGCAAGGACGCAGACCCGAAGCCAGACGATCGCTTTATGGTTTTGTCGTTTCATATCGTTTTTCTGTTATCGAAACAAGGACGAGCGGGCGCCGGAAACTGCCGGTTCGTCGGGAGTGTCCGGATTCGGATTATCGGGCACATCCGGGTTTTCCGGGGTGTCGGGATTTTCGGGCGTATCGGGATCGTCCGGAGCTGGTGTGTCCGGGGTATCCGGGTCGTCAGGCGTACCGGGATCGTCGGGATTCGGGTCTTCCGTTCCCGGATTGTTCGGATTGTCCGGGTTATCGGGCGTGTCGGGATTTTCAGGATCAGGATCCGGTTCCGGCTCGGGTTCCGTATAAAAGTCGTTGCACATGATCCACTTGCCCTTCAGGAAACGTTTGCCTTTTTCTTTCGGGTAAAAGGTTACGCTCACGTGCATCTGCGGAAGATTCTCCCCGATGGCCTGCTCGGTGAATCCGTAAAGCCGATTCGACTGGTCCACGGCCAGGATGAGAAACCGGGGGCCGTTGAGCTGCATCGCCAGCCAGTTTTCGTTGCCGTCGATCTCGTACGGCTCGCCCTGGGCGATCGGCCGCAGCTTCTCGCCGGTTCTCCGGGAGGTGATTATTCCGGCCACGGCGTCCTCGTAAGAGAGCACGCTCCATTCGGTTGTGTCCGCGTCGAAGGCATAGGCCAGCATATCTTCCCGGGGGATGGGGGTCTTGACGGTACCTTCCTGCGCCCAAGGCCGGAGCACGTAGAATGTTTCGTAACCGATCGACTTGAAACATCCCGTCCCCGCCAGGGCTGCGGCCACCGCGACGAAAGTCAGTATCTTGAACTTATGCTTTTTCATGGGTTTCATTCCGATTTTTCAGCTCTTCGAGCAGCTCTCCGACCGTTTTCCCCAACACCGGATGGCGGTAGTCGCGCATCCATTCGCGCTCCTGGATCAACGGATGGGGAACGGTCAGCCGCTCGGTGCGAATCACGCGGTCGTCGTAGAAGAGTATGTCGATGTCGATCGGGCGCGACGTATATCGGGCACCGGTCCTTTGTTTGAGCGACTGTTCTGCCTCGCGGTCGCGCCCCAGTTCCCGCTCGATCGCCTGTAAAGCGTCGAGCAACTGTTCGGGCGTCAGGTCGGTATCCACCTCGAGGACCTGGTTGGAAAACTCCTCTTCGGCATCGAAACCCCATGCTCGGCTCTTGTAACGGTGCGAACAGCGCATGACGGGTCCGGCGTGCTGGTTGATCAGCCGCTGTGCGTTTTGCAGGCGGGTCTTTACGTCGCCCACGTTTCCTCCGGTCAGTATGATCGCTCTTGCCATAACTACAATTTTTTAATCATCTTACTCACGCTCAATGCGAAATGGGTGAACACGATGGTCGGGTTCCCGTTTTGCCGGATCTGGGCCATCGCCGATTCGGCCTCCGCGACCAGCGATTCGATGTTCTGGTTTCCGATGAACGGCGCGAAATTGCGGCAGAACTTCGCCTCCTCACCCCACAGGCAGGAGATTTCGCCCAGTCCCGCATGCAGCAGGTAGCTCTCCCGCAAAAGACGCACCGCATCGGTCAGGAAAGCCCGCTGCTGCTCCCGCGAAAGTTGGGCGACCTCTTCGGCCCAGGCCATCAATTCGAGGTGCTTGTCGTTGTAGCTCAACCGCATGAGCGAACAGAAAAATTCGAAATCGTCTTTGCGGAGTTCGTCCCCTTCGCCGCGCAGCAGATGCTCCAGTTCGATCAGGTCGCCCGCAGCCAGCCGGGTAAAGGTACGAATTTTCTCCGGATCGCGCTCCCCACGGCGTTCGAGCTCCGCACGAACCTCTTCATCGGTCAGCCGGGGTACGACCACCTCCTGCGTTCGTGACAGAATCGTGGGCAGCAACAAGTCGGGACGCTCGCTCACCAGCACGAAGAGCGTCTTTTCCCACGGCTCTTCGAGAATTTTCAGAATCTTGTTGGCCGCCTCCTCGTTCATCGTTTCCGGAAGCCATACGATCACGCACTTGTACTTGGCGGCAAAGCTCTTGAACGAGAGCTTGCGGATGATACCGTCGGCTTCGCGGGCCGAAATCGCCCCTTTGAGAGTCCGGCCCAGGTCGAGGCGGTCGTACCACTCCTGCGGCGAGAAATAACCGTTTCGCTCGCTGACGACCTGCCGCCAGAGCGGCATGAAGTCATCGCTCAAAACCGCTTCTCCCGATTTTTTGCCCTGTTTATTGACCGGGAAGACGAAGTGCAGGTCGGGGTGCGCCAGACCGGCGATCTGCCGGCAGTTGGGACATTCGCCGCACGAATCACCGTCGCGGCGGTTCGTACAGTTGAGGTACTGTACATAAGCCAATGCCAGCGGAAGAGCCCCGGCTCCGGGACGTCCCGTGAAGAGCTGGGCATGGCTCACCCGTCCGGCATCGACCCCGCGCACCAGATGACGTTTCAGCTCCCGCTGACCGATGACCTCCGAAAACCGCATTTTACTCCCTGTTCCGCTGCATCCGCCGGAGCCGCTGCCGGACCGCGATGCATAGCATCGCCACCAGAACCAGTCCCAGCGTCAGCGTGCGATCGCGGCCGGGTTCCCACGAAAGGGCCATGACTCCGGTCATGAGCAGCGTGCCGCTGAGCAGCAATATAATCAATTTTTCACTCATCTTTCGTTGCTATTTGTGCCCCCGGTGCATTGCGGAACGGACCAGTGCCCGAAGGTCGATCTTCTCCCGCCGCACGGCATAGTAAAAGTAGAGCAGCAACAAGGCCGCGTAGCAAGCATATCTGGGTACAGCCGGAGCGACTTGGTCATCCACGACGACACTCACGCCGTATAGAACCAGCGCCAACGCCACATATCCCAAAATCCGTCCGGTCTGGTAAGGCATGGGATAAAAACGGCGGTTGAGCCAAAAACTTACCGCAACCATCGCCGCTTCGCTGACTAAACGGGCCCAGGCTGCTCCGTAGTATCCCCAGCGGGGAATAAATGAAAGGCTGCATCCGATCGTAAATATCAGGCCCACAAAGGTAACCACGATAGCCAGCGAGGTTCGCTCCTCCCGTTTGTACCAGAACGACAGATTGAGCCATACGCCGTTGAGGACGTTCGCACCCAACACCACCGGTAAAATGCCGATTCCTTCGCGGAAATCCTTGCCGACGATGAGTCCGAAAAGATCCCGGAAAAAAGCGATTCCCAGGAATATGAACATCGACACCAGTACGTAGTATTTAAGTGCTGCGGCATTCATCTGCAAGAAGTCCGATTTTTTATAATCGGCCAGGAAGAAAGGTTCGGCGGCCAACCGGTACATCTGCACGAAAAGCATGAGCACCATACCGATTTTGACGATCGCTCCGTAAATACCCACTTCGCCCATCGCACCTTCCGGTACGAGGTATTTGATCATCTGGGGGTATATGAATTCGTTGGCCGTGCCTGCGATGCCGCTGACCATCAGCGGCAGTGAATAGACGAGCACCCGCCGCAGCAACTTGCCGTCGATACGGGGCAGAGTGCGGTTCGTCGTGGTGAGAATTGCCAATAGGGTGAGCAGACTGGCGATCAGGTTGCCCACGAAGACCCAGCCTACGCCGAACGATGTTTCGTAAAAGCCGGCAAGACCGAAGGCCACTGCCAAAACTACCGTAATTACGACGCTGAGGGCCTTGAACCCGACATAGGTCAGCGCCCGTCCCTGTTCCCGCAGGCGTGCAAAGGGAATCGCCGTGCAAACGTCGAGGAAAATGATCGCCGCGACCCATACTACGAAGTCGGGGTTTGCGGCGTAATCCGCTCCCATCCACTCGGAAACCGTCGTGCGGAAGAGGGTTACCAGCCCGAAAAAAAGCAGGGCCGCCAGGGAAGTGATGCCCCATGTGGTAGCGAACAATCGCCGTTTGGCGGCCGTCACGTCGCCGCCCGCTTCGTCGGCTTTGGCTGCAAAACGGAAGTATCCCGACTCCATTCCCATCGTCAGGATCACGAGAGCGAATGGAATCAGGGCATATACGTCCACGGTGATCCCGTAAATGCCCGGGTCGAACACCCGGGTGAAATAGGGTGTCAGCAGGTAGTTCAGGAATCGTACGACGATCGTACTGATGCCGTATATGGCGGTCTGTTTTGCGAGTTTTTCGAGCATAAGTCCTTATGGAGGACAAATGTACGAAATTTATTTCGCTTTCGGTCTCCCGGTCCGGGCAAATATCCGGTCCGGGCGTGCCGCTGTCCGTCGCTGCCCGGATCGGAGAGGACGCGGAACGGGCGGAACGGAATTTCAGGTATGGCGGACCTGTCTTCCGGACTTTCCGAAAAACGATGGTTTTACAAGATGCGGCTCGGGCTGGCTCGACCGACCGACGATCGGAGCGGATGCAGAAGGCTCTCGTGGATTTCGCCGCGCAAGGAGGAGAAATGCTGATCAAGTTTGGCTTGTCACTCACTTTTCCCCATCTTTGACATAGTCTTAGATAGGATGCGCCTCGGAAAACTGGGCCCAAGTTTCCATTTTTCTCTCGGCTTTCCCTATCTTTGCAGAAGATAGGATTCGGTTTGGCAATCTTTTGGGTGCAAGTCCGCACGATTGCCCTCACATTTCACTATCTTTATCAGGAAACATTCACTTAAAAATTTTAGGAAATGGCTACGATTCAAACTTTGTATCTGGGCGATCTGCGGACCGAAATCACGCACGTCCAGTCCGGTAACCGGGTTATCACTGACGCTCCGACCGACAACAACGGCAAAGGCGAATACATCTCTCCGACGGACATGGTTGCTGCAGCTCTGGGAAGTTGTATGCTGACCCTGATGGGGATAGCCGCTCGTCGGCTCGAAATCGACCTGAAGGGAACGCGTGTGGAGATCCAGAAAGTCATGGCCGCCGAACCGCGCCGCATCGCCGAGATCCGGCTCGATTTCTACCTGCCGGGCGATTACAGCGACAAAGACAAGAAAATCCTGCAAGGCGCGGCCGAAACCTGTCCCGTCGGCAAATCGCTCCATCCCGACATCCGGCAGGCGGTCACCTGGCATTACGGCAGTGCGAAATAACGGGGCCGGGAAGATACGGCGGCGACTGTCAAGGGCATCTTCCACCGCGACGTGCGCGACGAAGCTCGAATGCGGTTTGTTTTATTTGATTGCAAATAAAATTGTATTTTATTTGGTAATCAACAAAGAAATGTTTAACTTCGGATCAGGAGGAAAACTTCTTCCGGCCCTGTTCCGGGAATTTTCAGAACTCTCGGAACAGGGTTCGACCGAAAACCCTGAAATTAATCCGTTATGAAACATTTCGGACTTTTTTCGCTATTTTTCGGGTTCTGACTGTGGCTGGCTGTACGGCCGATCCGGGCGCGGAGCCGGGGCCTTTCGGTGAAAACCCTCCGACTGCTGAAAATCCGCATGCAGTCCCTGTCGAACAGGCTCTCGAAGAGTTGCAATCCGTCCTCGAAGAGATCGATATTCCCGCGGAAGATGGCGCTGTCACCCGCAGCGGCGGCATACGGCGTGTGAAAAACGTGACGACGGTTTCTCCCGAAGCGTTAAGTCCCGGCGGTACCCGCAGCGAAGCCACGGCCGACGTGGAGGATCTGCTCTACATCGTCAATTTCGAGAACGAGGCGGGCTATGCCATTCTGGGGGCCGACGACCGGTTGGAGCCGGTCTATGCGGTCGTCGATGAAGGAAGCCTCACGACCGAAGAGTTCCGGTATGCCGTAACGGTTACTCCCGAACAGGCCGAAGCGGACGGTGAGTTGGTATTCCCCCTGCAAATGGTTGCACAGGCCGCGATCATTGGAATCGAAAATGCCGATATAGATGCTGATGGAGGAGTCGCACCTATGAGCGACGACGGGCGTCACACGGGGGATTTAGGAGGCAATGTTTTAAGAGAGGAATACACTCCGTTCGTTGTTCAAGAAAGGATAGGACCGCTGATTCCGGTAAAATGGGGGCAGGGGGCACCGTATAATGTTTGTTGTCCTTTGGTCCATGGACAATCTCCTGTTGCTGGTTGCGGAGCCATTGCTGCCGCACAAGTAATGGTATCGAATTATTGGAATTATGGATACGCTCCGAAATCAATAGGAAAAACTGCGATCGATTGGACTTTGATAAGACGAACCATATTGAGTCCAAAACTTGTATCTTCAGGAATAAATGGAATGCCAAGTCCTGAAGGTTACGCAGTGGCTATGCTAATCGCTGCTGTGGGAATAGATATTGACACTGAATATGGCTTGGAAGAGAGCATGGCATATGCTTATGATTTACAAGGTTTTTTAATCCGTATGCCCTCCAAAAATGTCACTTACGAAACATATAAGAACAGTTGTGTGCGAAATATGTTACATGACCAACAAAAAGCAACCATTATGAGGGGAGTTCATATAGAGAATGGCGAAAAAAAGGCACATTTTTGGAATTTGGATGGATGGCTCTATCGTACAAGATACATAAAAACATATTACCGTAATGGTACTGTTTCTCAAAGAGGACCTTTCGGACAAACTCTTGTCCATTGCAATTTCGGGTGGGAAGGAGTTGCAGACGGATATTATTACGATGGAATATTCGATTTGAGCAAAGGTCCGGTTATGCCGGAAGATTCGGATGCCGGTACTCCAGCTTCTAGATATTACAAAGATTTAAGTATATTTACTTATACGTTAGTATTATGAATATTGGAAAAATAATCTGCCTGTTATTGATAATCCCGTTGTGCTGCGGATGTAACGAACACGAAACATCTTCTGCCCCTTCATTTCGACAATGCTTTATCGAAGTTTATTACAGCGGAGGTTTAGAATTACCAATGCTCCAAACCGGGTATTTTGGAACACAACCTACCGTTCCGCCACAAAATTTACAAACAGGATTTGTCATAACTCCGAATTACTCACACAATAACATGTGTGATTCGTTCTCCGATCCGGAAGAGTTTCTGCGATTAGCAACACGCAACGATGATACGTCATTCAATCAATGGGTTCCGGACCATCTCTGTCTTCGCACCCCTGCTTTTGCTAATAATTTCCGAGAGCTGCATGTTGTGAGTAATGCCGATTGGGACGAAGAGCATCCTGCCGGTAGTCTGCTGGATGATATTCTACTTGTGCGACTTTATTCCTATGCCAATTTTATTCACGAAGGATATCCCGGGAAAAACGACAATACGTTTCTATCCAAAAGGAAGTATTTGTCTGTAATTAAAAAGTTAATGTCGGAGCTGACGCCTGCGGATATGGAAATGATTTACTGTTGTGAAGTCAACGATTTTTCCACTGATACATTATATCCCGTGATTGTTTTCACCAGCGCCCCGACGCTCGAAAAAGAGCATACATTGACACTTCGCTGGACGACCGTCGAGGGCGATGTCAAGACTGCCTCGGTCACCTGCACGCCGGAGGTCGATCCTGCGTTGCAATAAATAGCCGACAGGAACAGCATAATATAAGGTCGAACTTCAATACGGGCTAAAATTCTTGCCGCTCCAGTCCTGTTTCGCAAGAAAGACGCTCTAGACAAACGTTTGATCCATTGCAATTTCGGATGGGGAGGGACAGCCAACGGGTATTATTACTACGGAGCTTTCGATCTGCGCAACGGACCGGAGGCCGGTTATGACGGTGAGGACACGAGTTCGTCCAGCGACAAGTATTACGATATGGAATTGATAGTCACTTACACCAATTGTCCTTAAAAAACGTATGATTATGACACGAAAAAACTTGATATTATTGTTGTTCTCACTCCTGACACTGAACTCCTGCAACAAACATGAAGGTCCGGAGTTGAGGTTTTGCGAGAACTACATCCAAAACTATTGTCAGGGGGATTTGGTATTGCTGTCCCGAAGTCCGGACCGCCCCCCGCAAATCCCGGCAGACCCGCAAACCCCCATACGCAATTTTTGGATAGAATTGACCGATTGCGAGTGGATTTCCCCCGAAAGCGACCCTCAGGAGTTCGAACGCCTGGCGATTCGCAACGGGGACGTCGGTTATAACCGCTGGCTCGAGTTTTGGGAGTACCCCTCTGCTTTTGCCGATAATTTTCAGACAATGCATATTACCAGCAATGCCGACTGGGATGAAGAGCATCCGGCGGGGACATTGCTGGACGATATCCTGTGGGCCGAATTTTGGTCCTACGCCGATTATATCCGTAGCGGATACGAAACAGGGGGCGGCAACAATGTACAGATGCTCGTCGAGGATTTGAAAGCCGACGATATGCAGATGATACGTGACTATGTGATTATCTATTTCACAAAGACCCCGACCATTGATCCCATTCACACGCTCACTGTCGAATGGACCACCGTCGAGGGGGAGGTCAAGACCGCCTCGCTCACTTGCCGGCCGCAGGTCAATGCGAAAGAATAACCTGCGTGCAGTCACGTACGATTTAACAAGATAGAAGAGCCATGAAAAAGAGTTTATTGCTATTGTTGCTGCCGTTTTTATGCGGATGTTCGGAAAAGGAAGAGCCGATCGGAGGACCTGTCATCGGACCTACTTATTTGATAGCCCGTTACGTGGAAGGAGATATGAAGCTGGACTATATTCCCCGGACCGCTGCGACGGACGGCAAATCGAATACGCTTTACATAGACTGGGCCGACACCGAAGAGTATTATAATCCGGATATGGAGAAATACAATCTTGGCCGGCAAGAGTTCTGGACTCCCGAAAACAAGGCGAAATATCTCGAAATCGCAAAAAGAAACGGGGATGAAATCGGTGCGTACGAGGGCGGCACGCCTCCCGGTCTGTATTTCGGCGATCAGATTGCCCTTGCCGATAATTTCACTTCGATGCATATCACGAGCGATGCCGACTGGGATGAGGAGCATCCGGCCGGCAAACCGCTCGACGACCTGTTCCGGGTATCGGTGCGGAGTTGGAAACAGAGGGATGAATACGGGGCCCCGCTTCTTTGCCGCGAGAGGATGGATCGGATCGGGCCGGAACATTTGCAGATGATCCCTTTCAATCCGAAGAATCCGTGGGACGGCCGGAAGAATTTGCGGCCGATCGAAATCGAACCGCTTGCCGAGCCTGCGTCGGAGCAACATCACCGATTGACGCTCACGATGACCACCACCGACGGACGTACAAAATCGACTTCGATCGACTATCCGCCGAAAACGGGACTATAGCCGACCTTATACTGTAGCCCGATCAATCGGACCGGCGGGAACAGGTAACTTCAGGTAATATTAATTGCTGCCGGGGGTTGTCTGTATGGGGAAATTATCTCCGAGGAAACTTGACTGTACCTGTCGCCGGGAACAGCGGCGCAACGTCCGTTGCAAGCAAAATTTCGGGACATGAAACAGAATAATCTGATGTCAAGTCGTATTCAGAGCACGAAGGAAAAGGAGAACGGAAACGATCCTCATACAGGAATCGTTTCCGTTCTTTATTACATCCGCCGGTCGCTATTTCTTCCCGGTTTCGGCGATGATCTTCCGAAGGGCGGCGGTAAACTCTTCGGCCGGCATGGATCCTGTTATCTTACCCAGCAGGTCGCCCTCGGTATTGAATACGAGGTAGGTCGGGATCGACCGTACGCCGTGTTTGCCTGCCAGCGCTTTCCCGGTCGGCTTGTCGATGTCGTATTTGGCCGCGACGAAATATTCGTCCATAAAATCGCCCACCTCCTTTTTCGAGAAGACGTCGCGCTCCATCGCCTTGCAGGGGCCGCACCAAGTGGCGTATAAATCGATGAAAACCAATTTGTCTTGAGCGATGGCCTCTTTGCGGACCGCATCGGTCGAAGAGTCCAGGAACCGTACCTGCGCGTCGGCTGCGGCACTGATACCCAGTACGAGTAAAAGGGTAAAAAGAATCTTTTTCATTTTCGTGTTTTATAGAGTAACGAAACGGTTGTAGCTAAAATTGTGCCGTCTCGTTCTGCGCCGTACTCAACAGGCCGCAGGCCGCTTGGATATCTTCGCCGCGGGAGGTGCGGATGGTCGTGTGTATGCCTTTGGCGGTCAGAGCATCGCGGAAAGCGATCATGGCCCGGTCGTCGGGGGAGAAGTAGGGCGATCCGGGAATTTTATGGAAACGGATCAGGTTGATCCGGCACTTGATGCCGTCCAGCAGGCGGCATAGCTCGCGGATGTGACGCGGGGAGTCGTTCAAGCCGCTCATGACGATGTATTCGAACGATACCCGCCGCTGGTGCGTGAAATCGTATCGGCGCAGAATTTCCACGACTTCGCGGATCGGCCATGCCTTCTCTACGGGCATGATTTCGGCCCGTTCGTGCGGAAAGGGGTTGTGCAGGCTCACGGCCAGGTGCACCTGGGTCGCGTCCAAAAATCGTTCGAGCCGGGAGGCTACACCGGCGGTCGAAACCGTGATTCGCGTGGGCGACCAGCCGAATCCCCACGCCGAAGTGAGGATTTCGAGCGTCGGCAGCAGACTGTCCAGGTTGTCGAGCGGTTCGCCCATGCCCATGAAAACGACGTTGGTGAGCCGCTCTCGTTCGGGCAGCGACCCGATCTGGTTGAGGATTTCGTTCGTCGAAAGGGAGTGCTGGAGTCCCTGTCGTCCGGTGGCACAGAAACGGCAGCCCATGCGGCAGCCCAC
>ENA-OPCR01000418-OPCR01000418.1-human-gut-metagenome-genome-assembly--contig:-NODE-418-length-11028-cov-5.187551_pt1 | contig 11028 bp, 9 predicted proteins | sample MGYA00241571_ERZ501493 | MGnify/ENA primary metagenome ERZ501493 (study PRJEB25962, sample SAMEA2042662) | human gut metagenome | biome: human gut; feature: human-associated habitat; material: faeces... | reverse complement strand
TGCATAAGCCTTGATTCAAACCGATATCATCTTCAACAATCAGTAATTGCTCCATGTATCTCACTCCCTCGTTATTCAAAGGCCACCATTATTTCCTTGGGTAATTTTTCGTTCTCACAGTTCAGAAGATAGGCGATTGCTCTGCTTGCAAATTTGTTCGTTTTCACTGTATCCCAATCGGCAAGCAAAATGACCTCTGCCTTGCCGTTCTCAAAATCTAATGATATTTCGCCCCATTCGCCGTCGCAGTCTGCCTGATATTCGTAGATTGCGGCGGCGATTTTCTTTTTTCGCTTGGTCTTGGATTTCTGTTTTAGCCGGACTGCATGGATTGCGCCCTCGGCAACCAAAAATTCCGTCAACTTGTCCACTGCTTTTCGGTAGGCTCGTTCTGCACCGCTGGCTGTACTGCCCTCAAACATAACCGCCAGTTCTTCAAAGGTGGGGCGGTCTTTCCATGAGCTGACACGCCCACAGGTCATGCAAATTGCTAATCGTTTTTCGAGCAAGGTCTGTTCCCGGTAATTCAGTTTCTCAAATGCCCGCTGCACCTTTTCTGCCTGTATGCCGTTCCAGAGGATATCGGTATAGTTCCAGCTATCGTCAAGGGCTACATCCTCGCCTGTTTCTTCGCCGTCCTCGTCTGTGACATAGAAAGGCTGCTGATTGCGGATACCTCGCACAACTTTCAGATAGTTTTCGGCAAGAGCAAGATCACAGTTGTATTTCTTGGAAAACTCGTTGACCGCATCCTTGGTATTGTGGTACAGCCAAGCCATTGACCGCACCATTTTGTAATTAGTCAGAGAGGATACCGACCATTTTTCTTCGCCCATGCGAAAACGGAGCATAGCATCCCGGATGAACGGATAGATGTATGTAGCATACTCTGCACCCTTGGTAAGGTCATAGTCCATCAGTTTTTGGAGCATTTGTTCCCGGCAGGAGAGCTTTATATCTATAAATCGGTCTGTGTCGTACAAATCGCCGCCATCCACACCGAGAAAGTCTTTGATGCGCTTGTTAAGCTGCGGCTCGTAGTGGTGTAGGAAGAATGAGAAATGTATCAAATTCTTTTCCTGCAAGGCAGACAGGATATATTCGTTCAGACTGCCTACCTTTGGCGGCTCAGGTTCCAGTTGGAAGATGCGCTCTGCCACATAGGGAATGATACCATCACCGTGCGGATTGACTTGGTGTTTCGGTATGTATCCGGTCATATTCCATGTAAAATCACTCAGCATAGCGCACCTCCCTTCTCATTTCTATAAGAATCCCTTAAGACATTCTTTCATAAAAAGCATGAAGTATTTCTGCCAATTCCTGCGGTGATTCAATATTAACTTCATGTCCGGCACCAATAATCGTTTTTAATTCCACGTTCTTAAGCAATTCTGCCAATTCAATAGAAGCATTTTTATTCGCAGTATCTTTCTCGCCATATAACAATAGTGTAGGGCATGATATTTTGTGCAGAGAGTTGTTAAAGTCCAACTCCATCATGGTTTCGCATAGAAGTAAGAAATCAGCTTTTCTAAATCCCATTTGTTGAAACATGGATTTAGGCATAAATCTAAAGAGAAGATTTTGAAATTTCAGAAGCTTCTTGGGCATTTTATATTGTGTGGCGATAAGCACCAAGGAGCGAACTTTTTTCGGATATTGTATAGCATAGTTCAGAGCTAATACGCCCCCAAGCGATAAACCGCACAAATCAATAGGCTCATCATATTGATTGCAGTAATCTGAAAATGCAGCATATAGATTATCATAGGTCACTTCTTTGCTATGAACTAAATCAGGAAGATTCGGACACAAGCTGTAATCAGTAGTTTGCAAAATATCTATTGTTTTTGTCCAACTGTCAGATGTTTGTCCTAATCCATGCACATATATTTGTTTCATATTGTTCCCCCACTAAATATGTATCTTAGCTTCTGCAAGCAAAGCAGCCTGTTCCATTTCTTTTTCATAAGCTCCTTTGGCATAAGCAACATCACTTTTTGCCCGGAGTTCTTTATCTTTTGCCAGTTTCTTCATGACCTCCGCAAGGTCAGCGTCCAGAGTACCACGCTTTACATAGCGATTTATGGTGTTCAGCCTCTTTTCATATATCTGGATAATCGGATGATCGTCTGCAAGCTCTCGCTGTTCTCTGCCTTTTAGATTGCCGATCTGCCGGCAAGTGCGGTGCAGCTTGTCCCCCGGTGCATAGCCGCCGCAGTATTTGGTGTGCCTTGCGTTGGTGGTGAGGAACCACTTGCCGCAGATTTTGCATTTTTTCGGGGCATGACCAACACATAAGCCCTCAAAAAGATCAGACCGGAACATCCCTACAAAGGATACATAGTGCATCCGCTTGACCAGCTTCGCAACTTTTTCGCCGGGACGGATGACCGATATATACTGAACGGAATTGTTCAGGGTAGACATCCAGGCATTGCCCTCTGTGATAGAAAACTCCGGTGGGAAATAGGTGCCGAACATTTTCGCAAAGCCCTCTGCGGTGCGGTCTGCTTCGTTTCCGTCCGATTGTTCTGCAAAATCAAGCATCGCCTTTTGGTATTCCTCAAGGGAGTAAGCCAGATGCCCGCATACAGCGGTATAGCGCTGGAGCATCACCGCATCAGCATATTTCGGAACTTCTTCGAACGGTAAAGAATTGGTTACGGCTTTTATGGCGAACTCCACATATTTCAGAGCATTGTCCGCAGTAAAGACCCTTTCTATTCGTTCCCGGTGCTTTGGTATATCCATATAGGAGAACGGCGGCGTTTTGCTGAGAATCTCTAACATTGTCAATGCAGCTTCCTTTGCCATTGGAAAGAGTGCAGAAGTATCCTGTCCGGCATTCAGCATCCCGAGCAGCAGATTGATTTTCTCGCATTGCTCGTTCATTTTTGTAATAGTATCCGCAGGAACATTCAGTGCATCACAGGCAAGCGTGCCGACAGGGAATGTTTTGCCCTCATATATGACCGTATCCTGCCAGAAGTCCAATGTCATCAATTCTTGGTTCATGCTTACCTCCTGTCCTGTTTTTTCACTTTCTTAATTGTATCATGCTAATGTAAAGAAATCTACATCTATCAATAAGTTGTCCTGTTTTTTGAAACGGAGTTGTCCTCCGATTAGCCTGTTTTTTGAGAAATCCGTCATAACCATAATAGAAGGAGCGAAGCACCTGCCAATCACTGCGGGTGCTTCGTGCTTTCCAGAATATTATGAACGGAGGGTTTTCTATGACAATCTATGAAACCATCAAGGCGGCAATCAGCGTCAAGCAAGCCGCCGAACACTACGGGCTGAAAGTGAGCCACAACGGCATGGCTTGCTGCCCGTTCCACAACGACAGGCATCCGAGCTTGAAGCTGAATGAGGACTATTTTTTCTGCTTCGGCTGCGGAGCCAAAGGGGATGTGATCGACCTTGTGGCAAGGCTGTTCAATCTGAGCAGTTATGAAGCAGCGCAAAAGCTGGCTTTGGACTTCGGGCTTGACCCGAAACCGCCCACTGCCGCAGCTATGGTCAAGCCGAAGCGTCCCTATATCCGTCAGTTCCGGGAGGATGAAATGCTGTGTTTCCGGGTGCTGACGGATTATCTGCATCTGCTGGAAGATTGGAAAGTGCGGTATGCACCCAAAACACCGGAGGAGGCTCTGGATGATCGTTTTGTGGAAGCCTGCCAGATGCACTGTCCTATCGAATATATGGCAGATGTGCTGACCGTGGGTGATCTGGAAGAGCGGGTGGCATTGGTGGACGAGCTGATGAAGGAGGGAAAAATTACTTTTCTGCAAGAGTACATCACACGAAAGAAAAAGGAGGTGGCGCACCATGGCGAAGAACCGGAAAACGCCTGATATGAATTTGCCTGTCTGGTTTGATGGGCAGAACATCAACGAAGCTCTGTTTTGTGAAGAATTTCTGCATGAGCGCAGAATCATCTTCGCAAACGGAGCTTTTTTCACGCCCGATGGTCGAGTGACGGACGATCTTCCTCTGCGTGGGGAGATTTACGACAAGCTGAAATTCTGTGCCGTGAACAACATCCCCCGGAAGATCACCAACATTCTGGAAGTGCTGAAACTGGAAGCGCAAGTGCCTGACTTCCCACCGGAGCAGGATCGCATCCATGTGTTCAACGGTACGCTGCTATTGAACGGCACATTTACCGAGGGCAGACCGGCTATCGTGCGAAGCCGTCTGCCTGTTGTCTACAATCCCGATGCTCCTGCGCCCGTGATCTGGCTGAACTTTTTGAATGGACTGCTCCATGCGGAAGACATTCCCACCTTGCAGGAGTTTATCGGTTATTGCCTGATCCCCTCCAACAAAGGACAGCGCATGATGGTGATTAAGGGCAACGGTGGCGAGGGTAAATCCCAAATCGGTGCGGTGCTTTCGGCTATCTTTGGCACAAACATGAAGGACGGCAGCATCGGCAAGATTTCTGAAAACCGCTTTGCCCGTGCCGATCTGGAGCACATCCTGCTGTGCGTAGATGATGATATGCGGATGGAAGCTCTGCGCCAGACCAACTATGTAAAATCCATCGTGACAGCACAAGGCAAGATGGATTTGGAACGTAAAGGCAAGCAGAGTTATCAGGGCTGGATGTTCGCCCGGCTGCTGGCATTCAGTAACGGTGATCTGCAAGCCCTGTATGACCGCAGTGACGGATTTTATCGCAGACAGCTTGTGCTGACCACCAAGGAAAAGCCGGTGGACAGAGCTGACGATCCTGATCTTGCAGAGAAGATGAAAGCTGAAGCCGAGGGTATCTTCCTGTGGGCATTTGAAGGCTTGCAGCGGCTTGTTGCCAACAACTTTAAGTTTACGGAGAGTGACCGTATCCGGGAAAACCGGGAAGCGGTCAAACGTGACAACAACAATATCTTTGATTTCATGGATTCCGAGGGATACATCCGGCGTAAAGCGGATGCGTCCATCAGCTCCAAGGATTTCTATGAAATCTACCGGATGTGGTGCGAAGAAAATTCCCTTGCACCGCTGAAAGCCCGCAGCTTCAGCGACGCCATGATTGCCAATGCCAAGAAATTCAATCTGGAGCATTGCAACAACATCACCAACTCAGCCGGACGGCGGGTGTGGGGATTCATGGGAGTGGAAGCCATTGCACGACCTCATATAAATGGGTTTTACGGAGATTCGCCGTGTACGTACGTACCGGAGGACATTCCGGAGGAATGGCGGCAGGTCGAGTAAATCCCATTGCTGGTACGTATGTACGCAGCAAAAGAGCGTGAAACGCTTGTTATAGAAACAGCACACATCCTCTCGTTCGGGCTGTTTCTATGTCCACAGGCTTTTGAAAAAGTGTCTGTGGACACCGACTGCAAGAGGAAGTTGACACAGAACAGCTTCATGCAGACGGGCTGACCATGGGAAAAGGCGCAGACATTTTCGCCTTGGTCAGCAGAGGTCACCGCAGTGACCGCATTCCCCCTCGGGAGAGCCCTCGGAGAGCCCACGGCACTTTGCAGCCAGTATGGATGAAAGTGTCATAGTGGGTTATTACACTTTGAAAAAGTGCCGTTCTCCAGCCTTCCGCTGTCTGCAAATCTCAAAGAAAGGAAAAATCCAATGGCAAGAAATGATGGAATAGACCGTACCGTAGCCAGAAATCAGGACTTGGAAACACCGGCTGATGTGGCGAAGGTACAGGAACACAATGAGCGTGAAAAGGACAGCTACAGCAATCAGGACATCGTGCCGGAACGTACTGCGCTGAATGTTCACTTCAAGTCTCCCACTGACGATTATGTAAAAATGTTCGAGCAGATGGAACAGGATGGCGTGATCTCCACCAGAGGTCTGAAACCGGATGCCGTCAAATACGGTGAGTTGATCTTTGATGTGAACTCTGCTTACTTCTACAATCACGGCGGCTATGAATTTGCAAAACAGTTTTATGCCGATGCCTATAAAGCCGCCGTGGAGATCGTAGGCGGTGAGCAGTATATCCTATCCGCTGTGATGCACGCCGACGAGCGCAACCAGGCAATGTCCGAAGCTCTGGGCGAAGATGTGTACCACTACCACCTTCATGTGGTTTATATCCCGGTGGTAGAGAAGCAAATTCTGTGGTCGAAGCGATGTAAGGATGAATCCCTCCGGGGAACGGTAAAGGAAACGATCACGCAGGTCAGCCGCAGTAAAAAATGGGAGTCCAAGCCGGTGCTTGACAAGGATGGTAATCCAATGTTGAACGCAAAAGGAAAAAAGATTTTGAAGTCGTCCTACAGTGTGTTGCAGGATGACTTTTTTCATTTCATGCGAAATGCCGGATATACCGATGTGGAGCGTGGAGAGCGTGGCAGTACAGAGGAACATCTGACTGTGACCCAGTTCAAGGTGCAGGCAGAACAGCAGCGCTTGGAAGCTGTGACCGGGCAGGTGGCACAGGCGAAGCGGGGGTTGGAGAATGCCAAAGCTGCCACGGAGAAACAGAAAAAGAAACTGGAAGCTCTGCAAAAGGAAACCAAAACAGCAAAGACCGTTGCTCTGACGGTGCAGGAGATTGAAACGATGGGAAAGAAAGCCACATTCGGAAATAATATCACGCTGACACCGGATGAATGCGACACGCTCAAACGCTATGCGGTCAACGGCATTATCGCCAATGCTGACAACAAGCGCTTGAAGGAGAAACTGGCTTCCGCTGAAAAGACGGTTTCCATCTGGAAACAGCGGTATGAAGCAGTAAGCGAAAAATATATGGAACTGAAACAGAAAGCCCAGCCTTTTCTGGATGCACTGGAAATTGCATCCGAAAGGGTTCGGGCTTTTATCAATTCTATCCTCATCAGAGGAAAGGAAACGCAGGAACACAAACACCCTGCCCAGAAGCGTGGACAGGATATGGAACTTTGATGGAGGAATTGCCTATTGAAGAAATATTATGAGGAAGCGAAATATAATGCGGCATTTGACCGCTGTGTGGATGTTATGAGCCAGATGCTCCAGAAGTACGGGCATCAGGTTTTGGATAAATTAGAGCAGGATACTCCACAAACGGTGGAGTGTTCCAAGGATGATAAGCAAGCGCAGCCTTTGACGGATAAGGCTGCGTAAAAATTTACAATTTACACGTTGCGTACTTGTTGCGGCTATGCTATAATATGTACGCAACGTGTATTTTTGCTTTTTTGGAGAAAAGACGAATGGATTGTAAAAACAGAATTATTAAGTTGCGTGAAAGCACAGGACTGAACCGGAAAGATTTTTGCAAGCTCGTCCATATTCCTTACCGGACTATGACTGAATGGGAATTGGACAACCGCCATGCACCGGATTATGTGCTGTGGCTTTTGGAGTATTATATCCGCAACGAGGGACTTATGGTAAAAGGAAGGAATGAGGGAGGTGGAGATTCTGAAAAAGAAACAACTTAAATGCTATCTTTATACAAGAGTGTCCACCTCGATGCAGGTTGACGGATACAGCTTGGATGCCCAGCGTGACAAGCTGCGGAAGTATGCGGCATACGAGGATATGATCGTTGCCGGGGAGTATTCTGACGAGGGCTTTTCCGGAAAGAACATTCAAGGGCGGCAGGAGTTTCAACGGATGCTGAATGACATCCAGGACGGCAAAGATGATGTTTCTTATGTGTTGGTCTTTAAGCTGTCCCGATTTGGCAGAAATGCAGCGGACGTTCTGAATTCTTTGCAACTCATGCAGGATTTCGGTGTCAATCTGATCTGCGTGGAGGATGGCATTGACAGCTCCAAGGATGCAGGAAAGCTGATGATCTCTGTGCTGTCTGCGGTGGCAGAGATTGAGCGAGAAAATATCCGCACACAGACAATGGCAGGACGGGAGCAAAAGGCTCGTGAAGGCAAATGGAACGGCGGTTTCGCTCCCTATGGATACAAACTGGAAAACGGAAACCTTGTCATTGCAGAGGATGAAGTGGAAGTTATCCGAGTAATCTATGATCGTTATATTCATACAAACGAGGGTGTTGCAGGAGTTGCAAAATATCTGAACCGCAATGGTTATGTAAAGAAACTAAGACAGAATAATACCATTCCGGGATTTTCAAGAGATTTTGTGAAAAATGTATTGTACAATCCTGTTTATATGGGAAAGATTGCTTACGGCAGACGAAGAACAGAAAAGAAACAGGGTACAAGAAACGAGATGCACGTGGTTGAGCAGTCGGAGTTCCCGGTTTATGAAGGACAACACGAAGCTATCATTTCCGAAGAGGATTGGTATCTGGCACAGGAAAAGCGCAAGATCAATTCTTTTAAGCGGGAAAAGGTTAACAATCCAGACCACGCACACATCCTGTCCGGTATCTTGAAATGCCCATGCTGCGGAAAGAGTATGTACGGCAATATCGCCAAGGCGCACAGCAAGGACAAGAAAACACGGTATTATTACTACTGCAAAAATACGGTAACACCTACCGGGCATGAGTGCAGTTTCCGTCTGAATATCGAGCAGACGGAAATCAACAAATTTGTGGCGAAGGTTATCTCCGCTATGGTCAACAATCCACGGTTTGTAGAAGCGATTCAGGCGAAAATCGGAACAGCAGTTGATACAGAAGATATGGAACGGCAGATTGCTGTCCTACAAGGGCGGCTAAAGCAAGCCTTTGGAACGAAAAGCCGCTTGGAGCGTCAGATGGATACCTTGGACATCAATGATGCCCACTATGACAGAAAGATTTTGGACTTGCAGCGCCGCTATGATGAGCAGTATGACACCATAGAGGAAATCGAAGTTCAGATTGGCGAATTGCAAAGTCAGATCCGCAGCATCCAGCAGGAGAAGATTTCCGGAGACAATATCTATCGCTTGTTGCTGGCATTTGATGAAGTCTACCATTCCGCAACGGAAGCGGAGCAGAAGGAGTTTATGAAGGCCTTTATCGAGCGAATTGAGATGTTCCCGGAGAAAAGGAAAGACGGAAGCTGGATAAAGAAGATCGTATTCAATTTTCCTGTGCCTGTTGATGGTGAGGAAGTGAAAGAACTTCCCTTGGAAACTGAAACAACTGTCGAGACGGTTTGTCTCTTAGTTCTGAGAAATCCTGTGACACATATCAATATAGATGTGGATGTGGAAGAAATGGTGCAGGATAAAAGAGGAATGGCAACCTATGGGCAAATCAAGGATTATGTTCTGGAACGCAGCGGTTTGAAGATCAGTAGTCTTTATATCGCACAGGTAAAGCAGAAACACGGCATTATTGAGCGGGTGAATTACAACAAGCCCAAGTCCGAGAATGCTAAACAGCCGCAATGCCCGCCGGATAAGGAAAAAGCCATTACGGAAGCACTGAAGCATTTTGGAATGCTCTAAAAAAGGAGGTGCTTCATGTATAACCCACAACTTGAGACTTTTCTCCGTGTGGCGGATGCAGGCAGCTTCAACAAAGCCGCCGAAGAAAGCTACATCACGCCCACGGCTGTCATCAAGCAAATCAATCTTTTAGAAGAATCCCTCGGCGTGAAGCTCTTCGACCGTAGCCACCGGGGGCTGCAACTCACAAAAGCTGGGCGCTCTATGTACCAGGATGCAAAATATATCATCCAGTATTGCCGGGACTCCGTGACTCGGGCAAAAAACGCCATGCAGGGGGATGAGAACATCATCCGTATCGGTTCCTCGCCCATGACTCCGGCACAGCTCCTGATGGAGCTCTGGTCCAGAGTTCAAACGCTGCACCCGGACATCAAATTTCAGATCGTCCCCTTTGAGAACACCCCGGAAAATGCGAGAGAGATCCTTGCAAATCTCGGAAAGAACATTGATGTAGTAGGCGGTATTTTTGATGAGACCATGCTGCACCTGCGGGGCTGTGCTGGGTTGGAGCTGACGCGGGGGCGCTTCTGCTGTGCTGTTTCCATTCACCATCGACTGGCAGCAAAGGATAAATTACAGATCACAGATCTTTATGGCGAAAATCTCATGCTGATGCACCGGGGATGGAGCCATTATGTGGATCAACTCCGAGATGACCTCTGGCAGCACCATCCGCAGATCCATATCGTAGATTTCGACTTTTACAACATGGATGTGTTCAACCGCTGCGAGAACACCAACGATGTGCTGCTGGCGATTCCAGGCTGGGCAACTGTCCATCCGCTTCTGAAGATAATCCCAGTGGAATGGAATTACAGCATTCCCTATGGCATTCTCCATTCGCCAGAGCCGACACCGACGGTACAGCACTTTTTGGATGCAGCCAAAATCATCAGCAAAGAGCTGTACAACTGATTATAACCTAAAGGTATATACTGATGAACGAAGCGAGACTTCTCTTGAAGTCTTGCTTTTTTTATACTATAGGCAGAAGTTCAGGAAAAGGCAGATGATGATATGAAGCTCGGATGTTTCTCTGCGCTGCTGTTTTGTACGGCGCTTCTGCTGAGCGGTTGCGGCGCTCGTGAACCGCAGGAACCAGTGGAAACCACTCCATCCCAAACAGCAGCATTTACAAGGAAAAGTAAAATCGAAGATGTGAAGAATGCTCCAATATTCGGTTCTTACGGACGGTTGCTGTTCCCTGTAGAGGATGCCTATTACAGCGGCGACACTCTGGAAGAACTTCAACTGACCTACTGCAGCCATATTGATCCAGACGAAACGGTGGAGATCGTGAACACTCTGCGAGAGCGGGCAGCGGACGGCCAAACCATCTTCTATGACATCTACACCGACGAGGAAAAGGCGGCTGACCCTGCCAAAGAAGATACAGGATTGTTTTTCTTCAAGGGAGTCCCCGGCGAGAAGTTCGCCATCTGCAATGCAGGCGGTGCCTTTGCCTATGTGGGCGCCATGCAGGACAGCTTCCCTCATGCGCTGGAGCTTTCCCAAAAGGGCTACAACGCCTTCGCTCTCATTTATCGCCCCGGCGCACAGACCGCCTGCGAGGACTTGGCAAGAGCCATCCGCTTCATCTTTGACCATGCGGACGAACTGGAAGTGGACACCGATTGCTACTCCCTATGGGGCGGCTCGGCAGGAGCGCGAATGGCGGGGGGG
>ENA-OPCR01000415-OPCR01000415.1-human-gut-metagenome-genome-assembly--contig:-NODE-415-length-11050-cov-1.400546_pt1 | contig 11050 bp, 4 predicted proteins | sample MGYA00241571_ERZ501493 | MGnify/ENA primary metagenome ERZ501493 (study PRJEB25962, sample SAMEA2042662) | human gut metagenome | biome: human gut; feature: human-associated habitat; material: faeces... | reverse complement strand
TACAATCAAGAGTGGTTGCTTACTGATAACGGTCTGCTGAAGATTACGAATGATAAAGAAGAGCCTGTCTCTTATTTTGTGAATATCCAGTCAGGCAAAGATGAACCCGTACAGGCCTTCTACTCTTTTTGCAGTTATGGTGACGAACTTTATTTTGGATCAGACAGGGGACGGATATGGTGCTATTCTTTGCAAAATGAAATCTTTCGTCTTTGGGAATTGCCGGTAAAGGATAAAGTGATTGCTATAAATGAAATAAAAGGTATGGGACTGTTGATAACAACTGCCCATGAAGGATTGATATTGTACTATTCGGATACAAAAGAGTGTAAAGTCTATAATAAATCCAATTGTCCCGAATTCCCGGCAGACGCTTTCCGTTCTGTTTATGTTGACAGTAAGCAGGAAGCATGGTTTGAGATGACCGAATGGGGAAAAGTTTGTCATTTCAATCCTTTGACGGAAGTATTTAAGCAAGAAAAGATGCAAGTGGAGCCTCGTGGTGCCGATCGTTCCTATCCCAGTTTTCATATTTGTGAGGACTTGAACGGTAATTTGTGGGTACATCCGCAAGGAGGAGGGCTTTCTTGGTATGACAGGGAGGCAAATCGGCTGTTACCTTTCTACAATGACCCCGATTCACCTGATTGGCACTTTTCTAACAAATTACATTCTATGTTATCCGATAAACAAGGCAATCTTTGGTTATGTACTCATTCTAAGGGGTTGGAGAAGATTACTTTTTTAGGAAGCCAGTTCCATATTTATCCCCGCATGGGGCACAGTTATGACTTGAATGCCAATACGGTACGTGCGTTGTTTGAAGATAGCGAACATCGCATCTGGATGGGAAAACGGGACGGTCAGATTGAAATTTATTCTTCTGATTTAGATTTTCAGGGTATTCTGACTGAAGAGGGGATTATAGCTAAATCTGGTAGGCCGTTAAGTGGAGTTCCTTATCATATCATGCAAGATTCTCGCGGAAACATTTGGATTGCTACTAAAGGGGATGGTATTATTCTGGCAGAAAAGGAGGGGGCACATTTTAAGTTTACTCGATTCAAATATGATGAGGATGATATTTATAGCCTGAGTCATAATAGTGTTTACTGGTTACATGAAGACAAGCATGGACGTATTTGGGTGGCAACTTTTGGTGGAGGGTTGAATTATATTCAGAAAACTCCTGAAGGGAAATATGTGTTTATTAGTTCTAGAAATAACCTGAAAGGTTTTCCGTATGACCGTTGTTATCGTGTACGCCATATCACTTCTGACAAGAAAGGGAATATATGGGTGGGGAGCAGTGATGGCGCACTTAGTTTTAAAGAGGATTTTAAGGATCCGGAGTCGATTGTGTTCCATCTTTATGCACGTATCCCCGATGATATGAATTGTCTGAGCAACAATAACGTATATCGGGTTGTAACCACTTCTCAAGGAGAAGTTTATTTAGCTACATTTGGTGGTGGCCTTAACCAACTTGTTTCCATGAACGGAGAAGGGGGAGCTGTATTTAAATCCTATACAGTGAAGAATGGTCTGCCTTCAGATATCCTGTTGTCTGTAGAAGAGGATGACACAGGAAGCTTGTGGATAAGTACGGAAAACGGATTGAGTAAATTTATTCCGTCCGAACAACGTTTTGAGAATTATAATGAAAGGGATTTTGGTGGTAAGATACGTTTTGAGGAGGGAACGTCGTTGAATCTTAGTTCCAGCACCATTTTGTTTGGTACCAGTCGTGGCGTGCTTTATTTTGAACCAGAGCATATTAAGAAGAGTAATTATGTACCATCCATTATTTTAGGTACTTTGAAGATATCCAATCAAGAGGTAGTTCCAGGGGTATCAGGAAGTTTGTTGCGGCAATCACTCAATAATACAGAACATCTGGTACTTTCACATAAGGAGAATATTGTAACCTTATCGTTTGCTGCATTGGATATGATTTATCCTGAAAATATCCGTTATGCTTATCGTTTACGCGGATTTGATAAAGAATGGAATTATGTAGACAGACAGCGTACCGCTACATATACTAATCTTCCGAAAGGAGATTATGTTTTTCAGGTTAAATCGACCAATAGTGATGGGGTTTGGGTAGAGAATGAGCGCAGTTTGAGAATCACCATTCAGCCTTCGTTTTGGGAAACAGCTTGGGCTATGGCAATTTATATTCTTGCTTTTCTGTTGATTCTGTTTTCAGGAGTATATATATTGTTTACTATTTATCGTCTGAAACATGAAGTGTCTGTGGAACAGCAGGTTTCTGATATAAAACTTCGTTTTTTTACAAATATTTCTCACGAACTTCGCACTCCGCTAACGTTGATTGCAGGTCCTGTAGAATATGTTTTGAAAAACAAGACTTTGCCAGATGATGTACGTGAGCAATTGCATGTAGTAGAACGTAATACCGACCGTATGCTTCGCTTGGTGAACCAAATTCTTGATTTCCGCAAAATACAGAAAAATAAAATGAAGTTGCGTATAGAACAGATCGATATTGTTCCTTTTGTACGCCATATCATGGATAATTTTGAATCGTTGGCCGAAGAGCATCATATTGATTTTGTATTCGAAAGTGAAATGCCTTCCTTGAAACTGTGGGTAGATGCGGATAAGCTGGAAAAGATTGTCTTTAATCTGCTTTCCAATGCTTTTAAGTATACTCCACAGGGTAAGATGATTACGCTTTTCATTCATGAAAATGAACATAATGTGGCGATTGGTGTGCAGGATCAAGGTATAGGAATTTCTGAAAGCAAGAAAGCTTCCCTTTTTGTCCGTTTTGAAAATCTGCTGGACAAGAATTTGTTTAATCAGCAAAGTTCAGGCATCGGTCTTTCTTTGGTTAAGGAATTGGTGGAACTGCACAAAGCGACTATCCGTGTGGATAGTAAAGAGGGGGAGGGCAGCTGTTTCACGGTTGAGTTTTTGAAAGGTAAAGAGCACTATACGGAGAATGTGGAGTTCATTCTCTCTGATTCTGTCGAAATGAGGCCGGAAGAGGTGGAAGAACCAGTTCAGGGACATGAAGAGAAAAGGAATGAAAGTAAAACGATGTTGCTGGTTGAAGATAATTTGGAACTTCGTTTCTTTTTGCGTAGTATCTTTATCTCAAATTTCAACGTCATAGAGGCTGTTAATGGGGCTGATGGTTTGGATAAAGCTTTGAAGTTTGTTCCGGATATTATTATTAGTGACATCATGATGCCGGAAAAGGATGGTATTACTATGACAGAAGATTTGCGTGCTAATATGGCGACCAGTCATATTCCAGTGGTTTTACTGACGGCTAAAACGGATATGGACAGTAAGTTGGAGGGTATGGAGCTGGGAGTTGAGGATTATATAACGAAGCCGTTTAGTGCCACTTACCTGAAGGCTAGGGTGGAGAATATTTTGACACAACGTGTCAAGTTACAACAGTTGTATTGTGCGAATCTGATGAATATTCAGCCTGTTCCGGAGGAAGAACAGCAAACACAGCCTGAGATGTCTTCGCATGACCGTAAATTTATGGAAAAACTGACGGAATTAATGGAGAAGAATATGGATAATGGCGATTTGATAGTGGATGATTTGGTACAAGAACTTGCGGTGAGTCGTTCTGTCTTTTTCAAGAAACTGAAAACCCTGACAGGACTTGCCCCCATTGAGTTTATTAAAGAGATGCGTGTGAAACGTGCCGCACAATTGATAGAAAGTGGTGATTATAATATGACGCAGATTGCTTATATGGTAGGTATTAATGATCCTCGTTATTTCAGCAAATGTTTTAAACAACGTTTTGGTATGACACCTACTGAATATAAAGAGAATGCAAAAAATAAGCGATAACTTTTGCTGCTATTTGTTAGTTCTTGCAGCGTTTATTTTTTAATGATTTCTTAAAGGGTATGTTTAAGTGTCGGGTATTTCTTTTGTTATGTGAGTGAGTTGCTCATGTTATTTTATTATTTTTTCGAATATGTAATGGGGGTTTTTCTGAATTTTTAGTCTTTTACATAGATAATGAACTAAAAAGAGGAAAAAGATGAAAAAGATGAAAAAAGTAATTTTATTTATGGTAGGTGTTTTGGCGAGTCTGATGTTGAGTGCTCAGTCTCGTTGGAGTGTTACGCCGGAAGCCGGCTTGGTAGTGAATAAGGAAAATGAAGGGACATCAGTTACATTAGGTTTTAAAGCTGGTGCCGGTGTATTGTATCAGTTAAAGGAAGGGGTGGGAAAAAAGCCTTCTTTTGGCTTGAAGTCCGGAGTTTATATCTTAATGCAGAAAGGTGGGTATCATCCTATGAGTTGGGGAAACATATCAACAGGGGGAGGATTTAGCATGGATTATGAAAAAACGGATGTTGAGTCCACGCGTTATTATTTGCAATTGCCTGTTATGGCTCATTGGGGTTTTAAACTTTGTGATGATGTGCGTCTTAAATTAGCAGTAGGGCCTTATGTAGCTGTAGGAATTGGTGGACGCACTCATGCTTATGTTTCTTCCTCAAAATATAATATAGATGAAGAAACAGGTGTTGGACAGTATGAATATCGGAATGATTATTACCGGTTTGGCACATTTAAAGGAAAAGCAGTAAATGAGGAATTTGGTTTTGAGGCGTCCCCTCGTTTGGATTGGGGAGGAACGGCTTCTGTCGGGATTGCTGTTAAACGGATTTCATTTACTATCGGGTATGATTTGGCTTGGGGAAAATATAATAAGGAACAGAATGATTTAAGGATACGGAATCATATGGTTAGCTTTATTTCAGGGTATACTTTTTGATAAGAAAAAGGATAAATGAAACAAACATACACAAAATTTCTTGTTTAAGATTGTTAAATGAAGAATTTTGTGTATGTTTGTTTTTTCATAAACACGATAAAAGTTCAATCTATGAGGAAAATGCTATTCATTACCCTTTTAATGGGCGGTCTGTGTACGACTGTCTCTGTTGCAAAGGCACAGGAACGCTTGCCAGAATACCTGCAGGCAGAGAAGTACACACAAGAAAAATTGAACACCATGTTGTTTTCTACTGTGGTGGATCCGCATTGGTTCCAGAAAGGTAATAATTTCTGGTTCGAGTACAAAACAAGTGAAGGAACCTTTTGGTATGTGGTTGATCCGGTTGCCCGGACAAAGAAGCTTTTGTTTGATAGGGATGAATTAGCTTCTCAGCTTACTGAAATTGTAAAAGATCCCTTTGAGGCACGCCATTTGCCAATTATAAATCTGAAAGCGAAAGAAGATGGGCGTACCTTTACTTTTGAAGTAAAATCAACAAAAGATGCGACACCAAAGAAAGATGGCAAGGATAAGAAGGACAAGAAGAATGAGAAGGAAATCTTTTATTTTTCTTATGACTATCCTACTCGTAAATTGACTCATTTGAAAGATAAAGAAGACGACCTGAAGAAAATCTATTGGGGATCAGTTTCTCCTGATGGTAAAACGGTGATTTATGCCAAGGATTTGAATTTGTATCGCATGAGTCGTGAAGATTATGAAAAAGCGAAAAAAAATGAAAAGGATAGTACGATCGTGGAAATCCAGCTTACTACAGATGGCATGAAGGATTTTGGCTATGGTATTCCCTATAGTATGCTTAATACAGATACTTTATGTAATGGCAAGCGTCGGCGTGTAGGTGGAGGGGGGTCTCCGGATTCACGTTATTTTGCTATGACAGTTTCTGACGATCGCGCTGTGAAAGAATTATGGGTAATAAATTCGATGGCCCATCCGCGTCCCACATTGGAAACTTATAAATACCAGATGCCGGGAGAAAAGGAAGCTCCCATAGAACATCTGTACTTGTTTGACTTGGTTGATAATAAACGTAAGGAAATTAAAGTAGCAGCTTATAAAGATCAAAGCATTGGCCTGGAATACAAACCAATGATGCAAAAACAGCGTGATATGGAAGATCAGGCTGTCGTTTGGCAGGGTGATAACAACCGTTTTTTTCTGACTCGCAGCAGCCGTGATTTACATCGGATTGATGTTTGTTCCTATACGATAGGACAGGATTCCGTTGTACCTGTTATAAAAGAACGGATGAATACCTATCAGGAAACTCGTCCTTTAAGAGTCTTGAATGGTGGAAAAGAAATTATTCAATGGAGTGAGCGTGATGGTTGGGCACACCTTTATTTATATGATGATCAGGGTAATTTGAAAAATCGTATCACAAAAGGTCCCTGGCACGTGGAGGAAATCTTGAAAGTAGATGACAAGGCGCGTGTGATTTATTTTACTGCTAATGGAATGAATGCTAAAGAACATCCTTATTATGAACATTTCTATCGTGTGAATCTGGATGGCAGCGGTTTGAAATTACTGACCAAAGGGGATTATTTCCATCGTGTGGAAGTGGATGATGATGCTCGTTTTGTGGTGGATAATTATTCGCGTGTAAATACAGTGCCTTGCGCCATCCTGCTGGATACTAATGGCAATAAAGTAATGGATATTCAGGAGAGTGATTTTTCACAGCTTTTTGCTGCCGGTTATAAATTTCCGGAAATATTTAAGGTAAAGGCGGCTGATGGCGTGACAGATCTGTATGGTGTGATGTATAAACCTTTTAATTTTGACTCAACTAAGGTTTATCCTATTGTGGATTATGTTTATCCTGGGCCACAGGTGGAAGGTGTTTATTATCCGTTTACCCGTATGAGTCCCCGTACCGACCGTTTGGCACAGGCCGGATTTATTGTTATTTCTGTGGGACAACGCGGCGGGCATCCTAGCCGCTCTAAATGGTATCATAATTATGGATATGGAAATATGCGTGATTATCCGCTGGCCGATCATAAATATGCTATCGAGCAATTGGCGCAGCGTCATCATTTTATAGATATAGATAAGGTTGGTATTCATGGACATTCGGGAGGTGGATTTATGAGTACGGCGGCTATGTGCCAATACCCGGATTTCTTCAAAGTGGCTGTTTCTTGTGCCGGAAATCATGATAATAATATCTATAACCGTTGGTGGAGTGAAACGCATCACGGCGTAAAAGAGGTGGTGAGTGAGAAAGGGGATACAACTTTCGTTTATAAGATTGCTACTAATCCTGAAATAGCGAAGCAATTGAAAGGAAATTTGTTGCTGATTCATGGTGATATTGATAATAATGTACATCCAGGCAATACCTTACGGGTAGTTGATGCATTGATTCGTGCCGGGAAACGTTTTGATATGCTGATTCTTCCTCAACAGCGTCATGGATTCGGCGATATGAATGAATATTTCTATTGGAAACTGGTAGACTACTTCTCCGAACATCTGAAAGGGAGAAGTGAAAAATCGGTGGATATACCGAAACGGTAGATTTAGGATAATTGCCGGACGAATATGAAAGGAGCACAGAGGGTTCGTGTCATTAAGATACCTTTGTGCTCCTTGTTGTTTTTATATTATAGCAGACTGTTGATATAAGCCTTCATGTCCGGTGTCGCGGATTTTGCTTCCAGATACAGTTTATACTGCGCTTTGGTACGTACCAGATTATGGTCTTTATACCGGGTTTGATAATACGTGTCTCCGTTTATATAATCTGCTAAAAAGCGTACAGCTTGCATATAAGGGAACAGAGTTGCAGCGTATGGTAGCATTTCTATTTCAAGAGGGGTCAGGAAAGCTCGGGCCGACTCAATATAACCTTTGGTAAATGCTTTGAAGATTTCCATGTTGAACTTCACCTTATTTAAATCAGCCTCATCCTCCTTGCCGGTATTGGCTGCCGAACGGAGGAAATCACCGAAATCGGAGAAAATGAAACTGGGCATTACTGTGTCCAGGTCAATGACGCACAACACTTTTCCGTTTTCATCAAATAACATGTTGCTGACTTTTGTGTCACAGTGGCAGATGCGTTTGGGCAATTTGCCTTCACGGTAAAAACGTTCAGCGCTGCACATCGTATCAGCATCTTTTTCTATTGCGTCCACTATGTCCTGTACTTCTGCCAAACGGCCAGACATGTTGGCAGATACGGCTTCACGTAATTGTTTTAAGCGGAATTCCATATTGTGGAAATCGGGGATGATTTCTCCGAGTTGTTCGGGTACATCAGCCAGCATGGCTTGGAATTCACCAAACTTCAGTCCTGCCAGATAGGAGGATTCCGGTGTAACTGTTTCCAATGTTTGTGAACGTGGAATAAATATTGAAATTCGCCAATAACCTTCTCCATCATAGAAATAGGTTTTGCCATTGGTGGAAGGTAGAAAATGGAGTACCTTACGTTCAATGTCCTCTTCGTGTCTGGCTTCCAGCTTTTGGCGGATGTGTCTGGTTACTACTTCTATATTGTGTTGCAGCATTTCAATATTGGTAAATATTAAATGGTTGATTCGTTGCAATACATAGTCAGGCTCTTCAGGAGATACCGATTTTACCAGATAAGTCTGATTGATGAGGCCGGATGTCAAAGCTTTGATTTCTTTCACTTCACCCACTTTGGGGAACTGTTTGATAATTTTTTTGAGGTTTTCCATAGGTTTGTTTGAATAATGTCTATATATACGAAACAAAGATAACTTCTTTCCTCCAATTGGAGGAAAGAAGTTATCTTAAAAAACATATAATAGGAATATAAATCTTTTTATTTTTTTAAATCAGTCTGGAACATACGGTCAGCGCGTAACAGATGACGCCAGTAGGAAACCAATTCTTGTGATTCCTGCAATACATTGAGGTACACCATAGAAGCTTTTACATTGACATCCCGTTCTTGTATGCGGTCCATCTGTTCCTTGCGCAAGGTGGAGATCTTGCCTTTCAGAAGGGCGCCTTCACGTAGCAAAGCATCAGTCTGGTCGTAGGCCTTGTTAGCAAGTACTTCAGTAGCTTTGGCCATTAATGCCGTCATCTCATCGCGGATAGGGATGAACTCGTTAGTGGCACGTTCCGATAATGGGGTGAACTTATTGTCCACATGTTCTTTACAAGGCTCGCAGATACGTTTCAGACAGTAAAGCATTTGTTCACAACTGTTGCTTCCTAAATGGAACCAAGTATTTTTCTCAATAGCAGTGAAGTTGTCTATGCGACGTAGGCCCAGTATTTCTTTACGGCGTATCTTTTTTAACATTTCTTTCTGGTTGTCAGTATTGCTCACGGCCTTGCGCAGAGCTTTCAGATTTTCGTTGATGAACCCGTCGGTTATCTGCCGGTAGGTTTCATTGGTGAATGCCATTTCGGCTACCAATGTGTTATTTACATGCTGGCGAAGTAATGTCCAACGCTCTTCTTTGTCTTTACTGGCAATGAGGCGGGAGAATATGTCGTCTTTGCCTTTATCCTTCTGTTTCTTGCTGTAGTGTATGTTGCTGCGTACCAATAGGAAGATGGCAAGTGCAATAAGAGCCAACATGGCGAATGTGCCTCCATAATACATGATGAGCGTAACCACAAAACAGATAGTGAAAGCAGCTCCGGCAGTAATGAACCATCCACCGATAACAGAAAGCACACCGGTGATACGATATACGGCACTGTCACGGCTCCAGGCACGGTCGGCTAATGAACTACCCATAGCTACCATGAAAGTTACGTAAGTGGTAGAAAGAGGGAGTTTCAAAGAGGTTCCCAAAGCTATGAGCAGACCGGCCAGTACCAAATTGACAGAAGCGCGTATCAAATCAAATGCTGCCCCATTCTCCATAATCATCACATCTTTGTTAAAACGGCTGTCGGCCCATCGTTTCAGATTGTCGGGCAATATTTTGGCTATATTTTCTGAAGCGCTCATGGTAGAACGGACAATACTGCGTGCTACAGCGGAAGAACCAAACATTTCGTCACCTTCATCCTGACGCGAGAGATCTACCGAAGTCTTCACTACATTTTGCGCTTTTTTTGAAGTAATCAGCGCATATACCATGATGACGCCTGCTAAAAATAAAAAAAGGAATGGGGTTTTAGCCGGACCATTCAGTGAATTCATCAAGTATCCCATTGGTTCACCGTTTCCATTAGCCATGAAGTCTGTATAAGCTGAGAAGCCTGCCAAAGGCACACCAATGAAGTTTACTAAGTCATTGCCTGCAAAAGCCATAGCTAAGGCAAAAGTACCTAACATTACCACCACCTTGAATACATTTATCTTGCACCAATGCAGTATTTGCATCAGAATGGTGAAGAACACAAAACTGCAACTTACTAACATCAAGGTGTTTTCCTGAATCCAATGTTTGTTTTCGGCAGTCATGAAGGCGGAATCTTTCAGGCCTTTTATCAACATGAAGTAGATAATGGCCGTAACAGCAATACCGCCGAACAGTCCGATAGTGTATTTCAGTTTCTTTGTATAATTAAATGTGAAGAGGAGACGGGAGAGATATTGTACTAATGTGCCGAAGAAGAAGGCTACTGCTACTGAGAGGAAGATACCTAAAATGACGGATAATGCCTTTTCCGTATTCAGCAGATCAGCAAATCCTAGCATTCCGGTTTTGTCTTCTGCTATTTTGATAAGAGCTAGAACGAAAGTTCCTCCCAATAGTTCGAATACCATGGATACGGTAGTGGAGGTAGGCATTCCTAAGGAATTGAAAATATCCAATAGGACTACGTCTGTTACCATAACTGCTAGAAAGATACACATTAACTCCTGAAAATAAAATTGTTCAGGTCTGAAAATACCGTGTCGTGCGATTTCCATCATACCGTTGCTCAGTGTGGCGCCGATGAAGATACCGAAAGCGGCAATGGCGATGATGGTCTTGAATGACGCGGCTTTAGCACCAATGGCGGAATTCATAAAGTTCACTGCGTCATTGCTGACGCCTACTACCAAATCGAATATGGCTAGCAGAAAAAGGAATACAACGATTCCCAAAAACATAGTTTCCATATAATTTTGTCTCTCTATTTTATTGGGCGCAAAGGTACGGGAGGTATATTATGATAAAATGTCATATATGTTACATTTGTGTTACAGGTGTTTTTTGTTCACCATAGATTGCACGGATTCACACAACTTGATTTTTAATTTATTATTATCCATATTTAGTGGCGGATCTCTTCTTTTTT
>ENA-OPCR01000407-OPCR01000407.1-human-gut-metagenome-genome-assembly--contig:-NODE-407-length-11177-cov-2.582449_pt1 | contig 11177 bp, 10 predicted proteins | sample MGYA00241571_ERZ501493 | MGnify/ENA primary metagenome ERZ501493 (study PRJEB25962, sample SAMEA2042662) | human gut metagenome | biome: human gut; feature: human-associated habitat; material: faeces... | reverse complement strand
AATAGAAACCGCCCGGACAGGGAATGGTTCGTCAGGGCGGCTGTTATCGCGTGATTTCCGTTTTTTCCGGCTCTTGACCGTCAAACATAGATTAGCTCAAACTTGGCGATTTCCTCCGCTTGCGCCCTGCAAGCGTTCATCAGTCCCACCCATTTCATGGGGTCGGTAGCTTTGAGTGCTTCGGTAGCTCCCGCGCTCCTTGCAAGCTGCGGCATGATAAGGTCAATCCGGCTCCGGGCGGCTTCGTCAATCTCGGCGCAATGCTCATGCAGCTTCTCATTTGCGACAAGGGCGGTGTAGAGGTCGGGGCGGTACTGTTCAAGGTAGGCTTTCCGCAACCGCCCGTAATGCCCGATATACGGGCGCGGGGCGGCGGGGGTGTTGCCATTGTCAATGAGTATTCTCATGCTATGCGTTCTCCTTTCTCGGTGGAAGCAGCGGGTAATTCAAGAGCTTCCTGCTGTTCTTTCTCCCGTTCCTGTTGCTCTTTCCATTGTCTGCGCTTCTTCTCCATATAGCGGCGGTTATACTCGGCTTTCTTCGCCCTGCGTCGTTCCTGTTCCGCTAATGCTGCCTTTTCTTCCTCTGTTAGTTCAATTTCTTTGCGCGGGATTTCTACCTTGCCGATAAAGTTAAAGAAAATCTCGACTTCCTGTGTACGGCTTGCGCCTTTGCCCTCGGCTTGATGAACAAGGATTTTTTCAACAAACTCATTTATCATTGCGGGGGTGAGTTCGGAAAAACCCGTATATTTTTTGACAAGGGCAAGAAACTTCTCGGCATTGACGGTTTCCCTGCTTATGCGGTCAAGCTCCTGCTGGTCTTGTGTGATACTATCGGTCAAGCCCTCTAACTCGGCTTCAAAATCATGCAACATTTGTTCAAAGAGCTTGTCTGAAAGCCGCCCATTTACATTGTCCTCATAGAGCTTGCGAATTAAGCGGCTCAATTCGTCGGTGCGCTTTTCGCTGCGCTGTTTCCTCTGTCGGATAGCTTTAGCCGCTTTTGCCTGTCTGTCCTCGGAAGCGGAACAGACTTGCGCCATAAACTCGGCTTCGTTGTTCTGTGCATAGTCGCAAACTTCCTTTATCGCTTCAAGCAGTAATTCATTAACAACGGCAGTACGGATAAGGTGTGTGGTGCAATAATCATCAAAGTGTTGATTGCCTAAATCATAACGGGAACAGTTGTATTCGTCGCGGTCTGGACGTTTCTTTCCAGTTGGTCGCCCTGCCCAATCCCGCGCATTGCCAGCCTTGCCCCTGTGGTTATACATCTTCGCCCCGCAATCAGCACAGAACATCAAGCCTGTTAAGGGATTTGCTGTGCCTATGGTATCTGTCCTACGGATTGTCTTTCGCAAGGTCTGAACGCGCTCCCATGTTTCCTTGTCAATAATTGCTTCCTGCGTATTCTCAAAAATGACTAAATCCTCTTTTGGTGTCATTTTGGAGTGTTTGTCCTTGTAGCTCTCCTTATAAGTCCGAAAGTTTACCGTATGCCCGATATATTCCGGCTTGGATAGAATATCTGCAACTGTGCCGCCGCGCCATGTGTATGGCTCGTCGGGGTTGTAACTGGTTTTATGTTTGCCTAAACCGCGCTGTGCAAGGTAGTAGGACGGTCTTTCAACTTTTTCCGAAGCAAGAATACGAGCGATTTCATACGGGCCTTTTCCCTCTATCGCCATGCGGTAAATCCGGCGAACAACCTCGGCGGCTTCATCATCAACAATCCAATGGTTTTTGTCGTTAGGGTCTTTCTTGTACCCATAAATACCAATGGAATTAGTGTGTATGCCAGACATTCCCTTTGCCCGGAGAACGCTTTTGATTTTGCGGCTTGAGTCCCGAACATACCACTCATTCATAATGTTCAAAAAGGGTGCAAACTCGCTGCTTTCGCGCTTGTCGCTGTCAACGCCGTTTGCAATGGCAACGAAGCGAACGCCATGCTCTCTAAACATAACTTCGGTATAAAAACCCACTTGCAGATAATCTCTACCAACGCGGCTCAAATCCTTTACCAGCACATGGGAAACCTCTCCGGCTTCTATGGCTGCAATCATGCGTTTCCAATTAGGGCGGTCAAAGTTTGCGCCAGACCAGCCGTCATCAGTAAAGTGGACACAATTCGTAAATCCATGCTCCTTTGCATAATCTTCAAGCAGCTTCTTTTGATTGATTATACTGTTACTGTCGCCTGTGAGGTCGTCGTCGCGGGAAAGACGCTCGTATAGTGCGGTTATCTTGCCGTTGTCCGTTTTCTTTGCTTTCATTGAAAAACTCTCCTTTCTATGGGCGATTTCTTATCCCCCTTTCACAGCATATAGCTTCGGTGAAGTGCTTGGGCGGCGTGGTTTTTCCGGTCTTGACCGATGCGGCAGATACGGAAAGCGTCTGATTCTCCGTTACCACCGGCAGCGCAGGCGCTGCCTCTACCTGCTCCTGCTCATAGCGCTTCCAGCCGGGAGTAAGAACGGTTTTGCCCTTGGCGGTGAAGCTCTGACCGGCACATTCCACCGTAATGACCGTTTCTGCATAGCGGTGGGGTTCATCCACGGCACGAAGCAAGCCTTTCGCCGCCAGCTTCAGCACCTCGCGTTCGCCCAGCGGCAGAGAGGCCATATCTACCTTTTCCGCGCTGATGGTGGGAACAATGGCGTGGTGATCGGTGACTTTTTTACTGCTGCATACCTGCTTGGCGCAGATGGTCGGAGGCTTCTCCATGCCGCAGACAGCGGCAGCGGCGGCGACAAGGCCGGGGACGCTGCCCTCCATATCGTCGGTCAGGAAGCGGCTGTCGGTGCGCGGGTAGGTACAGAGCTTCTTTTCATAGAGCGCTTGGAGATAGTCGAGGGTCTGCTGAGAGGTGTAGCCGAGAATGCGGTTGGCGTCGCGCTGGAGGGAGGTCAAATCGTAGAGCGCGGGCGCTTTCTCAGACTTTTCCTTGCGCTCCACGCTTTTGACCACCGCCGTCTTGCCCTTGCAGGCATTGGCGATAGCGTCGGCGTCCTTTCTGTCCTTCATTCTGTCTGTCGCGGCGGGAAAGCCGCAATCGAGCTGGACGGTGTAGAACGGTTCTGCCACAAATGCGGAGATCTCCGCCTCACGCTGTACCAGCAGTGCCAGCGTGGGTGACATGACGCGCCCAATGTTCAATGTGCGGCCATACGTCAGGGAGAAATACCGCGTGGCGTTGATACCAACCAGCCAATCAGCCTTGGCGCGGCACAGGGCAGATTGATGCAGGCCGTTATAGTCGCGCCCGATTCTAAGCTGCTGGAAGCCGCTGCGGATGGCATCATCCTCCATTGAAGAAATCCAAAGCCGCAGAATCGGCTTGGAGCATCCCGCAAGGCAGTAAACCGTGCGGAAGATCAGCTCACCCTCGCGCCCAGCGTCGCAGGCGTTGACCACCTCTGCCACATCCTCCCGGCGCATCAGCTCCCGCAGAATGTCAAACTGCTTCTGCTTTTCAGAGCGGACGATGAAGCGGAACGAGGTAGGAATGATGGGCAGCGCCGCCAGCGTCCATTTGGCATCATCGGCATTGTAAACGGCGGCGTCGGCCAGCTCTGCCAGATGCCCGAAACACCACGACACGATGTACCCGCCGCCCTCCAGATACCCGTCATGCCGTGATTTAGCACCCAGCACGGCGGCGATGCTCTGCGCCACGGAGGGTTTTTCGGCGATCACAAGGCGCATGGTGCAGCCTCCATTCTCTTTACGTCACGGTAGCAGGGGCGGATGCAGCTCTGCCCGAAGCGCTTGCAGCCGTAGCAGAAGTGTTCCTTGGCAGCGGCGGGAGGGCTGTCCTCCCGCGCTGCTTTCGGCTTCTGCATCATCAGGCGTTCCAGCGGATTATTGGTGAAATATCTCATGCGTCTGTATCCTCCGTAGTATCCTGTTCCGGTTCGTCCTCATACGGCTCAAACTCGTATTCGTCCTCGCCGTAGTCATAATCGTCCAGATCGGCGCTGCCCTTGGTCTGCGGCTTGGCCTTTTTCTGCTTGAAGATGTAGAACGCTGCACCGCCGCCCAGCGCGACGATCAGCAGGACGACGAGGATGCCGCCCACGCCGCTCTTTTTCTCCGGTTCCTCGGCGGCGGGTTCTGTCGGCTCAGCGGGGACTTCGGGCTTTGCCTCCTTGCCCACGCACTCGGTCATGTTGACCGCGCAGACGGGGCAGGATGTATTGACCGCACCGGCCGCGCATTTTGTGGTGCAGGAGCAAGTGGCGGGCGTTTCTTCCTCGCCGGTCAGCGCCATCAGGTCGGCCTCATCCACCTGATTCAAGAAGTGGACGGTTTCTTCGCCCTCATCGTCACGGTCAATAATCAGGTAAAATGTATTGCCGTTCTTGCTTTCCAGCGTAATGAACTGTTTTCCTGCCTTGGTGCTGGTGCCAATATCGTCGATCAGCGTCAGATTGCCGTCCGGTGTCAGCGCATCGCTGCCGCCCGTCATGCTGCCGACAAGGAGCTGCCAGAGGTCGGTCAGCTCTTTTTCATCAAACGGAAGCGTAATGCCGCCGATGCTCACGGTACTGTCGGCGGCGTCGGTGACGGTCAGATAGCTGCCGTACACATAGCCCACACGGGCGGGCAGCAGGATTTTTACCCAATCGCCGTCCCTGCCAATCACATCGACCACCGTGCCGTTGGGGAGCTGCGTAAACGCGGTGTTGTCCAGCCCCGCGCCGGTGCGGACATTCAGGCTGCCGCCGTTGGTCGTGACCGTGCCGATCTGTTTTGTTTCCTGCGTGTCTGCGGCGCTGCTTTCGGCGGCAGGCAGCGCATCATCAGGATAATCACCGTCGCTGGCAAAGGCGGAAACGGGGAGAATCCCGATGCACAGGAGCATCAGCAGCAGGCTGATAAAAATGCGCGGTGTGTTTTTAGTCATGGTTCAACGCCTCCTTTTCCGAAGTGGCCGGTGCAGGCGCGGCCTGCATACGGCGGAACAGCTCGGCAAACTGCTCCATCGTCATGCCGTTCTCACGCACCATGCCGATGATGTCGGTGTCCTCCAGCTCACGAATCTGCTTTTCCAGCTCGCGGTTGCGGCCTTGCAGATCAGAGATTTTGCCTTTGTTCTTCTCCAGCTCTCCACGGAGCTTCATAATTTTCGGGTTCATATCGTTCACTCTCCTTTACGGCAAGCGCCCATAACGGTAGAAATGGGACTGCCAATAGTTTGAATTTAAGTTTGCATAAGAGATCGGATCTCCGCAGTGGATCATCATATTGTTGCCGACGTAGATACCCACATGGCTGACACCGGGGGTATCATATGTTCCGGTGAAAAACACCAGATCGCCCGGTTTGACATTGGCAGAGGGTACGGGTGTACAGATATTGCAAAGTCCCTGCGCGCCCAGTCTGCCCACATCCCAACCGGAATGATTGATGACCCAACTGACGAAGCCCGAACAGTCAAACGAGGTGGAGGGACTGCTGCCGCCCCAAACGTAGGGGTAGCCGAGATATTTTTCCGCTTCCTTGATGATGGCGGCAAATACCTCATCGTCCAGCGCCTCCGGGGGAATGTCGTAGTCGGTATAGCTGCCCTCCACATACTTGCCGATGTAGCCTGAACCGGGGAACAGGTCGGGACGGTTGCCGAGGGTGGCCATATAGGTGGCGTACATTCCGAGCTGTTCTTCGCTCATAATGTAAACGGGAACATGGGAGAGATTGAAGTTTTCCAGCGTGACCGTGCAGATGTAGTAGTCATACGGCACCTGATAGGTGTCCGTATGGGTGTTGCCGTCCGCGTCCGTCCATGTGTCGGTTTCTGTGCGGTAGCGGGTTTCCACCACGACATCCTCGGTCAAGATGTACTGGCGGTCAAAGAGCATCTGGAGCGTACCCTGCACCTCATCCAGCGTCCATTCCCCTTGATGCAGCGCCGTAATCATGGAAATGAGTACATAGGGGTCATGCTCGATGGTGTCCAGATCAAAGTGGTACTCATCGTAGTCGTGGGTGCTTTCGTAGGTGTCGAGGTAGCGCTGAAGCTCTGCTTCCATCGCGCAATACTGCGCTTCCGCGCCCAGCATATCGGCGTCCTGCGACGGATAGGTACTGGCCGCGATCCCGGAGCCGACGCCATCCATTATCACCGAGCAGGAGGACAGGCCGTTGAGCAGAAATGCCAGCATCAGCAGAATTGCGGCGGCAATGGCAAAGCCGCGCCGGTGTTCCCACACATATTTGCCCGCTTTCTCAGCCTTTTCAGCGGCTTTTTTCGCGGCCTTGGCGGTATTCTCTGCCGCCTTTGCCGTAGTCTGCGCCGCCTGATTGTGCTTGGCAGCGGCATACTGCTTCTTAATTGCCTGCTTCTGCTGCCATTTGGAAACGGGATTGCTGGTGGGGCTGTCGATCTCTGCTTTCTTCTGGAGCGCGTCAAGATTGGCTCGTTCCAGCTTTTTCTCTGCACGGATGGCAGCACGATAAGGCTTGAGCTGATGGGCGCGGTGGGCAGACTGCACCAGCCGCCCGCCGCTCTCCACGGCTTGCTCTACCTTGTGCGCGGCCTCTACGCCTACATTGTCATCCTCGCTCTGCCGCACCTCCCGGTGAACCTGAGAGAGAACAAAGTTGGCGGGGGCATCCTGCACGGCATGGGTCAGCTTTGAGGGCGGCTTTTTCTTATCCACTTCCTCAAAACGGAGCTGCGTTTTGACCTTGCCGGTGGCAGGATCAAAGCCGCGTTCCTTTTTGACCACGGTTTTCTTGGGGATTTTCGCCTGTGCCTTATCCGCCTTGGCCGCAGCTTTTTTTACCCGCTTGATGGGCTTTTCCAGCTTCGGCTCGGCAAGATCGGCGTCGGAAAACTGCAAACGCGGTTCTCTTTTCATGCCGACGCCACCTCTTGCGGTTTGGTGGTCATGACGCGGTACAGCTCGGTGTCCTTGGGGAAGTGGTCAATGAAGGGCAGGATCGTGTTGCCGTAGAACAGCAGCCCCTCGCCCTCGCCGGAGTGGGTCACATAAGAAAGCTGATGCGGCGAAATGTTGAGCTGCTTTGCGAGAATCTGCCGGTCGCCAGCGGCCTGATTGAGCATATAGATGAAATCGCTGTTCTCAAAAATGTTCTCAACCTCGCGGCTGGATAACAGGTCTTTGACATTTTGCGTGATCCCGGTGGGGATGCCGCCCCATTTGCGATAGCGCTTCCAAATCTCGACACTGTACGAGGCCGTCTGTTCTTCCTTTAAGAGAAGATGGAACTCGTCAAGATAGTAGCGGGTCGTTTTATGGGCGGCGCGGTTGATGGTCACACGGTTCCAGACCTGATCCTGCACCACCAGCATCCCGATTTTCTTGAGCTGCTTGCCCAGCTCCTTGATGTCATAGCAGACGATGCGGCTGTTCACATCCACGTTCGTGTGATGGTTGAACACATTCAGCGAGCCGGTGACGTAGATTTCCAAAGCGGTGGCGATGTACTGCGCTTCCTTTTCATCCTGCGCACGGAGGGCGTTATACAAGTCCTCCAGCAGCGGCATATTCTCCGGCTTCGGGTCGTTGAGATAATCCCGGTAGACGATGCGCACACAGCGGTCGATGATGGTCTTTTCCACAGGGGCAAGCCCGTCCTTGCCGCCGACGATCAACTCGCACAGCGACAGAATGAAGTCGGATTTCAGGCTCAGCGGGTTATCATCGTCGCTGTAATCCAGATTCAAGTCCATCGGATTGATATAGCAGGGCGAACCGTCGTAGCCCTTGCCGGTGGGCGACAGCTTAATGACCTGACCGTGCAAACGCTCCACCAGCGGCGTATATTCGCCCTCCGGGTCACAGATGATGATGTCATCCTTGGGGCAGATGAGAAACGCATTGGTGATCTCGCGTTTTGCCGAAAACGACTTGCCGCTGCCGGGAGTGCCTAAAATCAGACCGTTGGGATTTTTCAGCAGCTTCCGGTCTACCATGATGAGGTTGTTGGAAAGGGCGTTGATGCCGTAGTACAGCGCCTCCGAACCGTTCTGGAACAGCTCCTGCGTGGTGAAGGGGACGAAGATCGCTACGCTGGAGGTGGTCAAGCCCCGCTGAATCTCGATCTGATTCAGCCCCAGCGGGAGACTGCTCATCAGTCCTTCCTCCTGCTGGAAGTCCAGCCGGGTCAGCGCACAGTTATACTTCTGCGCGATACTGGAGGTCTGGAAGATGTTGTTGTCAAGCTGCCGGGGTGTGTCCGCCGTGTTGAGAATGAGGAAGGTTAGCAGAAACATTCGCTCGTTGCGGGACTGCAAATCCTGCAACAGCTTCTTGGCCTCCGCGCCGTAGGTGGCAAGGTCAGAGGGGATAATGTCCATGTCATAACCGGCGCGGACGGCCTTTTTCTGTTCTTCGATTTTGGATTTGTCCAGATCGGTGATCTTGCGCTTGACGGTCTTGATGGCGTTGACCTGATCCACAGACTGCACATGGAGATTGACAAGGACGCTGCTCTCCATATCCAGAAAGTCCGCCAGCATCCGGTCATTCAGCTCCGGTGCCAGAATCTGCACGAAGCTGATCGCACCCAGCTTTTTGCCCATGCGGAACATCCTGCCGGTCTTGAACTCAAAGGAGCTGGGCGCGATAAAGTCCTTGGTGGACAGCCCGGAGGGAGCCAGCCAGTCCCACGAAAAGCGGAACGGCTCCTGCTCGTCCATCCGCAGAATGTCGTGCATGACGTGCAGGCGCTCAAAGCCGTTCAGCGGCGCAGTCACAACGCCCAACCGCTTGAAGTTGTTCAGAAGGTCGGTTTCGATGCGTTCCAGACGGGGCTTGGCGGCGCGGAGGTTGTCCGCCTCAATGCCGAACGTGAGATACTTGGTCTTAATGAGGCCGTTGTTGCCGCGGGCAAGCTGATTTTGCAGCATACCGGCGTACTCGGCGCGGATGCCGTCAAACTCGTCCCCGCAGGGCGGAATGGAAATGCTCCGTGCAAAGGTTTCCTGCGAAGCCGAGAGGTTCACAAAGGAAAGCTGGAATTGCACGGAGCTGTCAAAGTAGTTCAGGAAATCGCACCACGCCTCAAAAATGGCGGTCTTGTCCTCATTCTGCGAGAGCTGGTAGTTGATGTCCTGATACTGGATCGTTTTGGTGTAGCGCGTGTCGGTCACACGGCAGATGCCGTCCGGCCACATACGCTGATACGGGATGCTGTCCTGCGCCGATGCTTCCTTCTTATCCGTTCGGTTCGCTCTTGCGATGGCGGCTTCGATCTGTTTTCGTTCGGCGCGGGTCAGCTTTTTCTTTTCGGACAATTTGATACACCTCCCGGTCTAACTGGTTTTGCCGCTCCAGAACGGCATAAAAATTGTTGGTCTTATACGGGCGCTGCTTTGGCCTCTGGAAGCACACGCGGTAGATGTTGCGGATGACGACCTCCAACGGCTGACCGTTCTTTTCATACATGGCGAACAGCATGGCCGGGATCATCACCACCATCATCACCATGGCGGCGGGGCTGGTGCCGATGCTGCCCTTGAGCAAGAAGAAAAGCGGTACGCCGATGAGCGCGCCGCTTCCGAAGCAGATGAGCTGTCGTTTCGTGAGGTTGAACAGCACCTTGGTTTTTACTTTGGTTAAGTCCTTTGGGACATTGACATAGGCCATAGAAATCCCCCTTTATAAGAGCTTTTCATATCGAAGTTTCATCTGCGCCGGGTACAAAGCGGAGGCGGGCTTACGGCTGCCTGTCCAGCATTTGCCGCCTGCCAAGCCTGCGCAGCTCCAACCAGCGGCGCGGAGACTGCTGCCGCTCTCGCTATCCAGCGTATAGGTGATGATCTTGCGGTATCCCATTGCCTTTGCCGCCCGCGCAGATGCGGCATAGAGAATACTGCAAGCGTTTCTCTCGCCGGTGGTACAAAGACGATTGACTTCCAATGTCCAGCCATCATCCAGATACCGGCTCACAGGACGGCCTACGATTGCAACACCGACAAGCTCTCCATCCTTGGCACAGCCGATGGAAAACTTATGCCCAGCAGTTGCCTTATGGTGCCGGTGATGCGCATTGACAAATGCGTTCGCTGTTGCAAGCGCGACGGGCGTGAGTGTCAGCATGGTATCACCCCCGTTAATGTGCATTGAACACGGACTTGGCAAGGCTGCTCGTTTTGAACAGGCAGAAGCACAGCAGCACCGTGTAGCCCATGCAAGTCCAGATGGCGTAGATGATGTCATCCACAAGCGCGATGTTCTGCACCAGAACGGCGTAGATGGCAACGCAGACGATGATGAGAAATGCTTGGAAGCCCAGCGCCAGCAAGGAACGGATGTAGTTCTGTCCCATGCCGCCCCATTCCTTGCCCATCATGGTCGCCATCGGAATGGGGGCAACAGAGGTGACGAGATATATTTCAATCATTCTTCCGAATGTGATAATGAAAATGCAGATGGTCAGCGCCCACATGGTAATGCCTACGAACAGTGATTGGAACCACAGGCCGAACAGCGGCCCCAGGTCCATATCCATCAGCCGATCCTCGATACCCACCATGACGCTTGAAATGTTGATGCTGGTGTCGCCGATAATCAGCCCGGAGGCGCTGGCAACGACGCTTTGAGCGGCATCGAACACGCCCATCACAATCGTCCATGTGTTTGTCACAATCAGGACAGCGGCAGCGGACTTGAACGCCCACTTGAAGAATATCCATGTGTCCATGTCGTTGAGGTTATTTTTGTCGGTAATGAGCTGGATCAGCTCCAGCGTCATCACAAAGGCGAGAATTGCGCCTGCGATGGGGACGATCACGGTTTCCGACAGGTTTTGTATCATGTTGAAGATACTGCCGTTCCATGCCTGCGGCGATAAGCCCACCTGACCGGAGATCTCGGCAACCTTTTGATTGGTCGCATCGAACATCCCGGACAGATTGCTCACGATACCGCCGATGAGCATTTCTTTCAGCCATTCCGTGATCTTATCCCATAAGAAATCCATAGGGTTGCCCTCCTTTCGGGAGGATGCCGCCCGAAAGCGGCACCCTCCGTGGATTTACGGGAAGCAAACGAGCTGCCGATTAGCCGAACAGACCGGACAGCAGCGGCACGAGGGTAATGCCGATCAGCGCCACGCCGCCGCCCGCCATGAGCTGCTTCATGCCCTGGGACTTTACTGATGTGCGATAAAGAAGTAATAGAAGTGTAAAAAATTTTGCCG
>ENA-OPCR01000387-OPCR01000387.1-human-gut-metagenome-genome-assembly--contig:-NODE-387-length-11465-cov-4.594917_pt1 | contig 11465 bp, 17 predicted proteins | sample MGYA00241571_ERZ501493 | MGnify/ENA primary metagenome ERZ501493 (study PRJEB25962, sample SAMEA2042662) | human gut metagenome | biome: human gut; feature: human-associated habitat; material: faeces... | reverse complement strand
GATAGCACCCTCAGCAGCAGCAAAGGATTCGTGGCCTGCCAGGAAAGCGAAGCAGGTGGTGTCCTCGCTCAGCAGACGAGCGCCCAGATTGCCGTGGCCCAGACCGACCTGACGCTGCTCAGCGACAGAGCCGGGGATGGTGAAAGCTTCCAGACCTTCGCCGATGGCAGCAGCGCACTCGGCAGCATCGGTCAGGCCGCGCTTGACGGCGATAGCGGTGCCCAGGGTGTATGCCCAGACAGCGTTATCAAAGCAGATGGGCTGAACGCCGCGCACGATCTTGTCGCAGTCGATGCCCTTGGCGAGGAGCATCTCGTTGCAAGCGTCCAGAGACTCCAGGCCGTTAGCCTTCAGGCATGCCTCGATTTTCGGCATGCGGCGATCCATAGATTCAAAAGTTGCCATGAGTTGTTCCTCCTCTCTTATTCCTCACGCGGGTCAATGTACTTCACAGCGCCCTGCTCCTTGCTGAAGCGGCCGTAAGTACCCACGTTCTTCTCGTAAGCCTCGTTGGGGGTCTTGCCGTGACGGATGTCCTCCATCATCTTGCCCAGACGGACGAACTGATAGCCGATGACCTGGTTGTCCTTGTCCAGAGCGGTCTTGAGGATGTAGCCCTCGGTCAGCTCCAGATAGCGGACGCCCTTGGCCTTGGTGGAGAAAATGGTACCGGTCATGGAACGCAGGCCCTTGCCCAGGTCGTCCAGACCTGCGCCGATGGGCAGACCGTCCTCAGAGAAAGCGGTCTGGCTGCGGCCGTAGACGATCTGCAGGAACAGCTCGCGCATAGCCACGTTGATGGCATCGCACACCAGGTCGGTGTTCAGCGCCTCCAGAATAGTCTTGCCGATCAGAATCTCGGAAGCCATGGCGGCGGAGTGGGTCATACCAGAGCAGCCGATGGTCTCCACCAGCGCCTCCTCGATAACGCCGTTCTTCACATTCAGCGTCAGCTTGCAGGCACCCTGCTGGGGTGCACACCAGCCGATACCGTGGGTAAAGCCGGAAATATCCCCGATCTGCTTGGCCTGTACCCACTTGCCCTCCTCGGGAATGGGAGCCGGACCGTGATAAGCGCCCTTGGCGACAGGACACATATGCTGTACTTCCGTCGTGTAGATCATAGTGACGATGTTCCTTTCTGTGTTATAGTCGTGCCTTGCGGCGGGTAAAACGAAATGGCGATCCATGTATCATGGCCGCTTCGCGGTCATTATACCAAATCTCCCCACAAATTGCAAGAAACATTCCAAACATTTGGACATTCTGCGAAATCGGCAGATGTCAAGAAGAAAATGGACAAATGACAAAAAATATCAATCTTAAGGTGTAACACAAGAAGATCTCCGGACGCCAGGCAGCTGGCGGCGGAGTGTGTTACAAGCGGTATCGCTGCGCGATGTAGCATGGAAACACCGCGCCAATCAAGACCACGAAAAAAGCAGCTCTCACGGGGGAGCTGCTTTTTTCATGCGGAGTGCCCTTGCGGGCAGTCTTGACAGGCGGGTGGTTCCCTGCGTTGGGTAACCAACATGGCCAGCTTCGCAGGCCATGCTGACGCAATTTCATATCATGGGGACGCGGGGCGCGGCGTAACACAAGATTGCTGCAGCAGCTCCGGCGACGTGGGCGAATTTGTGTTACAATCATTGAAAGACCACGAACTATCCTGAAACATAAGGGAGGCTCTCATGGGACACTACATGACGAAAGAGGAACGCATTATCATGCAGACACTGCTGGACGAGAAAAAGCCGGTCAGCTACATCGCCCGGAAGCTGGGCTGCTGCCGCCAGACGGTCTACAACGAGATACGGCGCGGACAGTATCTCCATAACTACGGCTACTATGACAAGCTGCGGTACTCGGCAGACAAGGGGCAGCAGATACACGACTACAATCAGACGGCAAAAGGCAGACCGTTGAAGATCGGCAGTGACCACGCCTTTGCCGCCTTCATCGAGCATAAGATCATCGTGGACAGGTACTCCCCGGCTGCTGCTCTGGCGGCGGCGCGGAAGTACCCTTTTGCTACAAGGATATGCGTCAGTACTCTGTACAGCTATATCGACAAGCAGGTATTCTACAAGTTGGGCAACCGGCACCTATGGGAGAAGTGGAAGAAGCGGCCCAAGAAAATCGAGGACAAGGAGCAGCGGGTAGTACACCCGAAGCTGCCCAGCATAGAGGTCAGACCGGCGCACATTGACCGACGCGAAGAATATGGACATTGGGAAATGGACTTGGTGGTCAGCGGTCAGAATGGAAGAAGTGTACTTCTCACACTGACGGAGCGACTGAGCAGACAGGAGATCATCGTCAAGCTGCCGGACAGACGGGCGGAGACCATACGCAGGGCCATAGACCGAATGGAGCGTAAGACGCCGGGCTTCCGGCAGAAGTTCCGGTCTATCACCACCGACAACGGCAGCGAGTTCATGGAGTATGACAAGTTGGTCAAGAGCTGCCGGAGCAAGGGCAGCCGCTTTGACATTTACTACTGTCACAGCTACTCCGCATGGGAGAAAGGCAGCGTGGAGAACCACAATCGCATGATACGCCGCTTCTTTCCCAAAGGCACCAACTTCGACGAGGTATCTCCGGCAGAGGTACAGCGGGTGCAGGATTGGATGAACCGGTATCCGCGCAGAGTGTTAGGTTGGCAGACACCCAATGAAGCCGCAGCATAGGCAGGGGCCCCGCGCGGCTGAAGCCTTGGCGCGGGGCCCCGTTGTAACACATTGTGCAGCTGCAGCCGGCTTGGATCGGCGCTGCAGCAGGACCAGGACGTGTTACATCACTTGCGTAATTTCTTCTGACTTCTCCGCCACTTCCGGGAGGGCTTGACCACACCGTCCATATTGGCCTGCTGCTCGTTCCGGCGCAGGGAGAGTATCTCCTCCTCGGACAGCATATCGCCCTCCTTGAAGGACTTTTGCAGATTGCCCACACAGGCCAGCGTGTCGTATGCCGCATAGTCTTTGTTGGTCACGAACCAGCAGCGGCGGGTAAGAGGTGTGAGCAGCTGGGTATTGGTAGCATTCTCCATCTCCCATGCGTCATAGAGGTTCTGACGCTGGAAGCGCCACAGCTTATCACAATCCACCACGCAGCTTGTCACCTGACGGAGCAGCGCGTCCACATGGCCGAAACGCTGGGCGGTGTAGTACATGGAAATATGGTAATGGCGGCAGGTCAGCAGGGTATTGAGGAACAGCGGGTCGATGTTGCTCTTGAAGTTCCGGCTGTTCATCTGGACGCTGAACTCATCACCCAGCACCAGCGTAACGGTGAGGGTGTCATGCTCCTTATCATACTGGCCGTTCTTCTCAGCACAGTAGACCACCTGTTGGAGGGACACGAAGTCCTCATAGGGGATGGACAGCGCTACATTGGACAGCACCTTGACCCGCTGCTCTACCCACATGGCCCGGTCCTTATCCCAGACCGGCTTACCGTCGTACTGCTCGTACATGGAGACCACCTTATGGACAGCGGAGAGTGTCTTGCCCTTGCCGAACAGGCCGACGTAGGCCACCAACTCGCCGGTCCTGCACTCGTTCCATTTGCGGTACTTGAGATATTGGAACAGGTCAACGGCGCCATAGCGTACCAGCTTCACCGGGTGGAAGAAGGCGCAGCGGATGGTGGGACAGAGCGCCAGCACAAGGCCGAGGCCGATAAGTATGATGACCGCCATATCAGAACCTCCGCCAGTTGACCAGCGCGGCGGCCACGGCCGCCACGATGCGGAACACGGCGGTGACCAGTACCATGGCCACGAATACGGTCAGCAGATAGGGTATCAACTCGGCCATGGTGGTGGGCGGCACGATGTCCACGCCGGTGATCTGGAAGAATTCAGCCACAACAGACGCCATCAGAACACCCCCTTTACAAAGTACCATAGCATGAACATGAAGCCCAGCACGAGGAACAGGAGCAGCATACCCTCCGTGACGGTGTACTCGTCAAAGGGTTTGGAGAAGAACAGGCCGGGGTCCGTTTCCTCCTGCGGCAGTGCGGTGGTTTTGATCTGGTCGGCCAACGCCGGGTCATCCGTATAGAGGATGGAGCCGTCTGTATCATAGATGGTGGTATACTCCTGCTTTGTCTCGGCCTCCGTTGTGTCGGTATTATCGGCAGTGGGTTCCTCATCCGGCTCCAGCGCCGGGCGCAGTGCCCACTCAGGTATATCCTCGGTCGTGGAATCGGTGTCAACCGTTGTGGCGTAAGCGTTCGCGGTGAGCATAAGCAGCAGCGCCAGCAGCGCGGAGGTCAGCGGTATGTACTTCAATTATCATCACCCCACTTGAACAGAAGATAGATCACGGCACCGGCCACGATGAGCCAGAGAAGGATATTCCAGAGGGTGAAGGTCAGACCGTCCACGGTGAATTCTATCTGGAATATCTGCAGGCAGGCAGACAGGACTTGTCCGAGACCTTGCATCAGAACACCCTCCTTTTGATAATGACGCCGATGGCCAGAATGACCAGCGCCGCTTCAATGATGGTCAGCCACTCGGCGGGGATAAAGGGAAACAAGCTGGTGCCGAGGTTCAGGAACGCCGTGAAGAAGTTTTTGACGGAGTCCACCGTATGGTCCAGCAGCAAGTCCACATCGTCCAGACCGTCCAGCAGATTAAGGATGAAATGCAGGGAGCCAACGATAAGGCCGTTGATCAGACTGGTGATCATATTCAGCAGAGCCCGCAGCGGCTCAAGTAAAACAGACATGGTATCTCACCCCTGTAACACAAATTTCAGATCCTGGCGCCGGAGCTGCAGCAAGAAGTGTGTTACGAGAAAAACAGCTTCTTGCCCACGATGCCCAGCGCCATACAGATAACGGCGAAGGTCAGAGCGACCTGCAGCTCAGCCGGGATGATACCCCAGAAGCCGGAAAGCCAGATGGGGTAATTCTCGCCGAAGCCCTTTATCTGCTCTACATAGTCGTTGAATTTGGACGCCAGATCATCCACAGCATTGACGGCCTTGTCAAAGAGATGTACCACGCTGCCCAGCAGCTTCCCGGCGAAGGTACCCAGCTTGGAGAACACCTTGACCACCAGCTGTGAGATGGAGCTGCTGCTGTAGTCCTTGTCCGGGGCACCGTCCCCGGTGTGGTCCTCGTAGGTCTTTCCGCAGCGGGAGCAGGTATAAATGTCATAGGCCGAGGCGGTCTCCTCGCCGGCATCCGGGTCGGTGACGGCGTCCACATGGGACGATATCACCCAGTCATGGCCCAGCGGGTCTACGATCTCCGAGGAGCTGTCGCCGCACTTGGAGCAGGTGGAGATCATCAGGCCGGGCAAAATACAGGTGGCCTCCTGTTCCATGTGCTGGGAATAGGTGTGCTCACAGGTGGCGGAGCCGGAGGTGCTTTGCAGCTGCGCAAGGATATCATCCATGCGCCCGGTCACCGCCTGCAGCCGGGTAATGATAGGAGCCAGATCGACCGCGAGGGTACCGGAACCGGCCACACCGCCTGTTGCGATAGCATTGACGAGGCGGTCTGCCTGGGCTTGCAGGAAACCGGTGAAACGGGAGGCGTACACCACAGGGACAGCCTCAGACGTCTTACTGTAAATGTAGTACCGGTCAGTGTCAGGGAGAGAAGTCAAAAGACGTACCGTAGGCTCACCATCCGTGGTAAGCAAAAAACCTCGATGGCGCGAAATAAAGTTGGGCTTATAGTAAGCATACCATCCCTTCCAAGTTCCGCTGCTATCCCATGATGGATACACAAAGGCAGAACAAGTAGCGTATGCGACATTCTTAGAACACCTAAACGAGAATGAGGACTCAAAGGAGTGAACCGTGCCCGCCAAATCCGTAACAGAGAAAGAAACCGGCATGGTCGTATATATAAACGAATTGGCGGCTGGAGCATCTGTGCCTTTAATAATGGTGAAGGAATATCCCAGAGCATTCATACTACCAACAGACTGATACCCGGGGACGCATTTTTCATAGTAATAATCAGGGCTTCCCTCTGTGGATGTTTCAATGAGGCTGCCATACACCTGAATGGAACTGGACGAGGAATACAAGAGATCGCTGTTATCGGGAACCTCGGAGAAGGAGGAAGGAAGAACGCCATACAGCTTTTGCGTGGACGTTTCGCCATGCAGTACATTCGGGAACGCATAAGCACTGTCATACTCTCCGAACTGCTCTGTGATCTGATCGCTGATGGTGGTGACGGCAGAGACGAGGGCACTGTCATCGTAGGCCGGGATGGACTGGATGGCAGAGATAATATCCGCTGTCTTAGTCACGCCGCCCAGCTGATCATACTTGAAAGTGACACGCAGACGGAAACCGGCACTAAAAGAACTGTCACCGGCAGGGATGATCACCGTGTGCGGCGAGTATGTCGTAGTTTCGGCCGAGGCCAGGGGGACAAGCTGGTTTTCATCGTTGAAATCGACACGCTTTACATACACGCCGGTAGCCGCATCATAGGTGTCGCTGAGGATATACGTGCCGTTGCTGTTCTGCCAGACACCGGCAGAGAGCATAGGGTCAGAGGAAACGGCTTCGGGGACGCTGGTACCGAGAAATGCACCGCGCAAGCCGATATACTCACCGCCAGGAGCGTCAATATAGCCATTGGTGGAATTGAGGGTGTACCAAATACGCTCAGCCCAATGGAGCATATAATCGGTATCACCCCAGAACATGAGGTCTTGCAGCTCGCCGCCTATAGCGTTGGTGATGGTGATCATATTACCGGCAGCAGAGACCGTGGTCTGCTCCACGCTGTTGACCTCCGCATACATACCGAGCAGCTGGGCGAGCTTCACGTCAAGAGAGGTCGTGTTCACCTGAACGATACCGTTATTGATCACAGAGGAAAGGAGACTATCAATAGAGGACGTTTTAGCACCAATGTAGGTAAGGCGGTTATTAACGGCGGTATTGAAATCGTCAATGTGGTTGATCATGGAGTTTTCAAAGTCCCAGATGCTTTCGATAACAAGCTTGATATAATCCATGAGCAGGATCTGATTGTCCGCGATCAGGACGTTCAACTCCGCGATGATGGGAAGAAAGTCCAGATTAGATGCTATATTGATGAGCCGGTCTGTGTAGTCGGGATTGGTGGGGATGGTGATATCAACATGAACGTCAGAACGAGGATCCTCAGCCACGTATACTTTTCCGTCCACATTACCCAAAAGGCCATACAAGGAAGAAACATTAAATTTACGGATATCTAAAGCGCTATCAGATACATAGCCCACATAGCGGTCAATGGCACTGTTATAAACAAGGGACGTGCTCAACCTATGCTCATTGCAGTAATAAACAAGGGAGGCCAAATCGTCATAAGAAATAGTGACAGAGGAATAAGAAGGCTCACGAGGAGAAACATTTTCGGCAACAAACACAAATTTTTTATCAAACCAAAAATTAGGAATTTTACGCATTGTGTAAGCAAATGCAATACTCGCACTGGCAATAGACAATACTGTTGCAAGCACGAAAACAATGAGGGCTTTACAATTCACTTTCTGTAAGATATAATTCATAAAAACACCTCAAGGGGGAGAAAATCATGTTTATTGCCGATGTTCCCGGTATGATAATTTGGCTAATCAGTACACTTGTAAAGATAGCGGTCATCATTCTAATTGCTGTCTTGATAATCAAAGGCATCAAATACCTAAGACGCAAAGAAGAACGGGACACACAACGGGACTACCGAAGCGCTCAAAATACCATCGATGAAATCGAACGGGAACTGAATGACCGAAAGTGACCACACTAATCCCTCGCCGCAGGCGGGGGATTTTACATTTTCCAAGGGAGAGTGGCCCAATATGCATAGAGCGTTTCGGAGCACACAGGAAAATGCTCACAGAATAGGCAGCAACTACGACACTTGAAATCAGCGTACCGCCGAGAGCGCAGCCAGAATTTCAAACGCGCGAACATGGTGTTTCCTCCGCCGTAACACATTTTCCCGATCGGACGCCGGGCAGCGAAGATCTATCTGTGTTACGCATCTTCCTCGTCCTCCTCCGGTTCCGGGCGTGGCTTCTTATAGTTGGGCTTCTTCTTGGCGGCGGGCTTCTTCACCGGCGCGGCCTTGCTGCCGAAGCGCCGAGGAAACAGCCAGCGCAGCAGCCGCATGACCACCCAGACCATCAGGCAGGACACCAGCACAAGGACGAACAGGCAGACCAGCACAATGGCCGCTGTTACCAGAAATTTGATCATATCGTTACCTCACTTCAAAATCGTTTTGACCTGCGATAGATATATAAAAACAGACCCGCGACCACGGCCATAAGCATGACCGTCAGAAAGAACGTCAGCAGCGGCTCTGAAAATACGGCACTGAATGTACCGGAGATCAGGCGACAGACGCCGGTTAGAAATGCAGTCACTGTCATCGTAATACCTCCATGAGAAAAAGGGGTATGGGGTCAGCCCCATACCCCTTGAGTGCGGCATCAGCCGCGGGCAGCGCGCTTGGCCTTGCGGAAGATGGAAAAGCCCAGAGTCACCAGACCGGCGCAGATGAACAGCGTCAGAATGGGATTGGCGGTCATGATGTCCCAGACATCACCGACCAGCGTAGCCAGCGTACTGGTGTTACCAAGGATGGTAGCAACGGTGGTGGAAGCAGCAGTCTCGGCAGTGCCCTCCTTTCATAGATTTGATGGTTGCGGGAGGAGGACTCGAACCTCCATCTCCGGGGTGAGAACCCGGCCAGCTACCCTTACTCACATCCCGCCATGTAACACGCTGCGAAGCTGATCGGCTCGGCCATGCGCGCCGCAGCGTGTCGTTGTTGTGTTACGATTGCGCGTCAAACAGGCGATCCAGCTCACGCAGCCGGACATCCAACTGACCGAGGAATTGTGCGGCCTTGTAGTAGCGATCTTTCAGCGCGTTCAGGCTCTCACGCTTCTCTGTGATACGCTTGTCCAGCTCCGCTGTCTGCCGTTCCTTCTCCGGCAGCAGCATATAGCAGTTGTAGACCAGGCGCTCGAACTTCTGGGTGAAGTTGTCGCCTACCTGCTGCTCGATGATCTCTATCAACTCGTCCGAGAACCGAACGGAACGGATGTTGTTCTTTGCCATGTTATCCTCCTATGCCGGTCTGCAGCCAGTGGAACAGGAACCGTCCCAGCGCATAGGCGAAGCCGCCTATCACGCACCACTTGAGTCTGTCACAAAACCGCATGACCTTCCTCCTGTACTTATACCATGCGTGGCGGAGACACCGCCACACGGCGTAGAATATCTGAAACTCGTTCATGTCATATACCGTCCCGCCATCGCCGAGAGCCTGTCAGCCTTGTACTGCTGTACCAGCCGGGTATACTTGGGGTTCTCCACCGTGGGACGTTCCCTAATCAGGCGCTGGAACTCATGTATGCCGTAGATCTGAAGCAGGGCGTCTATAGCGTTGCCCGCCTGATTGACCACATACTCACGGCAACGGTCTATGTTGTAGTCCATGCCCGGTGCCGTATATATCTTGATGGGTGTCAGCACCTCCAGCATATCCAGCCAGTAATCCGTCATCTGCCAGCGCCACTTGTTGGTATCGGTATCATCCGGAATGACATACCGAAGGTAGTTCAGCAGCACACCGGAGAACGCCTCGCCCACGGTCATGGGTATCTTGGTGAACTGCAGCGCCCGGTCGTCCCGGAGCTGCATCTCCACACGCACCCAGTGAGTACCGGGTTCACAGTGCCGTTCGGCGGCCTTGTCGTAGATACGGACAAGCACCTTGCTCTGCGGGCTGCCGATCTGCACCGTGGAGCCCTTGGAGCTGAGCACGGTCTCCCAATAGTCGCTGCGGCTGACGTAGCGCTTGCGGCGGGTGTCCTCCACGACTTCGTCTATATCCAGTATGCCGGTGTGGTCATCAAAGGCCACGTCCAGGCGGGTGATCTTCAGCTGCTGGGCGGCTATCCAGCCGAACAGGTCGTCCCAGCTTTTGGCGGAGAGGGACTCGAACGTCCGGCAGCCTTGACCTGACATCTCCACCCATACGCCCATATCCTCCCGGCCGTTGTAGTGGACGCTGATGCAGGAGAAGTATTTGCGGTCACGGTAGCCGTGCGCGCCTTTGGTCTCCTGCCACGAACAATGGGTAAGCCCCAGCGCTTCTATGAGCTGCTCCGGGGTGTGGTTCTTGCTCGTAAATGAAAGCCAGTCGTAAAGAACGATGTTCTCCTTTCCTTCCATAACAGACCCCCTAACCGGCTATCTTGTAGGTAGTGACCCCCTGTTAGCGGGGGGGTCACGCCGGGAGGAGCGACCTCCCGGCGTTGCAGGGATGAGGGGTTTGCGACAATGGCCTTAGAAGGAGACCTCGTTCAGCTCGACAGAAACGCCGGTAGACGCAGCCAGCGACACGCGCTTCTTCTCGTCGAAGTACAGGTTGACGACTTCCAGCGGCTTAAGGTCTTTCCATACGGCGTTGGACACGCAGCGCAGCTTCTCAGCCTTCATGCCGTTGGCGCTGTAGTTGTCAGACTTGTAGGAGCTGACCGGGGAAATGACGAACAGCTGATAGTACGGCTGCATGACAATGACCTTCTGGCCCTTGTCGTCCTCGCGCTCGGTCTCCATCTGACCTTCCGCCCAACCAGTTACGACCCACTCACGTTCTTTGAATGTGTACAGCTTGCTTTCGTTTGCGCTCATATAGAGCCTCTCTTTCTGCCCATGTAGGGCTATGTAATATGAAAGACAGGCCCGGATCAGTTGACCCAGCCTGTCCAAGTACATATTAAAACCTGCCTTTTGCCGTTTTTGTAAAAAAACGACTTGACAAGCTGTGTTATCCCCGGTATAATACACCCGTTAGTCATGTAAATGGCTCTTAAAGAGCACCCAGGATCGAGCCGGGTGTATCGGAGGGAGGGAAACATAAATGTCCGAAGTCCATGTTAAGGAAGGCGAGTCCCTGGACAGCGCTCTGAAGCGTTTTAAGAGAAGCTGCGCCAAGGCGGGCGTCCTGGCCGAGGTGCGCCGCAGAGAGTGCTACGAAAGCCCCAGCGTTAAGCGCCGCAAGAAGTCCGAGGCTGCGCGCAAGAACCGCAACAAGCGTTACTATTAAGTGACAAAGAAGCCTGAGAACATAGGTTCTCAGGCTTCTCTTTTATCTATCCTGTCAGGTCCCGCAGTATGTCGGCGCACTCCGGCAGGGTCAGCAGACCCCGGTGTATGCCCAGGCGCTCGCCCAGAGCGATTTTTCTATGCAGGGTGTCACCGTCGTCCAGCAGGACGAACCGTGTCTCGCCGCCCCGGCGGTACGTGAAATACCGGGCGCCCAGCTCCCGGGAAAAGAATATCTGGCGGCCTGTTTGCAGGGCGGCTAGCTGTTCATCTGTCAGCGGTATGCCCTCACCAGTGGGACAGGGAAGAGGGAAGTCCATCCGCAGGCGCTGGAGGTCCAGCACGATACGGTCAGGCCCGAAGGCACGG
>ENA-OPCR01000379-OPCR01000379.1-human-gut-metagenome-genome-assembly--contig:-NODE-379-length-11558-cov-1.693037_pt1 | contig 11558 bp, 9 predicted proteins | sample MGYA00241571_ERZ501493 | MGnify/ENA primary metagenome ERZ501493 (study PRJEB25962, sample SAMEA2042662) | human gut metagenome | biome: human gut; feature: human-associated habitat; material: faeces... | reverse complement strand
AATTCGACCACCGTCGCACAACAGACTTGATTGTGAAAATGGGACACGAGCGTTTCCGCCGTGTATTCGCGTTGCTGGGCGGTCATTTCGACAATCAAATCGTTGTATTCCGCCGTTTTTGCGGCTATCAGCCGTTCGATTTGCTCCTTGTTGGGACAATTCCGTTTAGGCTTGCCTTTCTCGAAATCCCAGAACTTTTCGTACAGGGAAAGGCCGAGCGAAACGTATTTGCGTTTGCGGTCTTTCGTAACTCGGAGCATTAAAGGAAGCGTTCCGTCTTTGAGAGGTTTGTACTTGTAACAAATGACCTCGATGTTTGCTTTCATGCGTCATTTTGGTTGACACATTGGTTAACATAAATGGCTGAAAAACGTGTTAACCGAGCAAAAACCGGCAAAATAGGATGCTTTGCGACAAACACAAAAAAGCCTTCCAGAGCTGTCTGAAAGGCTTTTTTCTTGTGTCGGGGTAGCGGGATTCGAACCCACGACCCCCTGCTCCCAAAGCAGGTGCGCTAACCGGACTGCGCTACACCCCGAATACTTTACTTCTGAAAAGCGAGTGCAAAGGTAAAAACAATTCTGATACCAACCAAACATTTAGGCAAGTTTTATGCAATTAAAATTACATTTTCAGATAGAAATCTTTCGTTAAAGCTACATATTCAGGGGTAAACTCATTGTGATTCACCTCAATACAGAGTTTCTCTTCTCTACACTCTTTTGCTTCAAAACCAAAGTTCAGCAATACCCGTCTGCACGGTTTTCCGGGCTTGGTGAAGACTTGCACACGATGCAATGGAAACAACTTATGGTTCCAAGCTGTATCCACAACCGTTTTTTCAGCTTCCGCTGGAATAATGATGCTTACGACTCCTTGCTCTTCAAGCAAAGATGCCGAACGATGAAACAGTAAATCGTAATTCAAATTGCCCGCATGCCGTGCTGTGCACCTTTGTTCGTCAGGACATTTCAACGCATCTATAAAATAGGGAGGATTGGAAACGATGAGGTCAAATCTGTTTTCCGGCTGATAATCTCGGAAATCATGACATATGATCTCTACTCTATCGGCCCATGGAGAGTGAGATACATTTTCTGTGGCTTGTCCGGCTGCAGCCGCATCTATCTCGATTGCAGTAATCCGGGCATGCGGATTCCTTTGCGCTAACTGTAAGGCTATTAATCCGGTACCGGTTCCAACGTCCAGTATACGCTTTGCTTTGTCTGCCGGGGCCCATGCCCCAAGTAGTACACCATCTGTGCCGACCTTCATGGCGCATTTATCATGAAATATGGTAAATTGTTTAAACTTAAAAGATGATTTTGGCATGTTTATCTTCTTTAATTGGGCTCAAAAATAATCAAAGCCTGCATATTTGTCATAAAATTGGCACTGTTTTTGTCTTTTTAAAGGGTGAAGAACGTTTATTTATGAAGAAATAGCTTAACTTTGCAGGCGCTTTATTGGCCTGCCAATATGACATAAACTAAAAAGAAAGAAATGAAGAAAAGAAATTACCTGAGTGATGTCGAAGATAGAAGCGGAAACGCTTTCTCTGTAATTGCTGATTTTGAGGGGAATGAAGAACAATTGCTGGACATTGAGGTAGAAGAGGTTTTACCGATATTGCCTCTCCGAAATATGGTATTGTTCCCTGGGGTGTTTATGCCGGTATCTGTAGGAAGAAAATCTTCCCTCAAATTGGTGCGTGAAGCAGAAAAGAAAAATTCTTATATAGCTGTTGTATGCCAAAAGGTGGCTGAAACAGAGACACCTCTGTTTGAGGATTTACATACCATCGGTACAGTTGCCAAGATAGTACGTGTGCTTGAAATGCCAGACCAGACAACTACAGTCATTCTGCAAGGCTCCAAACGTATGGAACTGAAGGAGATTACGGATACGACTCCTTATCTGAAGGGACGGATAGCTACGCTGAATGAAGAACTTCCGGAGAAGAATGACAAGGAATTCCATGCATTGGTAGAGGCGTGTAAAGACTTGACAGTACGCTACATCAAGTCATCCGATATGTTTCCGCAGGATTCGGCATTTGCCATCAAGAACATTACCAATCCAATGTTTTTGGTAGACTTTATCTGTACGAACCTGCCACTCAAGAAAGACGAAAAGATAGAACTGCTCCGTATCGACTCTTTGCGGGCGCGTACCTACCGCCTGCTTGAGATTCTGAATCGTGAAGTGCAGCTTGCCGAAATCAAAGAGTCTATCCAGATGCGTGCACGTGAGGATATAGACCAGCAGCAGCGTGAGTATTTCCTGCAGCAGCAGATTAAAACCATTCAGGATGAGCTGGGTGGCGGCGGTCAAGAGCAGGAAATAGAGGAGATGCGTAAGAAGGCGGAGACCATCAAATGGAATGATGAGGTGAAGGCTACGTTCCTGAAAGAGGTGGATAAGTTGGAACGTACCCATCCCCAGTCTCCCGACTATAGCGTGCAGCTGAACTATCTGCAGACGATGCTTAGTTTACCGTGGGGCATTTATACGACGGATAATCTGAGCCTTGTCAATGCAGAAAAGACACTGAACAAAGACCATTATGGTTTGGAGAAGGTGAAGGAACGCATTCTGGAACATCTTGCTGTATTAAAGCTGAAGGGCGATATGAAGTCCCCCATCATCTGTCTGTATGGCCCTCCGGGTGTGGGAAAAACCTCTTTGGGGCGTTCCATTGCTGCCGCCTTGAAGCGTAAGTATATCCGTATGTCGCTGGGAGGCGTGCATGATGAAGCTGAGATTCGCGGTCATCGTAAAACCTATATCGGTGCCATGCCGGGACGGATTATCAAGAATCTGATAAAGGCAGGCTCCTCCAATCCGGTATTTATTCTGGATGAAATAGACAAGGTGAGTGCCGACCGCCAGGGAGACCCCTCCTCTGCCCTCCTCGAAGTGCTCGACCCGGAACAGAATACTACATTCCATGATAACTTTCTGGATGTGGACTATGATTTGTCCAAAGTGATGTTCATCGCTACTGCCAATAATCTGAATACCATCCCCGGACCGTTGCTGGACCGTATGGAGCTGATTGAGGTAAGCGGCTATATCACGGAAGAAAAGATTGAGATTGCCCGCCGCCATCTGGTTCCGAAGGAATTGGAGGCAAACGGTATGAAAAAGAATGATATCAAGATTCCGAAGAACACACTGGAAGCCATTATAGAGAATTATACCCGTGAGAGCGGCGTGCGCGAACTGGAAAAGAAAATCGGAAAGATACTCCGTAAATCTGCACGCCAATATGCTACGGACGGTTATTTTGCGAAGACCGAAATAAAACCGGGAGACTTGTATGAATTCCTGGGTGCACCCGAATATACCCGGGACAAGTATCAGGGTAATGAGTATGCAGGGGTGGTGACCGGTCTGGCGTGGACTGCCGTAGGTGGTGAAATACTTTTCGTGGAAACCAGCCTGAGCCGTGGCAAGGGTGGACGTTTGACATTGACCGGCAATTTGGGTGATGTAATGAAAGAGTCGGCCATGCTGGCATTGGAATACATCAAGGCGCATGCCTCCCTGCTGAATCTTGACGAAGAGATTTTTGACAACTGGAACATCCATGTCCATGTGCCCGAAGGCGCCATTCCGAAAGACGGTCCGTCTGCCGGTATCACGATGGCTACCTCCCTCGCTTCTGCCCTCACCCAGAAAAAGGTGAAGGCCAATCTTGCCATGACGGGAGAGATAACACTTCGCGGTAAGGTACTTCCGGTAGGAGGCATCAAGGAGAAGATACTGGCTGCCAAGCGTGCCGGTATCAAGGAGATTATCTTGAGTGACGAGAACCGCAAGAATATAGAAGAGATACAGGATATATATCTGAAAGGACTGACTTTCCACTATGTGAAAGATATTAAGGAAGTGTTTGCCATTGCGCTGACTGATGAAAAAGTAGCCGATGCCATCGACTTGTCCGTAAAGAAAGAAAAGACCGAAAAGAAAGAGGAATGACATTCGAGTTACAATATACAGACAGCAAGACCAATGCACGTGCCGGACTGATTACTACTGACCACGGGCAGATTGAGACACCTATCTTTATGCCGGTAGGTACAGTGGGAACAGTGAAAGGCGTGCATCTGCCCGAGCTGAAAGAGGACATAAAGGCGCAGATAATATTGGGTAATACCTATCATCTTTATCTGCGTCCGGGACTGGAAGTGATAGAGAAAGCCGGTGGACTGCATAAGTTCAACGGCTTTGACCGTCCTATGCTGACAGACAGCGGCGGTTTCCAGGTATTCTCGTTGTCCGGTATCCGCAAGTTGCGCGAAGAAGGTGCGGAATTCCGTTCACACATCGATGGTAGCAAGCATATCTTTACGCCGGAGAAGGTGATGGATATAGAACGGACTATCGGTGCAGACATCATGATGGCCTTTGATGAATGTCCTCCGGGGGATTCGGACTACGAATATGCCAAAAAATCACTGGGATTGACACATCGCTGGCTGGACCGTTGTATCAAGCGTTTCAACGAAACAGAACCTAAGTACGGTTATCAGCAATCCTTATTTCCCATTGTGCAGGGGTGCGTCTATCGCGACCTCCGCGAGCAGTCGGCAGAGTTTGTTGCCTCTAAAGGTGCTGACGGTAATGCCATTGGCGGTCTGGCTGTGGGCGAGCCTGTAGACAAGATGTACGAGATGATTGAGCTGGTGAACGGTATTCTTCCCAAAGACAAGCCTCGCTATCTGATGGGAGTCGGGACCCCGGTAAACATTCTAGAGGGCATTGAACGCGGTGTCGATATGTTCGACTGTGTGATGCCTACCCGCAACGGACGCAACGGCATGTTGTTTACCAAGGACGGCATCATGAACATGCGCAACAAAAAATGGGAAATGGATTTCTCTCCCATTGAAGCAGACGGTGCCTCCTACGTAGATACCATGTACAGCAAGGCATACTTGCGCCATCTGTTCCATGCACAAGAGCTGCTTGCCATGCAGATAGCATCTATCCACAACTTGGCTTTCTATCTGTGGCTGGCAGGCGAGGCACGTAAGCATATCATTGCAGGCGACTTTGCTACCTGGAAACCGATGATGGTGAAACGCGTATCGACAAGATTATGAGAAAAATGAACTGGAGGATATGGAAGAATATAAAGCTGCCGAGAGGTAAATTCCTGAAGCGGCTGGACTGGTACATCATTAAGAAGTTCCTGGGTACATATGTCTTTGCCATCGCATTGATTATCTCCATTGCGGTGGTGTTCGACTTCAACGAGAAGATGGACCGCTTCATGTCTCATGAAGCGCCGTGGAATGCTATTGTCTTTGATTATTATCTGAACTTCATCCCCTACTTTGCCAACTTGTTCAGTCCGCTGTTCGTGTTTATCGCCGTAATCTTCTTTACTTCCAAACTGGCGGAGAACTCGGAAATTATTGCCATGTTCTCTACGGGAATGAGCTTCAAGCGTATGTTGCGTCCTTACATGGTGTCTGCAGCAATCATTGCGGTAGTAACATTCTGCCTCGGGTCCTATGTCATTCCCAAAGGCAGTGTGACACGTATCAATTTTGAGGACAAGTACTACAAACCCCGTAAGGCGAATACGGCACGGAACATCCAGCTGGAAGTGGATTCGGGGGTAATTGCCTATATCGAACGTTTTGAAGACTACAGCAAGACCGGTTATCGCTTTTCTTTGGACAAGTTCAATGACAAGCAACTGGTCTCCCACCTTACGGCCCGTTCCATTACCTACGACACGACGGCCGTGCATAAGTGGAAAATCAAGGATTATATGATTCGCCAGATGGATGGCATGAAGGAGAGTATCACGAAGGGTGACCGCATAGACACTACCCTTTTTATGGAGCCTGCCGACTTCCTGATTATGAAGAACCAGCAGGAGATGTTGACCAGCCCTCAACTGAGCGAGTACATCAGCAGGCAGCGGCAACGCGGCTTTGCCAACATTAAGGAATTTGAGATTGAGTACCACAAACGCATTGCCATGTCGTTTGCCTCCTTTATCCTGACACTGATTGGAGTGTCTTTGTCTTCCAAGAAAACGAAAGGCGGAATGGGATTGCATTTGGGTATCGGCTTGGCATTGAGTTTCTCTTATATTCTATTTCAGACCATTGCTTCCACATTTGCGGTGAACGGCAACATGCCTCCGGTCATCGCTGTATGGATACCGAATATAATGTATGCCTTCATCGCATTCTATCTATATAGGAAAGCGCCGAAATAAGCATTCTAAACCTCTACTTCAGCTTGCTCAAGTTGAGGTTTGGCGTACTAAAGCAGAGGTTTAGGATGTTTGTCTCTGGAAGCCCATTAAAATAAGAAGCCCCTCCCACTCTTGCGTTGTACAAGTGCGGGAGGGGCTTTTTGTTGTATTCATTTTCCTCTTTTGTTCTGTTCCCTTTTTTGCCGGAAAGAGATGTCGGTTTCTAGGGAACACCCTCACTTTCGTCTTACAGGTTCTTTAAGTTGCTGTTGTATGCACCGGGCATCAGCAAGCTTAATTCAAGTAAGCGGAAAGTTCTGCAGCAGAGATGTTTTTGGCAATAATTACACCATTATCATCCAGTAAATAGTTAGTGAATCCGCGGCCCAAGCGATACTTCTTAAAGAGGCCGGAATATTCGCCTTTAGTTTCCACGAAACAAGTGGGCGTAACTATTTGGTCCTTACGGATGGTTTCTTCAAAGATTGACTGATACTCATCGAATGAAACTGAAACCATCTTCACATTGTTGCGGGCAGTAGAGCGAAGCGCATTGCTCAAACTTGCGTTCTGCATCCGGGACTGCGCGTCGTAACTTGCCCAAAAACTGAGCAACACATACTTTCCTTTCAAGTCTGAAAGTTCGGTTTGGGATTGCTCTGCCGACATGGTTTGGATTTTGAAATCCGGGGCCATGTCACCCACATTCAAACCTCCGGTAGGTTTGTCTTTTTCTACAAAAGAAGTCAAGGAACTTATTAGTAATACAACAAAAATCCATTTTGCATATTTCATGCGGCACGGTTTTGGTTAATACTATCCGGGACTGTCCTTCAACAGTGATTTCTTCCCGGAACATCGTCTTGTCAAAGCCTTGAATAGTGATAAAGATGCTGATAATCAAAGCTTTTAATTCTGAAATCGGGTGCAAAGGTAAGTAATTCCTAAACAAACTTCCAAATAAACAAGCATTTTTCTCACTTTTTAGGGGCATATTTTTATGTTATTTAGCATAAATAGCGGGAATTTTCCTTACTTTTGTAGCCTATTATTCTATCAAAAAGATGACTTATGCAACCATTGAACACTGAACTCATCCTGATACGTATTACGGGTGAAGACCGTCCGGGACTGACAGCTTCCGTGACGGAAATTCTGGCGAAATATGATGCTACCATTCTGGATATTGGCCAGGCAGATATTCACAATACTCTTTCGTTGGGCATTTTGTGCAAGACGGAAGAACAACACTCGGGGTTCATTATGAAGGAACTGCTTTTCAAGGCTTCCTCCCTGGGCGTGACTGTCCGTTTCTACCCCATTACTACCAAAGAGTACGAGGATTGGGTGAATATGCAGGGAAAGAACCGCTATATTCTTACTTTATTGGGGCGTAAGTTGTCTGCCCGTCAAATATCTGCCGTTACCCGTATTCTTGCAGAGCAAGGCATGAATATCGATGCCATCAAGCGCCTTACAGGACGTATCCCGCTGGACGAATGCGAATCGCGTACACGCGCCTGCATCGAATTTTCCGTTCGTGGCACTCCGAAAGACCGTATTGCCATGCAAGAACAGTTAATGAAACTGGCAACCGAACTGGAAATGGATTTCTCTTTCCAGTTGGACAATATGTACCGCCGGATGCGCCGCCTCATTTGCTTCGATATGGACTCTACGCTGATTGAAACGGAAGTGATTGATGAATTGGCCATACGTGCAGGTGTGGGCGACCAGGTGAAGGCCATTACCGAACGTGCCATGCGTGGTGAGATAGATTTCATCGAGAGCTTTCGCGAACGAGTGGCTTTGTTGAAAGGATTGGATGAGTCCGTGATGCAGGAGATTGCAGAGAATCTTCCCATTACGGAAGGTGTGGATCGCCTGATGTATGTTTTGAAGAAATACGGTTACAAGATAGCTATTCTTTCGGGAGGGTTTACCTACTTCGGGCAGTACCTCCAGAAGAAGTACGGTATAGACTATGTGTATGCCAACGAGCTGGAAATAGAGGATGGCAAACTGACCGGCCGCTATCTCGGTGATGTAGTCGACGGTAAGCGTAAGGCGGAGTTGCTGCGTTTGATAGCTCAGGTGGAGAAAGTGGATATTGCGCAGACTATTGCTGTGGGCGACGGTGCCAACGACCTGCCCATGCTGGGAATTGCCGGCCTTGGAATCGCTTTCCATGCAAAGCCCAAAGTAGTTGCCAATGCCAAGCAATCCATCAATACCATCGGCTTAGATGGCGTACTTTACTTTCTGGGATTTAAGGATTCATACATTGATATTCCCCGTTGAAGGCAGATGCTTGAAACAAATTTGCAAGCCCTTGAGATAATTATTGTCCCAAGGGCTTATTTTTTTACTGTAAGAGTCTATTTTATAAGTCTTTTTCCTATCTTTGTACGCAAATTTAAAAGAGATACATGAAGTTTTCAGAACTACATTTAAATGGCAATGTACTGGAGGCACTGGATGCCATGCGCTTTGAAGAGTGCACCCCCATACAAGAAAAATCAATTCCCGTCATACTCGAAGGTCGAGATTTAATAGCAGTGGCACAAACCGGAACGGGAAAAACAGCCGCATATTTGTTGCCTATATTGAACAAGCTTTCAGAGGGCGGACACCCTGCCGATGCCATCAATTGCATTGTCATGGCTCCTACCCGCGAGTTGGCGCAACAGATAGACCAACAGATGGAAGGTTTCTCTTATTTCATGCCGGTTTCCAGCGTGGCCGTGTATGGCGGTAATGACGGAATACTATTCGAGCAGCAGAAAAGAGGGTTGACACTGGGTGCTGATGTCGTTATTGCTACCCCGGGGCGTTTGATAGCCCATCTTAGCCTTGGTTATGTAGATCTTTCCCGTGTCTCTTATTTTATTTTGGATGAAGCAGACCGGATGCTGGATATGGGATTCTATGATGACATTATGCAGATTGTCAAGTTTCTCCCTAAAGAGCGGCAGACCATTATGTTCTCTGCTACCATGCCTGCCAAGATACAACAGTTGGCTGGCAACATTCTGAACAATCCCGCCGAAGTGAAGTTGGCGGTTTCCAAACCAGCGGAAAAGATTGTGCAGGCAGCCTATGTCTGCTACGAGAATCAGAAGCTGGGCATCATCCGTAGCCTCTTTGCAGAGGAGACGCCGGAACGCGTCATCATCTTTGCTTCTTCCAAACTGAAAGTGAAGGAAGTGACCAAAGCCTTGAAGCAGATGAAACTGAACGTTGGTGAAATGCACTCCGATTTAGAGCAGGCACAGCGCGAAGAAGTGATGTACGAATTCAAGGCAGGACGTATCAATATCCTGGTAGCTACAGATATCGTTGCGAGAGGTATTGATATCGATGACATCCGTCTGGTGATAAACTATGACGTTCCCCACGACAGTGAAGATTATGTGCACCGTATCGGACGTACGGCGCGTGCCAATAATGACGGCGTAGCCATCACCTTCGTTTCCGAAAAGGAGCAAGGTAGCTTTAAGAATATCGAAAAATTCCTGGATAGGGACATCTATAAAATACCGGTTCCCGAAGAGCTGGGTGAAGCACCCGAATACAAGCCGAGAGCATTTGACGGAGGAGGAAGACGGGGCGGCCATGGAAACGGACGTAAGCCAGGAGGAAACAAGAACGGCCGTAACAACAGTAAAGGTGGAAAGCCCAGAGCCAAACGTCCACAGAATGGCAGCGAGAAGAAATAAACATTGTGGTGAAGAAAAGAAATAGAAAAAGCGGATTTATTCCGCTTTTTCTATGTTCATTGTATTGTCAAAACCAATAATCATATTTACCAAATTGTATACGGAACTTTCGGGTATGCCGAGGGTTGCCTGATAATGGTACCCCTTACTATCCACACCCATGAAATTCATATCGGCAAGAATGGCCTGGTCCAGCATTTCGGTAGGGAATATATCCGCAAACATCTTTTTAGTGATGTCCTGGCCATAAAGCATCTTCTTCCCTTCGTATACACAGATGTGGATTACATTATCATAATACACATTGTCCACACTGATTCCATTTTCAGAATAGGAAGTCTTGAAAACCTTCATCTTTGAGGGGTTGATATATACATATCCCCTATATCTTGTATTCTTGTATGTTACGATACTGTCTTTCTTTATTACTTCCGGAGTAGTAGAAATGACCTCCACTTCTCGACTGGTGAAAACCAAAGAATCTTCTGCATTCTCTGATTTATGCAGTTTGATTACTTCGTCGGCCAGCGAGTGGAACCAGAAGCTGTATTCCGTTTGACGGTCTATCTTATAGGCCACCGGTTCATTGCTGTATATGTAGATTGTATCGTGAACAACCTTGAAAGGTACGGGAGCGCTTTGCGGGTTGGCATAATATACCGTATCCCCTTCGATGCGCATCAACGGCATTTCTGTTTCATCGTTCACCCAGATGCCTTGCAACAGTTGTTTTGCAATGAGGTCTTCCTTTACGGAAACCTCTCCTGTTTGTCTGTTGCTGCATGAGGCCAATGAGACAACAAGTACAATGAGAATCGCACTTCCTTTTATTGTCATAACGTCCCTATTTATTTCTTTTCTTTTTTCTGCAACTTTATTTTCCGATGCAATGATATGTGAAACCTTGTTCTTCCATATCTTTCTTGTCATAAATGTTACGTCCGTCCAATACCAACGGCTGCTCCATAGTTTTCTTGATGACTGCCCATGAAGGCAGGCGGAATTCTTTCCATTCGGTCACCAGCATCAGTGCATCTGCATCCAGCGCAGCATCATACATATCTGTCGCATAATAAATACTTTCTCCTATGCGGCGTCGGCATTCGTTCATGGCAGCCGGGTCGTAGGCACGTACTTTACAACCGGCCTTCAGCAACTCGTCAATCAATACCAGAGCCGGGGCTTCACGCATGTCATCTGTTTCGGGTTTAAAGGCCAGCCCCCAAATGGCAATGGTCTTTCCCTCCAAATCATTATTGAAATGCTTCTGCAACTTTTCGAATAAGATACTCTTCTGTTTCTCGTTCACCTCCTCTACTGCATGGAGTACACGCATCTTGTAGCCGCTCAGTTCAGCCGTTTTAATCAGTGCCTTTACATCCTTAGGGAAGCATGAACCGCCGTAACCTATCCCCGGATAGAGGAACTTGCGTCCGATACGGGTATCCGAACCGATACCACTGCGCACCATGTTTACATCCGCTCCCACCAATTCGCACAAATTGGCAATGTCGTTCATGAAGCTGATGCGGGTGGCAAGCATGGAGTTAGCTGCATACTTTGTCATTTCTGCAGAAGGGATGTCCATAAAGATGACACGGAAGTTGTTCAGCAGG
>ENA-OPCR01000375-OPCR01000375.1-human-gut-metagenome-genome-assembly--contig:-NODE-375-length-11644-cov-1.757529_pt1 | contig 11644 bp, 8 predicted proteins | sample MGYA00241571_ERZ501493 | MGnify/ENA primary metagenome ERZ501493 (study PRJEB25962, sample SAMEA2042662) | human gut metagenome | biome: human gut; feature: human-associated habitat; material: faeces... | reverse complement strand
CCGCGGAAGACGGCTCCGGGGAGGCGGCATACAACCTGGCGCATTTCGACGAATTGAGTTGCAAATGGTAAAAACGACTTCATATTCCAAATAATATTATAAAAAATAAAACCATGAAAAAACATTTTCTACTTGCAGGATTTGCCGCGCTGATGCTGGTTGCGTGCAATAACAAGCCGGCTTCCGAGCTGACTTTATCCGGTCTTGACCCGGCAAAATTTCAAACAGAAGTGAACAATGCCCAAACAGCTCTTTATACCTTAAAGAATAAGGCGGGTATGGAAGTATGCATCACTAACTTCGGCGGACGCATCGTGTCCATCATGGTGCCCGACAAGAACGGCAAGATGCAGGATGTAGTTTTAGGTTTTGACAGCATTGCTGACTACCAAAATATTCCCAGCGACTTCGGTGCTTCTATCGGACGCTATGCCAACCGTATTAATAAAGGAGTCATCGTAATAGATGGAGAAACCATTCAACTGCCCCAAAATAATTTTGGCCACTGCCTGCATGGAGGTCCTAAAGGATGGCAATACCAAGTTTATGAAGCAAACCAATTAAACGACAGTACTATGACACTAACTATGAAGTCACCAGATGGAGATGCCAATTTTCCGGGAAATGTAACCGCTACTGTTACTTATGCACTGACAAGAGACAATGCCATCGACATAAACTACAAAGCGACAACTGACAAAAAGACTGTTATCAATATGACTAACCACTCTTATTTCAACTTGAGTGGAAACCCTGCCAATCCAGCCACCGACCATATTCTTTATGTAAATGCAGACAGCATCACTCCCGTTGACAGCACATTCATGACCACTGGAGAAATGATAGCAGTAACAGAAACTCCATTTGATTTCAATACTCCTAAAACTATTGCCCCCGATGTGACTAATTTTGAAAACGAACAAATAAAATTCGGCAACGGGTTCGACCACAATTGGGTACTTAACACGAAAGGTGATATCAACCAACTGGCTGCCAAACTGACCAGCCCCACTAGTGGTATCACTTTGGAAATATATACTAATGAACCGGGAATACAAGTCTATACAGGCAACTTTTTGGATGGAACTGTAAAAGGGAAAAAGGGAATTACTTATCCGCAACGCGCGTCTGTTTGTCTGGAAACACAGCACTATCCCGACAGCCCCAACAAATCACAATGGCCTTCTGTAATCCTGGAACCGGGACAGACCTATCACAGCCAATGTATCTTTAAATTCGGTGTTGAAAAATAATTGTTAAACTTTAAATATTTAATATCATGAATTGGAATTCACATGAATTCATCTGGCTGGACTGGACAATACTGGCAGTCGGCATTGTAGCTGTGATATGGGCGGTATGGCGCTCTGTACAAAAAGACAAACGCTCGCAACAAGGAGCAAGCAGTGAAGATTATCTATTTGGTAAAGGTGAGCCATGGTACATCATTGGTGCTGCTATCTTTGCAGCCAATATCGGTTCGGAACATCTGGTAGGTTTGGCAGGAACCGGTGCCAAATCCGGAGTAGGTATGGCACACTGGGAAATGCAAGGTTGGATGATTCTTCTTCTAGGATGGCTTTTTGTTCCATTCTACCAACTATTAAACAATAAAATGGGCAAAATCATTACCATGCCCGATTTCCTTAAATACCGTTATACCCCACGTACCGGTTCATGGCTTTCTATCATCACATTGATAGCCTACATTCTTACTAAAGTTAGTGTAACCGCCTATACCGGAGGTATCTTTTTGGAATTTTTACTTGGACTTCCTTTTTGGTATGGGGCAATCGGACTTATTGTCTTGACCGGCATCTTCACCGTACTGAGTGGAATGAAAGGAGTAATGACCCTCTCAGCTATTCAAACCCCTATTTTAATCATTGGTTCTTTCTTGGTTCTTTTCCTGGGACTGTCAGCCTTGGGAGACGGTAATATTGCTACAGGATGGACAGAAATGATGGATCATGCGCGTAGCGCCATGAATATAGGAGCAGACGGACACGCTTATGGTGCCAACCATATGTTTCACTGGACTGAAGCAGACCCGATGTATCAAGATTATCCTGGATTCTGGGTATTTATCGGAGCTTCCATCATCGGTTTCTGGTATTGGTGTACCGACCAGCATATCGTACAGCGTGTACTTGGACAGCGTAAAGGCGAAGATAATGATGTAGTAATGAAGCGTGCCCGTAGAGGTACTATTGCAGCCGGTTATTTTAAAATCCTGCCTGTCTTCATGTTTCTTATTCCGGGGATGGTAGCTGCCGCCTTGGCTGCAAAAGGTGAATTTGATATGTCAAATACAGATGCAGCTTTTGCTGTAATGGTAAAGGATGTTCTGCCTGCCGGTGTAAAAGGTATTGTAACTATCGGATTCATCTGCGCATTGGTTGCTTCACTGGCTGCTTTCTTTAATTCATGTGCCACACTTTTTACAGAAGACTTTTACAAACCCATGTTTAAGAACAAAAGTGAAGCTACTTATGTTATGGTAGGACGTATCGCTACCGTAGTTGTAGTTATCCTCGGCATGGCATGGATTCCTGTAATGATGAGCCTCGGCAGCCTTTACGACTACCTGCAAGGCATACAGTCCCTCCTTGCACCTGCAATGGTAGCCGTATTTGCACTTGGTATATTCTCCAAGAAAATCACTCCGAAAGCCGGTGAAACTGCCATGATTGTCGGTTTCCTAATTGGTATGATCCGTTTGCTGACTAATATCCTCACCAACACCGGAAAAGATGTGATGACTGGCTGGTTTTGGGAAAATACAACTTGGTTTTGGCAGACAAACTGGCTTATTTTTGAAATATGGTTACTTGTATTCCTTTTGTTGTTAATGGTTGTTGTATCATGCTTCACTCCGGCTCCAACCGCCAAACAAGTGGAAGCCATCACCTTTACCGGCAGTTACAAGGAACTTATCAGAAAGAGCTGGAACAAATGGGATGTTATAACCTCTTTAGGTGTAGTTCTGCTTTGCGCACTATTCTATGCTTATTTCTGGTAAACCATAAATTAAAGGCTGTATGCTTTGAATTATCTTGAAGAATACAGCCTGTTAATTTTAAACCGACACTAAACCATGACCACCTATTATAACATAAATCCTAAATTCTATGTATCTGTAGACTGTATCATTTTCGGTTTTGACGAAGGAGAATTAAAACTGCTTCTACTAAAACGAAATTTTGAACCAGCTATGGGAAAATGGTCTTTGATGGGAGGATTCGTACAAGAAGACGAAAGTGTAGACGCTGCCGCCAAACGGGTATTGGCAGAACTGACCGGATTGGAAAATGTATATATGGAACAAGTAGGCACATTTGGCGACTTAGAGCGCGATCCAGGAGAACGAGTTATATCAGTAGCCTATTATGCTTTAGTCAATGTAAATGAATATGACAGGGAACTAGTGCAGCAGCACAATGCCCATTGGACAAAAATAGACGAACTGCCACAGCTCATTTTCGATCATCCGATCATGATTTCCAAAGCACGTGAACTAATGAAGCACAAAGCATCATACAATCCAATTGGTTTTAACCTGCTGCCCGAATTGTTTACCCTGACACAGTTGCAAAATCTATATGAAGCAATCTATGGCGAACCGATGGACAAGCGGAATTTCCGCAAGCGGGTAGCCGAAATGGATTTCATTGAAAAAACAGATTTGATAGACAAATCAGGTTCCCGACGAGGTGCTTATCTTTATAAATTTAATGATAAGGCCTACAGAAAGGATCCGAAATTTAAACTTTAAAATAATGTGCCGATGCAATAATTTGCTAATTGACAAATTAGCATATTGCCACATTACCCAATTATTCATTATGTTAGAAAAATTAAAAGAAAAAGTATTCCGTGCCAATCTGGATTTGGTGAAACACGGACTAGTTATTTTTACATGGGGAAATGTTTCTGCCATTGATCGTGAAACAGGCTTGGTAGTAATCAAACCCAGTGGTGTATCATACGATGATATGAAAGCTGAAGACATGGTTGTAGTAAATCTGGACGGCAACGTGGTAGAAGGTTCTCTTCGTCCGTCTTCAGATACTCCCACCCATGTAGTTCTATATAAAGCATTCCCCGAAATAGGTGGAGTGGTACATACCCACTCCACCTATGCCACCGCCTGGGCACAAGCCGGAATGGATATTCCCAATATCGGAACGACTCATGCCGATTATTTCCATGACGCCATTCCTTGTACCGCAGATATGACAGAAGAGGAAGTAAAAGGTGCCTACGAACAGGAAACAGGCAATGTGATTGTGAAACGTTTCAAGAAACTGAACCCTGTACATACTCCGGGAGTACTAGTAAAAAATCATGGTCCTTTTGCATGGGGAAAAGATGCCAATGATGCTGTGCATAATGCAGTAGTCATGGAACAGGTAGCCAAAATGGCAAGTATCGCTTTTGCCGCCAACCCTCATTTAACGATGAATTCTTTATTAATAGAAAAGCATTTCAGCCGCAAACACGGTCCCAATGCCTATTATGGACAGAAATAAGAAACAAAGAAATTAATAACCCTTTTAAAATATAACATTATGGAAAAAGCATTTGATCAGTATGAAGTATGGTTTGTAACAGGAGCACAGCTTCTGTACGGAGGTGACGCAGTTATAGCAGTAGACGCTCACTCCAATGAAATGGTAAACGGATTGAACGAATCAGGGAAACTTCCTGTAAAAGTAGTATATAAAGGAACAGCCAATTCTTCTAAAGAAGTGGAAGCAGTGTTCAAAGCAGCCAACAACGATGAAAAATGTATCGGTGTCATCACTTGGATGCACACTTTCTCCCCTGCTAAAATGTGGATTCACGGTCTGCAGCAGTTAAAGAAACCACTGTTACATCTACACACTCAATTCAATAAGGAAATTCCTTGGGATACCATGGATATGGACTTCATGAATCTGAATCAATCCGCCCATGGTGACCGCGAATTCGGACATATCTGTACCCGTATGCGCATCCGCCGCAAAGTAGTGGTAGGTTACTGGAAAGACGAAGACACCCAGCACAAGATTGCCGTTTGGATGCGCGTTTGTGCAGGTTGGGCAGACTCTCAGGATATGCTGATCATCCGTTTCGGCGATCAGATGAATAATGTAGCTGTAACTGACGGTGATAAAGTGGAAGCAGAACAACGTATGGGGTACCACGTAGATTACTGTCCGGCAAGCGAACTGATGGAATACCATAAAAATATCAAGGATACAGATGTAGAAGCACTTGTAGCAACTTACTTTAACGAATACGACCACGATGCTTCATTAGAAGATAAATCAACCGAAGCTTATCAGAAAGTATGGAATGCTGCAAAAGCCGAATTAGCTCTTCGTGCCATCCTCAAAGCCAAAGGCGCTAAAGGATTCACTACTAATTTTGATGATTTGGGCCAAACAGACGGCAGCTACTTCGATCAGATTCCGGGACTGGCTTCCCAGCGTCTGATGGCTGAAGGCTACGGATTCGGTGCGGAAGGTGACTGGAAATCAGCAGCTCTCTACCGCACTGTATGGGTGATGAACCAAGGACTTTCCCAAGGTTGTTCTTTCTTGGAAGATTACACATTGAACTTCGATGGTGCAAACAGTGCTATCCTGCAATCACATATGCTGGAAGTTTGTCCTCTTATCGCCGCTTCCAAACCACGTCTGGAAGTACACTTCCTAGGTATAGGTATTCGCAAGAGCCAGACAGCCCGTCTTGTATTCACTTCAAAAGTAGGTTCAGGTTGTACCGCCACTGTAGTAGACTTGGGTAACCGTTTCCGTCTGATCGTGAACGACGTAGAATGCATCGAACCGAAACCGTTGCCCAAATTACCGGTTGCTTCCGCCCTGTGGATTCCGATGCCTAACTTCGAAGTAGGTGCAGGCGCATGGATCCTGGCAGGTGGAACACATCATTCTTGCTTCTCTTATGATCTGACAGCAGAATATTGGGAAGACTATGCTGAAATTGCAGGTATCGAAATGATCCGTATTGACAAAGATACTACCATCAGCAACTTCAAGAAAGAGCTTCGCATGAACGAAGTCTACTATATGCTGAACAAAGCACTTTGCTAATTCATCCATGAAGAGGGGATGTGTCAAGGCTAATAAGATTCTTGGCACATCCCACCTTATTTTATCATCATTATTGTTGTACCTTAAATTATAGGTTTTAATATGAAATCAGATGCAAAATCAACCATCGAAGCAGGAAAAGCTATTCTAGGCATAGAATTCGGATCAACGCGAATCAAAGCTGTTTTGATTGACCAGGAAAACAAGCCCATTGCCCAAGGAAGCCATAGCTGGGAAAATCAATTGGTAGACGGACTGTGGACTTACAGTGTGGAAGCTATCTGGCATGGCCTGCAAGACTGCTATGCAGATCTCCGTTCCAACGTAAAAAAGCTATATGACACAGAAATAGAAACCTTGGCAGCAATCGGTGTCAGTGCCATGATGCATGGTTATATGGCATTCAATAAAGAAGAAGAAATCCTTGTACCTTTCCGTACATGGAGAAACACCAATACCGGTCCGGCAGCAGCCGCTTTATCTGAATTATTCGTATATAATATTCCTCTGAGATGGAGCATTTCTCATTTATACCAAGCTATTTTAGACAATGAAGAGCACGTAAGTGACATTGACTATCTGACCACCCTTGCAGGTTTCATTCATTGGCAAATTACAGGTCAAAAAGTTCTGGGCATAGGTGATGCATCAGGAATGCTTCCCATAGACCCGGCTACCAAGAATTATTCTGCCGGAATGATAGCCAAGTTCGACAAGTTGGTAGCTCCTAAAGGATACCCCTGGAAACTGACAGATATCCTGCCCAAAGTCTTACCCGCCGGCGAGAATGCAGGGTTCCTTACACCAGAAGGTGCCAAGAGGCTGGACGTGTCGGGCCATTTAAAAGCAGGTATACCTGTCTGTCCTCCGGAAGGAGATGCCGGAACTGGCATGGTAGCAACCAACGCTGTCAAGCAACGTACCGGGAATGTATCAGCAGGCACTTCCTCATTTTCCATGATTGTGTTGGAAAAAGAGTTGTCCAAGCCATACGAAATGATTGACATGGTCACCACTCCCGACGGAAGCCTTGTAGCTATGGTACATTGCAACAACTGCACCTCCGACCTCAATGCCTGGATCAATCTGTTTAAGGAATACCAAGAACTGCTGGGTATACCTGTAGATATGAATGAATTATATGGAAAACTTTACAATCATGCGCTCGCAGGTGATGCAGATTGCGGTGGTCTTATTTCATATAATTATATTTCAGGTGAACCCGTGACAGGACTTGCCGACGGAAGGCCATTGTTTGTACGTTCTGCAAATGACAAATTCAGCCTCGCCAACTTCATGCGTACCCATTTATACGCTTCAGTCGGAGTTCTTAAGATAGGTAATGACATTCTTTTCAATGAAGAGAAAATCAAAGTAGACAGAATCACAGGACACGGCGGATTATTCAAGACGAAAGGTGTAGGCCAGAGAATACTTGCAGCAGCTATAAACTCCCCTATTTCCGTAATGGAAACTGCCGGTGAAGGTGGCGCATGGGGAATCGCCCTGCTAGGTTCTTACCTTGTCAACAATGAAAAGAACCAATCCCTGGCAGATTTTCTGGAAGACAAAGTATTCACCGGTGATGCCGGTATTGAAATATCGCCAACAGCCGAAGATGTAGCCGGATTCAACACATATATCGAAAACTATAAGGCAGGACTGCCTGTTGAAGAAGCAGCGACCCAATTTAAGAAGTGAGTCAAACAGGTTTAAAAAAGAGCCTCTTTACATGTTGTGGTTTACACATAAAGAGTTATCTTTGCAGATATTAAATAAAATAGCAAGGATAAACCGACTCACTAATAGCATTCAAATTATAATATTATTTTAATATGAACGAAAAGAAACTTATGAACCGTGCAGCGGACAACATCCGTATTCTGGCTGCTTCGATGGTAGAGAAAGCTAATTCAGGACATCCGGGTGGAGCTATGGGTGGCGCTGATTTTGTGAATGTACTTTTCTCTGAGTTTTTAGTTTACGATCCTGAAAATCCGCGTTGGGAAGGGCGTGACCGTTTCTTCCTTGATCCAGGCCACATGTCACCGATGTTATATTCCACTTTGGCACTGACCGGCAAGTTCACCATGGAAGAACTGGCACAGTTCCGTCAATGGGGAAGTCCGACTCCGGGACACCCTGAAGTGGACATCATGCGCGGTATTGAAAATACTTCCGGTCCGTTAGGACAAGGACACACTTTTGCAGTAGGTGCTGCTATCGCTGCCAAATTTCTGAAAGCCCGTCTGGGTAATGTCATGGACCAGACTATCTATGCCTATATATCCGATGGTGGCATTCAAGAAGAAATTTCTCAGGGTGCAGGACGTTTGGCAGGTCATTTGGGACTGGACAATCTGATCATGTTTTATGATTCAAACGACATCCAGCTGTCTACCGCTACCGATGCTGTTACCAGCGAAGATGTTGCCAAGAAATACGAAGCATGGCACTGGAAAGTAATTATTATCAATGGTAATGATCCCGATGCAATCCGCACAGCTCTGACAGAAGCGAAAGCCGTAACCGGTCAGCCCACATTAATTATCGGTAAGACCATTATGGGTAAAGGCGCACGCAAAGCGGATGATTCCAGTTATGAACGTAACTGTGCCACCCACGGTGCCCCTTTGGGAGGTGATGCTTACATCAATACAATCAAAAACTTAGGTGGCGATCCAACCAATCCTTTCCAAATCTTCCCTGAAGTAAAAGAGTTGTATGCCAAACGTGCAGAAGAACTGAAAAAAATTGTTGCAGAAAAATATGCAGCTAAAGCTGAATGGACTAAAGCTAATCCCGAACTGGCAGCTAAATTGGAACTGTGGTTCTCAGGCAAAGCTCCGAAAGTAAATTGGAATGCTATTGAACAAAAAGCCGGAGATGCTACACGCAGTGCTTCTGCCAAAGTTCTCGGTGTACTAGCTACAGAAGTAGAAAACATGATTGTTTCTTCGGCCGACCTGTCAAACTCAGACAAGACCGACGGTTTCTTGAAGAAAACACATGCATTCACTAAAGATGACTTCACCGGCGCGTTTCTGCAAGCAGGTGTTTCCGAATTAACCATGGCTTGCTGCTGCCTAGGTATGGCACTTCACGGAGGCGTGATTGCTGCATGTGCTACTTTCTTCGTATTCTCAGACTATATGAAACCCGCCGTACGTATGGCTGCCTTGATGGAACTTCCCGTCAAGTTCATCTGGACACACGACGCATTCCGTGTAGGTGAAGACGGTCCTACTCACGAACCGGTAGAACAAGAAGCACAAATCCGCCTGATGGAAAAACTGAAAAACCACAAAGGGCACAATTCTATGTTGGTACTCCGTCCGGCAGATGCGGAAGAGACCACTGTAACGTGGAAATTGGCCATGGAAAATACCAGCACCCCCACCGCACTAATCTTCTCCCGCCAGAATATCGCGAATCTGCCTGCAGGAAACGACTACTCACAGGCTGCAAAAGGCGCTTATATTGTTGCAGGTTCCGACGAAAATCCGGATATAATCCTAGTCGCTTCAGGTTCCGAAGTTTCCACTTTGGAAGCAGGTGCAGAACTTCTCCGCAAGGATGGCATAAAAATACGTATCGTATCCGCTCCTTCTGAGGGATTGTTCCGCAGCCAAAGCAAGGAATACCAAAACAGTGTCATTCCCACAGAGGCTAAAGTATTCGGTCTGACTGCCGGTCTTCCTGTAAACCTTGAAGGTTTGGTAGGTGCCAACGGTAAAGTATTCGGTCTGGAATCATTCGGATTCTCCGCTCCTTACAAAGTATTGGATGAAAAGCTGGGCTTTACCGCACAGAACGTGTATAACCAAGTAAAAGAAATGCTGGCATGAAAAAAGTAGGACTGGCATCCGATCATGCAGGATTTGAACTGAAAGAGTTTGTAAAAACATGGTTGACTGAAAAAGGTTATCCATGCAAAGATTTCGGTACATACAGTACAGAAAGCTGTGACTATGCAGATTACGCCCATCCGCTTGCACTGGCTATAGAAGCCGGAGAATGCGGACCTGGAGTAGCTATTTGCGGAAGCGGTGAAGGGATCAGCATGACATTGAACAAACATCAGGGTATCCGTGCGGCACTATGCTGGATTCCCGAGATAGCCCATTTGTCACGTCAACACAATGATGCCAATGTTCTGGTAATGCCAGGACGATTCATAGACCATGAAATGGCTGAAAAAATATTAGATGAATTCTTTAACAGCGGCTTTGAAGGCGGACGTCACCAAAAACGCATTGAAAAGATACCTGTAAAGTAAAATTCACGCAATAATAATAAAAGTAAAAAAAGAGAGGCTTTATAGCTTCTCTTTTTTTTTATTCCTATCTTTGCTTAGATTAAAATATAAAATAAGATATATTACTATGAAGAAAATTCTTTTTTTAATGCTCTTATGCCTGCCATTCATCGCTATGGCACAGACAGATCCCAAATATCTGGCGGGAGCAATAACTTTGGATGACGGTAAAGTTTCTTTCAAAACAGAAATACAGGCACCGTCTTTAACGAAAGACCAGCTATATGAGACAATGCTGAAATGGGCTACAGAACGTTTCAAGCCCGAAGGCAAGTTCAATGCACGTGTTCTTTACACCAATGAAGATGAAGGAACCATTGCAGCAGGTGGCGAAGAATATCTGGTATTCTCATCCTCTGCATTGTCATTGGACAGAACCAGAATTTATTATCAGATGTTTATCACCTGCGGAAACGGAAAATGTGATATCGAAATGACCCGTATCCGCTATTGGTATGATGAAGCTCGTGACGGAGGAGAAAAATACAGCGCAGAGGAATGGATTGTAGACGATATGGCTTTAAACAAATCGAAAACCAAACTGGCTCCCATCTGCGGCAAATTCAGAAGAGAAACAATTGACTTGAAAGACACACTGTTCAAATCCATCCAAGATACATTGGGCAACAAAGTCTTGAACAACTCACAAATTGCAGTTGCTCCTACTTCGGGTGTAACAGCCACTCCGATATCAAATACAACCACAATCATTACCGCCACTCCGGTAACTCCCCCTGCCCAACCGGCTATCATCGGTGGTTCTGAGGGTAATACCGAAATAAAAGTAGCCAATAATGTAACTCCTAGCAAAGAACAAAGCATAGATGACCAAATCAAGGCATCTTCACGTATGACAATTACTGCCGGAAACGATGAACAATTCGAAATTGGTAAAGAATGTTGGGGAGGTTTCGGTCAGTTATTCGGCAAAGAAGTAGCATTCTGCATAATTGACCAATCCAAATCAATGGGCAATATGCTAATGGATCAAAGCGACAATTATAAAATTTCGTTCTACAAGCAAGGTAGTAGTGAGCCGTGGTTGATAGTAAACTGTAAGAAACTGATGAAACAGACAGTTACCGGTGAGGAAGCAAAAAAGATGAATCCCAGTAATGACGGTCAGAAGGCATATAATATGTATGTAGGTGAAGTAATAAAATAGTCTTTTCTCCCATATATTTATACCGTGACAGTTTATTCTGATAATACATAAAACTTTTTT
>ENA-OPCR01000374-OPCR01000374.1-human-gut-metagenome-genome-assembly--contig:-NODE-374-length-11645-cov-1.433909_pt1 | contig 11645 bp, 9 predicted proteins | sample MGYA00241571_ERZ501493 | MGnify/ENA primary metagenome ERZ501493 (study PRJEB25962, sample SAMEA2042662) | human gut metagenome | biome: human gut; feature: human-associated habitat; material: faeces... | reverse complement strand
CAGTTTTAGCTGATTGGAATCTGGCACTTCTTCTCTATGTAGGAAATGAAGCGGAAAGTAACCGGATAGAATAGGTGAACTACCTAATAGCAAAAGCAAGTAAAGCATCCACCAACGATTATGTTTCCAAAGCAGAATCGCGAAAATAATCCCATCGGCTATACATATAGGAATCGCCGATAGACTGATGAAGATAAGATTTCCGGCCCACTCGGGAGTGAAGCAGGGGAGAAATATCAACAGCAGTGTCAGACCGCACAGGATACCTCCCGACAGACAGTTAAATACGCGCATTGTTAGCAATCAGACCTTCTAAAGCTTCGAGTTGTCTTCGGGTCAACCTCAATTGGTCAAGCATGGGCCGGTAACGCTCCAAATGGTGCAGGTCCGTACCCACAAAATCGTACATTTTTTGTTTTAACAGCTTTTCGCTGACCACTTTGGGGTGCGGGCCATAGTAACCGCTCAGTGACATCAGATTGAGTTGAAAGCTGTAACCTTTCTCTTTCAGCAGAAGGTAATCTTTTTCTTCCATGTACAGGTAACGCTCCGGGTGGGCGATGACCGGTTGATAACCGGCATTCCATACTTTCATCAGGATATCCGGCAAACCGGGAGGAGGGTACATGTAGGATGTCTCGACCAGCAGGTGGCTGCTGCCCAAAGGCAGCACTTCTCCATCCAGCTTGTTTGTAAAAGCGGCATCCATCATATATTCGGAAGACAGCCGTAGATCCAACGGGCCGGAATAGGCCGCCTTCAACACGTCGAGCTGTTGTCGCAGCTTCTTGTTCGGTGTGGGATAATCTTCCATGATATGGGGGGTGAGCCACACTTTCCGCAACCCTATGGATTCCATATAGCGCAGCAGGGATAGACTGGCATTTATGTCGGGCGAACCGTCGTCCACTCCCGGAAGAACATGGGAATGGACATCGGTCATACCCTTCATTAAACCAGAATTAATCAAATTGTATTTGGACTTGAATATACCAAACATCCTACTTCTTTTTTGGGGGGATTTTAGGATTTCTTTCTGAACAGCCGTTTCCAGCATGATTCGGAACCATCCACATAACCATAGCCGTAGCCGTAACCATATCCATAGCCTCCGTATCCGCCTGTCTTTACTATGGCCCCGTTAAGTACCAACGACATGTTGTTCAGTTGTCCGCTGCGATAAATTTTTTCCACTTCCGGTAACATGCGGCGGTCCAGTTTGCCAACCCGTACCACGAAGATGGTCAGGTCGGCTATGCGGTTGGTGATGGCGGCATCGGCCACCACTCCTACAGGCACATTGTCGACAAAGATATAGTCATAACGGTTGCGCAGTTCGGTTATCAGTACTTCCAGTTGTTCGCTGAGCAATAGCTCTGACGGGTTGGGGGCGATGGGACCGGCCGGAATGAAATCCAGATTTTCACAGATCTCGTTGTGCTTGATGATTTCATCCGTTGTGGCCTTGCCTGCCAGAAAAGAGGTCATTCCTTTTTCCTTTGTGTGGAGGCGGGTATGTGAAGTCAAAGTCCCTTTACGGATATCCATGTCAATCAGGATGACCTTCTTGTCGGTTTGCGCGAAGCTGGCTGCCAGATTGCTGGATACGTATGTCTTGCCGGCACCCGGTCCGAACGAGCTGAAAGTGACGACTTGCATGTTCTTTGACTTGACACGCATAAAATCCATGTTGGTGCGTATTATGCGGAAGGCTTCCGATACAATGTCACGCCCTTGGGCACGGACAGCAATGCCATGTGCCGTTTCTTTATTCTCTGTTTTCCCTTTGGATGAATCCTTGGGTATTTCGCCCAGGAAAGGAACGGTTACAGCATCCTCGATGTCCTTGCGGTTGCGTATACGGGTATCGAAGAACAGGAACAATAGCAGGACAATGGCCGGCAGGGCGATTCCTTTCATGACACCTGCCATGATCATGCTGCGTCCGTTGGGAGAAATCGGAGCATCCCCTCCTCCAGCAGGATCGAGCACACGGGCGTCAGTTTCGGTGGTGGCCTGGCTCAGCGCATTTTCTTCGCGTTTGTTCAGTAGATAGAGGTAAAGTTCCTCTTTGATGCGTTGCTGACGTTCGATAGAAAGCATTTGCTGCTGTTGTCTAGGTATGTTGGTTACCCGCCACTGGGCTTCTCCGGCCCTGCTTCGTGCCTCGTTCAGTTTCACATCGATGCTGACAATCATATTGTCGATGGCCCGGATGATATTCTGCCGCATGGCAATCAGATTCTTGTTCAGTTCCTGGACGATGGGATTCTTGTCGCTGCTTCCTTCTATCAGTTTGTCTCGTTTCAACTTGTTGGCATTATAGGCCGTTATCTGGGTTTCAATGTTGATGTCGGCTATGCCGGTGTTTGAAGGGATAAGCTCGGTTTCTTTGGACGGGTCCACCAGGTAGCTCTTGATGTAGCGTGCCATGCGTGCCTGTAATTCCAGTTCCTGAGTGGTCGAGCTGTACTGCCGTTTGTCTGACATGGACATGGAAGCGGCTGAACCGATATCGATGATGTCATTGTTCTGTTTGTAGGACTGAAGTTCGTTTTCCACGCCTCCCAGTTCTTTTTCGATGATGACTAGACGCTCGTTGATGAAGCTGGAGGTATTGATGGCTATCTGGTTCTTGTCTTTGATAGTCTCTTCATTATACACTGTAATCAGCATATTGAGCACATCTTCGGCACGGGCGGTGGAGTAATCACGGAGTGACAGGTAGAGGATGGAGGCGTCATTCTCAGCTTGGCTGATGTTCAGGTTGCTTCTGAATAGGCTGGCCATTGTGTCCGTACTCTGCCGGCGTATCGTAATCGGTGTGTTGAACCACTTGTCTGTATAATATAAGGTGGGTGAGACCACTATTTTTCCTACGGGCGACTGGATAGTGTCACCCAGATTGGCCGTCAGCGTTATACTTGTGGCGTCTGTCGAGAAATCGGATAACCGGACTTGCTTCCTGTTCAGGATTCTGACTGTCAGGCTGAAATCAAGATGATCCTCTTCTTCCGGGAATGAAACCTTGACAGGGGCTTGCGTATAAAGTTCCTCCTCACGCAAGTCATCCATGATGAGGTAGCATACATTGGCGTGAAGACGGTTCACCACATCGCGCATGAGTTTGTGTGACTGGAATTGCAGGATCTCATTGGATACATTGGTATATGAATAGGTGTTAAAACGGTCCAGCCCGCGACCGATGTTGTTTGAATAGGCGTCCTTTATCATGACGGTGGCTGACCGTGAATAGATAAAGGGAAGTTTGGCATATTGATACCATGCATATCCGCCGAACAGACTGACCGACAATACAAACCAGTACCATTTGGACAACAGGTACATGATGATGTCAACGGGGTTGATATTGAATCCTCCCCCGCTTAAGGTCTTATCTCCCGACATATCTTTTTGTTCACTCATTCTTATCATGTCGTTTCTTTTTTATTTAGTAGTTAACAACACCAGTGAGGTGATTGTGGTGATGAAGGACAGGATCATACTCCACGTGCTCAGTTTTCTCTGGGCCTGTTCGGTGGCCTTCATGTTGGTGGGTTCTACGTAAACGATGTCATTCTGTTGCAGGTAATAGTAAGGCGATGTGAAGATGTCTTTACTGCGGATGTCGTGGAACAGGATTCGTCGCTTGTTCCCATATTCGCGGATGACGGCGATACGGTCCAGACGGGATCGGGGGGTCAGGTCTCCGGCCATGGCAAGAGCCTCCAGAAGAGTGATGCGGTCGCCTGTCACTTCAAAGGTTCCTACATGTCCAACTTCTCCCAGCACGGAAAATTTGAAGTTAAGGAAATTGACGGTGACCATAGGATCTTTCAGCAATTCTTCGTTGATCAGTCGTTTCTTGATCAGTTCGGTTAATTGTCGGCGGGTCAGTCCTTCCACATGCAGTTGTCCCAGCACAGGAAAGTCTATATTCCCGTTGATATCCACTAAATAACCTTTTTCTTTTTCATCACTTAATACCCCCACTTCATTGTTGGAAATGCTTCCGTCTGCTTCTACAGAATAGCTTCTGCTTCCGGACATATTGAAAGGCAGGGACAGTTCTGGGTTTTTGCTGTTCACAATAATACTCAATCTGTCATCCCTATGGATGATGGCTTCATATTTTTGAACCATAGGATATTCCTGTAGTTCATCCATATCTTGTAAATAGACAAAATCTTTGCGTGAAGCGCACGAACTAAAAATGATTATTGCCAACAGACAGGCCAGTTTGATTGTTTTATCCATTGTTTTATAATTAATTGTTTTTTATTCCTTTATATGAATCACTTGGTCACATCGTTCCATCAGTCGTGAATCGTGTGTCACAAATATTAATGTGTTATTCTTTCCCCATTGCAACAAATTGTCCATGAGGTGTGTGGTGGTCTCGGTGTCAAGTGCCGATGATGCTTCATCAAACAGCCAGATCCGCCCGGGACGCAACAGTGCGCGGGCTATTGCAATCCGTGGGGCTTGTCCTTCAGCCAAGCCATATCCATGTTCCCCTATCTTGGTATCTAGTCCTTCCGGCAGACTGAACACAAATTCAGCGCAGGCCAGCCGGATGACTTTATGCAGAGCCTCTTCGTCTGCTCCCGGACTACCCAGCCATAAATTCTCCCGGATGGTACCGCTCAGCAACGTATTTCCTTGGGGCACATAGACGAAGTTGATGCGTAAATCGGGGGTCACACTGAGTGTCCGTCCGTCATCAGTTGTCAAATCGATGCGTCCCTTTTCCGGATAAACCAAAGCCAGTATCAGCCGGATAATGGTCGTTTTTCCTGTTCCGGTAGGTCCGGCTATGGCGGTGGAACTTCCCGGATGAAAGGCAGCTGTAAACCGGTCGAGTACCGGCTGTCCCTCTTCATAGCCAAAAGACACTTTCCGAAAGTTCAGTGTCAGTGGTTGGTCTATGTAGACCGGGTGTTCGTCCGGTTCTACATCTTCAAAGAGGGCCATTAACCGTTCCACGGAGGTCCATCCCCGTATCAGACTGGGAGGGATGGATATTAACCCTAAAAAAGGTCCCTGTACCTGTCCGACCAGTTGAAGAAAGGCTGTCATTGTTCCGAATGTTATCTCGTGGTTATGCAGTTGGAAAATACCCCAAAGGAATGCACATAAGTACCCTCCTCCAAATGTAAATCCCATGACCCCTTGCGTAAAAGTGGAAAATTTGATTTGTTCCATTCCCAATTTGAACAACTTCTCTTGTGTTTCATGTAATTTCTGTTTCCGGTAGTTGGTGGCTCCGAGCGAGCGGACTAGAATCCGTTTGGACAGATTTTCTTGCATGACGGTACCCATCTCGCTGTTCATCTTTTTTTGGGCACAGCTCAGTTCCCGGACCTTTCTGAAATAAATCTTTGACAATAAAACAAGAGGGGTGACTCCCAGTATGAACCAAGCTAAACGCGCGTCAAGAATCCACAAGTAGATAAAAGAGCTTGCCAATTGCAAGCCGGTAACCAGCAGGTTGGGTAGAATGCCCATTCCCATTCCCAACACTTCGGAAGCGTCACTGCTGATACGGGTCAGCAGGTCGCCTGTGTGCCATTTCCCTGCTCCTTTCCATGAACACATCATTAGGGCGTCGGACAGCGAATTTTGCATGCGGATACTGATGCGCATGTTGATCTTGCCAAAAATCCAGGGAGATACAAGTTTTATCCCCATACCCAGCAGGAAGGATAAGGCTACTATTGTGGCTACCAGGTAAATATTCCCTTCCTGTGCTCCGGTAGCTACATCGATGATCCATTTGGACATGGCCACATTGACCAATGACATGACCACTCCGAAAATACCCGAAAAGATAGAGAAGGTGATGAGCCAATGGTATCCTTCTGTTACCTGCATAACCCATTTGAAAGCTTTCCATCCTAACTGACATGTATTGCTCAGATTCTCCCGTGTGAGCTTCTGCAAAAATTTTTTCAGCAATTCTTTCATTTCTTTTTTATCATTTCCTTGAAACGTAAGAGGGCTAATCCGGCCAGCCACCAGAAAGTTTCGTCGAAAGCATAACCTAACGATAAGTGCATTTTGTGAAAGATCCGCTTCAACGTGTATCGTTTGTTCGCCCATTTCCCGGTGGGACGTTCACCGTAACGTTCGTCTCCATGTCCAAAATTGCCACTTTCCCAAATCTCTTGCATTAACTTGTCCGGACAGAGACTGGTACTGAATGGTAAAAGGTCGGCCGGCACGCCAAGATATTTTATCAATAGGGCATAAAGTAACCGGTTCCACCGGTGAATGTGCCATTTGCGACAGATACACTCTAATTCGTTTTTGTTTGTAACAGAATGTAATGCGTTAAAAGCCATGGCTATATCACACAATTGTCGTAGTCCGATCCCTTCATTGATAAGATGCTTCAATATGTGGGTGGAAAGTAATAGATGATTCGCTTCGCTCGGAAGTTTGCCTTGGCTGTTGGTAAAGACCCCCGCTTCCCATTGGCGGATTTCTTTTTGGAGGAAAGGGTTGTGCAACTCTATCAGCCTGCTGTGATGTTCAATCAGAACTCTGTTTATCAGACAGGAAGCCTCACCATTGGTTCCTCTTTTTACCGGTAATCCTAATTTTTCCATCCGTTGGTTGGCTTGTTCGGTTTGTGTCTTGTTTCCGAACCACAGGTCGATGTCTCCGGCTATGCGATGTTCCGGATGAGGGTAGAAGTCAGCTGTCCCTATCCCTTTTAGCAGCAGGAAAGGGATAGAAGGTGATTGTACATAAATCTGTTGGAGGGCTTTAATCGTTTCCCGGTGTTGCCGGTTCACCCGTTCCAAGGTGTCAACTTCCACCATCCAGCCAAGCAATACCTTCCGGGGAGGTACGGCTTCAGTCGGCAACAGGCGGATGCCATCGTAAATAATGCCTTGTACGGTTTGTTTTCTTGCCATGCTGTGAATTTCATTCCATTCCTTTTCATCTAGAGGAAAAAGGGCGGAACAGTCTTCCTGCCGGTCCCACAGTCCTTGCCTTAGCAAAAGCATGAAAGCCTTTTGTAATGGGGCTGAGATCATCTTTTTGTCTTATTCTATGGCTAACCCAGTTTCTAACCATTGTCGGCACAGCTCGTTGGCATCGTTTCGGGCTGTATCTTTATTTACTTCATATTCATTGCACAGCAGTGCTCCGGCTTCATCTACCGTGAATTCCTTGTTTTCCAATTGTTTCCATAACCAGGCGGCTGTTTCATTCAAGGAATAGACCTGTGCCATATCCATGGTTTCAGAAAACGGATTGACAATCATATATTCTCCACCTACTTGGCGAAGAATTAAATTAGAATTGAGTCTCATTGTCTTTATATTATTGCATTATCCTATTTATAGTTAAAATTACATCGACCTTCACAGGCAGATGTAATGGGGAATAAAATGTAAGTTCATTCTATTATCCGCTGATAACATAGGGTCTTGAACTTACCTGATCTAACATTTTTTACAGATCCGGCGCTTCTCGCGAAGAAAACGAATCTCTCTTCTAACATTTCTTATTGTATTGTTTGTCATATCTGAATTGAACAGATTACTGTTTACCAGTTTATACCTGTGGGACGGATCATGCCGGCTTGCAGCAGTTGCATGATAAATCCTGCGGCATCTTGCGATGCGGTGTCTTTATCCACTTCGTATTCCTCCAGAATCAACAGTACTAGATGGTTGAAGCTTTCTGCTTCTTCGATATGCTCCCAGATAAATTCTCCGGTTTCGGTCAGGGTGACCATTCCGTTGAACTCTCGGGCGGTCTGTCCGGAAGGAACCAGTACGATTTCTCCGGCTATGTTTCGTTTGATAAATTCTTTGGTTCTTTTCATCTTTTGAAAAAACGATATGTTTTAATGATGGTCCTGCGTAAAGGAATTATGTTCGGCCATATGTGGGCGAAGAATTTCCACTGGAAATCTTCTGGAACTATCCATTTCCCTTTTCGCTTCACCTTGATAATGATGGCGAAAATCTGTTCTCTTTGAATTGGACCTTCGATGACAGTCTGGGCGTCACCGATAAGATAATATTCTTCATTTTTAACATTATAAATACGGTGCATGACATATTCACCGTTGCTTCGCTGATAGAACACCATATCTCCTTTCCGAAGTTCACCGGAGGGGCTTTTCAGGCAGATGTGGTCTCTTGCGTGGATCAGGAATGGAGCCATGCTGCTGCCCGAGATGATCATGCTCACCTGCTTTCCTTCCTCAATGAGGGTACGCAGCATGGATATGTATTCTTTCGTATCGACAGTCTTCATAATGGGGCGTATTTCACATTATCGGATAATTTCCAGTTTGGTCAGATACCTGTGCAGGGTGAAGGCTGCTTCCGGATTCATGTTGCACGCATAGGTGCTGATGCTTGTCTGTCTGGTCAAAACCTGCAGATCGTCGAGTGCTTTGCCGGTGAGCTTTGGATTCCACCAGTTGATTGTAACCTGCGAGCAGAGAGCTTTGAAATGCTTCATGGCTGTCTGGGGACGGATGGTGTTATCAGATGCCTGTTCGATGAATACAATGGCCTCCAACGGGCGGCGTTCATTGTGACAGATACCGCTGGAACCGCATACAGGCCATCCCGTTATCTCGTAGTCGCCGTTTGGAAGTGGACAGAGCAGGGCACGGTCGCCATTGAGTACCTGGGTGCCGGGAATATGCCGGCACCACAGGTTGGCATGCGTCGATTTGCCAATGCCGCTAGGACCACTGAATAAGATGGCTTGCCCACGATAATCCAGAAAAGTACAATGTAGTATGTAACATCCCTGGACAGATAAAGGACGTTCCAGGCACAGGCAGGAAATGAACAGGGTATCTGTTTGCAGTTCTCTTTTCAGACCTTCGATGAAATAGATGTTGGCATCTCTTTCGTTTCTTTCCTGATAGAGAGCATAGCAGGCATTCAGGTTTCCTACAGCCAGCAGGCGTGTTTCTTGTTCTTCCTTCCGGAAAACTACGATGTCGTTGCGTTGGAATGTGATCTGCCAGTCGTTGGACGGCAAAGGCAGACGGTTGACAAAATAGAATGTATAGTACCGGTCCGCTTCTTTGGTAGCGGGTTTATGGTCGAGAAACAAACGGCTGTTAACAGGAATCTCCTGTTCTGTCACTCCTGACAATTCAATCGTTAGCGGGCCGATATTCAGTCTCACAATCTTCAGTTTTTAATGTATTACGGGGGGATAATTCGTAATGATCCGTTCTTTGGCTTTCGCCATCTGGCAAAGATAGTCCATGCTTCCGGTGATTGTTTTTTCACAGTGTGCGGCGGCATAGCATACGTTGCATACGGGACGAAGGTGGCAACCCTCGCATTCGGTATGGGATACCAGTTCCTTGGCTTCTTCTAAAAGTTGTTGCCATGCAGTTGTCATCGGAATCTTTTTCAGGTCAACGGCCGGTTGATCCAGCATCACACAGGGGGTGAGGATGCCTTGCCAGTTGATCCAGCATGAACTCTTGGCAGCTCTGCACTCCAAAGAGCAGGCTCGTGTTCCTTCCACATGGGCAAGCGTATATTTCAAGTCGTGCATGTATCGTGCCATGTCATTCCCTTTTTTGTACTCCATATATTGCATCTCGATGCGGGCCGCCTCGTCGGCATCCAGTCTTTCAGTTAGAATGTTACGCAGACTTCCGCATTCGGGGCGTGAGAGAGGAAACATGTATGAGTTTACTTCTGCCGGAATGTCCAGATGCTGGGCCAGACGGATGATCTCGTCGTAATCTTTTTCATTCTTTCGTACGATACTTACGTTCAGTTTCACATCAATGTCTGCCTTTTTCAACCGTTTCAGGGCTTCCATGCACAGGGTGTATCCTTGCGGATTGTGGCACAAGCGTCCGTAAGTTTCTCTGCTGTCTCCATACAGGGTGACGTTTATCCGCCGCGGCTTGTGGGTCTGCAAGATGCGTACCATTTCGTTGTCGATGAGTGTGCCGTTCGTATTGAGAGTCAGGATGAATCCCATTTCGCGCAGCCGGGTGTACAGCTCCTTGAAGTGTGGATAGAGCATCGGTTCACCTCCGGTGAGAAGGATGAAGAGTGTACCCATGTCTTGAAGTTGTTCTGCCCAGTCGAGCCATTGTTGCAAAGGCGACAAACCTCCGTGCCGTTCCACCACGCTGCGTTCGGTGCGTATGAAGCACATGTCGCAGTTGAGCGTACAGGTGGGAGTCAGCTCGAAGTTGGTAGTGATCGGGACACGGCTCTGATTGGCTTTGTCCACCAATGCCCGTTCCAAAAGGTTGGCATCGTGAAGATGATCCATAACTTGGAATGTATATGTATTTATGAGAAAAGTCTTTATAGACTTCCTTTCATTTGTTTCTTTTTACTTTTTGCAATGCGGCAAAGGTAGCCGATGCCGCCGCATTGCTCTTTTTCATTGCGGGCATTGGCATAGCAGACATCACAGATAGAGCGTAAGGTACAACCTGCGCATTCTTTATGGAACGGAAGTTGTTCGCATTTGGTTACTATTTGTTTCCAGGCATCGCTTACGGTTGTGGAAAGTAGCGAAACGGCTGGTGTTTCCATATCGACGCACGGAGTCATGACGCCCTGCCAGTTGATCCATGCGGAACTTTTACCTGCCCGGCAGGCAAGTCCGATGCCTTCAGCAGGTACGGGAGATTCTCCACGTTCCAATTGCTGGAGGACATGAGTGGCGTATGATGTGTATTCCTTGCCATATTTATGTTCCAGTGCCTCAACCTCGGCATGTGCCACTTCATCCGGTACGGGGCGGCACGTATCAAGGGGTAGCGTGGTGGCGCATCCCGGCCGTGAATAGACTGAAATGTAACTGTTGGTCAGCATAGGTAAGTCCCATTCGTCAGCTAGTTCCAGCATTTGCCGGTGTTCTTTTATATTTTGTCGTGTCAAGGTGAGGTTCAGTTTGGTATCTATGCCATATTCTTTTAATCGTTTCAGTCCTTCCAGGCAACTGTCGAAACCGTTTGTCGCGTGGCACAGATTGAGATAAGTTCCGTTGGTCACACCATATAACGAGACATTCACCCTCCGGGGTTTCAAACGTTGAAACAGACGTACTGTTTCGTCATCTATCAAAGTCGCGTTTGTATTGATGGTGAGGATGAATCCTTTTTCTTTCAGCCGGATATATAATTCTTTGAAATCAGGATAGAGTAGGGGCTCGCCTCCTGTCAGTAAGATGAAGAGCGTTCCTATTTCCTGTAGCTGGTCGGCAATGTGCAGCCATTCCTCTATGCTCCGTAATCCTCCTCTTTTCTCGGCTTGTGACTTCTCCATGCGGATATAGCACATATCACAACGGAAATTGCACGTCGGTGTCAATTCAATAGTGGCATTGATCGGAGTACGGTTTGCCGTCGCTTTGTTCACCAATGCCCGTTCCACAGGGTTTATGTCTTGCAGGGATTCCACTAGGATAATGATTTTTTTTCAAAGAAAAGTTTTTGAGTCTAGTGTATTGGATTTCATTTACTTCCGTGGTCGTATATGTTACCGAAATTTGTCTCGATGGAAAATATATAGATTATCTTCCCTTTTTGAAGCTCAACAAAAGTTAATACTTAATTTAGAGCATATCCTTTTTATAAGGCACCAGAATTGTCATCTCACAAAAAGATATTATCA
>ENA-OPCR01000369-OPCR01000369.1-human-gut-metagenome-genome-assembly--contig:-NODE-369-length-11861-cov-1.874979_pt1 | contig 11861 bp, 8 predicted proteins | sample MGYA00241571_ERZ501493 | MGnify/ENA primary metagenome ERZ501493 (study PRJEB25962, sample SAMEA2042662) | human gut metagenome | biome: human gut; feature: human-associated habitat; material: faeces... | reverse complement strand
AGGGATTCGAACCCCCACTCAAGCGGTTATGAGAATACCGAACCTCTTAAAATTCTATTTTTCTTGTGCAATCGTACCAGATACTGTGTCTTATAGAAGTCTTATCTTTAGGTAATGTGACGAATCTTTTGGTCTTATTTAGTAGTGAAACTGCCCCTTTATCGCCAGCTTTATCGCCAGAAAAAAGCTGGCGATAAAAAACAGCTCTAAAAACGCATTTTTCCCTAATCTGGCGATGAAGAAACCAACCATAGGTACGAGTCTTTTGCCACACAACTGTTTTTGAATTATACATCGTCATTTTCACATTGTCAATATCGCCAAGGGGATACTATACACTTTTATAGGAATGGGCGCGGCGCGTTCCTCTCCCCCACACCCCCTCTCCAGCTGGCTGAAGAAACAGCCAACTGAAAAAGAGAATATCGGCTCTTATAAGCATCTTACCTGTCCACAGGCAAGGTGCTTTTTTATTTCAAAAATCGGAGGTCATCATGGGCAAATATCAGAAAAACATCGAAGCTGCGCGGCGTATCAGCGTGATGCAGTATCTTCAAACCTATCACCCCGGCGAACTGGTTCGCAAAACGGACAAGGAGTATTGCACCAAAACGCACAGCAGCCTTGTTATCACGCCCGCAAATGGGCTGTTTCACTGGTTTTCGCAGAGCAAGGGTGGCAACAATGCACTCGACTATCTGGTAAAGGTCGAGGGCATGGATTTTGTCTCAGCGGTACGGTTGCTGAACGAAATGACACCGATGCCGGTCTCTGTTCAGACGGCTAAGGCAGCACCTGTGCAGCAGCAGACATCCCGCCCCAGCGGCACACGACCCGCTCGTTTGAACTACCCGCCGCAGATCGGAACACCGAAGCTGCAACGGCCTATCTGATGAACCGTGGCATCAGCCCGAAAGTGCTGCGCTACTGCGTGGGTAGTGGAATCCTGTACCAGACCACGCGCGGCAGCTACCGCAACTGCGTTTTTGTGGGCAAAGATGAAAACGGCGTACCGCACGCTGCTTTCCAGCGTGGTTGTCAAGGCAGCTTTCGCGGAGATGTCGCAGGCAGCCAAAAGCAGTATGGCTTTCTGATTCCCGCCGAATCGGAAAACTGCGATACCGTGGAAATCTACGAAGCCCCCATTGATGCTATGTCCGGCGCAACGCTGCGGCAGTACAAACATGATTCCCCGTGGCGCAGTGTCCACTACTTGGCGCTGGGTGGGTTGAACCATCAGCCGATTGACTACTTTTTGCAGCAGCATCCCGAAGTAAAGCGCGTGTCGCTTTGCTTTGACCGTGACGACCCCGGACGGAACTTCACAAAAATTGTTGCGAAACGGCTTGCAGAACGCGGATATATCATACAGGACACTCCCCCGGCCATAGGCAAGGATTATAACGACTATCTGCTGGCGGCCCGCAGACTTATAAGCATGGAACGGTAAAGGAGCAGAAAATGAAAACTATTGCAGTAGCAAACCAAAAAGGCGGCGTAGGTAAAACGACCACCACCGTAAATCTTGGCACAGCACTTGCGGCGATGGGCTACAAGGTGCTGTTGGTGGACGCCGACCCGCAGGGCGATTTGAGCAGCTATCTCGGCTATGCGGGCACCGAAAACGGCGCAACAATCAGCGACCTAATGGAATCTGTTATCAAGGACGAAAAGCCGCCAGAAGTGGTAATTCACCATGAAGAAAAGGTGGATTTCATTCCTTCCGACATTGGTCTGTCCGATATGGAAGTGAGCCTTGTAAATGTTATGGCGCACGAAAAAATCATGGAACAAGCACTGGAGCCGTTCAAGGATAAATACGACTACTGCTTGATCGACTGTATGCCCTCGCTGGGCATCATCACCGTGGCATCGCTTGTTGCGGCGGATCGAGTGCTGATTCCTGTGCAGGCGCAGCATTTCGCCCTCAAAGGTCTGGTATCCCTGTTCAAATCCGTCAACCAAGTAAAGCGCCGTATCAATCCCCGGCTGGATATTGACGGCATTGTACTGACGATGGTGGACAAGCGCACCAACCTATCCAAAGATGTATGCGCCGCCCTGCGCAGCGCCTACGGTCACGCGCTGAAAATCTACCGTGCAGAAATCCCGGTCAGTACGCGCACGGCAGAAAGCGCTGCCAGTACACATAGCGTGCTGACCTACGATGCCAACGGCCCGGCCAGTTTGGCATACAAAGCGCTTGCCAAGGAGGTGACGGAGAATGAGAGAGTACGGCAGCAACATCAATCTGCCCTCGCTCGATAATCTGTTTTCGAGTGAGCAGGAACGGCAGGACGCAAAATTAGAGAAAATCCAAATTTTGCCGCTGACGGAACTGCATCCCTTTCGGAATCACCCTTTTCAAGTCCGTGACGATGACGAAATGGACAAAATGGTGGACAGTGTCAAGGAATACGGTGTCATGACCCCGGCCATTGTCCGCCCCCGGAAAGATGGTGGGTATGAAATTGTAGCGGGCCACCGCCGCTGTCATGCCAGCCAGCGGGCGGGCGTGGAGACTATGCCCTGCATTGTACGGGATATGGACGACGATACTGCTATTATTCTGATGGTGGACAGTAACTGCCAACGAGAGCATATTTTGCCGAGCGAAAAGGCGAAAGCCTATGAAATGAAATTGGAAGCTATTCGTAGAAAAGCTGGTAGACCGTCAAAAGAAAATTCCCGACAAGTTGTCGGGGATTTTGAAAGCGCCGATTTAGTCGGTCAAGCAAGCGGCGAAAGCGGGCGGCAAGTCCAGCGCTTCATCCGTCTGAACAAACTCACCCCCGAACTTATGAAAATGGTGGATGATGGCAAGCTAAAAACCACTCCCGCCGTAGAACTTAGCTACCTTACCCCCGAAGAACAAGAGGACTTCCTGTCCTATATGGAATCCGAGGGTTGCACACCATCGCTGTCACAGGCGCAAAAGCTCAAAGAGGCCAGCAAGGAAAGCGTGTTGACATCCGAAAAAATCCAGCACATTATGGCCGCCAAGCCGCCCAGTGTAAAGCCGCGTGACCCGCAGCTTATGATTCCAGTTGCTAAAGTTGAGCGCTATTTTCCCAAAGGATTTACGAGCGACCAGATGCAGCAGGTTATCGTAAAACTGCTGGAAAACTATGCCCGCGCCCACCAGCACGGCAGCAGATGAGGGGGACACCGATGACGAGATTATTAGTTGTTGAACCCAGCTACTGCCCTTATCAAGCGGGTTTTTCCAGTGCGGCGACTGCGGTTTCCGAGGTAATCGAGGGTGAAAGCCAAATTCTAAAACCGTTTGGCACACCTCGCATCGGGCTGATATGCAGCAAAGCCCAAAGCCGACTGAAATATAACAGACAGGTCAATGACGAGGGAATTACCGTGCGCGGGCGATTTCTCATCTGCGGGCTAAATGGTGATAAAGTCGTGGGCTTATCCAAAGACCAAGCAGACCGATACAGCCGTCTACTTTTTCTACCGCAAGTCGAAGATATGGCAAGCGGTGAACTGCCCGCCGCAAAGGTACGCCCGCAGGATGAACGCTACGGGAACAAACTATCTTTTTGGGAAAGGTTGGAAAGATAATGGAAGAAAAGACAGATAAAGTAGTCGGCTACATCGAATATCTCGGTGCAGGCGGGATGATCGGTGAAATCGTTCCTTACACAAGCGTGGAAAAATTCAAGGATGAAATTCTGGATTCCTTGGATTGTGGGCGGCCAGTGACACCGGTTGTATTCTCAGATGAACTGGATGAGCCACTCCAATTTGATTCAGACACCTATTTTCCGTGGGGATTTCGCAGCGAAAAGCGAGTGCAAATTCCTTATGAAATCTATCAAACTAACAGGCGAGACCTTGTTTTTATGGAGTATTCTCCTGCGAGGCTCGCTGCCGGAGCAAAGGACTACGAACTCGTGTACAAGGGGCAGATGGAGCGTTGGGAAACGCTGGACAGCATTTATTCACGGCATAATCGGGATGACCGTCCAAACGCCAAAACTATGCGTTCCGTCTCTGTCAGCGATATTATTGTGACACACAAAGATAACGAGACACACGCTTTTTATGTTCAGCCGATTGGGTATAAGCAGGTAGATAACTTGTTGCCGGAACTTGAAAATGCCACACCGTCAAAAGCAGAACAGCACGAGCGATAAGGAGCAGCCTATGGCAAAATACGAAAATATCCGTGCGCTTGCCAAAAAGCAACTGCAAGCCGTCACGGAGAGCAGTGACCGATGGAAAGCATTTTTGCGGACAGCGGCCATTGCTTATAATTATAGTTTCCCGAACCAGCTTTTGATTTACGAGCAAAGCCCCACCGCCACAGCCGTGGCCGACATAGCTTACTGGAATAATAATGCGGGTCGCTGGGTCAAGCGCGGCGCACACGGTATCGCGGTATTTGACACTCGCGCCAATTCTTCCCGGCTGCGGTATCTGTTTGACATTTCCGATACCATCCCCCGTGCAGAGATTCCCGAAGCGCTGCCGTGGGTCATTACAGACCAGAACTGGCGGCCTGTTTGGGATAAAATCGTAGCGGATAATCACGCTGACAGCATCCAGAGCGCTCTCCTCATGCTCTCCACATCCTGCGTTGCCCAGCGCAGCGCCATGTTCACAACCGCACTGGGAAAAGCCATAGACGGCAGCAGCTTACAGTGGGCCAAGCCGGACGAACAGCGGCAGCTATTTTTACAGCTTATCACCCAAAGCTGTCTGTATATGGCCGCGCTGCGGTGCGGCGTGGATACTGCGCGGCTGGACCTGTCTGCCCTTGAGTCCGTGAACCAGTTTGATACAAACCGCATCACTCTGTGTTTGGGCAGCGCTTGCCAACAGGCGGCACGGCCTCTCATGCAGCAGATTGGTAGCATCACGAGAGAAATCGACAGTGTTGCACGCGCCGAAAAAGTCCGCTATTATGGTGACAAACAGGAAGAAACCAATAACACCAAGGAGGTCAACAATGGAGTACATGATGGTGAACGGCTACCAAATCCCGACGCTGACGCTGAACGAGCCGCCGATGCCGGAAATCGGCAAGTACGGCAGCCTGCGGCGGAATTTTCTGCGTTCGACGAGATGATGCTGGAGGGAACGCTGTACCCGCATCTGGCGGAGATGGACAACGCAGTACACCGGCAAATCGAGCAGACGATGCAGACGCTGATGCAGCAGAGCACCGCCCCGAACCGGCAGACCGACCCGATGGGCTGGACGCAGTGGATGAACGCCTTGCAGAGCCAAGCCGAGGAACTGGCGATGCAGCAGATTTACAGCCTGTAATACAAGAACCCCAAGCGGAGAGCGATACCACGCCCTCCGCTTTTTCTGTGCCCATTTCTGATTTGCCGCCGCTGAGCGATGAACTGATTCTAGGCTTGCTGGCGAAGGACTCTTCCAGCCGTGCCGACAATGCGGCTATTCTGGAATATTTCAATGAGCATCCCGACCTTGCCGAGTGCAGCGCCTTTTGCAAGCACTGTTACAAGCAAATTTATACATATTTGTTCGTGGATGACCATACCGTTGGTTTTATCCGGCATGATATGTACCTTGAACTTTGGGAGGGCAACTATCTTACCAAAACAGCACAGGTCAATCTGACATGGGATGCTGTTGCCGCAAAGATTGCTGACCTTATCGGGCAAGGGCGTCTGATCGTTCCAATCAAGGCAGTACCCGTGCAGCAGCAGATGGAGCAGCTTACCCTTACTCCCGAAGATTCTGAAAAGGCAGGGCTGCCGAGCCATGAGCAGCAAGTAAAAAACATCGACCTTGCGGCAGAAGCCAAAAAGTGGAACAAGCCCATCATTGACGCATCCGGCAAGTACATTACGGAGCAGGACATTACCGATGCACTGTGCAAAGGCGGCGGGTTTGAAGATAGCAAATTTCGCATTCAGCAATATCTCTCTGCACAGGTACTTCCTATCGAGGAAGATCAAGCCCGCTGGCTGAAAAAGGAATACGGCATCGGCGGCGGCACATGGATCTTCCGTGATGGTGGGCACGGCTTTCTTGACCACATGGGCAAAAATCTTGAAATCACCCGACGTACAGAGGACGGCGAGTATCGCCGCGTTTTGAAGTGGAAAGAGGTTGCCCAACGCCTGCGGCTTTTGGTTTACAACGACCAGTATCTGACCGATGCCGAAAAAGCCCCCTATCAGGCATGGGCAGCAGAACAGCAAGCCGCCCGCGCAGCGAACGATGCCGCCCTCGATCATGCAAAACACGCCATCACGGATTTCTGTGAGAATGAGGGGCTAAACGAGCCGAATTTCTCCGACTTGACCCGCGTGGAGTTTGCTTACTCTACCACCGAGGACGATGAGCACGAAATCCAAGTGTATGCCAATCTTCTGCGGAACGAAATCCGCTATGAGGTTGACGGTAACATTGTCCATATCGACTACTTTCACGATAACCACGAGCTTGCCGCGCAGGGTATTGAAAACAGCGCTTTCTCGGATTTTATCAATACCGCCGAAGCAGAGTTTGAAAAGCATCATCCGACTACAAGAAAAGTCGAAAAATCACCTGTAACTATCGGCAGCACGGTTTATCTGGAAGATGCCAGACCTTTTACCGTGGAGGAAATCGGCAGAGAAAACATTCATCTGCGGGATGAAAGTTTCCCGCTGGTAGGCCGTGCCGTCAGCCATGAAGAATTTGCGCGGTTGCTTGCGGCCAACCCCAAAAATGCAGCACTATCCGCCCCGGAAGTTCCAAGCCGCCAAGCGCAGCAGGAAGAAACTGCCGAACCCATCGTGGGCGAAGTCATCGAAGAACCCAGCCCCTTTGTGGAGCAGGTTATGGCGGATGCAGAACGGCTTTCGGCAGAAGATGAACCCTACCACCGCGAACCCATTACCTATGAAGCCCCTTATCTGGACAACCTGCCGACAGCACCGCGTGAAAAGTTTGCAGCCAACATTGCCGCTATCCAAAAGCTGAAAGAAATTGAGCAGCGCGTAGCGAACGGCGGCAGCCCTGCTTTTGAGGATGAGCAGAAAATTTTAGCGCAGTACACGGGCTGGGGCGGGCTTTCGGATGCGTTCGACCCGAACAAAAGTGCATGGTCGAACGAGTACAGCCAGCTGAAAGCAGCATTGTCTGAATCTGAGTATGAAGCTGCCCGCAGCAGCACCCTGACGGCGTTTTATACCCCCGCCACTGTTATCCACCCCATCTACCGCGCACTGGAGCGCTTCGGCGTAAAGGGCGGCAAAATCCTAGAACCCAGCATGGGCACAGGCGCATTTCTCGCACACGGACATTTTGGCAGCAGTGACGCCACATTCTACGGCGTAGAATTGGACAGCATCACAGGCCGCATCTCCAAGCAGCTATATCAAAAGGCCAATATCCAAGTGACCGGCTATGAAAATGCGCTTCTCCCCGACAACTATTTTGACTGCGTTATTGGCAATGTCCCTTTCGGCAATTTCCAAGTCAATGACCCGCAGTATAACCGGCTGCATTTTCCCATTCACGACTATTTCTTTGCCAAGAGCATCGACAAGCTGCGCACCGGCGGCATCATGGCGTTCATCACCTCCAGCGGCACATTGGACAAAAAGGATGACCGCGCCCGCAAGTACATCGCCGAGCGCTGCGACCTTATCGGTGCGGTGCGCTTGCCCAACAATGCGTTCAAGGGCAGCGGCACTAAAATTATGACGGATATAATTTTTCTGCAAAAGCGCGATACGCTGCGCCAGCAGGACGAGCCTTGGCTGCACCTTGCAGAAGATGCCAACGGCATTACCATGAACCGCTACTTTGTGGAGCACCCTGAAATGATTTGCGGCAGAATGGAGATAGTCTCCGGTCCGTATGGCCAGACTTCCACCTGCCAGCCAATAGACCCCGATGCGGTGGACCGTTTCGGAAAGCCGTTGCTGGAAACGCAAATCGACACTGCCATGCAGCACTTGACCGCCACGCTGACAAGAGCCGAAATTCCTGTGCAGGAAGAAAGCGGCGAGGATACCAAGTACATTGATGCCGATCCCTTTGTGCGTAATTTCAGCTACACGGTAAAGGACGATAAAATCTATTACCGCGAAGGCGCAGTCATGCGGGAGTGTAATCCCAACGCAGCATCTGCCGAGCGCATCCGCAAACTGGTGGAACTGCGCGATACCACCCGCGCTCTGATTGATGCGCAGTTGCAGGACTTGTCGGACGAGGAAATCCACCGTCTGCAAGCCCAGCTTAACCGCCAGTATGATGCCTTCCGCGGCAAGCACGGCCTAATCAACAGCCGCAGCGCGGAGTTGTCTTTCCGGGATGACAGCAGCTACTATTTGCTGTGTTCACTGGAAAATGTCGATGAAAAAGGAAACTTTATCAGCAAGTCGGATATGTTCACCAAAAGGACTATCCGCTCTGCACAGATACCCGACCACGCCGACACGGCATCGGACGCTCTGGCACTGAGCATCGGGGAACGTGCCAAGGTCGATATGCCTTACATGATGCACCTTACCGGGAAAGATGAAGCAACGCTTGCTAAGGAACTGGCGGGCGTTATTTTTGTAGAGCCTTTCCGCAAACAGGAGGACGGCAGCCCTGTTTACCTTATGGCGGATGAGTATTTATCCGGCAATGTACGCGAAAAGCTGCGTATTGCTCATGTTGCAGCCGACCAAGACCCGGCATTCCGCATCAATGTAGAAGCGTTGGAACAGGTGCAGCCCAAGGACTTGACGGCGGGCGAAATAACGGTTCGGTTGGGTGTCACATGGATCGGGCCGGAAATCATCAAGCAGTTTGCCGATGAACTTTTTCAGTCAACCTACCGCGAACAGAAAATAGCTGTCCGTTACAATGAATACCTGAATAACTGGTATGTTTCCAACAAGAGCCAGGGCAACGATAATATCCGCGTCACGAACACCTACGGCACAAAACGTATCAACGGCTATCATTTGTTGGAGAACGCACTCAACCTGCGGGCCACAAAAATTTACGATACAGTCTATGACGAAAACGGCAAGGAGCAGCATAAACTCAATGGTCCTGCCACCGAAGAAGCACAGGCCAAGCAGCGGATGATAGAAGATGCTTTTAAAGACTGGATTTTCAAGGACCGTGAACGCCGGGAAAGTTTGGTAGCGCTGTACAATGAAAAGTTCAACTGCATCCGCCCCCGTGAGTACGACGGCAGCCACATCCAGTTTTTCGGCATGAACCCGGAAATCGCGCTGCGGCCCCACCAGCGCAATGCCATTGCACATATTTTGTACGGGCACAACACACTGCTGGCGCACGTTGTCGGTGCAGGTAAGACCTATGAGATGGTCGCCGCCGCGATGGAGAAAAAGCGATTGGGATTATGCAGCAAAACACTTGTCGCCGTGCCAAATCATCTGACAGGCCAATTTGCCAGTGAAGCGCTGAAGCTATACCCCAACGCAAACATCTTGGTGACAACGCAGCGCGATTTTGAAAAGTCAAACCGTAAACGGTTTTGTGCCAAAATCGCCACCGGCAACTATGACATTGTGGTAATCGGTCACAGCCAGTTTGAAAAGATTCCACTTTCCGATGCCAGAAAAGCCGAGTTTATCCGCAAGCAAATTGACGAACTGGAGATGCAGTTGGAGAGCATGGACAACAGCGACAGCCGTCTGACCGTCAAGCAGTTGGAAAGTAAGAAAAAGCAGTTGAAAACCAAGCTGTCAAATTTGCTGGACGCCCCGAAGCGGGATGATGTGGTGACTTTTGAGGAACTGGGCGCAGACTCCCTCATGGTCGATGAAGCACACAATTTCAAGAACCTCATGACCGTTACAAAGATGCACAACATCGCGGGTATCAGCACCACCGAGAGCCAAAAGGCCAGTGACCTGTTTATGAAGTGCCAGTACCTTGATGAAATCACCGGGGCGCGGGGGGTAACATTTGCCACGGGCACCCCCATTTCCAACAGTATGACCGAGCTGTATACCATGCAGCGCTATTTGCAGCAGTACACCTTGGAACGCAACGGCCTTGCAAACTTTGACAGTTGGGCGGCCACCTTTGGCGAAACCGTCACAGCCATCGAACTTGCGCCGGAGGGAACCGGCTACCGCACAAAAACGCGCTTTGCTCGTTTTTTCAATCTGCCGGAACTTATGGCAATGTTCAAGGAATGCGCTGACATTCAAACAGCAGATATGCTGAAACTGCCTGTCCCTGCCCTTGTGGGCGGCAAGCCGACCAACATCCAGCTAAAGCCCTCTGAAATACAAAAACAGATGGTAGCGGAATTGGGCGAACGGGCCGACAAAATCCGCAATAAAATGGTAAAGCCCTATGAGGACAATATGCTGAAGATCACCAACGACGGACGCAAATTGGCGCTGGATCAGCGCTTGATCGACCCCGACTTGCCCGATGATCCTGACAGCAAGGTCAATATCTGTGTGGGCAAAATTTATGAGATATGGGAGCAGACCATGCCCCAACGCAGTGCGCAGCTTGTTTTCTGCGATCTGTCCACGCCCAAGGCTGGCGTTTTCAATGTCTACGATGACATGAAAGCAAAGCTGATCGAGCGCGGAATCCCCGAAACAGAAATTGCCTTCATCCATGAAGCAAACACCGATGCCCGCAAGACGGAACTTTTCGGAAAAGTTCGCAGCGGTGCAGTGCGTGTGCTGATGGGCAGCACGGCCAAAATGGGCGCGGGCACCAACGTGCAGGACCGCCTGGTGGCGCTGCATGACCTGGACTGCCCGTGGCGGCCCGGCGACCTGGCCCAGCGAAAGGGACGCATCGAGCGCCAGGGCAACCAGAACGAAACCGTCCATGTGTACCGCTATGTCACCGAGGGGACTTTCGACGCCTACCTCTGGCAGACGGTGGAAAACAAACAGAAATTCATCAGCCAGATCATGACCTCCAAATCGCCGGTGCGAAGCTGCGACGATGTGGACGAAACGGCGCTGTCCTTTGCCGAGATCAAGGCGCTGTGCGCCGGGGACCCGCGCATCAAGGAACGCATGGACCTGGATGTGGACGTGGCGCGGTTAAAGCTGATGAAGGCCGACCACCAGAGCAAACAGTACCGCCTAGAGGACCAGCTACTGAAAACCTTCCCGGAGGAGATCGAGAAAAACAAGGGGTTTATCGCCGGACTGGAAGCCGATATGGCGACCTTGGCCGCCCATCCCCACCCGGAGGACGGCTTTGCCGGGATGGAAGTCCGTGGCGACACCCTCACCGACAAGGAAAACGCTGGGGCCGCGCTGCTGGACGCCTGCAAGGAGGTCAAAGGGGCCGACCCGGTGCCGGTGGGCAGTTACCGGAGCTTCACCATGTCGGTGTCGTTTGACGCTTTCCGGCAGGAGTATATGCTCCTGCTGAAAGGCCAGATGACCCACCGGGCGACGCTTGGCACAGACCCCCGTGGAAATCTCACCCGTATCGACAATGCGCTCAGCCAGATGCCCCAGCGGCTGGAGGCGGTGAAGAACCAGCTGGACAATCTCTACCAACAGCAGGCCGCCGCCAAAGCGGAGGTGGGCAAGCCCTTCCCCCAGGAACAGGAGCTGCGGGATAAATCCGCCCGGCTGGCCGAACTGGACGTACTGCTGAATATGGACGGCCGGGGCCGCCCTGCGCCGGAGGCGGTGCTTGCCAAGAGCAGCCGCCCCTCGGTGCTGGAAGGGCTGAAACGCCCGGTGCCGCCGCGCAATCCCGAAAAGAAACCCAAACACCACGAACAGGAGGTGCGATAAGATGAATACCGATAAAAACACGGCCCTTTATGAAAAGATGGCCGCCGAACAGGACAAGTTCCGGGACTGGCTGAAAAGCCAGCCCCCGGAAGAAATCCTGCACCACACCTATGAGTACACGGT
>ENA-OPCR01000351-OPCR01000351.1-human-gut-metagenome-genome-assembly--contig:-NODE-351-length-12167-cov-1.851387_pt1 | contig 12167 bp, 9 predicted proteins | sample MGYA00241571_ERZ501493 | MGnify/ENA primary metagenome ERZ501493 (study PRJEB25962, sample SAMEA2042662) | human gut metagenome | biome: human gut; feature: human-associated habitat; material: faeces... | reverse complement strand
TTTGGTAGGATAAGGAATACCGCCGTCAGATGCTCGAGGGATATGAGTATATGGCATCCCGTCTGGGAGAGGCAGGGGCACCCAAACATGCTGCCCGCAAGATGGTGGCATTGTTGAGGAGGAGCAGGGAGGAATAGTCGAAAAATTAAGAATTTGTTAAAATGGGGAAAGCCGGTGCAGTAAATGCCCGGCTTTTGTATTTTCTATACAGAAACAAATGAAAAGAACTTTGATTATGAAAAAGCTACATTGGTTATTTATGGCAATATGTTTGGCAGTGATGCCCGCTTTGCAATCATGTGATGATAACGACGGATATTCTTTGGGTGATTTTACCCCGCCTTTGTGGGCTACTGTGCGTGTTACGGGAAATGCCTTTTATTTAAACTGCGATGTCTGGGGGACACTCTGGCCGGTAAATACGGACATTGGGTGGTATGATGCTGTGGATGGGCAGCGTGTGATTACCGTGTTCAATCCTTTGTGGGACAACTATGCAGGATATGACCATGCTGTGAAGCTGCTGCGTCTGCAGAACGTCTTGACGAAAGAGGTGGAGACGCTGACTCCCGAAACCGAAGAGGAATTCGGTAATGACCCCGTGCGTATATATAAAGGTGATATTACCATCAGTGGTGGCTATATGAACATTTTTTTCATGCAGAACCTGCCATCTTCGACTGATAATAAACACCGTATCAGCCTGGTGCGTCCGCAAGAAGATGATACTTTGTATGGCGAAGATGGATACGTCCATTTGGAACTCCGCTATAACGACTATGATGACCTGACGGGGCGTCGTAGTCCTGGTGCTGTCTCCTATAACTTGAACAGTCTGGACATCCCCTCTGAAACCAAAGGCATCAAGTTGAAACTCAATTCAGAAGAGAATGGAGAGGTGGAAGTAACCTTTGATTTGAAAACTGTGGGGAGTAATGAAAAGCTGACTACTAATGTGGATTTGTCCAATATGCAGTTGAAGTAAGAAAGAGTTTGCGAGAGTATATAGTTAGAAAGAGCACCCGGGATTTTGATGTTATTCATCTTGCCCGGGTGCTCTTTTTATATTTGTTTTATGTAAGTTTGGTCATGTGAGTCGTCGTTAGAACATCGTCAAGGCATATAGATAAACAACTGCTGCAGGAATTGCCATCAGTGCACTGTCGAAACGGTCGAGCATCCCTCCATGCCCCGGCAGAATGTTACCGGAATCCTTGATGCCCAATTGGCGTTTCATGAGTGATTCGGTCAGATCGCCCCAAGTGCCGAAAATGACGACAACGATTGCCAGACCTACCCATTGCCATCCTGGCATAAAAGGAAAGAAATGTGCAAAGCCAAGAGAGGAAGCGATGGAGAATATTCCGCCGCCGATGCTGCCCTCCCAGGATTTTTTAGGTGAGATGCGTTCGAACAGACGGTGTTTGCCTATCAGCGAACCTACGCAATAGGCACCTGTATCGCTCAACCAGATAAAAACGAAAATGGAAAGCGGTAGAATAGGGTTGTAGGTCACACTGCCCGTTTCCGGGGAGTTCTGAAAAGCAAGTACGTTCAGCAGGGCAAAGGGGAGTGCCACGTACAATTGGCTTAGCATGGAGTAGGCCCAGTTACCCGTCGGATTCTTTTTCTTGAGGTAAAGTTCCGTAATCATCATGTAGAGCAATAGTCCCAAATAAGGAAGGAATACCCGTGCTCCTACAGACTGCTGGGTACAGAAACTCATTAATGCAAGGAAAAGGTAGGCTCCCCCCAATGCAGTGATGGTCTTGTTAATGCTTACTTCGCCGCTTTTGCTGACTAATTGGGCAAACTCATGTACGCTCAGTGCGCTGATAATGGTGAACAGTATACCGAACGAAAGGGGGCTGTAAATAATACAGCCCACCAATACTATGACGAATAACACGCCGGTAACGGCACGTTGGATAAAGTTATTTTTCATGCTTTTCTTCTTCTTCCTTGACTTCCTTTTCTGCTTCTATGGCTTTTTGCTCTTCTTCTTGCTCCGCTTTTTTCAGCTCGGCAGCAGTCTTGTTTGCACTGATTTCCTCCGAGCGGGAAGCCCATGGACGTTTCCCAAAGATGTGTTCAACGTCTTCGGCAAAGATTACTTCTTTGTCAATCAGCAGTTGTGCCAGCCGGTTGTGCCCTTCTTGGTTTTCGGACAATATTTTCTTGGCACGTTCGTACTGTTCGTTGACCATCTGCTTCACTTCTTCGTCAATCAGTTCCGCAGTCTTTTCGCTATACGGGCGGTTGAAGGAATATTCCTCATTATTATAATAGCAGAGGTTGGGTAGTTTTTCGCTCATACCCAGATAGGCAATCATACCGTACGCCTGCTTTGTCACGCGTTCCAAGTCATTCATGGCTCCGGTGGATATTCTACCTAAGAATAGGTCTTCGGCGGCACGTCCTCCCAAGGTGGCACACATCTCATCGAGCATCTGTTCCTTAGTGGTGATTTGCCGTTCTTCCGGCAGATACCAAGCCGCGCCCAAAGCGCGTCCACGGGGTACAATGGTTACTTTAATCAGCGGATTGGCGTATTCCAGTAACCAGGAGATACTGGCATGGCCGGCTTCGTGTATGGCAATGGAACGGCGTTCGGCCTCGGTAGTGATTTTGGTTTTCTTTTCCAACCCACCCACAATACGGTCTACGGCGTCCAGAAAGTCTTGCTTTCCGACAAACTTTTTGCCGTGGCGGGCAGCTATCAAAGCTGCTTCGTTACATACATTGGCAATGTCTGCCCCCGAGAATCCGGGAGTCTGGCGTGCCAGAAGGTCTACATCCACACTATTGTCTATCTTGATGGGGCGCAGGTGTACACCGAATACTTCCTTACGCTCATTAAGGTCGGGTAGGTCTACATGTATCTGGCGGTCAAAACGTCCGGCGCGCAGCAATGCCTTATCCAAAACGTCCACACGGTTGGTGGCGGCTAAGATGATAACACCACTGTTGGAGCCGAAACCGTCCATCTCGGTCAGTAACTGGTTCAATGTGTTCTCGCGCTCGTCGTTGCCACCCATAGCGGCTGCTTTGGCACGGGCACGCCCTACAGCGTCAATCTCGTCGATGAACACGATACAAGGTGCTTTTTCCTTTGCTTGGCGGAACAAATCGCGGACACGGGAAGCTCCCACGCCGACAAACATTTCCACAAAGTCGGAACCTGCCAAAGAGAAGAAAGGTACGTTGGCTTCTCCGGCCACGGCCTTTGCAAGCAGGGTCTTTCCGGTTCCCGGAGGGCCTACCAGCAAGGCGCCCTTGGGTATCTTACCTCCCAAATCGGTATATTTCTGGGGCTCTTTCAAGAACTCGACAATTTCTTCTACCTCTTGCTTGGCTTCAGCAAGTCCTGCCACATCCTTGAATGTAATCTTGATGGGGGAACCTTTTTCAAACAATTGGGCCTTGGACTTTCCTACGCTGAAGATGCCTCCACCTCCGCCCATGCCTCCACCACCGCTCATGCGGCGGGACATGAAAATCCAGAAACCGATAAGGAATGCAAAGGGGAGAATCTGCCACAAAATGGCACCGAAGTAGTTCCGCTTTTTTTCGTAGTTAATGGAGCCGTCAAAGTGGGCGTCGTCTCTTTCCTTTTGCAGGAAATTACCTAGGCTCTCGCGTGAGGGGGCCTCGGTCGTAATAAGCGGATTCTTGCCTACGCGGCTGGAGTCCTGACGAAATACGTTTCCTACGTGCTGGGGTTTGACGTATGCTTCGACGGAATTGTCGTCGTAGCCGATGACTTTGCTTATATAACCGTCTCGTACATATTGCTGGAATTCATCATAAGAGATGTTTTTAGTTGCCGTACCACTTTCATTGGTCAGGTACAACCCCAGCAACATCATCGCTATAATCATATACAGCCAGTTCAGGTTGAACTTGGGCATATTCACTTTATTGGGTTTCTTGTTGGTATTATTGTCCATACGTTTTGATTAATCGAGGTCAGGAATTTGAGTTAATTTGGCGTCTGCCCATAGGTGCTCCAGATTGTAGAATTCCCTTGTTTCAGGCAGGAAGACATGCACCAATATGTCCGAGTAGTCCATAGCTACCCATTCGGCATTGCGCAGCCCGTCTACGGCAAAGGGCTTGGTATCGGCACCCTTGCGTGTGAAGTCCCTGATGGATTCTACAATGGCTGTCACTTGGCTGGGAGAGTTTCCTTGGCAGATGACGAAATAATTGCATATTGTATCGTCGATTTTTGTCAGATCTGCGATGACGATTTTTTTTCCTTTTTTATCTTGAATACCTTCTGTTATCTGTTGAATCAGTTTCTTCGTTTCGTTCATTATACATTATTATATTAAAACAGTTGACAAATATACGTTGATTTCTCATATCAAACACGCAAAAGAGGAAAACTCTTTCAATTTTTGATTTTTTTTAGTTATATAATCCTTTGGATTACGGTATCTTATCAGTTTTTTGCGAAAAAAATACTCGTTTTTGTTTTGATTTATAGAAATCTTTGTATCTTTGCAACCGCAAAACGGAAATAATAACAATTGGGCTATGGTGTAATGGTAACACTACAGATTCTGGTCCTGTCATTCCTGGTTCGAATCCAGGTAGCCCAACGAACTTACCTTATTTAAGTCAAAAAACCACTAAAATCGCAAGTTTTAGTGGTTTTTTGTTGCTTTTCGACCATGTACGAAAATTTCAGTGTAGGCATTCGGTGGCAAATTCAGTGACAAGGCTTCTGTAAGCCGGAAATATTCTGTAAATTTGTAGCATTTCAACATTAAAGCAGAATTTTATGGCAAAAGAATTAGCACTGAAGTACGGCTGTAACCCTAACCAGAAGCCGGCTCGCATTTTCATGCAGGAGGGGGAGTTACCTATTGAGGTTTTGAATGGACGTCCGGGGTATATTAATTTTATGGATGCCTTGAATGGATGGCAGTTGGTAAAGGAACTGAAAGAGGCGACCGGTATGCCTGCTGCAACTTCATTCAAACACGTCAGTCCGGCGGGTGCCGCCATCGGCTTGGAACTCAACGAGACAATGAAGAAGATTTATTTTGTGGATAATCTTCCGCTCTCTCCGCTTGCTTGCGCATATGTGCGTGCCCGCGGTGCCGACCGTATGTCTTCCTATGGTGACTTTATCGCTTTGAGTGATGTGTGCGACGAGGCTACTGCACGTTTTATTAACCGCGAGGTCTCGGATGGCGTTATTGCTCCGGGGTATACGGACGAAGCACTGGCTATCTTGAGGGAAAAGCGTAAAGGAACTTACAATGTGATTCAGATAAGTCCCGGCTATAAGCCTGCCCCGATTGAACATAAGGATGTCTTTGGTATCACGTTTGAGCAGGGACGTAATGAGATAAAGCTGAATGGAGATGAACTCTTTGCGAATATTCCTACTCGGAATAAGAATTTCCCGGAAGCAGCGAAACGTGATTTGATGATAGCCCTTATCACTTTGAAATATACGCAGTCGAATTCTGTATGCTATGTGAAGGACGGTCAGGCTATCGGTATTGGTGCCGGCCAGCAGAGCCGTATCCACTGTACTCGCTTGGCGGGCAACAAGGCCGACATTTGGTATTTACGCCAGCATCCGAAGGTGTTGAATTTGCCATGGGTAGAGAAAATCCGCCGTGCCGACCGTGATAATACGATTGATGTCTATATCAGTGAAGACCATGACGATGTGCTGGCTAACGGTGTTTGGCAGCAGTTCTTTACGGAGAAACCTGAAGTGCTGACCCGTGAAGAAAAACGGGCTTGGTTGGATACATTGAAAGGTGTTTCTTTGGGTTCGGATGCATTCTTCCCTTTTGGAGACAATATTGAGCGTGCCCATAAGAGTGGAGTAGATTACATTGCCCAAGCGGGTGGTTCTGTACGCGATGACCATGTGATTGAAACTTGCGATAAATATGGCATTGCCATGTCGTTCACGGGTATCCGTCTGTTCCATCATTGATAAGGGGTATAAAAGTAGGCCCGCCCCCACGGCTGCATAGCTGTAGGGGCGGGGTCCTTTTTTATTAAGTCTTATCTTGTTACGTTATCCTTGGTTTTTGATGTTCTCGTCCACCACTTTTATCTTTTCTTTCACAAGCTCGATGTCTGCTTTCAGCTTTTCCACCTTGCGGTTGATTTCTGTCAGCAGACTATTTCCCTTCTTGGAAGAAGTGGTCAGGAAGCCGAGATTGTTTTCATATGTCTGGAGCTCGTTCTTCATATTGTCGAAGGCACGTACCAGCTTCTCACGTTCCCGGTAAAGGGCTTGTGGACTACCTTCCTGAATGGAGCTGATAGTCGACTTGAAATTGCTTAGCTTCTTGTTGGAGGCACTGATGTTGAAGCGTTCAAACAATTTGTCTATCTGACTATGGTATTGCTTATAGATTCGGTCTTTCTCTTTGAAAGGTACATGTCCTACGCCGTTCCACTCTTTCATGAGGTCGCGTACCAATTGGGTAGCTCCCTCCGTATCCATTTGGTCATCAATAGCATTCAGTTTCTCGATGATGTTTTTTTTCTTTTCCAGATTTTCCTGCTCTACGCTGCGCTGTGAAGAAGTGGCTTTGTTCTTTTGTTCGAAGAAGTAGTCACAAGCGGAGATGAAACGTTTCCATACGGCATCCGAATATTTCTTTGCTACCGGACCGATGGTTTTCCATTCTTTCTGAAGTTTGGTCAGTTCATCGGCAGTTACTTTCCAGTCGGTACTGTCCTTAAGAGCTTCTGCTTTTTCGCACAAGGCACGCTTCTTTTCCAGGTTTTCGTTCATACCTTCCTTCAGGGTCTTGAAGAACTCTCCCTTTTTACGGAAGAACTCGTCGCACGCTTTGCGGAAACGTTCGAAAATCTTCACGTTCATTTTTTGCGGAGCGAAACCGATGGTCTTCCATTTGTTTTGAAGTGCGATGACTTCTTGCGTTTTGCTCTCCCAAGAAGCAAAGTTTGTCAGTTCTTTGTAGTCGATGGCTTCTATGATTTCGCAAATTACGGTCTTTTGGTCAAGATTGTGTTGTTCCACTTCCTTCAATGCTTCGAAATGTTGCTGGTGACGTCGATTTACGGTTGTAGAGGCAGCTTTGAAACGTGCCCAGATTTCGTCGCGTAGTTCCTTGGCTACCGGCCCTGTATCACGAAATTCTTGATGTAGCTTCTGTAACTGATGGAAAGCTGAAACTACATCCGCTTCATCTGCCAGCTTTTCGGCAGCTTCACAGAGATGTGTCTTGATTTCCAAATTCTTCTTGAAATCGTATTCGCGGAATTCATTGTTCAGTTTCAGAAGGTCATAGAATTTCTCAACATACAATTGGTAGTTTTTCCAAAGCTCGTTGACCTTAGCTTGCGGAACGAGTTTAACTTCATTCCATTGCTGCTGTAGTTTCTTGAACTCCGTATAGCTCTTGTTGGCGTCATCTGGAGATTCAACCAGCTCCTTCAGCTCTTCGATGATGGAAAGCTTTACCTGCAGGTTCATTTCCTTTTGCTTCTCCAGTTCGGCTGTGAGTGCACTTCTTTTTTCTTTGATGACGGACATGATATTCTTGAACTCTTCTTCCACACTGTCTGTTTGTGGAACAAAGTTCTCCGCGGCGCCTCCGTTTTCAATGAACAGTTTTCTGGCCGCATCCTGCTCAGCATTGTGCAGCTTGTAGAAAGATTGCTTCAAACCGTCTATTTCAGGTTTTGCCACGTTCTCCACGTCTGCAACCACCTCTTTGAGTTTGGCAAGTATTTCCTCTTTCGTGAGCTTCTGAACTGGCTCTACCGGCTTTTCCGAAACGATTTCTTCAGCGGGAGTTTCTGTTGTTGCCGGTTCAGAAACCTCTGCTGCCTTCTTTTCTTCTTCTAATTCCACCGGCTTTTCGGGGAGATTAGTGTCATGAGTGTCCGTCATTGTATTTACTTTTTTAGAAACGGGTTCCTCCCGTTCGGGTTACATTAGGCTACAAATTAATGAAATAAAATTATTACTTCATACAATTTGCCTTGATTTTTTTCTATTTTCTTGTTTTTATGACAGTAAGACAGTGATACCCATGTACAGCATCATGCCTATAATGTCATTGGTAATGGAGATAAACGGGCCGGTGGCAATGGCCGGGTCAACCTTCAGTTTCTCTAAAGTCATGGGGACTAGCGTTCCGAAGATGGAGGCGAACATGACGACTGCAAAGAGGCTGATGGAGACGGAATAAGTGACCGTAGCCGTAGCTCCGAACCGGATAAAATTATAGATGTATACCAGCAGGGAGATGATGGTGGCATTGATGACCGCCACTACTGCTTCCTTGGCTACCTGCTTGAAGGTGTCTTTGGCATCCAGTGAGCTGTTGGCAAGGCCTTGCACGATGATGGCAGACGACTGGGTTCCCACGTTTCCCCCCGTACCACCAATCAACGGAATATAAAGGGCCATTTCCGGATGGGCGGCGAAAGTCGTGTCGAAGTTACCCAATATCATGGAGTTGCCTATACCGCCTAACATACCGATAAGTAACCATGGAAGGCGGGCAGAAGTCTGGCGCATGACATTATCGTCCGTTTCTACATCTTGGGACAAACCGGATGCCAACTGGTAATCACGTTCCGACTGTTCGCGGACTTCGTCCATGACGTCGTCTACGGTAATCTGGCCTACCAGACGCCCGATACTGTCTACAACAGGAGCTGCCACCAAGTCATACTTTTCGATGATTTGTACCACTTCGTCAATGGGGGTATCTACATGGACGGAGATAGGATCTTTCCGCATCACATGCTTTACCTTGGAGACAGAAGGGGAAGTTATCATTTTCTTCAATGGGAATACCCCTTGCAGACGGTCTTCGTCGTCGATGACGTATACGTAGTAAATTTCATCCAGCTTTTCAGCTTGCAGGCGCATTTCCTTCAGGCACTCCGGCATACTCCAGTTTTCATTGACAGTCACCATTTCCGTACCCATCAAACCACCGGCAGTGTCTTCATCATATTTCAGCAGGTCAACGATGTCACCGGCTTGTTCTATATCTTCGATGTGCGAAAGTACTTCCTCCTGCTTGTCTTCATCAAGTTCGCGCATCAGGTCTACGGCATCGTCCGTGTCCATATAATCCACGAAACGCTTGGCAATGGTCTCCGAAGGAAGAAGTTCCAGGAATTCTTTCCGGATGTCTTCGTCCATTTCAACCAGTACGTCCGCTGCCGTTTCGTTGTCAAGGAGGCGGCTTCCTCCAAGCCGAGGTCATTACACAGTTCTGCAATATCTGCCGGGTGAAGGTCGGTCAAAAGTGTTTTGACGTTTTCCGCGTCTTTCTGTTCTATCAGGCTTTTGACTTTGTCTATGTATTCTTCGTCTATTTCCATGATTGTTCGTGTTTAATCACTAACCATTAATCATTAATCGTTCTCAATGCCTGTTCCACTTGGTTGGTCAGCTGAATAAATTCCTGTACGGACAGTTGTTCCGGGCGTTTATTAAATAATACGTCCTCCGTCAGTGGACAGTCTTTGCCGAGTATCGGTTTTATGGAGTTCCGTAGAGTCTTGCGTCGTTGGTTGAACGTGGTTTTCACTACTTGCTTGAACAATTTCTCGTCGCAGCCTAAATCGTGCGTTTCATTGCGCATCATGCAGATGACGGCACTTTTAACTTTTGGGGGCGGGTTGAAGACATGTTCGTGTACCGTAAACAAGTACTCCACTTTGTACCATGCTTGTATCAGTACACTTAGAATTCCGTATGTCTTGCTGCCCGGCCCGGCGGCTATGCGCTCGGCTACTTCCTTTTGTATCATACCCGTACAGCAGGGAATCAGATCCTTATATTCCAGCATTTTGAAGAATATCTGGCTGGAGATATTATAAGGATAGTTTCCCGTCAGCACAAAAGGTTGCCCGCCAAACAACCGTTGCAGGTTCATTTTGAGGAAGTCGTCCTCAATAATGTTGTCTTCCAGTTGCGGATAGGCTTCCCGTAGGTAGGCTACTGACTCGTAGTCCAGTTCTACTACTTTGACGTTGCGTTCTTTGGGCAGAAGAAACTGGGTCAGTACTCCCATTCCCGGACCAACTTCGAGGATGGGAATTTCGGGACAGACATCTACCGTGTCGGCAATGTCTTGTGCCACTTTCAGGTCTTTCAGGAAGTGTTGCCCGAGAAACTTTTTAGGTTTAACTACTCTCATGTATCAACTAAATCATTACTTTTGCTCCGTAAACGTAGGCTGTCGTGTGAACAACAACCTGTCTTTATACGGAGCAAAGGTAGTTCTTTTCAATGAAGAATGAAGAATGAAGAATGAAGAATTTGGGAATATCGTATGAATAAGCTGCTAAAAAAGACATTGAAAATCATCTTACCCATTTTATTAGGTGGTTTTATCCTCTATTGGGTATATCGTGATTTTGACTTTTCAAAGGCAGAAGAAGTTCTCCTTCATCAGACGAACTGGTGGTGGATGTTGTTGTCCTTGTTCTTCGGTGTGATGAGCCATGTGTTACGAGGCTGGCGTTGGAAGCAGACTTTGGAGCCACTGGATGCTCATCCCAAAACAAGCGATTGCGTCGATGCCATTTTCGTATCTTATGCCACCAATCTGGTACTGCCCCGTGTGGGAGAGGTTTCACGTTGTGGAGTACTTGCCAAATATGATAATGTTTCCTTTGCGAAGTCCTTGGGGACGGTGGTGACAGAGCGGTTGGTAGATACGCTTTGCATTCTGCTGATTACGGGGATTACTTTTTTGGTGCAGATGCCCGTTTTTTTCCGTTTTTTCGAGGAGACGGGCACCAAGATTCCTTCGCTGGTGCATCTTGTGACTTCCCCTTGGTTTTATGTGGCTTTTTTTTCTATTATTGGTGTTTTGGTACTTCTCTATTTTCTGTTGCGTATGCTTTCTTTTTTTGAAAAGGTAAAGGGAGTAGTCTTGAATATATGGGAAGGTGTGATGTCGCTTAAGAATGTGAAGAATGTGCCTTTGTTTGTTCTTTACACTTTACTTATTTGGCTATGCTATTTCTATCATTTCTATATAACTTTCTATTGCTTCCAGTTTACGGAGCACCTTAGTTTCCTTGCCGGGCTGGTGATGTTTGTCGGCGGAACGTTTGCAGTCATTGTTCCCACGCCCAACGGGGCAGGACCCTGGCACTTTGCTGTCATCACTATGATGATGCTTTATGGGGTAAATGCTACGGATGCGGGTATATTTGCTCTGATAGTGCATGGCATACAGACGTTGCTGGTGATAGTGTTAGGCATCTACGGGTCGTTGCACCTGGCATTGGCGAATAGGGCAAAGAAATAGACGTTTCTTGTGGTGGGTTCCTATATTGTCACTTCTTGTGTTAGAGGACAGAGACAGTACTTATAGAGAGTACTCCTTTAAAAGTACTGTAATACTTCTTTGCAAGTACTTCAGTACTTCCTTATAAGTACTGAAGCCTAAAGGTTGTTGGAAGATTGGTTTCTTTAAACGATATTGTTGCTTGGATATAGAAGTGGGAGAAATTCCTAAATATGGTAGCTATATTAGGTGCAGATGTTCTATCGCAATATGTGAAGATGTAAAAGCCATGTTTAAGATAGCTGATGATTTAGTACTTTAGAAAAATCCCGGTTTATTGTACTTTCCGAGAATAAACCGTTATATTTGCGAAAACTAACTTTTTAGAATTATGAGTACAATCTTACAGTTAGCTCCACAGAATGTATGGAAGCACTTTTATTCACTGACCCAGATTCCCCGTCCGTCAGGACATATGGAGAAGATTACCAAATTCCTTATTGATTTTGGAAAAGGCTTGGGGTTGGAATCATTTGTCGACGAGGTCGGCAATGTTATTATTCGTAAGCCTGCCACTCCGGGTATGGAAAACCGCAAAGGCATCATCCTTCAGGCGCATATGGACATGGTGCCTCAGAAGAACAACGATACTATTCACGATTTTACAACAGATCCCATTGAAACCTATGTTGACGGTGATTGGGTGAAAGCCAAAGGTACCACGCTGGGAGCAGATAATGGTTTGGGAGTAGCTGCCATTATGGCGGTGCTCGAAGATAATAACTTGAAGCATGGCCCATTGGAAGCCCTGATTACCAAGGATGAAGAAACGGGAATGTATGGTGCATTCGGTTTGAAACCCGGAACTATGCAAGGGGAAATTCTGCT
>ENA-OPCR01000349-OPCR01000349.1-human-gut-metagenome-genome-assembly--contig:-NODE-349-length-12214-cov-1.272062_pt1 | contig 12214 bp, 10 predicted proteins | sample MGYA00241571_ERZ501493 | MGnify/ENA primary metagenome ERZ501493 (study PRJEB25962, sample SAMEA2042662) | human gut metagenome | biome: human gut; feature: human-associated habitat; material: faeces... | reverse complement strand
CTGTGGTGACGGCAGTGTGGACGTATGTTGGCGAGTTGGCATTTAACCTGCTGGTGCTGGTGGGAGCCATCAAGGGCTGTGACCGCATTGTGAAAGAGATTATGGGATTGTAAAGCAAAAGCGACGCACCATTATGGTGCGCCGCAAATATTACGCCTGATGATAGAGAATCCATTCCAGCAAATCCGTTGCCTTTGCACGACCGCTTGCAATTTGCAAAATAATGTCAATCAGTTCTTCCTGCGTGTAGTCAAGTTCAATTCCGTTAATTGCCAGAAAAACCAGCATAACGTGGGCACCGATGCGCTTGTTGCCGTCCACAAATGGGTGATTGCAGACTAAGCCAAATCCAAGCTGTGCCGCCTTTGCCTGCACGGATGGATATAGATACTGCCCGCCGAATGTGGCAAAAGGCGCATTCAAAGCAGATTCCAATAAACCATCGTCACGGACACCGGCAGTACCGCCAAATGTCTCCAACAGAGCATTATGCAGCCTTAAAACCTGTTCCTTGCTCAGCGTTTTCATTTGGCAAGTACCTCATAGGCTTGCTTGTTTTTGGCAATCAGGCGCTTGGAGATTTCGAGAATGTCCTCGTCTTTAGCCTGTTGCTCGTCCTCGACTTGGCTGAACTCCATTAGCACATAACGCGGGACATTATTCTTTAAGATGACCGCCGCGCCGTTCTCATCAACCATTCGCGCTACACGGGAAAAATTCTGGTTGGCCTCCGTGATGGATACAAGATTGTCTGTGTTAATAACCATAATTCAACGCCTCCTTTGAATATAGTATACACGAATTATAGGATAAATTCAACCTATTTATTAAAGAAAGAGGGATGCAGTATAGAAATCAAAATACCGAAAGAAGTCCGCGACTACCACGAAAACATCTTTTTCGGCTTGAACACCCGGCAGTTTATTTGCTCGGTGCTGGCGGTCGGTGTTGCAGTAGGCATTTACTTTGCCTTGCAGCCGTATGTCGGCACCGAAGAAATCGGCTGGATGTGCATTTTGGGCGCTGCGCCGTTTGCCGCCTGCGGCTTTTTCACCTACCACGGCATGACCGCCGAACAGGTGCTGTGGGCGTGGTTCAAGTCTGAAATCCTCTGCCCGAAACGCCTTGTGTTCAAGTCCGACAGTTACTACTACGAAGCCATGCAGCCCGCCATCCGTGCGGGCATAAAGCGAAAGAGAGGTTTGCCTATGAAGAAAAACACCCATGACAGCGAGGAAACCGCTTGATTAAAACCCTGTCAAAAGCGCAGAAGATGGAACGCGAAAAGTTCCGTATTCCGCGCAGTGTGCAGGACGCCATTCCCATCCGCCGCATCTTTGCGGATGGGATTTTCCAAGTCGGCAACCAGTATTCCAAAACGTGGTCCTTTACCGACATCAACTACGCCATCGCCAGCAAAGAGGACAAAACGTCCATGTTTCTCGACTATTCGGAACTGCTGAATGCTCTCGACTCCGGCGCATCGGCAAAAATCACGATTTATAACCGCCGCATCAATAAGGCCGAGTTCGAGCGCAGCGTCCTGCTGCCCGACAAGGATGATGGTCTGGACGAATACCGCCACGAATTCAACCAGATGCTGACCGCACAGGTCACCGGCACCAGCAACAGCATTGTGCGGGAGCGTTATCTGACCGTAAGCGTGGTAAAGCGCAACGCGGACGAAGCCCGCAGCTACTTTGCCCGTGTCGGCACGGATCTGGTGACGCACCTTGCGCAGCTTTCCTCGGTGGCGCAGGAGTTGACGCTGACCGAGCGCCTGCACATTTTCCGCGACTTTTTCAAGGCTGGGGAACAGGCTGCGGCGGAGTTCAGCATCCATAAACACGTCAAGCGCGGACAGCATTTCAAGGATTGGTTCTGCCCCGACAGCATGGAGTTTGCCGCCGACCATTTCAAGCTGGATGCCCGCTATGGTCGGGTGCTGTATTTGCAGGACTATGCCAGCTACATCAAGGACAGCTTTGTGTCGGAACTCTGCGACCTTGACCGCGATCTGATGCTGTCCATCGACATCCTGCCGGTGCCTACGGACGAAGCTGCCCGCCAGCTGCAAAGCACACTGCTGGGCGTGGAAACGAACGTTGCCAATTGGCAGCGCCGCCAGAATGCCAACAACAATTTTACCGCGACGATTCCTTACGACATGGAGTTGCAGCGCAAGGAAACAAAGGAGATGCTGGACGACCTGACCACCCGCGACCAACGAATGATGTTCGGGCTGGTGACGCTGGTGCATCTGGCTGACAGCAAAGAGCAGCTCGACAGCGACACCGAAACGCTCTACTCCACGGCGCGCAAGCACCTGTGCCAGCTTTCCACGCTGCGCTGGCAGCAGAAGGATGGGCTGGACACGGTGCTGCCCTATGGACTGCGGAAAATCCAAGCCCTGCGCACGCTTACCACCGAAAGCACCGCCGTGCTGATTCCGTTCCGCGCGCAGGAAATCATGCAGCCGAACGGTCTGTACTATGGGCAGAACGCCGTCAGCAAGAACATGATCGTGGCGGATCGCCGCTTGCTGCTGAACGGCAACAGTTTCCGTTTGGGCGTTTCGGGTTCCGGCAAGAGCATGAGCGCCAAGGAAGAAATCGTGCAGATCGCGCTTTCCACCGAGGATGACATTCTCATTCTCGACCCGGAGTCGGAGTTCGGCTATCTGACCGAAGCCCTTGGCGGTGAAGTCATCCGCATTTCGGCCACGTCTGACACCCACATCAATGCGCTGGACATGGACCGTGCCTACGGTGACGAGCGCAATCCTATCGTCAGCAAGTCGGAGTTTGTGCTGTCGCTGTTCGAGCAGCTCATCGGTGACGGCATGGTGACGGCGAAAGAAAAGTCCATCCTCGGCCGCTGCACCGATCAGGTGTACCTGCCCTACATTCGCAACGGCTATAAAGGCACACCGCCTACGCTGCAGGACTTTTACCGTCTGCTCCAGATGCAGCCGGAACCCGAAGCGCAGGGGCTGGCGCTGTCGTCCGAGTTGTTCATTACCGGCACGCTGAACACCTTTGCCCGGCACACCAATGTGGACACGCAGGCGCGGATCATTGCCTATGACATCCGCGAACTGGGTGAGCAGCTTATGCCGCTGGGAATGCTGGTGACGCTGGATGCCATTTATAACCGCGTTATCCAGAACTGGAAGAAAGGTCGCAGAACGTGGATTTTTTGCGATGAGTTTTACATTTTGTTCCGCTATGAGTACAGCGCCAATTTCTTCTACAAGCTGTGGAAACGCATCCGCAAGTACAACGGACTTGTGACCGGGCTGACGCAGAATGTGGACGAACTGCTGCGCTCCGACACCGCCCGCCTGATGCTGGCAAACTCGGAATTTTTGGTGATGCTGAACCAGAGCGCCACCGACCGCGCGGAACTGGCGAAGCTGCTGAACATCTCCGACAACCAGCTTGGCTACGTCACCAACGTCCCCGCAGGCTGCGGGCTGATTCGCTGCGCGGGCAACATCGTGCCTTTCACAAATTCTTTTCCCCGAAACACTAAGCTATATAAATTGATGTCGACTAACCCGTCCGAGAAAAAGGAGTAAAGCCATGCAATACAAAAATAGAGGACCGCCGAAGCGGTCCACAGGGGTGCTACAAACTTGAATTCGACGCTATGATATTTCCTTTTCGTCATCTCTCGGTGGTCGAACATAGCGTAGCATTTCTTTTACACAAGCACCGAATTGCAAGAAATTGGATTTTGCTTCTTTTAGTGTTATTCCATGATTGGAGTCGCTTGGCTCGTTATCAGAAGTGATGAACGGGTCATTCTCCCAAAAGCAAACGGGACAAATATACCCACAATCTTCATCTGCCGGGACATTGTAGGTAAGAAATCCACAACAAGGACATGGATATTTTTTCATTACGGAGTTTGTTCGCCCCTTTCATTTTTCAAATTTATAGACCTATTTTAATGCTGCCAAATATTGTTTTCCAAATCCCGCAGCCGTCCCTTATAGTCATCTATCAGAGCCTGAACATTTTCCCCCTGCGGGAAGGTCACCAGATAGCCGTCCCCAGCTTCATGAAAGCCGATGATTCCGGCAAGCCCTGCCATCTCGGCCACTTTCAGCAGGGTGTGGTAGTCATACTCGGCGGCACTGATATATAAATTCATGGGAGAAACCTCGCGTTTCAAAGAGATGATTCTATTATAGCAACATCTTTTCATAATTGCAAAGAAAATGCTGTATCGTCCAGAATCGGAAGATACAGCATTGCTTTTTTATATGTAATGGCCCTTTAGCCCAATTTGTTGTCTGGCCTTGACCGAGCGATTGCTCTGGCATGGTCTAAGGCGCAGTGGTGTGCGGGATGCTTCCCGCGTTTGTTTTGATTACGAGACTTATTATAGCGGCGACTTGTGTGTAGAATTTAAAAGCTGTTTGAACGATTTTGAAATTCAATTTGAATAATTTATGACGTGGGGTGATGCCATGAAAGATATTAAAGAAAAGCCAACCGCGCATATGCCGAGAAGCAATGCAACCGGGGAAATCCCGAAAGCTGCGCTGAAAAAGGCGTGGGCGGAGGCCAAGGAGAAAAGCCGAACCATGCTGCGAGAAAGCACTTCTACGCAGGGAGACGGTGATTATACAACTGCGCAAGATACCAGCTCGGTGGTAACCGATACATCCTATTCGGTCATCAAGCAAAACACAGATTTCACCGTGCAGCAAGGGCGCAAGATTGCCCGCAAACAGATAGAAAAATACCGGGAACGCCGTTCCGCCGAGCAAACCGAAACCATCCGCGTCCACGCCGCCAATAAGCGCGGTGTCAGCCCGAAACAGACCGAGTACGGCACGCTGCCCGATGCGGCGCAACGCCCGCGCCGTGGGGCAGATTTGCCCCGCCAGCGGGCGAAAGAAAAAGCCGTCACCGCCAAGACCGCACCACGAGATATTCGTGGTGTGACCCAAGGTCAGCGCCAACTGCGAACCGCCGCAAATGAAACTGTGCGGAGCATAACAACCCAAGCACAAATGCAGACCCGTACCCGTCAAGTGCAGCTTGCTATCCAGAAAGCCGCCAGCAGCACCTGCAAGACGGCTGTGGCGGTGCGCTCGGCAGTACGGCATTTTCTTGTCGGCCTGCACAGTCTTGTCGCGGCCATTGCTGCAGGGATTAGCGTGGCACTCAGTATTATTATTGTCATCAGCCTTGTGGCCTTTGTGTCCGGCTCGGCCTATGGCATCTTTTTTGCCGCCGATGCCCCCAACGCAGCGTCCGTCACCGTGCGCGAAGCCGTAGAAACCCTGACGGCAGAATACCGCGACAGACTGGAAGAAATCTCCGATACCGTACAGCACGACCGCCAAGACATTACCGCCAACGATGATGTATACTACATCCGCTGGCAGGATGTCCTAGCGGTCTTTTCTTCGTATGTGTCCGGCAATGAGCAGGGTTCCCCGGTGGCGGCGCTGACGGAAGAACAGGTGGACAAACTGCGGGAAACTATGTGGGCGATGAATGCGGTGGACTATTCCACCCACCCGGAGACGACTACCATAGACACTACCGATGAGGACGGCAACCCGACTACCACAGAAATCACCGAAACTGTCCTCGTAATCGAACTGACCCACAAAACACCCGACGAGATGGCGGCAGATTATCATTTCACCACCCGTCAGAACACCTATCTGCAACTTTTACAAGACCCGCAGTATGAGGAACTGTGGGCAGAATTGCTCGGCGGTTTTGCACAGGGCGGTGGAGAACTTATGAACCCGGACAGCACCCGCATCCCGACAGGCACCCTGCAATGGCCGCTGCCTGTCGCGGGTACGATTACTTCTCAATTTGGTCACCGCGTGGACCCCATCACCGGCGAGGTAAGCTCCCACACCGGCACCGACATTGCCTGTGCCGAGGGTACGCCGATTCTCGCCGCCGCAGATGGCGTGGTCACTGTTGCCAATGGCCTTGACAGCTGGGGCGGCAGCTACGGCTATTACATCCAAATCGATCACGGCGGAGGGCTGGAAACTTTGTATGCACACTGTTCGTCCATCTGTGTAACTACCGGTCAGCAGGTGCAGGCCGGGCAGGTCATTGGCTATGTCGGGCATACAGGAAGGGCAACAGGCTCACATTTGCATTTCGAGATACACATAAATAAAATTAGGAAGGACGCAATGAGTTATTTCGGGATGCAATATTGAGAACAGATTTACAATTTGCAGCCGGTCACGGTCTGCTCAGCGCACGATCAGGACATAGGGATCAAACAGTTGTTCATGCAGCTCGTCCATGGCCTGTTCGGGGTCGGAAATATCGGTCAGCCAGAGCGAATAGTCATACTGGCAGAATCCGGACAAATCCATCTTGAAGTTTGTTTCCCAGTTGTTGTTCATGACCCAGGAATACAGCGGGCGGGCATTGTTTTCTGCTGCGCCGTCGCACAGGCGGATGGGGTGATGCTGCATCTCGCCGGTATAGAACATGGGAACATCTCTGGCTGCAATCAACACGCCGCCTTCGGGGGAAAGGCGTGCCGCGCCGTCATCCGACATATAGAATTCCATGCAGGTGCCGGGCAGCTGGTCAATGCCGGGGCGGAAAGCCTCACGCGCACCCTTGCGAAGCACGGTTCCGTTGCCGGGACGGTTCAGATCAAGCGACAGGAAAACACTCTCCACTTCGTCCGAAATTGTCTTGCCAAGTTCCAGGGTAAAGTCAATGCGGGGAATTGCTTCATACAGTTTCAGCAGAACATCAGCTTTTACTGTACCGGCAAGGCTGTAATGCAGACGCAACTGGGTGAACACAGGACCATGTTCCATGCAGGTGATTTCCATCAGTTTTCCGATGTGCGTTTCTGCGTGTTTGCCGCGAATATTGCGACCCAGTGCGCGGCGCTCCTCGTAAGAAGAGAACGGCACCTCCTGATGCAGAGGCGTACGCTGGTACACCGGCGTGAAGAATGGAATGGCAGTGCCGGCCATTTCGGTTCCGGTGCGCTTATCCACAAACGAAGTGATGCCATCGCCCGGCTTATAGCAGATGCGGAAGAATTTGTTTTCCACTTCATACGGCAGGCGGTACGTCACCGGGTCGTAGTCATTCACAATATCCCGTACTTCTTCAGCGCCCATATAGCAGTGACGTGTATTCAGCGTTTCCGGAGCTTTGTGACGGGCAGTGTAGATGTATTCTTTTTCTTCGCCGTAAGACAGCGTATCAATAAAGCTGATTTTGCGTCCGCGCGGGTGAGGGGATACCTGGCAGGTGTACAGGTTTCCTGCCAAATCACGCACCTCAACATCTTCAAGTGCAAGAGTTTCAATATAAAACTCGATCAGCTGGGGTTGGCTCGTGTGGCTGACGCCTACCGCACGCACAGCACCGGTGGTGTTGTAGTAGCGGAGCATATCGCCTTTCTTCTCGGCAATGGAGCAAAGCATAAGGGAGGCGGCTTCATGCGCCTTGGATGCGTAGCTGTTCTTACGCATATCCAGGTTCAGCACCATCGTGTCATATGGGTTAGTGATGGTGGAAGAATGTCCCCATGTATGCTCTGCATACAGCATCAAGTTGTCCTGCACGGTTTCGGACAATGCCGGATAGCGTGCTTCTGCATCCGGGTCCAGACGGTTTGCAAGCTGCCAACGGTGGTCGGCATCCTTGTAGTGCTTGACCGCATAAGGGGTACTGCCGACACCATTGGCCCACCAGTCCGTCCAGTCACCGCGGTAAACAGGTGCATCCGTAAGTTTCGGCGCGATGGCAGCGTACAGTTCCTGCAGCGAAACCATCTCAACGCGGACTTCCTGACCGTACTTTTCATTATAAGCACGGATGGTTTCCATAATCTCGGCAGACGGCGGCGCATTATCGCTGAAAACACCGGACACTGCGGTTACGATGAAATCATACGAATAGCCCTCGGTTTCACATTCGGTCAGATACTTGTCAAGATTTGTATGCAGCTGATCCGAGAAGGAAGTGCCGGCGTCGGCATCTTCACCCAGACGGTTGCGCATCATCCAGTTGACAGCGTGGTTGGGCTGAAGCCCCAGCACATTGCCCAGATTATAATGTTCGCCGTTCCAGACCAGCAGCCGCTGTCCGGAAGCGTTTTCCCAGAAGAAAGCATTCTGGTTCTGGTACAGCGGATACATACCGTGGTGGCAGTGAACATTCGTGAAGAAGAACTCCACACCGTTTTCAATCATGGCGTCACGGTAGCCCATGGAGAATCCATTGACATCGGCTGCCATGGCTGTGTGAATTTTTGTGCCGAACGGTTGCAGCTTGTCCTGCCATTTGGCCAGACGCTTGCCGAATACATCCGCATTGACAAGATCATTGAAGTTCAGATAGTTGGCCGAAATACCGATTTTGCCTTCCTTGACAAAACGGGCAAAGTCAGCGCGGTCGTCCTCACTGGCCTGTTTCCAGAACTCCTCTACGCAGTACAGCGTTTCGCAGTTCCAGCGGAAGTCAGCATATTCCGGCTGACGCATCATGGACAGCACGGTTTTGATATAGTTGACCTGAATTGCAATAACGCGTTCCTGCAGATCCGTGTAGCCTATGTCCGTGTGGGAATGATGGACAACATAGACCGTCTTGATGGAATGTGCCATGATAAATACCTCCTAATATTTGATTTGCGGTTTTCGGGGGAAAGCCACAGACTTTTGAGATTGATAAAATGCCGGCGATTCTACACCGGATGTGCCACAATGCATACCGGTACAGGGCAGGAGATTCCCGCTTTTTCCGGTTTCAGACGTCCCGTCTTTTCATCCCGGCGGAAGCAGGTGATGCAGCCGCTGTCCTGATTGGCAGCCAGCAGCATATAGGATAACTCAGTTGCGAACACAGGCAAGAATGACCTTGACCTCGCTGCCGTCCGGGCTGGAAATTTCATAATCGCCGGCTGCCTGAGGAACAATACAGGTTTCGGCATAGTGCAGCTCCAGAGGAGGGAACGCATCGCTTTTGCTGCGCAGAACCGCCCGCGTACCATCAACCAGGTTCAGCATATGCACACTGACGTTGCGATGTACCGGCAGGGTAGAAGATGTTGTAAAGCGGAATGTGTCCAGAAACTCCCGTTCATGCAGACCGGTGCGCACAACCGTTCCGTTTTCGCCGGTATAAACTTCTGCCACTGCGTTGACAAGGTTTCTGTGAACCCATTCGGTATTACGGTACCATTGGATGTTGGCTGCACCATGTTCAAGGTGGATGGGGCGCGGTTTGCCGTCAAGGTCAACACGACCCCAGTCCCACAGCTTGAATGTGAAAATATAGGGTGTAGCGCTGATTTCCAGCACCATGGTATCTGCACCGGAACAATGCACAGTGCCGGCCGGAATCAGCACATGGTCATGCTTCTTGACGGGAATCTTGTTGACAAATTTTTCTGCCGGGAAAGGCTTGCCGCCGTTCTGGGCCGTCTGCAGGGCGTCGATCATTTCTTCCGGCTTTGTACCGGCTTTAATGCCCAGATAGACGCAAGGGGCTTCGCCGGCAGCATCCAGAAGATAGTAGCTCTCATCCTGTGTATAGTGCATATGGAAATGGCTCTGAATGTATTCGGTCAGGGGGTGAACCTGAAGCGAAAGGTTCTGCCCGTGCATGGTGTCCAGCATATCAAAACGAATGGGAAATTCCTTGCCGAAGCGTGCATGAACACAGTCACCCAGAAGCTCACGCGGGTGCGCATAGACAAGGTTGAGCGCCGGTGTTTCCACAACACAGGAACCGAAATCCAGCAGCAGGCTGTTTTCCTCCGGAACTCCGTCAAAGCTCCATGCATAGTTGCTGCCGTTTTCGGGCAGGTCAAAATGCGTTTTCATCCAGTCGCCGCCCCAAACGCCCGGGTCAAAGTAAGGCACCATGCGGAACGGCTGCGCCGCAGCTTTGGATAGTGCATCACGGTAAGCGGTACCCGGCACAATGGCAGGGTTGCCGGCTGATGTGGTATCGAGATAATAGTCAAAAACCGGCAGCAGTTTGTCCTTGATCCGGTCGCCCCAGCGCCATTCGGCAAAATAGCCGCGCTTATATTTTGCGCGCTGCGGCAGGTCATGCATGGCTGTATGCCAGTTGTCCTGCCCTTTGCGGAAACGGAGCTGAATTTCCCACCGCGTAATGTCCGCATAGATGGTGATGTCTGCACGTTCCACAAGAGAGGCACCGACACCGTAAACCAGTACCAGACCATCCGTTACGGCATCAATTTTTCCCCGGGCGGCACACAGTGCTTCTTCCGGGTAAAAATTTTTCATCTGCCAGGTGGTCATGATGCCGAACACAGGGTCGTCCGTCAGTTCGTGTTCGATTTTTGCATCCAGCTCAGCGGGTTGGATTGCCAGATCATCTGCATGAATGATAAGTTCAGCGTGCGGGAACAGCGCAAGGATCTCCGCTTGATCGGTACCGGGGTAGCATTCAACCGTCACAACGGTTTTGCTGCTGCCTGCACACAGGGCGTGCAGTTCCTGTTTTACGGCATCGGTTCCCCGTGCAGCATGGTCGGCGGCACCGACCTGTATGGTGGGGAAGCGCCGGTAAGGGTAAGTAGAGGGATTCGGCATAAAAGGCACCTGCTTTCGGATATTTTGTACGATATAATCAACATACACGGAAGCGGGATAAATGTCAATACATTTCTGAATAAAATTAAAATTAGTAATTACATCTTTACAAGTTGCCGTCTGCATGGTATACTTGATTCAGAAGTTCTGTGTGGTATAAATCTGCGCTGTGACAATATTTTTGCGCGGAGAACGCCGGAAACAGCACATCAGCAGGGAGGTTAGATATAGTATGCCGCAGCCGCGATATCTTCAGATTGTACAGCAGTTAAGGAATCGGATACAGAATGGGGAATACCCGCCGAACACCCGCATTCCCACAGAAAACGAGCTGTCTGTTTCTATGGGGGTAAGCCGCCCCACGGTGCGTCAGGCGCCGGACCTGCTTGGACAAGAAGGACGCCTGACAAGGGTCAAGGGAAGCGGCACCTATGTGACAGAACCAAAAATACAGCACGAATCCACGCGGTTCTTGATCGGCTATCAGGAAGAAAGCCGGGAACGGCACAACCACCTGCACACCAGCGTGCTGGCACTGCAAAAAGAAAAACCGGGCAAGCTTGCCGCCAAAGCACTGGGTCTTGCCGAGGGGGAACGCGTGACCCGGATGGTTCGGCTGCGCTGGCTGGAAGGTATGTATAACGGTTGCCCCATTGTGTATACAACGGTGTATGTGCCGGTACGCCTTTTCCCGGAAATGGAAGAACAAAACTTTACGGATGCATCCTTTTACGAAATGCTGGACAGTCGCGGGCTGACCGTCATGCGAACCTCTCAGCGACTGGATGTGCGTATGCCCCCGGCAGAGGTCGCGGCAGAGCTTAAACTGTCGCCTTTTGAACCGACAGTCTATATTGTCTCGACCGGCTATAGCCAGAACGGTATTGCGGTGGAATACAGCGAAAGCTATTATCCGGCAAGCCGGAGCAGTTTTAATATTGAAATCAACCGGGGGAGATAAAATGCAGGAAGTGTATCTGTGTCTGGATGTGGGCGGTACGGAAATCAAGGCTGCGCCTCTGGATAAAAGAGGAAATTTTCTGGCACCTGTCCGCCATTTCCCGGCAATGGCCGGCGCGGACAGGCAAACGTTGCTTGAAAACTTTGGTTGGATTTTTAGCAGTATCTGCCCGGAAAATGCTGTTCCCATTGAAATTGATCTTGCGTTTCCGGGACCGTTTGACTATAAAAACGGCATCTGCCTTTTACAAGGACTGGACAAATACGATGCACTGTACGGCTGCAATCTGCGCCGAGCATTCTCCGAAATCAGCGGCTTGCCGGAGCAAAGGATTCAATTTATCAATGATGCAGCGGCCTTTGCGTTGGGGGAAATGACCTTTGGTCAGGCGACGCAAGCCGGGCGAGCTCTGTTTGTAGCAGTGGGAACCGGCTGCGGCAGTGCATTTGGGGTGAACGGATTTCTGGCTGAAGAAGGTACACCCGGTGTGCCGCCAAACGGATATTTTTATAATGCACCGTTTCGGGACAGCTGCGTAGACGACTATATTTCCCGGCGGGGGCTGGAAAAGCTGTCCGGCGAGATGCTGGGTGTGCCGCTGGATGGTCGTGCGCTTGCTGAACGCATCGCCGCCGGGGACGAACGGGCCAAAG
>ENA-OPCR01000344-OPCR01000344.1-human-gut-metagenome-genome-assembly--contig:-NODE-344-length-12285-cov-1.440065_pt1 | contig 12285 bp, 9 predicted proteins | sample MGYA00241571_ERZ501493 | MGnify/ENA primary metagenome ERZ501493 (study PRJEB25962, sample SAMEA2042662) | human gut metagenome | biome: human gut; feature: human-associated habitat; material: faeces... | reverse complement strand
CCATGTATCGGGCAGTAACATTATATAGTATAGAGAATGGTATTTTCCAGGGTGACCGCATAGATGCCGAAAAACTGAAAAGTCTAATAAAGGATATACATATTTCTTTCCGCCTGAACCCCGAAACCGGACGCCCAGATACCTACCTGAACGGAGTAAATGTAGAAAACAAAATCCGTACCATGGAAGTATCTTCACGTGTCAGCCCCATTGCAACATTGGATTTCGTACGCGAAGCTATGGTGGCACAGCAACAAGAGATGGGCAAGGCCAAGGGTATCGTTATGGATGGGCGCGACATCGGCACTACCGTTTTTCCGGATGCCGAGCTGAAAATTTTTGTAACCGCCACCCCCGAGATACGGGCACAACGCCGCTATGACGAACTAAAGGCCAAAGGGGAAGAAGCCAGCTTTGACGAAATTCTGGAAAATGTGAAACAACGGGACTATATTGACCAAAACCGGGATGTAAGTCCGCTGCGCAAAGCTTCTGACGCTTTATTGTTGGACAACAGCCACCTGAGCATTTCCCAACAAAAGGAATGGCTGGCGGAACAATTCGAACGGGTTATAAAGGAGAAGAACTGAACCGGATATGGCAAAAGTAGAAATAGACGAAGGCTCCGGCTTCTGTTTCGGAGTTGTCACCGCAATAAACAAGGCAGAAGAGGAACTGGCGAAAGGAGGAACCCTCTATTGTCTGGGAGACATCGTGCACAACAGCCGTGAAGTGGAACGCCTGAAGGCAATGGGGCTGATTACCATCAACCATGAGGAATTCAACCACCTCCACAACGCCAAAGTGCTGCTGCGTGCTCATGGAGAGCCCCCTGAAACTTATGACATTGCCCGCCGCAACAATATAGAAATCATTGACGCAACCTGCCCGGTCGTACTCCGCCTGCAAAAGAAGATTAAGCAAGAGTACGTCCAGGAAGACAACCGCGACAAGCAAATTGTCATCTATGGCAAAAATGGACACGCCGAAGTACTGGGTCTGGTAGGACAAACCACCGGAAAGGCCATCGTCATCGAAAAGCAGGAAGAGGCAAGGAAACTGGATTTCAGCAAAGACATCCGTCTCTACTCCCAGACCACAAAGTCTCTGGACGGATTTCAAAACATTGTGAAATACATAGAGGGACATATCTCACCGAAAGTCACTTTCGAGTCCTATGACACTATCTGCCGACAAGTAGCAAACCGGATACCTAATATCCGGAAATTTGCAGCTTCCCATGATTTAATATTCTTTGTCAGCGGCAAAAAAAGCTCTAACGGCAAGATGCTGTTCAGTGAGTGTAAAAAAGTCAATGCCAATTCACATTTGATAGACAGTGCCGAAGAAATAGATAGTTCTCTGTTAGCCGGTGCCAATTCCATCGGTGTCTGCGGAGCCACTTCCACCCCCAAATGGCTGATGGAAGAAATTTCAGAAGCCATAAAGTCAAAACTTAAATAACAGTTTGTCATCCTTTTGGAACAGCAAATTAACGTAATTTATTAGTCACCGCCTCAGCTTTTTACTATCTTTGCGGCATGAAAAAATAGTCCAAATCTATTTTTCATCATGATTATTAATACTAAACAAAAAGATTGTTATGGGAACAGTTAAGTGCATTGGTATCTTGACATCAGGAGGTGATGCTCCGGGAATGAACGCAGCCATACGTGCCGTGACACGTTCGGCTATTTACAACGGACTTTCAGTTAAAGGTATATATAGAGGTTACAAAGGTCTGGTAACCGGCGAAATCAAAGAATTCAAAAGCCAAAATGTCAGCAACATCATCCAGCTGGGTGGTACAATCCTGAAGACAGCCCGCTGCAAAGAGTTCACGACTCCCGAGGGCCGCCAGATTGCTTACGACAACATGAAGAAAGAAGGCATTGACGCCTTAGTGATTATCGGAGGCGACGGTTCGCTGACCGGTGCTCGTATCTTTGCACAAGAGTTTGACGTGCCTTGTATCGGGCTGCCGGGAACTATCGACAATGACCTTTATGGAACAGATACCACTATCGGCTACGACACCGCGCTGAACACGATCCTGGATGCTGTGGACAAAATCCGTGATACAGCCACTTCCCATGAGCGCTTGTTTTTCGTAGAAGTCATGGGACGCGATGCCGGTTTCCTCGCTCTGAACGGCGCCATCGCCTCCGGAGCAGAAGCAGCCATTATCCCGGAATTCAGTACGGAAGTGGACCAACTGGAAGAATTCATCAAGAACGGTTTCCGGAAATCCAAGAACAGCAGTATCGTACTGGTAGCCGAGAGTGAACTGACCGGCGGTGCAATGCACTATGCAGAGCGTGTAAAGAACGAATACCCCCAATATGACGTACGCGTAACCATCCTCGGTCACTTGCAACGCGGTGGTAGCCCTACGGCACACGACCGTATCCTTGCCAGCCGTCTGGGCGCAGCCGCCATCGACGCCATCATGGAAGGACAGCGCAATGTCATGATAGGCATTGACCACGATGAAGTGGTATACGTTCCCTTCACGAAGGCCATCAAGAATGACAAACCCATCAAGAAAGACCTTGTAAATGTATTGAGAGAACTGTCTATCTAATGACAGACTGTTCAGATACCCCATAAACAGAGAAGGCGACATATGCGCCTTCTCTGTTTTTTACAACCATTTTTTCACTATACTTTCCGTCCTCTCCCACAGTTCTTCCATCTGTACATGCCGGGTGTACTTCTCCGAAAGAGACTTGGGACGGCAACTGGCATTCAATGTCCCCGTACGTTTACCGGCATCCTCATCCAGCAATAAGCCGACAGCCGTTGCAGCTCCCTTACGGGGAGTACGGATAAAAGGCCTGAAAAGTATATCTGTCAGCGGGTCAAACCACATATGCATGGTGATGATATTGGTAGACACAATCCCCGGGTCAGCCGCATTCACAACAATACCTTTGTGTTTGACGCGACTGGCCAAGTCGATGGTGAACAGAGTCAATGCCAGCTTCGTGTTGCTATATATAGGAATGCGCCAAAAGCCACCCTTCCTTCCCCGGAGGAAAAAATCCGGAAAGTCAAGATGACCGATGGCATACGTACAAGATACCATATTCACAATACGGCTCCCCTCTCCCATCAATGGCAGCAGCTTGCGGGTCAGCAGGTAAGGCCCTACATAATTGACACTCACCGTCCGTTCCAGTCCGTCTTCGGTAATGCGGCGTTCCGTTTCCATGGTTCCGGCATTGTTCATCAGCAACGCCAACGGCTCTCCCCGCTTCAACAGATGCTCTGCAAATGCGGCCACTGAAGCCAGAGATGCCAAATCAATGGGAGCAGTCTCAATACGCGGATTACCGGTTTCACGCATCAGCAGTTGCCGCTTGGGTTCGGCAGCTTGGGGGTCACGGCATGCCATGATGACCTGATAGCCGGCAGTTGCCACTGCGCGGGTAATTTCCATGCCCATGCCACCGTCTGCCCCGGTTATAACAGCTAAATTCACTTTAATAATTAAAAATTGAAAATTAAAAACTAAAAATCAGCCTTTCGCTTCGATTTTCTCTATCTCCCTTTTCAGACAAGGTGGAAGCTCCTCCTTCAAATGCTGATGGCATGCCATCTCGATGGAATACATCCGGGCAATGCAATAATTACTATGCCGGCAGTTGCAACGTGCATTCTCTTCGGCACGCATGCGGTTGACAAACCCCGGCTCATTGAGCAGAGCGCGTGCCATTTGCACAGCCTCGAAGCCGTCATCCAGCACCTCATCTATCTTGTCCCTGGAAACCAGGCCACCCACATAAACCAACGGTATCTTCAAGGCGGCACGGAATTTCAAGGCATCTTCCAGGAAATAAGCTTCCTTAAACGGTACGCTCGGTATCATCCATTTGCCTACCATGCGTACACCGTATTTCAACCACCAGCAGGTCATGTAATGCGTCATGCTGCGGATAGGCATTTCGCCCCGCATGACATACATCGGCGCCTTACTGACGAACCCACCGCTCAAGACCAGCGCATGTGCTCCCGACTGCTCCAGCCTCCGGGCCACCTGCATCGTCTCGTCCAGCTCCATCCCTCCACGGAAACCGTCGCGCATGTTCATCTTCACCAGCACAGCCATATCACTGCCGGCAGCCTTCATCACTTCTTCCATCACCATATCCATAAAACGCATACGGTTCTGCAACGAGCCTCCGAACTCGTCTTTCCGATGGTTGGTGGACGGGGACAAGAACTGGCTGATGAGATAGCCATGCCCTGCATGAATCTCTACAGAATCAAATCCGGCCTCCCGTGCCAGATTCACCGAACGTCCATAAGCACGCGCCATCTCCGGCAGCTCATCGGCACGCAGTCCGCGCACAAAGGTAGGAGAGTAAAGATTGAAACCGGAAGATGCGCCGACGGGCATACAACCGCAAATGCTCTTATGGGACATATTGCCACAGTGTCCCAACTGGATGCCTGCCGCAGCCCCCTCCGCATGTATGGCATCAGTCAGCCTACGGAGTCCGGGGATAATCTCAGGACGCATCCACAACTGGCGGTCAAAAGACAAACCGCTCTGAGTAACTGCCGCATAGGCAACAGTAGTCATACCTATACCTCCCGCCGCTACCGACCGATGATAGTCGAGCAACATGTCCGACGGAGCGTTTCCGGGACACATGCTCTCGAAAGCAGCCGAACGGATGGTACGGTTACGCAAGGTCAACGGTCCGAAAGTGACGGGGGTGAATAACTTGGATTCCATCGTTATGAGTTATGAGTTATGAGTTATAAGTTATGAATTATTCATTTTCCATTTTCAACTCTCCATTTTCCATTAATAAAGAAATGGAATGATGCGTTTGCGCTTTCCTACCGCCTCATCACCAAACTCCTCCCGATAACGGCGGTGAATGGCATCGGCACGGGGAACAAGGTTGGCAAACGTCCACCAGACGAACACCCAGGCGGCGGGAGAAGCTGTGAGTATGGCAAACCCCGTCCATTCCACCAGTTCACCGAAGTAATTGGCAGAAGTGACGTATCGGTAAAGCCCTTTTCCGGGAAGATAATGCTTCGTATCACCTGGCCTGCGCAGATGACGTATCACATAGTCGGAATGCAAATTGACGAACATACCTGCAAAAAACAGAATGATTCCCAACAAGGCATGAGGTTTCAGCAAATAGGCCCAGCCATCGGCATACAAGCCTTCGGGAGCGAAATAGAACAAACCGCCCGCCTGCATCATCCCGTTCAAAAGGTTGAAGACGATACCCATCGCCATAATAGCTACCGGCATCCGGCTTTTACCTTCCAGCAGGAACGGAAAAATAAAGGCCCGCTGAAGATAGTGCAACTGAAACAGCAGGAAGAAGAAATATACCGGCACGGCAAATCCCGCTCCACTCTTCCCCCACAACCCAAACATGACGATGAATACCGGCGCTTCCATAAGCACCCACGCCAGTTTATTATTGATGGAGATTCCCCACGAGGCAGTACGGAACATGCCATAACCCGCTTTGACAAAATAGAGTGCAATAAAGACAACCAATGCCACAGCACTCATTACCCACAGAAATATCTGAAAAGTTTCCTGATTCATAGTTCTTTATTTATGCGAAGCAAAGATAAAGAAAACTCACAACAAACAAATCGTTTTCCCCGGATAATTGTTTTTTCATGCAAAAACCAGTGTTTTTTACTGAGAAGATTAAGCAGTAGAGATACGAAAATCTAATCGTTCCATCATGGAGTAAATTTCATTCCACCATGGAGAAAAAACCGTTCCACCATGGTGGAACGATTTTTTCACCACGGTGGAACAATATTTCTGCCATGATGGAACGATTCTTCTTTCATATCTTTTTGGTTTAATAAAGGCTTGTGCGATATTGAAAAAAAGAAGAAGGTGTGTTAGAATGATTTTTAGCTATCATTCTGACACACCTTCTTTTGCTATTAAAAGAGTCTCTTTGTTCTTATTAAGGCGGGGAATAGTCTGAGTTATTGTTTCTCCTTATATATAATTTTGCCTTGGCTTTCGCCGAAAAGGTTGTCGCCTAGCGTGGTAATCTTATTCCCCGTGGCAAGCACATAGCGCAGGTTGTCGCATCCCATAAATGCTCCGTACTCAATGGCGGTTACACTGGCAGGAAGCACCAGCGTGCCGCACAAACGGCCGCAGCCACTGAATGCACGCTGTCCGATGCTTCTAAGCTCTTGCGGGAGCCGTACGTTCAGCAGATACTTCTTTTGGGTGAAAGTATAGTCGGGAATTGCAGTGGCATTACTGTTGGTCATGTCGATGGAAACCAGATTGGGCATATAGTCGCGTATCAATGTGAAGTCGGCTTCGTCCATTTTTCCTTCAACGGTCAGAAAGTTAACGTCTTTGGGCTGAAATCCGGCTCTTAACAGTTCGCTGGCAAGGCTGCCCATTTTACCAATCTGCACATTTACTGTCAGTGGTTCTCCTTCAATGAATGCAAAGGTTTCCCATTTCTTTTTGGTACGATAGGAGTCACTGCATCCCAATGGAACAAATATGGCTGTAACGCTATCGGCCAATGCTTCGGACAACAGATTGGGAGCCGTTTTCTTCCGTATCTGGCATATCTTGAGATTTTTGCATCCCTTAAAGGCAGCATCTTCGATGTTCTTGGTCTTGTCGGAAAGGATAATCCTGGTCAGCGTCTCCTTACCTACAAATGTACTGTCGTCTATTTGCTTGCAGAAGGCATATGCCGGAATGCAATTGGCAGGATATACATAAAAACGGTTTGGATAAGTCCCGTTCTTGCCTGCATACATGCTGATGGAGGCATTTGAAATGTCCAGCAGTTGCAGGTTTTTGAATTCATCCCGTAGATGCCTGAAATCTACGGCATTCAGCTTGCCCTGCAGGGTCAGTTGGGTGATTTCATTGGCTTCCGCTTCTGTCATCAGTTCCACCAGGGTGCCAGGTTTGGCCACGTAGTATCTTTTGGATTTTTGTGCCGAGGCATTCAGCATTAACGCCAGTCCGGCAACGGCTAAAAGTATTTTTCTTAGTTTCATGTTTGTCGATTCCAGATTGATTTTTCAAATATAAGAAGAAACCGGCAGGAATACATGAAGTTTTTTCTTTTTATTATTATTTTTGTCGGATATTAATCAAAATGAGATACAAATGGAGACGGAAGAAACGGTGAAGGAAGAGTGTGTTGCTATGAGTAAAACAAAACGTATTTGGCTGGCATTCGTTGATATAGTACTGTTTACTGTACTTTTTATGATTTTTCTGTTTTTGTTTGCCATACCTTTTGCGATTGCTTTCCCTGAGTTGAAGACACAAGCTGGTGGGATGAGCGTCTATTTAATGATGTTGAATGAAGTCTTGATGTTGGCCAGTGGGCTTATTGCCGCTTGTATGGTGCTGGGTTTCAGGAAGCTTCCTTTTTCGGGCTTGGGCTTGTCTTTGAAGGGATGGGGCAGAAGCCTGCTGAGCTTTGTTTGTCGTGTTCTTGTATGTAGTTGGTTTTGGCTTGTCTTTATTGTTGGGGGCTGTGGAAGTGGCAGGGGTCTTGTTTTCTCCCATTTCGTTGTTGTCGAGTCTTTTGCTTTATTTTTTAGTGGCAGTTACGGAAGAAGTTATTGGACGCGGTTTCATTTTAGGGCGTATGCTGGATGGAGGCGTCAATAAGTTTGTGGCATTGCTTATCTCTGCGGTGTTATTTTCGTTGATGCATCTTTTCAATCCCAGCTTTGCCTTCGTCCCGTTTTTGAATATCATGCTGGCGGGTTGTTTCTTGGGAGCTTCCTATATATACACGCGTAACCTCTGTTTTCCCATTGCCTTGCATTGGTTCTGGAACTGGATTCAAGGTTCTGTTTTGGGATATAAAGTCAGTGGAAATGAATTTAGCAATGAGAATCTGCTGATTCTTCACTTTCCGGAAGAAAATCTGATAAATGGAGGAACTTTCGGGTTCGAAGGCTCTATTCTGTGTTCACTACTTTTAGTGCTTGGTACAGTAATTATCTTAAGACACTATTATAAGGGATTAGTGATTAATGATTTCCGTATTAGTCATTAATCACTAATCATTAACCCCTAATTCTGTTCCACTCCTTTCATTGTCAGCTGTATGCGTTTCCGGTCCATATCTATGCTGAGTACCTTTACGCGTATATGCTGGTGAATGGACACTACTTCATTAGGGTCTGATATGAATCTGTCGGCGAGTTGGGAGAGGTGTACCAGTCCGTTTTCCTTGATGCCTATGTCGACAAATGCGCCGAAGTTGGTGATGTTTCCTACGATGCCGGGCAATTCCATGCCTTCGCGCAGGTCGTTGATGGTGCGCACGTTCTTGTCAAATTCAAATATCTTTATCGGTCCGCGTGGGTCACGTCCGGGCTTGTCCAGCTCTTGCAGGATGTCTTTCAGTGTCGGCATGCCCACGGTGGGGGAGAGGTAGCGTTCGGGATTAATCTTCAGACGCAGCTCCCGGCTGGCTATCAGCTCGGCTACGCTGCAACCCAAGTCCTTTGCCATTTGTTCTACGATACAATAGCTTTCCGGGTGTACGGCAGTATTGTCCAGCGGATTTTTTGCCTGCGGAATACGTAGGAAGCCGGCACATTGCTCAAATGCCTTGGCACCCATGCGCGGTACTTTCATCAGTTCCTTGCGCGAGGTGAAGGCACCGTTTTCGGCGCGATAGTTCACAATGTTCTGTGCCAGTTGCGGACCCAATCCCGAGATATAGGTCAGCAGATGGCTGCTTGCGGTGTTCAGGTTGACACCTACCAAGTTTACACAGTTTTCTACGGTCTGGTCCAGTGATTTTTTCAGCTTGGTTTGGTCCACGTCATGCTGGTATTGCCCCACACCAATAGATTTCGGGTCAATCTTTACCAACTCTGCCAGCGGGTCCATCAGTCGTCTGCCTATGGACACAGCACCGCGTACGGTGATGTCGTAGTCGGGAAACTCGTCCCGTGCAATTTTAGAGGCCGAATAGATGGAAGCTCCCTGCTCGCTGACGATGAATATCTGTATGTCGCGGTTGAAGCGCTGATGTTTCAAGAACTCCTCCGTCTCGCGGCTGGCAGTTCCGTTACCTATGGCAACGGCATCTATCTTATAAGACTCTATCATCATTTGCAGCTTGGCAAATGCCTCTTTCTGCTTGCTGACCGGAGGGTGGGGGTAGATGTTCTCATTGTGGAGCAGATTTCCTTGTGCATCGAGGCACACAACTTTACAACCCGTACGAAATCCGGGGTCTATACCCATCACACGCTTTTGCCCCAGTGGTGAAGCCAGCAACAACTGACGGAGGTTTTCGGCAAATACCTTGATGGCTTCCTCATCAGCACGTTCCTTACTTTGCGTGGCAAATTCCGTCTCTATGGATGGCTTCAATAGGCGTTTGTAGGAATCCTGCACGGCTTCTGCCACTTGCTGTCCGCAGGGGTTGTTGCTCCGCACGAATTGGCGTTCCAGCCGTTCCACGCACTCCTCATCGTCCGGGCTGATGCTGACTTTCAGCAGGCCTTCCGCTTCGGCACGCCGGATGGCGAGCAGGCGGTGGGAGTTGCATCGCTTCAACGATTCGGAGCAGTCGAAGTAGTCACGGTATTTGGTCGCTTCCTCTTCTTTGCCTTTCACTACTTTGGCGGTCAGTATGCCTTGGCGGGCAAATGCGTTGCGCACGCTGTTTCGGGCACGTTCGTCTTCGCTAACATGCTCGGCTATGATGTCACGGGCACCTTTCAGTGCATCTTCCACGTTCTTCACGTCTCCTTTCACGTAATTGGCGGCGCGTTCCTCCGGATGAGGATCACGTTGCAGCATCAGCAGGGTGGCGAGGGGTTCCAGTCCTTTTTGACGGGCTGCTTCGGCACGTGTTTTCCGTTTGGGCTTGTAGGGGAGGTAGATGTCCTCCAGTAGGGTATTGTCCCAAGTCTCCTCGATGCGCTTCTGAAGTTCGGCGGTCAGTTTACCTTGTTCCTGTATGGTGTTCAGGATGGTTTCTTTACGTTTGGCGGTTTCGCTCAGTTTCTCATATTGCGTCTGGATAGCTTCAATCTGCACTTCGTCCAGTCCTCCCGTTGCTTCCTTGCGGTAACGGCTGATGAAAGGGATTGTCGCTCCGTCTTCCAGCAGGCCGAGGGTCTGGCTTATTTGTCTTTCTGATATGCCGAGAGCGGCAGATATCATTCGATGAAAATCTTGTATCATTTTGTATCTCATTTTATAATAGGTGCCAAAAGTACAAAAAAACAATTGTTGTTTTTTCTTTAGGTTCCAACTTTTATCTATATTTGTCAAAGCTATGGAGCAATTAAACGAATCAATCAATTGAAACACATATATCGTACAATATTACCATGCATGGTAGCGCTTTTCTGTTGCCTTTTGCCCGCTTTTTCTATTACGGGAGAGCATCCGGTACTGATTATCAGTTCCTATAATCCGGATGCCGGCCGTACTTCCGGCAACATCTCCGACTTTATGGAGGAGTTCCAACGCCTGGGCGGGACAAACACCATCGCATTGGAGAACATGAACTGCAAGAGTTTTTCCGAATCCCCTCTTTGGGAGAGGAGAATGGCTGAGCTGTTGGCTAAATATCAAGGTGATAAAAGTCCGGCGCTGATTGTACTTATAGGGCAGGAAGCCTGGGCTGCCTATCTTTCTCTGGAAGACTCCATATGCGGCAATACTCCGGTAGTGAGTGCACTGTCCAGCCGGAACGCCATATTGCTGCCGGGTGATACCGTTGACCTGAAGACCTGGATGCCCGAATCCGTCGACTTCTTCACGGATTTCCCCAGTTCGCCTATCAAGGCTGGCTTCGTTTATGAGTATGATGTGGAGGCCAACATCAATATGATAAAGCAGATGTATCCCGGCACCAAGAATATCGCTTTTGTCTCAGACAACAGTTATGGCGGCGTTGCCATGCAGGCCTATGTAGTGAAGGAGATGCAGAAGTTCCCGGAACTAAACCTGATTCTGCTGGACGGACGCGTCAATACCATATATACCATTTGTGACAGATTGCATGAGTTACCGGAAAATACAGCTATATTGATGGGGACATGGCGTGTGGACATGAACGATGGTTACTTCATGCGGAATGCAACCTACGCCATGATGGAAGCAGCTCCCACTTTGCCCACTTTCTCGCTCAGTTCCGTAGGCTTGGGATATTGGGCTGTGGCAGGTGTCGTTCCTGCCTACCGTGCTTTGGGCAAGGAGATGGCAAGACAGTCTTACCGCCTGCTGACCACCTCCCAGGATAGTGAGACCCATATGGAAATCATTCCGAATGAGACCATACTGGACGGTAAACTTGTGAAGGAAAAGAAACTGAATATCACCGGCCTTCCGCAGCCGGTAAAGATGCTGAACGTAACCCCTTCTTTCTACGAACAGTACAAGTATCATATCTGGTCTGTCGGTGCTGTTCTGTTGGTGCTGTTGGGCGGTTTGTTCGTTTCCCTTTACTTTTATTATCATACAAAGAAGTTGAAGGATGAACTGGAGGTATCCGAGGGTGCCTTGCGCGAAGCAAAAGACCGTGCCGAAGAATCCAGCCGTCTGAAGAGTGCTTTCCTTGCCAATATGAGCCACGAAATCCGTACTCCATTGAATGCGATTGTGGGCTTCTCGGACGTGCTGTCTGCCGGAGGAGCCTCGGAAGAAGAACAGCGTGGCTATTTCGAGATTATTAGGACCAACTCTGATTTGCTGCTTCGGTTGATTAATGACATATTGGATGTGTCCCGTTTGGAGGCCGACCGCGTCATCCTTTCTTTGGAGAGCTGCAATGTAGTGCAGATATGCCAGCAGGTAGTAGCTTCCGTGGCCCAGGCACGCAGGTCGACCAATCAATTCTTATTTGAGTGTGAACGTGAGGTAGTGGAGATGCGGACGGATGTGCAGCGTTTACAGCAGGTTGTGATAAATCTGCTTTCCAATGCGGACAAGTTTACAAAAGAAGGTACGATAACCTTGAAGCTGGAGCCGGATACGGCGAGGAATGTTGCAGTATTCTCGGTGACTGACACTGGTTGCGGCATTCCATTGGACAAACAGAAACGGGTGTTCGAACGTTTCGAGAAGCTGAACGAATATGTGCAGGGAACCGGCTTGGGCTTGTCCATCTGTAAGCTGACCGTTGAGAAGTGGGGCGGCGAGATTTGGATAGATCCTGCCTATACGGATGGAGCGCGGTTTATGTTTACCCATCCTATGAACTTATAAGAACCGACAAGGCTGAATTCAACTTGCAAATGCAACAGAAT
>ENA-OPCR01000325-OPCR01000325.1-human-gut-metagenome-genome-assembly--contig:-NODE-325-length-12642-cov-1.133074_pt1 | contig 12642 bp, 10 predicted proteins | sample MGYA00241571_ERZ501493 | MGnify/ENA primary metagenome ERZ501493 (study PRJEB25962, sample SAMEA2042662) | human gut metagenome | biome: human gut; feature: human-associated habitat; material: faeces... | reverse complement strand
CGGATACGCCGTGCGCGACTACACGCGTCTGTTTGTCCCCGCCGACTGGGCCTGATTTGTCGAATTTGATTTGCGTACATTGAACACAAAAAGAAAGGCATCTGCAAGTCGTTGCCTTTCTTTTTTATATTCCAGAAACGGTGAATACATAATTGGTATCTGCGCTGTTCAGGCCCGGATTTCAGTTCATTGCCCTTGAAAGCAGAAGTTTTGCCGCTTCGATATAGCCCTGCTTTCCCATTCCGCATATCTGCGCAATGCAGACAGGCTCAATAACGCTGACGGCACGAAAAGGCTCACGGGCATGAATATCGCTCAAATGAACCTCCACAGTCGGCAGTCCGACCGCCTCTATTGCGTCGCGGATTGCATAGGAATAATGCGTGTATGCTCCCGGATTGATTATGATTCCGTCAAACTCGTTCATTGCGGCATGTATTGCATCGATGATATCACCCTCGTGATTGGATTGGAACGCTGCAAGTTCCGAACCGCAGGATATGACATAGCCATTCAGTTCTTCCGTAATCGTCTCAAGTGTATCCGTTCCGTATACATTCGGAGAGCGCATCCCTGTCAAATTCAGGTTCGGACCGTTAATAACAACAAGTTTCATTTTTTTGCGCCTTTCGTATTGTTAGCAACATTATAGCACAATTCGATGCGTTATGGTATAATCAAAAGCATGAAAAAGAACTTGAACAAACTGCACCCGAATACATGCCGAGCTCTGCCGGAAGCTGCCGAGCACGGTACGGCGGTCTATGCCGTCATAGGAGATCCGATTGAACACAGTCGTTCCCCGGAAATATACGCGCCCATGCTCGGACAATTCGGCATCAATGCCGTTTTTTTGAAAATCCGCGTAGCAGAATCGGAATTATGCCGCATACGCTCAATCGTGTCTGAGCGTTCACTGAGCGGATTTGCCGTTACAATGCCGTATAAAAAGGCAATTATTCCACTGCTTGACGGAATTGATGAAACTGCCGCCGAATGCGGCTCGGTAAACATCGTTACAATAAGCAATAACGGAAGCACCTTAGTCGGACACAATACCGATGGCGACGGTTTGATAAACGCGCTCAGGGAAACCGGAGCTGGGCTGAACGGTGCGCAAGTTGTCATTCTCGGACACGGCGGCGCGGCAAACGGCGCAGCCTCTGCGCTTCTTCGTGCCGGAGCCGAAATCAGATTCGTTACCCGTGATAAGAAGAACGGAATTGACATGCTTTCCGCAATTAAACATGCTGAAACAGAATCCCGTCTTCTTTCTTCTGCCGACATTCTGATTAACGCAACTCCTATCGGTATGCATAACATGAACAGCGACTGTTTCGATTATGAAGAGACCTCATTTTTGAATTGTCTTAAGCCCTCTTGCATTATTGCAGACATGGTCTATCGAACAAACGGCACAAAGCTCGTGCAGGATGCCGTACACTTAGGCTTGACCGCCTTCGGCGGAGAGCGAATGCTCTTTCATCAGGGGAAACTGGCTTTTAAGCTTTGGACCGGGCTTGAATATATCCCCGAAAGCTGAATTATCGCTGTTCGTCTTTAAGGTTAAAGCCGTATGCTTCTTTCAGATTCAAACAATTATGCAAAAGCCCGCCGCAGTCAATGTTATTCCGTGCGGCGGGCTTTTAATCAATCAACAGTTTTCAGCCTTGTGAAACAATGTTATCGCAATATGTTTCAAATCAGAATTCGACTTCCAACGGTTCATTTGTGAACGAGCTGAACACTGCCTTTGCATTTTTGATGTAAAGAGCCTGTGTGTTTCCGTCGTTTTCATCGTACATTGCACGAAGCGACGGATAAGCATCCAGCATTGACCTGCGTGCTTCAACCCTGTTATCTTCAACAAGTTCCCCGCTCAGCCTAAGCCATTCACCCGTTTCTGCTTTAAATGCACAAAGTTCAAACTTGGGATTCGCTGCAAGCTGTTTCGAAACATCCTTCGCTCTTCCCGTTTGAATATACAGTTTGCCGTCAAAGATATGAATCGTGCCGAACGGACGTACTCTCGGCTGCTCGCCGTCCGCTGTTGCAAGGTAGTATGTCCCTGTATCCTTCAAAAACCGGCAAACTTTTTCCATTGCTTCGCGCGATGCAGCCGTTGCGCAGGTGTTTTCAGCATTTTCGTTCATGTACGCTGCCTCCTGATTAATTATTTTACAACGATGTTCACGATGTTGCGAACGGCAATGAATTTCACAATATTCTTGCCCTCAACCCACGGCAGAACTTCTTCATTTTCAAGCACAAGTTTGCGCAAAGCTTCCGTTTCCATGCCGACAGGTATGCTCATCTTTGCACGAACCTTGCCGTTGATCTGAACAGCAATTTCCATTTCATCCTTTACGAGAGCTGCCTCATCGAACTTCGGCCACTCAGTTTCATAAATCGGCTTGTCGAATCCGATGACGCTGTTCATTTCCTCCGTGATATGCGGCGCAACGGGATTCATCAACACAAGCAGTGTGTGCAGCTCATCACGAGTGACATCGCCCTTTGCGTAAATATCGTTTACAAGGCTCATCATCGCCGCAATCGCGGTGTTGAACTTCATACGTTCGTAATCTTCACTTACCTTTTTGATGCAGCCGTGGACTGCCGGAGCAAGCTCCCTGCGAATGCCCTCGCCTTCCGTGAGCATATCCTGCAAACGCCACACACGCTCAAGAAATCTGCGGCAGCCCTTAACACCCGCCGTGCTCCACGGAATCGTTTGGTCAAATGCGCCTATGAACATCTCATACATGCGCACGGTATCTGCACCGTATTCATTCACAAGGTCATCGGGATTGATAACATTGCCGAAAGATTTGCTCATTTTTCTTCCGTCCTCGGCAAGAATCATTCCGTGGCTGGTGCGCTTCATATAAGGTTCCGGGCAGCTTACAACGCCGATATCATACAGGAATTTATGCCAGAATCTTGAGTACAGCAGATGCAGCGTTGTATGCTCCATTCCGCCGTTGTACCAATCCACGGGCAGCCAGTAATCGAGCTTTGCTTTATCCGCGATCGCGGTATCGTTATGCGGATCGCAATAACGTATATAATACCAACTTGAACCCGCCCAATTGGGCATTGTGTCTATCTCGCGTTCAGCAGGTGCACCGCATTTCGGGCAGGTGGTATGGATCCACTCTGTCGCCCTTACAAGCGCTGATGAACCGTCTTCAGCCGGACGGAAGTCATCAAGTTCGGGCAATTTGAGCGGAAGTTCATCCTCCGGCACGGGAACCCAACCGCAATGATCGCAGTGAACCAGGGGTATCGGTTCTCCCCAGTAACGCTGAACAGCCAATCGCGGAGCTTGAAATTCGTCTTTTTCTTTCCGATGCCCTCTTCTTCAAGCCAATGAATCATTGCGTTCTTTGCGTCCGCAACCTGCATTCCGTTCAGGAAGCCGGAATTTACTAAGATACCGTTTTCGCAGTCCGTAAATGCCTCATTTTCAATGTTTCCGCCCGACACAACTTCAACTATCGGCAGTCCCATCTTCTTTGCAAAGGCATAATCCCTCGTGTCGTGTGCGGGAACAGCCATAATTGCGCCCGTTCCGTAACCCATGAGGACATAATCCGAAATCCATACGGGAATCGGATTGCCCGTTGCAGGGTTAATTGCAGTGACGCCTTCAAGCGGCACGCCTGTTTTTTCCTTTGCAAGCTCGCTGCGCTCGAAATCGCTCTTGTGCGCCGCCTGTTCACGATAAGCGTTAACGGCCTCCATATTTGTAATCTTATCAGCCATTGCGTTCACGATCGGATGCTCGGGTGCAACTACCATATATGTTGCACCGAACAGCGTATCCGGGCGAGTGGTGAATATGCGCAGTCCTTCGGGATACCCTTCAATTTTGAAAGTTACTTCCGCACCGATGCTGCGGCCGATCCAGTTTTTTTGCGATGATTTCACTCTGTCGATAAAATCAACGGTATCAAGGTCGTCAATCAGCCTGTCTGCATATTCCGTTATGCGCAGCATCCACTGAGAACGAACCTTTCGCACAACGGGCGAACCGCAGCGTTCGCAGTTGCCGTCAACGACTTCCTCATTCGCAAGACCAACCTTGCAGGAAGGGCAGAAATTGATAGGAAGCTCCGCTTTATATGCAAGGCCCTTTTCGAAAAGTTTCAGGAAAATCCACTGCGTCCAACGATAGTATGCAGGATCTGACGTATAGATTTCACGCGAGTAATCAAACGAAAATCCAAGCATTTTCAGCTGATTGTGAAAAACGCGCATATTGCGCTCAGTTACCTTTGCGGGGTGTTCGCCGGTTTTTATTGCATAATTCTCCGTCGGCAGACCGAAGCTGTCATAACCGATCGGGAAAAGGACATTGTAGCCTTCCATGCGGCGTTTTCTTGAAATAATATCCAACGCTGTGTTGCTGCGCGGATGACCGACATGCAGCCCTGCTCCGCTGGGAAACGGAAATTCAATTAGAGCATAATATTTCGGCTTTGTAAAGTCGTCTTTTGCTTCAAAGCAATGCGTATCATCCCATATTTTTTGCCATTTTCTTTCGATTGGCAAATGTTCATAACGTTCACTCATAGATTTTTATTCTCCTTCTTGGTGTTGTTTCGAATTCAATTCATAAAAAAACCCCCGCTCGAATGCGGCATTGACTGCCGATCCGAAGACGAGGGAAACACACGATAATCTGCCCACGCGGTACCACTCCGGTTGCTTTGCCGCACACTGAATATGCGCAGCAAAACCGCTCAATGCCCTTAACGCGGGCTTGCGTTTGTAACTAATGCAGGAAAGCTTTTAATATTGAAACATGTCTCCCCTGCCTCGCGGCAAAAGCTCTGCGGTGAGCAACAAACCCCTTGCACCGTCTCGCACCATACCGACGGTTCTCTTATGCCTCGGAGTGTTTGTATATCCGCTTCAAAGCCGGTAGCATTATTAACATGATTTGCACATGACTTCCGTACTTCAGCAATTCGAACTGCGGCAGTCATCCAAGCATACTCTCGGTTAACGGAATGCACTGCCGTTCACCTGATGCAAGTATAATTATAGCCGTTTTTTTTCGTTTGTCAAGAAAAAACCGACGCCATCAATTTTTGAACAATGCAGCTTGGGACCGATTTCGCACAGAACGGTTTGATTTTCCGTTCGGAACTGTTTCCGTCACGCTGCCATGCTCATGAGTTTCTCCACCAAAGAGCGAACCCATCCGATAATTTCATCTGTGTAAAGGTAACACAGCACTGCCGCAGCTGCAAAAAGCAACGCCGCTGTAAGCAGACCGATAAGCGCGGCACGCGCGTACGAACGACTGTTTTTGTTGATGCCCTCCGCAAATGCAAAAACGAACAGCGCAACTATATTCACAATCGGAATCATGAACAGGAGCTTGCGCCAAATAAAGCTCCATGTACTTAACGGTTTCACCGGCGGCGGCACCGCTGCTGCGGACTCGCAAGGCGCAGCATTTTTATCCTTTTCTGTCGAAATTTCGTTTGCGGGCTGCGCTTTGAGATTATCATCGTTTGCTGCGCTCATTCGTTCGCCGCTGTTTTCGTCTGCGCCGGCGACGTCACTGTTTTCTGCAACGGTATTCCCTAAATTTGTTTCATGCGTTCCGTCCGCTGCATCCGATGTGAAAACCGCATCCATTACGGATGAGTCATCATTATTACTGTTCTCAGAAGCAGTCATTTTTTCCTGTTTAGGCAGATTATCGAGTCTTCCACCGCACCCTGTGCAGAATAATGCCCCGTCAGCCGCCTCTTTACCGCAATTTGGACAAATCATGTTTCACGTTTCCTTTCGATTTTTCGTTTGGTATTGACTCTGCAAAACAAAACCCGATGCAATGCCGCACTTTCATGAGTGCTTTGATTGGTTCTGAAGTTTTTCAAGTACACCCGGATACTCTCTTTATGGGTTTAAGCCCGAATCTGTGAACTTTCTCCGCAAAAGGTTACTTATCAAGGTTTACTCCGTTTGCCGATTACACAATTTTCTTGCGTTTATATGTTATCACACTTTCATGTCCTTGTATACAGTCTTTTGCAAAATAACGAAAAGAATCCACATTTTCAACAAAAAATCCGCGGCAGAGTCAATTTCGTGCAAGTTTATTACACATATTTGTGACGCAATGCCCGTATCCTCGGAACGTGGACGCTCTCGGTTTTCAAAAAAACTCTGCCTCGGGCAGGTTCAATTCCGAACCTGCCCGCAGCAGAGCCGCTTGTTATTCAAATCAACTTACGAGTTCCTTTGCAAGATCCGCATTGGCTTCCTTTTCAAGCACCGTGTATGCAATCTTGCCGACAAGAGTCTTCGGCAATTCCGAACGGAATTCGATAGTATACGGCATTGCGTATTTTGCAATATGCTTTTTGCAATAGTTCAGAATATCCTGCCGCAGCTCCTCAGAAGGCTCGAACCCGTCCCTCAGGACAACGTATGCAAGCACTTTTTCCATCTTGTACGGATCTTTTACGCCAATGACGCAGCTCATCTGAACGGCATCGTGTCCGTCTATGATGTTTTCAAGCTGGGACGGATAAACGTTGTATCCGCTCGTAACAATCATTCGCTTAATGCGCTGTTTGAAATAGATGAATCCGTCCTTGTCCATGCTGCCGAGGTCGCCCGTATGCAGCCACACATGGCCGTCCGAATGCGTGCGCAATGTGTTTGCATTCTCTTCCTTGTGGTTGAGATAACCTTTCATTACGGAAGGTCCGCGAAGGCAGATTTCGCCCAGTTCGCCGTAAGGAACTTCATCGTTTGTGCCGACAGCGCAAATCTGATAGTATGTGTCGGGATAAGGCAGGCCAATGCTGCCCTCACGCTCCTGATTGTAAGGCGTAAGACAGCTTGCGGTAACGCATTCGGTCGTTCCGTAGCCCTCACGAACATGAACTGTTGCACCGTGCGCTTCAAGGAATGCATCGAATCTGCGTTTCAATTCAACCGAAAGCGAATCACCGCCCGAGAATACGCCGCGCAGGTAGTCGAGTTTCTCGCCGTCAAGATAAGGATTGCGCGTTATCGCTTCAAACAGGGTCGGTACACCCGCGATATAATTGGGCTTTTCCTTTTTGATGAGCTCTGCATATTTCTTAACATTGAACTGAGGAACAAGAATGCTTGTTCCGCCGACTTCAAGCATCGTGTGTATGCAGACGCCGAGTCCGAAACCGTGGAAAATCGGCATTGCCGCCAGCATTCTTGCATGACGCACAACGCTGTTGCACATAGCCGCAGTTTGCAGTCCGAGAGCATTAAAGTTCATTCCGCTGAGCTGAATGCCCTTTGTGACCCCCGTTGTCCCCCCCAAAACCAGTACGACCGCCGTTTCATTCGCCGGCATATGAACGATATATTTTGCAAGATCGACTTTTTTTCCGTTCCCGATAAAATCTTTCCAGAAGATAACGGAAGCATCCGCCTTGTTGACTTTGTTCTTTTTTGCATTCATCAGCTTGAATGCAGCGGACTTAACGGCGCCGAGCTCATCAGCCGCAGAAGTTATGATAACCTTTTTGACAGGATATGTTTTTTCAGCCTCCGCAACTTTTGAATAGAACTGGTCGAGCGTCAGCAAATAGTCACTTTTTACTTCCCTAAGGTAGTAAATTATTTCGCTGACAGCCGAAAGCGGATGAATCATGCTTGCGACCGCACCGATTCGATTGAGTGCGTACATGCAGAACACCGCCTGCGGAACGTTCGGCATGCAAATTGTGACCATATCACCTTTTTTTACGCCGAGAGCTACAAATCCAGCCGCTGCTTGATTGATTTTTTCAACAAGAACGGTGTAGCTGAATGTTTTGCCCATGAAGGAAATTGCAGGAAAATCCTTTTCCTTTTCTGCCGTCTTCAACACAGCATCCGCAATGCTCACATTCGGATACTCAAGGTGAAAAGGAACGTCACCGTAATTTGCAAGCCACGGTGCGCCCTGTTCCAACGGGTTCATTTGATTGTTTTGCATATTATTCCTTTCGATTTTTGGGAAAAATCGAAATACGCAGCAACACACGGAGGACAATGCGCGCATTTTCTGTTTTGCGTCATTGTCCGACCGCTGTGCCGTTGTTCCGTTGTTGTTTGCGTTTGTTCAGAACTCAACAGGAGTCTGAATCGGCTGATCAAGCAATTCCGGCTCGCTGAGCAGTTTTTTTAGCAGCGTTACACTTTTTGCAAAATAAACGCCGTCCGCAATGCGTTCATCAACAGTCAGCCCGAGTCTCAGCGCGTCACGCATTTCATAGCTTCCGTCAGCGTTGAAGAACGGGTGCAAATGTTTTTCATCAATAATAGCAAATAAAGAATTAGTGCCCCAGTTCGTCAGGTGATGATAGCTCGCATGCATCTTGATGCTTCCGAGATTGCTTATAAAAACGGATGAATTGTATGGGTCATCCTTTGTAAGCCATGTCGGAACCCAACCGTGATAATCCAGCCACATCAGAATGCCGACCACGATTCGAAGAAGAAAGCGCGGCATTTTTGTCAACGTTTCCATTGCGTCGGTCGTGCCGTCCGTCTTGTCGTGCTTGCGCACGGAAGTTACGAATTTTTCAACTTTATCGTGAATCTGATCCACCGGCGGCTGCCCCTGCCTGTCAATGTCTACAATCGCAAGTGCTTCATAGGAATTATCCTCGAAACGCTTTTTAACAACAAAGGAGACACTCAATGCCTTGCGCTCGTAAACCCGATGTCCCGCAACAAAGCAATTCAACCTTGGGCGCAGGGTTACGGTTTTTGCAATAGCAGCGCAGAGCACATGAAACAAAGTGTACCTGAATGCGGGATTTGATGCATTCTTTTTTGCAACGTATTCATTCACGGCGGTAAGGTCGATAAGCTCGCTCATCACTGCCTCATTATCGCACCTGTTCGGAAGCAGATACGGAATAAATTTGTGCATTGCATCAAGATCTCTCAAAAGGTATGCATCCTTGCGGTCGCCGCGGCGACGCTTTCGGTTTGTTTCCATCGTATTGATTCTCCCATTGTTCAGCGGGTATTGGAAGCATCATGTATACTTCCCACTGTAAACATATCTATTATAGCCCGCTGCGCCGCATTTGTCAAATTTTGTACCCGTTCATGCCGCATTTTTTTGATACATATCTGTGGTTAATCCGACAGCACCGCTCCATATGCCGCAATTCTGTTTCATCTGACAACATCTCAACCGAGCCGCCGTTTTCATTTTGAACCTTGCACAACCTCGTTTTTTGTTTTATTACGCTCAGTAACTGTATTAAAGCCAAAAAGCATAAGAGGCAGTTTTTTTATACATGACGGTGTTGCAATCGCGTTTTGTTATGATATAATGAGTGCGCGAAACAGATAATACGACTTCTAAGCTGCCCGCAGCGGGCAAAAATGCAACAGCTTATGTTGTGCGGAGCCGCAGTTCAGTCGACATAATGCAATCAACTTCACATTGTCTGATTTCGGCAATGCGGGTTATATATTTCACGAACAGCCGTTCCGCAAAAAGACCGGTTAAAACTATACAGCAGGCATTGGTTTATTTCGTTTTCGGATAATCACCGAGTGCGGTATTTTATCGGGAACCGTTCTTGTTTATTCTTTAAAAACTCAGAAAGGGACAACTATGCAGTTACATTTGACATTCAGCGCTCGGCATGTCCGTTTGCCGCTGTCGCACCGATACGCCTTGCAGGGAATGCTCTATCATGCTCTTGCAAGCAATCCGCATTATTCAAATTATGTACACAACAGCGGATATTCTTGCGGCGCGCGCAATTATAAGCTTTTTACTTTCGGCCGTCTTTCGGGACCGTTCATGCACAGCGAACATGAAATCATCTTTAAGGATACCGTGCATTTTGAGGTTCGCAGCGTTGATCCGAATTTCGTGTATCAACTCGGTTCGGTGCTGTGTCCGAGCAGCCGAATCAATTTGTTTGAAAACACACTTGAAATTCTGGACAGCCGCATTGAAGATTATTCACCCAATACCTGCTGTGCAAAAATCTCAATGCTGTCGCCTATTACGGTTTTTGAAACCGAGAGAAGCGGTTATCGCCGCTTTATAGCCCCCGATGAATCTCTGTTCTATACTGCTGTGGTCAACAATGCGCTCAGAAAATGGCAGAGCTATTTCAACACGCCCGCACCGACGGATTTTTCCTTTGAACCTGCCCTTCCTCCGGCGGAGTTAATTCAGAATCATCGCATCGTTTCAAGGTTTAAAAGATCCACCATCGTTTCATACGGCGGCAGCTATGTTTTGCGCGGCAACGGCAAGCTTATCAACTTTCTTTATGACGCAGGTCTCGGTTCAAAAAACTCACAGGGACTCGGCATGTTTAATATTGAATCATTTCCAGACCTTTAAACATTTTATTCTGCCGCATTTTCTCCGAACAGCCTTCCAACCGTTTCACGCATACCCTTAATCAGAAGCAGAACGTACTCTTTCGAGTTGTTTTTTTGTGAATTCTTCATTATCCGCCCGCACTGCTTTCCCAAAGCCCGGGATAACCGCCTTTATTGTAATCTCGCCGTGTCAAAAGAACCGAACCGTCCTGATGCACTGCCAAAACTTCAACAACAATGTGGTATAACCCTTCCGGTATCGGCTCCCCGCGTATCAGGAGCTGCACGGTGCGCTCACCTATTCTCCGTGTATGCATCCCACAGCTCGGGAACGCCGATGTACCATGACGGTATCTCATTCGTCATACCGTTGTACCATTCATAAACCTCACGGGTCTGACGGAGCATAACCTGAATTTCTTCCTCTCCGAATCTAACTGCCCACGGCACGGATGCAATCCCGTTTATGCATGTATACAGTGCGAGCAGTTTCCAGAATTCCGGCGGCACAGCATTATCAAAATAGCTGTTCACAATTCCGGATGCAAAATACGGTGAAAGGTGTGCGCTCCACACAAGGCGATTGAATTCCTGCCACGGATCGCCGAAATCCGAGCGATTAAAATCTATAACGATAAGTTCGCCTGAATCGTTTACAAGAAAATTGCCGATATGATAATCCCCGTGGCGAAAAGTCTGCGGCCTGTTTTTCAGCAGATGCCGATTCGCCTTGATATATTCGACAAAGGAATCTGCAACATCATTTTTGATGCTGCATTCACGGCAAAGCCTTAACTTGTTCTCTATGGATACATTAATGCGTTTCTCCCAGTTCTGTACATCGTCCGGAGCCGGAACTTCGTGTATGTATTTCAAAACTCTGCCTGCCCTCAGTCCGAAAGCGTACTGTTCTGCAGCGGGCATCACTGCAACAGCGGGTTCGGCCGCGCCGCCGTCCGCCCAGGCATAAACAGCATATGTTCCTTCGGTGTGCTGTCGAATATCATCACAAAAAGCATGGATATCATCAAGCTTACCGCACTCGATCGGTATGCTCATCGGAACTTGCTGCATCGGAATGTTTTCGGCCGCACTAATTATCGATGCGCATTTCTTCTGTGCTTCAAACAGAGTTATAAAATCGGGATTTATCTTTCCCGGGGTAACGCGCAAAAGGTACTTTTTGCCGTCGGCACCCAATGCAAAATACTTATAATCATCCGACCAACCTTGGGTTATCGGTGTCTTTTCGATGTATTTTATCATTCTTTTCCTTTCAAAAGGCATTCGGCGGTTTATCTCTGCCTTTGTCTGCCGCCGCCGAAACATTTGCTCAGTTTGCTGTGCCTCACTCCGCCTTGTTTTTGCCGCGCCTGCGTTTCACCGCAATAACCGCCGTAAAGGCCGCAGTGAGTATAATCGCACCGCATACGATCATGATATAGGGTGTACGGTCCTTTTTTATGACTTTTTCAATGGCAAAAATACCATTGTTGTTCAGCTCAAACACAATGTATTTACCGTCACGCTCGAATTCGCGCTCAGTCCAACCGGCATCGGTCAACACACTCAGCCTGCAATCCTCTTCCGCGAGACAGCGCACGGTGTACGTGCTTTCGCCGGCCTCCGCGCCGAAAACGCAAATGCGGAAAGCAGCTGTCGGAACTCCTTCGCCAAACCCGTTTTTTAACGCAAACTCCGCCGCATCTTCGGCAACGACATATGCTTCATCGTCAAAAATGCCCTCAACAAGGATTTGGGGAATCTCTTCGTTTGTTGCAATTGTTGTTATCATTCGGTGCCACTCCCCGCTCACGGTTTGACTGAACGTTACGCAATCCGCTCCGAAATCATCCCACCGCCAATACTTGCCCTGTTCGTTCCCGACTTGCGGAAGATCCGTGATTCTGCCGCCGCAGGGAACCTCGAAAACCTCTGTGATTTTGCCGTCTATGCTGAATTTGACCGTTACCTTTTTGAACAAATTCGGTGTTTTTGCTTTTTCGGCAAGTTCGTTAAGGCTCACCGCATACGCAATGCCTGCATAGCTTATGCCGTCAATGCCGCCCAAGCCGCGCACCGAATCGAATGAGTCATTAAACTTAGATGTGTCTGCAAAGATATTGTTTCTGCACTCCTCCGTCAGTTCTCCCGCAATTGCGCCGATATAGGCTCCGTCGGCAAAGCTTGATTTTCCGGCCAACAGCATTGTCGGTACCGCCGCGCAGTCAATCACCGATTTCGCACTTCCCGCAATGCCGCCGACATAAGCTTTGCCAT
>ENA-OPCR01000324-OPCR01000324.1-human-gut-metagenome-genome-assembly--contig:-NODE-324-length-12650-cov-1.619055_pt1 | contig 12650 bp, 8 predicted proteins | sample MGYA00241571_ERZ501493 | MGnify/ENA primary metagenome ERZ501493 (study PRJEB25962, sample SAMEA2042662) | human gut metagenome | biome: human gut; feature: human-associated habitat; material: faeces... | reverse complement strand
GTGTGGAGAGCGGAAGTTTTAAGAAAGCAGCAGAGATGCTGTATACCACACAGCCGCATATCAGTAAATCCATCAAAAATCTGGAAACAGAACTGAACGTGCAGCTTCTGGAACGAAAAGCACGTGGTGTGGAAGTGACAGAGTCCGGTAAAAAGATTTATGAATATGCTTTAATGCGTAAATCAAATAGTTCAAAACATCGCTATATATAAATGATAAATGTGATGTGTTTTTCGTTTTTTCGCATCATTGAGATATATTATATACAAGTACGGCATTAATATGATTAAGAGTTAATGCTTTGAATAATTACTAAATAGATATTTAAAACTTTGCAAAAATATAAATGCAAATGTTTTAATATTTATTTAGTAATTTTTAATTCGATTGATGATAGAATTTCTAAATTAATTCATATGTTTGCAAACAAATCCAAATAATAGAGCTTATGAAAAGAAATTATTGCTTATCATTAGTGTTGCTTGCATTGTTTGGGGTGTCTGCACCTTTTGCTGCTAATGCAGCTGTTGAAAGTGTGCTAAGTTCCCAAAGTACTCAGCAAGCCAAGAAAATCACAGGTAAAGTTTTAGATGCGGCAGGCGAACCCCTCATCGGCGCCCGCGGGTTAGTAAAAGGTTCTTGTACCGGCGCTGTGACGGATATTGATGGAAATTTTTCTGTAGAGGCGCCGGTGGGTAGCACATTGGAGGTATCTTTCATTGGCTACAAAACAGTGACATTGAAGGTGACGAACGCCACTACTTATACTGTGAGTTTGCAAGATGACTCACAAGCGCTGGACGAAGTGGTTGTGACGGCAATGGGTATCAAGAAAGAGCGCAAGGCTTTGGGATATTCAATGGAGGATGTGAAGTCGGATGAATTGATGAAGATGAAAACTGCCAATCCTATTTCATCCCTTTCGGGGAAAGTGGCCGGTGTGAATGTTACTCAGTCATCCGGTGCCGCTGGTGCGGGCGCTCAGATTATATTGCGTGGAGGAACGTCGGGTGCTGAAGGCAAAGACAATCAGCCGCTCTTTGTGGTGGATGGTGTTATTTTTGATAACTCTTCATCAGTGGTGGGCAATTCGGCTTTCGATGGTTCCATGCGTTCTGCCTCTACTACTTCCAATCGTTTGATGGATATAAACCCCGAAGATATAGAAAGTATGTCGGTGCTCAAAGGCCCTGCAGCTGCCGCTTTATACGGTTCACGTGCAGCCAACGGAGTTATTCTTATCACTACCAAGAAAGGTAAAGAGGGCGTGGTTGAAGTGAATATCAATTCTAAGTTTACTGCTTCATGGGTAAAGAGCCTGCCGCAAACGCAACGCCAATATGCCCGTGGATATATGGAAGACCAATATGATTCAAAGAAGAACTATACTGGTACTGTGTTTAATGACTTTGCTTATACTTCGTGGGGAGAGAAGTCGAACGCAGCTACTTATGATAACATAGGTGATTTCTTTCAAGGCGGAAACATTTTCGATGAAAGTGCCAGCGTAGCCGGGGGTACCAAGAATAGTAAATTCTATCTTTCAGGGTCTTACTATGATCAGGTAGGTGTTGTGCCCGAGACCGGATACAAGAAATATGCTTTCCGTTTCAATGGTGAGCAGAAGGTGGGGATTTTTACCTTTAACGCCAGTGCCGCATATAGCGATGCTCATACGGACCGTACTTTGACGGGTGCCGGGCTTTATAATTCGAGTGGTAATGGTGCTCTTTATGGTGTGTACAACTGGTCTCCTTTCGACCGAATGACCCACTATCAGAACGAGGATGGTACCCGTTATCGTTTGTTTGGCGATCGTCTTGATCCATGGGACGAACGCGACAACCCCTATTGGATTGTCAATCGTAACCACATGTATGACGACATCGACCGTTTCAATGGGATGCTCAGTATAAAAGCCGATATTGCCAAATGGTGGTTTGTTTCTTATAAAATAGGTATTGACCGTTATACCCAAACTGCTTCCAACCGTTTGGCTGCCAATGGCGTGCTTAAACAAGTGTGGCAAAAAGGTATGATGAGTGACAACACCCAGCAGTTCCGCTATATGAGCCATGACTTTATGTCGAACATGAGCCATAAGTTCGGTGATTTCGATTTGAATCTTTTGTTGGGTGCCACAATGGACGAAACCAAGACAGACCGTAGCTCGATGATGGCTTGGAACTTTTCCGTTCCTGATTTCTTCTCATACGCCAATGCCAGTAAAGACAATAAGCAATTCACACATGCAGCTACTAAGAAACGTTTGGTAGGAGCTTTTGGAGAATTCCGTGCATCATGGAAAAATATGCTCTATCTCACTGTGAGCGGTCGTAATGACTGGACTTCTACTCTTCCTCTTGAAAACCGTTCGTACTTCTATCCTTCGGTAAGCGGTTCATTCGTATTTACTGAAGCCTTGCAGCGACTCGGTTGGCTGGATGACAGTGTGCTCAACTTTGGTAAATTGCGTGCATCGTGGGCCAAGGTAGGTAAAGATACCGGTGTGTACGAATTGGAAACTGCCTTATGGCCTACGGGTACCTATCTTGACGGTACGGTAGGTGTGGGAAATACTTGGACACGCGGTAATGACAAACTGAAACCGGAAATGACCAAGTCTACCGAAATAGGCGTGGAATTGAGTTTCTTCAAAAACCGCCTGCACATAGACTATGCTTACTATACCAACGATTCATATAATCAGATTCTTGCTCCTCGCGGTCCGCAATCTACCGGTTACATCTTTTGGAGTATCAATGCGGGCAATGTGTATAACAAAGGTATGGAACTCTCTATTTCGGGAACTCCCATACAGACTAAGGACTGGACATGGGACATTGGCTTGAACATGGCAGGTAATCGTGGTACTTTGGACGGGCTTCCCGAAGGTATGGGCGTGATGTATGTTACCGATGTGCAATATGCCGGTATGCAGGCAGCCTCGTTCAGCGGTGGAGATTTTATGGGTATTGCCGGTACCAAATGGAAACGTAATGACGCCGGTGAGGTGATACTCGACAAAAACGGTATGCCTACTTATGACAAAACCCTTGTAGCAGTAGGTAATCGTGAGTCATCGTTTACCGGTGGATTGAACAACACCCTTACTTGGAAGAATTTTACTTTCAATATGCTATGGGAATTCCGTGTAGGTGGCGATGTGGTCAACGGTACTCAATATGCTATGGATAACAGCGGTGTGAGCCAGTTCTCTGCCGATGTACGCAATCGTTCTCTCACTGTAACGGGTGTCAATGCCAATGGTGACCCAGTGACCAATACTTGGGAAGCCGATAAAACCTATACTTTTAATGGAGTACAAATGAGTGGCTACAACATCATTAAGGATTACTATCAGAACTATTATTCTAAGGAGTCAGCCAACTATATTACCGATGTCAACTCTTTGCGTTTGCGTTCTGTTTCATTGAGCTATGAGTTTCCTAAAACGTGGCTTTCCAAGATTGGATTTGTAAAGCGTGCTTCGGTATCGGTAGCTGCTACCAATCTATTGCTCATCACCAATTACGACGGTGATCCTGAAGTGGCTGCCGCCGGTGCGGGTGTAGGTGGCTCATCATCAGTAGGATTTGACTACTGCGGTGTACCTGCCACTTCTACCATGTCGTTTGGCTTGAATCTTACTTTCTAACTCTTAAAAAACAGAAGCAATATGAAATTATTCAAATCTATGATATTATGTAGTGTGGGTGCCCTTATGACTTTGTTCTCGGGGTGTAGTGACTGGCTCGATGTAAATGTCGATCCCGAAAATCCCACAGCCGGAAATGCGACCTATGATTCACGATTGGCACATATTGAATTTTATACCAACAGTGCCACTCAGTTTGCTGCTTGGCGTTCCAGTATGTCTATGGGCGATTGGACACGCTATTATGACGGCGGTACTTATTGGAGCATGTCTTATTGGAGTCCTCAGACCGGTGCCGTTACCACTCCCTACCAATGGTGGTTCTGTGGAGCTGCTGTAAATATTCCATTTTTGATTGACAAGGCTACGGCAGCCGAGGCTTGGCATTATGTGGGTGCAGCTCGCGTAATTCGTGCCTATGGTTTTATGCTTATGACAGACCTTTATGGAGAAATGCCTTACAAGTCGAGTGAGGCTGAAGCCGGTGTTACTCCTACCTATAATGACGGAAAAACAATCTATTTGGGCTGTTTGGCCGATCTTGACACCGCTATCGAGATGTTCCAAAAAGAGCAAGGGTCTGCGACAGCTTCGTTGGCTGTAGGCGATATTTGGAACGGTGGTAGTGTAGACAAGTGGCTTAAATTGGCATACTTACTTAAAGCACGTTACATTAACAAGCTTATTAAAAAGGGTGAAGGCAGTTATCTTGAAGGGAAATACGATGCCGCAGAAATCTTGGCTTGTCTTGACAAGGCTCAGCAAAGCAATGCCGACAATACCGTATTCAATCATATTGATGCCAATAATTCGCATGATGTATTGGGATGGGACGAACCGGTTGATTATTCACCGCTCTTTTCTGTATGTGGCATGAATGCCGGCTATATGCCTACCAAGATGCTTTACGATAATCTGACAAATTTTGCCGGAAGTGGAATAGAAGATCCGCGTGCCGATAAGATTTTACCTTGGGCATATTCGAAGCAATCAAGTAATTCACCCGCAGAGGTGAAGTTCAAAAACGGTTGGCGTCGTTCTATGGGTGTAGACATGATTGGCAATGATAGTCCCAGCCTTACCGGCGGACCGTTGCGCTCGAACTTCTCGGCAGCCAAAGGTTGGTGGATTGACAGTGAATCTTCTACCCGTAAGGGGGACACTATTTATGTAGAGTGTACCAGTCAGTGCAAAGCTTATCAAGGACGTCCTGATTTACTTTATCGTCGCGATGGCACTGATGCCTCTCGCGAATCGGGAACTTTCTATACTCGCGTGTCTTCTCCCACCTATATTGGAACCTATGCCGAAGCTTGTTTCATACGTGCTGAAGTACTCTTTAACCAAGGTAATAAAGGAGCGGCTTTTAATGCTTATAAGAAAGGTATTGCAGCCAGTATCGACGGTATGAACGATAAGTTGAAAGTGTGGTGCCGTGAAGATGCCAATTTGGAAGCATGCCCCTCGTTCTCTCCTATGACGCAAACCGATATTGACAACTATTTGAACAATGGTATCGGCACTGAAGAGAATATTACTTTGGGCAAGATTCTTACTCAAAAGCGTTTGGCATTGCATTTTTCCATGGAAATTTGGAACGATATGCGTCGCTACGATTTTAATCCGGAGCTTTTCTTAGGCTGGGGTATTCCTGCACGCTATGGCGTTGATGCTACTGCCCAAAAGAATATTCCGCAAGGTAAACAGTTCCGTCGTTGGCAGCAATGCAGTCATGAACTCAACTACAATACGGCCAATCTGCAAGCTATCGGTGCCACTGTTCCGGGAGCTGATACTTCAATTGCACTTTGGAATGCTGCCGAGGACGTATGGACTTTACCCGTATGGTGGGACAGTGCCCAAAACTAATTCTTCATTGCATTTTATTTTGTGATACAAATTCATTATCTTTACGCCCAAAATGTGGATTTTAAGATATAGTTAAGATATTGAAGGCTCTAATGGTCTTCATTCATAGATGATGATTGGAACAGCCGGTTCGTGAGAATCGGCTGTTTTTTTGTTTCGTTTGTTTGCATATCAACGGCGGTAATATGTTACTTTTGCCCTAAAACCGAAGATAGGCTGCACCTCAGCATAAAAAATGGACAAGTTCATTTTATTTTGCATTCGGTTTGTACTATCTTTGCGAGAAATAGCTGAGATGGTGTGAACTGTCTTTGCAAAGATTAGTCTATATATGGAACAAAGCAAGAAATTTATCTCTCCGGGGGCATGGTTCTCCATGACTTATCCGGTAGACTGGAATGAATTCGAGGACGGGGAAGGCTCTTTCCTTTTTTATAACCCCAATGAGTGGACCGGTAATTTTCGCATTTCGGCTTTCAAAGGGAATGCTACATACGGCAAGGACTCCGTGAAGCTGGAGTTGAAAGAAAATCCCTCTGCCACTCCGGTTAGGATAGGCCGGATGGAATGTGCATATAGTAAGGAGATGTTCGAGGAAGAAGGTGCGTACTATACTTCCCATTTATGGATAACGGGCGCGGATGAAGTTGCCTTTGAATGTTCGTTTACGGTGAAGAAAGGAGAGCCGGTTGCAGAAGCGGAGAAGATTATCGCTTCGCTGGAAACGCGGAAGGATGGAGTGAAGTATCCAGCGGAGATAATTCCGGTGCGCCTTTCGGAAATCTACCAGATTAATGAAGCATACGAGTGGGTGGATACTACTATAAAGGAATCGTTGAAGAAGGATTTCCAGGGAGCCGAGGAAGACATTGCCAAGATGCAGCAGATGATGGAAGAAAGCAACATCGGTCCTAAGAAGAAGGATGCATGGCTGGCTTTTGGCATCGCGCTTTGTGTTATTTTCGCCAATGAAGTGGACGGTATGGAATGGCGTACCTTGGTGGACGGAAACCGGGAAGCGCCCATATTGCTGAACACGTCTACCGGTGAATGGATAGACCCCATGAAGCTGGTTTGGAGCAAAGTAAAGGCAGGAGGTAAAGTGAATCTGCCGGAGATATACAGCTCCTTGTTCTAAGGTCCGGTCATCTCGGTACTGTGATTTTCAACTTTCAATTTTCATTTTTCAACTATTAAAGCATTGGCAGCAGTAAATTCAATTCTTCAGGTGGAAAACTTGACCAAGTCGTTCGGTAACTTGGTACTATTCGAAAATATTTCTTTGGGCTTGTCCGAGGGACAGCGTGTCGGGTTGATAGCCAAGAACGGCAGTGGCAAGACGACATTGCTCAATATCCTTTCCGGCAAGGAAGGGTATGACAATGGCACCATTTCCTTCCGTCGTGATTTGCGTGTGGGTTATCTGGAACAAGACCCGCAATATCCCGAAGAGCTGACCGTGCTCGAAGCGTGCTTCCATCATGGCAACAGTACTGTCGAGTTAATCAAGGAATATGAACGTTGCATGGAAACGGAGGGGCATCCCGGCTTGGACGAAATTCTGGTGCGTATGGACCATGAAAAAGCTTGGGAGTACGAGCAGAAGGCGAAACAGATTCTGTCTCAACTTAAAATACGTGATTTCAGTCAGCACGTAAAACATCTGTCCGGCGGGCAGTTGAAACGTGTGGCACTTGCCAATACCCTTATCACTGAACCCGATTTGCTGATACTGGACGAGCCTACCAACCACCTCGACCTCGATATGACGGAGTGGCTGGAGGGGTATCTGCGTCGCACCAACCTGAGCCTGCTGATGGTGACGCACGACCGTTATTTCCTCGACCGGGTATGCTCCGAAATCGTAGAGATAGACAACCGGCAGATTTATCAGTATAAAGGCAATTACAGTTATTATCTGGAGAAGCGCCAAGAGCGTATCGAGGCCAAGACTGTGGAGATAGAACGTGCCAATAACCTCTACCGCACAGAGCTGGAATGGATGCGCCGCATGCCGCAAGCCCGCGGGCACAAGGCACGCTATCGGGAGGATGCCTTTTACGAGTTGGAGAAGGTGGCTAAGCAGCGTTTCAACAACGACAATGTAAAGCTGGACGTTAAGGCTTCTTATATAGGCAGTAAGATATTCGAGGCAGACCATCTGTACAAATCCTTTGGTGACTTGAAGATTCTGGATGATTTCTCCTACATCTTCTCCCGTTACGAAAAGATGGGTGTCGTTGGGAACAACGGTACGGGCAAGTCGACCTTCATCAAGATACTGATGGGGTTGGAGCAGGCAGACAGCGGTACGCTGGACATTGGCGAGACGGTCCGCTTCGGTTACTACTCGCAGGACGGCTTGCAGTTTGACGAGCAGATGAAAGTGATTGATGTAGTGCAGGACATTGCCGAAGTCATAGAACTGGGCAACGGCAAGAAGCTGACGGCATCGCAATTCCTGCAACATTTCCTGTTTACTCCCGAGACACAGCACAGCTATGTCTACAAGCTGAGTGGGGGAGAACGCCGCCGCCTCTATCTGTGTACGGTCCTGATGCGCAATCCCAACTTCCTGGTGCTGGATGAGCCGACCAATGACCTCGATATTGTGACGCTGAATGTGCTGGAAGAGTATTTGCAGAATTTCAAAGGATGCGTGATTGTGGTGAGCCACGACCGTTATTTCATGGACAAAGTGGTAGACCATCTGTTAGTGTTCAACGGACAAGGGGACATCCGCGACTTTCCCGGCAACTATACACAATATCGCGACTGGAAAGATGCGAAAGTCCATCAGGAAAAGGAGAAAGAGAAAGAAGCCGCCAAGGCTCAGGAGGACAAGACGGCGAAGGTGCGTCTGAACGAAAAGCGGCGCATGTCTTTTAAGGAAAAACGCGAGTTTGAACAATTGGAGCAGGAGATAGCTGACCTGGAAACCGAAAAGAATGCAATTGAAGAGGCTTTGTGCAGCGGTACTTTGTCTGTGGACGAACTGACGGAGAAGTCGAAACGTTTGCCGGAATTGTCGGACTTGATTGACGAAAAAACATTGCGCTGGCTGGAGCTGAGTGAGATAGAATCGAACTGAAGTTCGAAATTGAAAATTAAGAATTAAAAATTAGAACTGAGAAAGTGGGAAATCTGACGAATTATCATAGCCATAGCCTTTATTGTGACGGGCGTGCAGGCATGGAGGATTTTGTGCGTTTTGCATTGAGTGAGGGGTTTACTTCTTATGGCTTTTCATCGCATGCTCCATTGCCTTTTTCTACGGCATGGACTATGGAGTGGGATATCATGGACGACTATCTATCTGAATTCCATCGTCTGAAGGAGAAGTATGCCGGACGTATCGAACTGTATATCGGTCTGGAGATTGATTATCTGAATGAAGCGAGTAATCCGTCCATCGCCCGTTTCAGGGAGTTGCCGTTGGACTACCGTATTGGTTCTGTACATCTTCTCTACAATGACAAAGGGGAAGTGGTGGATGTAGATGTACCTGCGGATACCTTTAAGACCATTGTAGACGGACATTTCTGCGGTGACTTGGAGCATGTGGTCCGTCTCTATTATGGTAGGTTGACGAGGATGCTTGAGCTGGGTGGTTTTGATATTGTGGGCCATGCCGATAAGATGCACTACAATGCAGCATGCTATCGCCCGGGATTGCTGGACGAGCCTTGGTATGATGAGCTGGTTAGGGCGTATTTCGCAGATATTGCCCGTCGCGGCTATCAGGTAGAGGTCAATACCAAAGCCTATCATGACCTGGGTACTTTTTACCCCAATGAGCGGTATTTCTCCTACCTGCATGATTTGGGTGTACGTGTGCAGGTAAACAGTGATTCACACTATCCGGAACGGATAAGCAACGGACGTCCCGAAGCCTTGCGTGCCTTGAGGAAGGCTGGGTATGAATCGGTGATGGAACTACACGGAGGAGAATGGAAAGAGATGCCTATCGTGTTTTGAGTGAATAGGATACAAAAACTCCTGACTTGCCTTTTTGTAAAGGTAGTCAGGAGTTTTTTCTTTCTATTATGAACTATTCTGTTTTCAGTAAAAAGTCGTCAATCGCCTTTTTGTAGGTAGCCTTATCGGCTGCTCCGCGGAAGAGCTGAGGCTCTCCACTCATAGGGATGAATACAAAAAGGGGGATGCTTGTTGCATTGAACAACGCTGCCAATTCTTTTTCTTTATCCACATTGACTTTGTAGACAACGATTTTATCGGCATACTCTTTGGCCAGTTCCTTCATAATGGGAGCCACCATGCGGCAAGGTCCGCACCAGTCGGCATATAAGTCTATGATGGCAGGCTTGCTTCCCTTGTATTTCCAGTCCTGGGATTTCTCATAGTCGAACACATCCTTGATGAATATGGCTTTGTTCATGACGACTACCTCTCCGCTTGTTTGGGCATAGGCCAACATGCTGGAAAACACGAGGGCAGCCATTGCTATAATCTTCTTCATTTCTTCTTGTTAAGAGTTTTTTTCTATAACGGCTTTCAAATCCTTACCGCTGATGACACCCGAGTGGCGCCATACGGCTTCACCTTTCTTGAATATGATAAATGTCGGTACTGCTTGTATGCGGTAGCTGGTAGCAAGTTCTTCGTGCTGGTCTACATCTATTTTGGCGATACGGGCGGCATCTCCTATTTCGTTTTTGAGTTCTTCCAGTACCGGATGCATGGCCTTGCACGGGCCACACCAGGTTGCAAAGAAATCAACTAAAACGGGTTTTTCTGATTGTATCAATTCTTCAAACTTTTCCATAATTTTTTCCTTTCTGTTTTTATTTATTTGTAATGATAACAAAATAGGAGGAGGATTTGTTCGCTAAATCATTATTTAATCGTCATCTCTTCAATGAGATGCGAAGCTCCCGCGTATTTGTCGATGATGAACAAGGTGTAGCGGATGTCTACACATGCTGCTCGTTGGGAGGACGGACGGAAGGCAATGTCGCCAGTCAGACCTTCGTAATTGCGGTCAAAGCCGGTACCTATCAGTTCTCCTTTGGCATTGAACACTGGGCTGCCGGAGTTTCCACCGGTATTGTCTGTGTTGACAATGAAGCAGATGGGCATTTCGCCGTTCGGCATGGCATAACGTCCGAAATCCTTTGCCTGATACAGCTGTTTCAGTTTGGCGGGGACTACAAACTCCCAATTGTCGGGATCTTCCTTTTCCATAGCTCCTTTCAGAGTGGTGTAGTAATCATATTTCACACCGTCTGCCGGAGCGTAGGGGAGCACTTGACCGTAGGTCAGGCGCAAGGTGGAGTTGGCATCCGGATAGATGGGCTGACCATTGGCAAGTTTCATGTCCATCATGCCCTTTACCCATACCTTGTGGGCGGCATTGTAGTTTTTATTGGCATCCATCATGGCAATGGAGGTCTGAAGCAGGCCGTCTGTGATGGAATATTTCAGCAAGACCATCCAGTCTGTATTAATCTTGTAGAGGCTGGGCTTGCGGATGAACTTGGCAAAGTTCTCCTTGTTGCCGAAGATGGAATGTTCAAAGCAGGCGTCGATGAAAGCGTCGCTGTTGCCCTTGAAACGCTTGTCTATGATTTGGAAAATACCGATGCGTTGTTCGGCAGGGATATACTTCATGTAGATTTTCAGCATTTCCTTGCCAACAATACGTTCCACTTCGGGGAAGGGGACAGAGGCAAAGTAGCGGTCGGCTGCCTTCTGAAGGCTGTCTTTAGCTGCTGCAATCTGTTTCTTGTCCTTGTTCTTCAAGGCAGATACCAGTCCTGCGGTGCTGGGGATACGCATGAAATCGAGTCCCGTCACCAGTGCTTCCTGAATGGCTTGCTGGTGGTAGAGGGCTGGACGGCGTTGCTTTACGATGGCGCGTATCTGGTCGAATGCTTGCTGATAGCTATTGTCGTTCAGCGAGCGTCCGCGTGCCAGGAGTGCCTCTTGCTGTGCACGTTTAGTGTCCAATACTTTCAGACGGACGAGACCTTCGTTCATACCGATGGCATTTTTCCAGTAGTTGGCAGAAGATGCATACTTGCTGGCATAGTGGATGCGTACGGCATCGTCTTGCAACATTTGTTTCATCAGAGCTTTCTGGCGGACATCGCGCACGTGGTGGCGCATGAAGTTGGTGGTTTGCATACGCTCTTCCACCTCGTCGGAAATCATGTAGCGCCAGTTGCGTCCGGGGAATCCCATGACGAAGGTAAAGTCGCCCTTGCGATAGCCGTCAAGGCTGATGGTGAGATGTTTCTTCACTTTTAGGGGAACGTTGTCTTTGCTGTAAGCGGCGGGTTTCCCGTCTTTGTCGGCATAGATGCGGAAGATGGAGAAATCTCCCGTGTGGCGGGGCCACATCCAGTTGTCGGTGTCTGCGCCGAACTTGCCGATGGAGGAGGGGGGAGCGCCTACCATGCGGATGTCGCTATAGGTGGTCTTTACGAACAGATAGTATCTGTTTCCACCGTAGAAGGCTTTCAGTTCCAGCTTGCGGCCGGGTGTCAGGGCGATGCCTTCGGACTTGGCGAAGCGGTCGGCTACTGTCTTCAGGTATTTGGGAGACAGATAATTGGTGCCGTTCGGGTCGTCGTCGGTTTTCAGTTGTTCGTTTACGTAGTCTGTCACGTCCAGTATCCGGTCGATGTAGGTGACGGTGAGTCCCTTGCAGGGAAGCTCCTCTTCGCGGGACATAGCCCAGAAACCGTCGGTCAGGTAGTCGTGTTCCACCGAGCTGTGTTGCTGTATGGCGCCATAGCCGCAGTGGTGGTTGGTCAGTACCAGGCCTTCGGCAGAGATGACTTCGCCGGTACAGCCACCGCCGAAATGCACCACGGCATCCTTCAGGGCAATGCCGTCGGGATTGTAGATTTGGTTGGTGGGGATGAGCAGTCCGAGTTCCGTCATGGCTACTTCGTTCTGCTTTTGCAGGTCGGTGAGCATCCACATACCTTCGTCGGCGTGTGCGGCAAGGACAGAAGATGTAATGAATAATGATAATAGGATTCTTTTCATGGTGATGTGCGTTAGAAGAGCATCTGAGAGGGGGGCTATTCAGTATACGACTGAATAGGGTTAAGTATACGACTGAATGGCATTCACTATACGACTGAATGCCATT
>ENA-OPCR01000314-OPCR01000314.1-human-gut-metagenome-genome-assembly--contig:-NODE-314-length-12866-cov-1.557958_pt1 | contig 12866 bp, 12 predicted proteins | sample MGYA00241571_ERZ501493 | MGnify/ENA primary metagenome ERZ501493 (study PRJEB25962, sample SAMEA2042662) | human gut metagenome | biome: human gut; feature: human-associated habitat; material: faeces... | reverse complement strand
TCTTCCTTTTCCGCAGGTCTTTCAAATATAGTTTCCTCGACCTCTTCTACTTCCTCGATAACTTCCTCCGTTTCAGCCTTCTCTTCACCCTCAGGCTCAGCCTTGTGGTGAGAAGCTATCTCGTCGTCAACGTGCTTGCGATGTTTTGCGATCTGCTCGCCCTCGTTCTCGCCGCCGAACAGGAAATCGTCAAGAGTAACGCTCTCTGCAGGTTCTTCCTCGTCATCGTCCTCTTCCTCATCATCTGAAGAATGAGTAGCGATAGCAATTATAAGCTCGATAACAACGAGCAGGAATATAGGAATAACAGCGCACACTATCATGCCGAATGTTGACGACATGAACGTAAGCACCTTGCCTGCTGTCATGTAATATGTAGAAGCTACGCCCACAACGTTCTTTGAGCTTATCTCATAAAGCTTTGCAGGGTCTTTTTCCTGATAAACAGTGTAAACAACGCCGTTGTTATCGTCAGTTGAAGTGATGTCATAAAGCCAGAACACGCTTGTTCCAATATCAGGCACGTTCTCGCACACAACTGCCTCGCCTATCTTGTCTGTGCTAGGGGTCATGTTTGATGTGATAACAAGTGCGCCGTTAGGAACTCTGTCACCCATGCCGTCACCATTCATTATGTACAGGCTGTAGCCTGCAATGCTCGGTGTAACGTTCTTGTTTTTGAAAACACGTCCCACTCCCACAACTATAAGCATTTCCAGAATAATAAAAACAATAAAGAATATCAGCACGTTCTTGCCTGCTGATGACTTCTGCTTAGTAGCACTGCTCATACTAAAAATAACATTCCTTTCCAAGATATATCCAAAATATCATATTTTATCGCACTAATACATTTATTATATCACAAAGCACCGCAAATTTCAACACATTTGAGCATATTTTTTGCTTTTGAGAAAATTATTCATTTTTGTAAAGTATTATCGTGACAGTACACAGTTCGTCATTTTTTATGACCGCATATTTCGAGGTAGACCAATCTCCCCCAGCCTGGCTGTATGCACGCCTCAGCACGTAAAAGATAAAACCGCTATTCTCATCAAAGAGAGTATCCACAGCCTTGTCATACATTTCACTGTCAGCACATTTTAGCCTTGCATATCCACTGTCAGCCATTGCTTCCGCCACAGAACGGCACATCATCTGAACGACATCATCACCGCTTTGAGCATACAGACCGTTTCTTCTGTAATAATTTGCCCCCGAGGAAAATGCCTCAGGATAGTTCAAAAACTTGTTATCGTCCGCTGTATGGTCTTTTGCACACTCGGCGTCAGTGATGCCAAAATAGTCATAGCGGATATAGTCCTCCCCTGCATCTGTCACAGGATCGTCCCAAGTGAGGTCAACGTTCGTCCATTCACCGTCTATCATGACCTTGTTCCACAAATGTGGCTGAACAGCTCCGCCGTCATAGGCTTTGCCTGCCACTGGTATACACTTTATACCTGCCTTAGTGCAAAGTATCTGCATTGCCTTTGCATACCCCTCGCACACAGCCTTACCCTCTACAAGACAGCCATATGCAGAATAGCAATTTTTTGCTGTATCGTCATAGTTACACTCAAGAATTATGCTGTCATGGAAATACAGCACCTTGTCATAATCCGACCAGCCCTGCTCAATGCCTGCAAGTATCTCCCCGACCTTTTTATCCAGCTTTTCTTTCTCAGCCTGCGCTTCCTCAGCGGTCTTGTCATATGTGACCTCCACAGATGTCACATATCCATCTCCGTCAATGCAGACAGTATACTGCGAACCCATATAGTCGATATAAGGACAAGCCGAAGTAAGCATGGATATAAACGCACCGATATCGTCCTTGCTTATAACTCCCTCAGCCAGCTCCACAGAGCTTTCAAATCCGCTCAGCCCTTTGTAAAGCTGTGAAAACACACGTTTTTCGTCAGTACAAAGAAAATCGGCGATATACTCTGCCGTGTCAGGTATCTCAAGTGCCGTAAAGCTCTCGTTTCTGCTGTCAAGCCCTGTTTCAGTATGTCTTTCCGAACTGGCTTCAACATACGCATGAGTGTTCACAAAAGTATTTTTTGAACGGTTTTTATTTTTCTCTCCCGTTCCGCCTAAACTGCACCCCGATGTGCAGATAAGCACTGCCGCTGTGAGTGCGGCGACCATTTTCTTTTTTTTCAATTTTTGTCCTCGATTTTTACACAAAATTCTTCTGTATATTTCAGCCCTTAGTCCGTGACCTCTTCATTATCTCTTTTTATCACAGCCCTGAGCCGTTCTATTTTCTTTTCATGTATCGACAGCACCTTGAACTCAACGTTTTCCCAATGCACCGTCACCTTTTCGTTATCCTCAGGCACATGACCCAGCAGGTCCATAACGAATCCGCCTATGGTGTCATAATCCACCTCGCCGTGATACTCCTTGCCAAGAGCCTCCATAACGTCGTCAAACGCCGCTGTGCCTACCATATCATAGCAATCAGAAGATACCTTCTGTATCTCCTCCGTTTCGTCATCATATTCGTCCTGAATACTACCCACGATAGTTTCAAGCAGATCCTCCATAGTAATGATACCGGCTGTTCCGCCGTAATCGTCCACCACAACTGCTATCTGTGTCTTATCTTCAGTGAACTCTTTGAAAAGCTCACCACACTTGTTGCTTTCAGGCACAAAGGTTATATCTCTCATGAACTCCTTTACAGGACGTTCTTTCTTATCCTCTTCAAACACCAGCCTGAGCAAGTCCTTTGCGAATATAACACCACTTATGTTGTCGGCATTGTCGCAGTAAACAGGTATTCTCGAAAAGCCCTCGCCTATAACAAGCTTCACAGCCTCCGAAAGCGTGGAATTTTCTTCTATGGCAACCATTTCTGTGCGGTGTGTCATAACTTCACGAACTTCGATATCGTCAAAATCAAAAATGTTGCTTATCATTTCCGCCTGACTTTCTTCGATACCGCCAGTTTCGTTTACAGCGTCCACCATCATGAGGATCTCTTCCTCAGTGACAGCATCCGCCTTGTTTGTTGACTTAACACCAAACAGCCTTAATATCCCTGCGGATACCGCTCCGCTCACTATCGCCAATGGGCTGAACACCGCCAAAAGCGCCTTGTAAGCCACACAGCTATTTAGAATAAATCTCTCGCCCACCTTGCCTGAAATGCAAAGCTTTTTTGGTATGCCTACGCCAAAAGTGCATATAACAAGGGCAAGCAGACAGCTTATTATAACAAATGAACATATGCCGATAATATAATACGAAGCCTGAGTATATACATCAAAAAGCTTGTGAATCTTATTTGAAAGCGGTGCATAAAAGTAGATCGCTCCCACAACCGAAACTGCGATTATCATAATAGAACGTGCGATGAGGTTTGTCGCAACTACCCTGCCCGTTCTGCCAAGCAAAGCCGCAAGCCTTATTGCCTTCGGGTCTTTGTCCTCCTCAGCCATTTTCTTTAGCTTTGCGTCATTGAACTCCACAGCCGCATTTTCGCACAAGGTAAGAAAAGCCATAAGCAATATTACCGCCGCACAAACACCTATTCCCGTCCACAGTCGCCCGACATCGTCCATAAAAAAATACCGTCCCTTTCACATAGGCGAAAACGCTCGCCTTTTAATCATATACTATTTATTATAGGCAACATATGCTTCTTTGTCAATAGATATTGTCACAATTTTTCACATTCTGCCTGAATTTCATATGGGCAATTTTAGTTATGAAAAAAGCAGACAAGCCGCAAAGCCCATCTGCTTACATCAAACAATATTATTTCTCTGCCGCACCTATCTTGGAAACTGCGTCCCTAGTAGTGTTTACGTCCTTAAGGCTCTTTGTAAGCACCTCAGCCGCCTCAGAAAGCGACTTGTTAAGATTTTCAGAAAGTGCCTCACGGATAGCCTTGTCCTTAGCCTTAGCCTGCTCAACGATATCAGCCGCCTGCTTGTTAGCTTCTGCAGCTATCTGCTTTGCATAGTCAGCCGCCTGCTTGATGATCTCCTCCTGAGCCACAAGCTTCTTAGCCTCGTCCTTAGCCTTCTTTACGATCTCCTCAGCTTCCTTGTTGGCCTCAGTAAGGATATTTTTCTTATCTCTTGTCATATCCTTTGCACGCTTTATCTCACCCGGAAGGTTAAGTCTTATGCTGTCGATGTATTCACGCATCTGCTCAACATCGATCATTTTTTTCTGTGAAAACGGTACGCTTGAAGACTTGTCAAGCAGTTCGTCCATAAGTTCAAGTATTTCCTCTACCGTCATTTTAAACACCCTTTCATTACTGATCTATATTATTGGCAGGCTTATAGAGCCTGTCAGTGATCTTGCTCTGTATCTGTTTCGGCACAAAGCCTGTGATATCTCCGCCGAAGCTTGCGATCTCCTTTACAACGCTTGACGAAAGGAACATATTCTCTCCCGTAGTGGTGAGAAACACCGTTTCAGCGTCATTGTAAAGTTTTTTATTTGCAAGAGCCATTTGGAACTCATACTCAAAGTCAGACACAGCCCTAAGTCCCTTTACGATAGCATTAGCGCCCGTCTTTTGCAGATAATCCGCCAGCAGACCGTTATAACAATCCACCACCACATTATCAAGATGCTTTGTGACCTCGATTATCATTTCCATTCTCTCAGTCGGCGTAAAAGCAGCCCTCGATTTATTAGCATTAAAGGACACCAGTACTATCACCTTATCGAAAAGCTTTGAAGCTCTGTCGATTATATCCAGATGACCCAGCGTAACAGGGTCAAAGCTTCCCGGGCAAACAGCGATACGCATCAATAGTCCACTTCTTTCATTGGTATCTTATAGACCGTCAAAGCGGTCTTACCGTATTTATATCTCTTATGAAGCTTAAGTCTGCCGTAGCTTTCTCCAAGCTCAAGCTCCTTTTCATGCTCGCACACAATGATAGCACCATCATTGAGCTTGCTCTCCACAAGCTTCAAAGCCTTTTCAACTATGCCCATTCTGTAAGGCGGGTCGATAAAAACTATATCAAGCCCGGCTTTGGCAACTTTAAGATATTCCAGACTATCCATGCAAAGCACACGAGATTCCTTATTGAAACCGCATGAATCCACATTATCCTTGACGATAGCCACAGCCTCAGGATTGCTGTCCACGAAAACGCAGTGACTAGCCCCACGGCTGAGAGCCTCTATACCCATTTGACCGCTGCCTGCAAAAAGGTCAAGCACCGAGCTTGCTGGTACATCAAACTGAATAATGGAAAAACCAGCCTCTTTTACCATATCTGTAGTTGGTCTTGTATCCAACGACTCCAAAGTTTTAAGCTTTTTTCCTCTGCATGAACCTGTAATAACTCTCATAAAAAATAACTCCAAAATAAAAGTATACAATCATTATACTATATTAATTACCATTTGTCTAGACTATTCGCCGATATTTTTTTATTTTTTATACCACACACAAAAAGGGACTTCACAGCGGAAGTCCCTTTAGTTATTTTAATTACGTACTCTAAGAAACAAGTCCTCAGTTAAGATTACTTTCTCTTAGAAACTACGATAGCTGCACCTGCGAGAGCGATACCTGCAAGAGCGATACCTGCTGTTGCGCCTGTAGCTGCTGTGTTATCAGAAGCTGCGCTTGAAGATGTAGCATTTGTTGTACCTGTTGTACCAGACTTTGAAGAAGTTGTTGCGGCTGTGCTGTTAGCCTTTGAATCAGTCTTGCTGTCAGACTTAGAATCCGTCTTGGAATCATCCTTTTTGCTGTTTGAATCTGTGCCAGAAGTAGCAGGAGCAACAGGAAAAGCGTTAGCAGCCCATATCCAGCCCTCGTTTGTTGAGCCGTCATCGAACTTCTGAGCCTCAGCGTTTACAGTACCTGACTGAGCGATAGAAATTGTGTAAGAGCCGTCGCCGTTGATAGCAGTATCCTGGCAGTCAACGTTTGTGTCGAATCCACCTGCGCCACCTGCGATACCTACGCACTTGTTAGGGAAGTAAGCTGGCTGTGCAACCTTATCCTTTTCTTTGTCATCTGGATTTCTGAAATCCCAAGTGCCGTCAGCTTGGAAAGATACACCAGCATTGCCTGTTGTGTCACCAAGACCTTCAATTGTGAAGTCAATAGTGATGTACTCACCAGCGCCTGCTACAGTGTAGTCAGTGATCTCTGATGTGAACTTGCTGTTCCACTTGTTGATGATCTGGAAGCAGAGCTTGTCTGAATCAGACTTGCCAGGAGCAGCACTTACGTTAAACTCCTGTGAACCGATCTTTACCTTAAGATCCTTACAAGTAACGACCTGACCATTTACAAGAGCCTCATCGTTATCGTTGTACTCACATGGGATATCTGTAGCGATGAACAGATAGTTGTAAGCTGTTGAATCAGCAGCCATAGCTGTTGTAGCTATAGCTGCTGCAGCCATGCCTGCGAAAATCTTTGTAAGTTTCATTTCTAAAACTTCCTTTCTTAAATAACTTTAAGTATATTGTACTTTATTTTCCGAAAAATTTCAATCGGCTGATTTAACAAATATGATAACGTTTTCTTATGCAATCACAACAATTTGTACTATTGATTTTTAGAAGTATAGCCCAATTTCCGCACTTTGCAAAACTTTTTTATCTTATGTAAAAATACTAAACCGTCATTTATCAAGCTTTTTCTTCTGCACCTTTCCAGTCACTTTCAGCACGATACCTCTAGGAGCAAATTTAGACCCTGCATAAAGTGCCTTTATAGACTTCTCAGGGATAATGATGAGTTTTCTGCCGAACATTCCCTTAAGAGCCTTTTTTGCACAAAACTGTGGTGTTATGGAGCTTACTCCGAACTTGCAGTTTGCAACGTCATTGAACTCCGTATCCACAGGACCCGGGCATACCGCACAAACGTGTACCCTGCTGTTTCTCACCCTCAACTCCTCATATATTGCGCTGGTAAGGCTCACAACATAAGCCTTTGAAGCATAGTACGTTGCCATCATAGGACCGCCATACATAAGACCTGCCGAAGAAGCTATATTCATTATATAACCCCTGTCAGCGGCAACAAAGTCTTTCAAAAACAGCTTTGTAAGCATATGCACCGCTGTAACGTTGGTGTCTATCATTTTAAGTTCAGTGTCCAGAGGAAGCTTGTCAAAGCTGCCCACTGCACCAAAGCCTGCACAGTTCACAAGCACTGATATCTTCTCGCTCTTTGTTTCCTCATAAAGCCGCAGACATTCTTCCCTGTCGGAAACGTCGCAAACTATCACCCTTGTATTGTCACCAAGCTCCTCCGCAAGCTCTCTGAGCCTTTCCTCACGTCTTGCGCTGAGTATCACACGAAAGCCCCTTGCAGACAGATCTCTCGCTATCTCTCTGCCAATTCCCGAGCTTGCGCCTGTTACCAAAGCCGTCTTAGCCATTTATATCATCCTCCACCCTTTTCAGGGATATTATTTGATTTTTGTCATATCAGTATATCACATTAGTATCACCCTGTCAAGTGTAAGAAAGATGTAAAATACGCAGAAAAGCACCGCAAAAAGCTGAATAAAAATGTCAAAATCTCTTGACATTTACTTTAAAGTATGGCATAATGTTAATATAATTTTAAGAAATAGAATAAAATTAAACTGAGAAATCAAAGAACAAAGAACAAGGAGATAAAAAATTATGAGTTGTACCCTTTGCATACTTGCCGCAGGTCTTGGAAGTCGCTTCAAAGGCGGCATAAAACAGCTTGAACCTTTCGGACCAAACGGCGAGATAATAATGGATTATTCTATCTATGACGCCGTTGAGGCAGGCTTTGACAAGGTCGTATTCATTATAAGAAAGGATATCCGTGATGCCTTTGATAAAATGATAGGCGACCGTATCTCAAAGTACGTCAAGATAGATTACGTTTATCAGGAGCTTGACTGTCTTCCGGAGGGCTATTCCGTTCCTGAGGGGCGTGTTAAGCCGTGGGGTCACGGTCACGCAGTCTGCTGTTGCAAGGGCGTTATAAATGAGCCTTTCGCAGTAATAAACGCTGATGATTTTTACGGCAAGGAAGCTTTTGTGAAGCTCCACGATTTTCTCTGCAATGAAAACTCAGATCGCAAAAAGCTTCATCTCGGCATGGCAGGCTTCATACTGAAAAACACTCTAAGCGACTTCGGTGCAGTGAACAGAGGTGTCTGTGAAGTGAAAGACTCTATGCTCACAGACGTTGTTGAAACCTACAATATCCGCCGTGAAAATGACGGCAAGGTCTATTCCGGCAAGGAAGAAACAGCCGAGCTTGACGAGAACTGCTATGTGTCAATGAATATGTGGGCTTGCCCTGACGGCTTTATAGATAAGCTCAATGGTATGTTCACAGACTTTATGAAAGAAAATAAAGACAGCCTGACAGCGGAGTTTCTCCTTCCTGCGGGTATCGATACAATGATAAAAACAGGTGTTGCAGACTGCAAGCTCCTGGAAACTCACGATAAGTGGTTCGGCGTTACATATAAAGAGGATAAGCCAACCGTTAAAGCCGATATCGCAAAGCTTATAGAGGCTGGCGTTTATCCTGAAAAGCTTTGGAAATAAAACTTTTTCAAACAAATAAAACAGAATAATTTGTCAACAATAAGTCGGGCAGAACAAATTCTCCCGACTTTTTTGCGTCAGTTTGTAAAAAGTGAAGAAAATCCTTAATTCGACTAAAAAGCACTTGAAAAAGGCTGTAAAATGTGTTATGATAATCTTTGAAACGGATCTGCATTTTTGCAGGTCAGGAGAGATAATATAAGAGGTAGTATAATGGAGAGCCAACACGGTAGCAATTTGAAAAATATAAGAAAAAAAAGAGCCACAGCACAGCAAAGCATAGTGTCATTGAGTTGTCTTGTGTGCATAGCATTTGCGGCAATATGGGGCTTCCATGCAGGAAGCGGCAACAGCAGGGCTGTGGAAGCAAAGAAGATGTCAGCTTCAAGCTCTGTGGCAGAGAACGAAAGCTCCGAGAGCAATGCAGACAACTCTTCTCAGGCAGAAAGCATGGTCGATGAGAGTAGCATAGATGAAAGCCTTACTGACAGCTCAGTTACACATGATGACGCCGACGACCTTTCCGACGCAGTTTTCATAGGCGACTCACGAACAGTTGGTCTGCAAAACAACTGCGATAAACCAAAAGCAACGTTCCTTTGCTCTGTGGGAATGCACATCGACACCGTTATGACAGACCAGAACATCACCCTTTCAAACGGCAATGCAGGAACTGTTATCGGCGCTCTTGGAGAAAGACAATATGGCAGAGTGTATATAAACCTCGGCACTAACGAGCTTGGCTGGCCTTATATCGACACCTTCAAGGATTATTATACACAGCTTATCACAAAAATTCAGGAGATACAGCCTGACGCTGTTATCTATGCTGAATCTATCCTTCCTGTAACAGCTTCAAGAAGCTTGCAGGGCGACGCCATAAATAACACAAATGTAGCCACATTCAATCAGGCTATCTCAGAGGTGGCACAGCAGACAGGTATAAATTATCTTGACTGCACCTCCGCTGTAGCAGGTGCAGACGGCACTCTTCCGGAGGAAGCATCCTCAGACGGAATACACCTTATGAGCGAATACTGCGACAAGTGGCTCAACTATATAATCGACAACACATAAGAAAGGAAAGAAGAATTATGAAAACAAAGAAGATACTCTGCACTCTTATGGCAGTTATGTGCATTGGCACAGCAGCACTTACAGGCTGCGGTTCAGACTCTGACAGCAGCACAGCAAACTCCGCAAATTCAGCGGCAGCCGCTCAGACAAACGAAAGCGTTGACGTAACAGCCGTTGCGGACAAGCTCAAGGACGGCATAGAGTTCAAGGACGAGCTTGCAGAGCTTGACGAGGCAAAGATAGAAAAGATAATCGGCATATCAGCAGACAGCTATACAAAGGCTAAGGTCTATGTAAGCTCATCAGGAGGAACAGCCGAGGAGATAGACTGCTTTGAAGCCAAGGACGCAGACAGTGCAAAGGCTATCGCAGATACACTTACAGCAAGAGTCGAAAGCCAGAAAAAGGTTTTTGAAAACTATGTTCCGGAGGAAATGACAAAGCTAGGCGACCCTGTTCTTGTAACCAACGGCAATTATGTTTACCTCTGTCTTTCAAACGATAACGATAAAGCAAAAGAGATAATAGGCTAGGAGTAATAAATATATGCTTTTTTCAAGTACAACATTTCTGTTCGCATTCCTGCCTATTGTACTGATAACGTATTATATCGTCCCACGCATAACACGCAATCTGGTGCTGTTTATCTTCAGCCTTGTGTTTTACGCATGGGGCGAACCTGTTTATATCGTCCTCATGATAGCTTCCACTATCGTTGCGTATATAACAGGACTATTGGCAGACAAACAGCGTAAAAACGCAAAAAAATACACTCCGCTCATCGCAATGATAGGAGCGGTGGTGTGGAACATCGGGCTTCTTCTGTTTTTTAAATATACCGACTTTTTCATCGGTGCGGCAAACAGCATTTTCGGCACGCAGATAAAGACCTTGGGTCTTGCCCTCCCTATCGGTATCTCATTCTACAGCTTCCAGACCCTTTCCTACGTTATCGACGTTTATAAGGGCGAAGTAAGAAGTCAGAAGAACTTCCTTGACCTTGCCACCTATGTTGCCCTTTTCCCACAGCTTATCGCAGGTCCTATCGTAAGATACATCGACGTTGCGGAACAGCTCAAAAAGCGTAACGAGAGCATAGAGCATTTTGCAAAGGGCGTGTGGAGATTTTCCATAGGTCTTGGCAAAAAAGTCATTCTCGCAAATACTATCGGCGAGCTTTTCGACACTATCTCAAACTCAGCACAATCCGAACTGAGCGTTGCCGCAAGCTGGCTGGGCATAATAGCCTATACCTTCCAAATATACTTTGACTTCTCAGGCTATTCCGATATGGCGATAGGTCTTGGCAAAATGTTCGGCTTCGACTTTCTCGAGAACTTCAACTACCCTTACATCTCCACCTCTATCACAGATTTCTGGAGACGCTGGCATATGTCACTTTCAAGCTGGTTCAGAGATTATGTCTATATCCCACTTGGCGGCAACCGCAAGGGCAAAGCAAGACAGTGCCTTAACATCATGATAGTATGGTTTCTCACAGGCTTCTGGCACGGTGCAAACTGGAACTTCATGCTATGGGGTGTGTACTTCGGTGTGATACTCCTATGTGAAAAGCTTTTCTTGGGCAAAGCCCTGAAAAAGATACCTGCATTTTTCCAGCATCTCTATGCACTTCTTTTTATAGTCATAGGCTGGGGAATATTCTCCTATGAAGATTTCGGCAAGCTCACACAGAACTTCAAAAATATGTTCGGCGCAGGGGGACTTCCTCTTATGAACCACCAAACTGTTTTCTGGCTCGCTCAGTATGCAGTCACATTGGTGATACTGGTCATCGCCTCAACGCAGCTTCCAAAAAAGCTCTGCCTTAAGCTTCAGATCAAGTGTCCTGAGATATGCGGCTGTATACTCCAACCGCTGTGGGCATTAATACTTTTGGCAGTTTCCACCGCCTACCTTGCAGGCAATTCATTCAATCCGTTCCTGTATTTCAGATTTTAAAGGAGGACGGCAGATATGAAAAAACAACTTAAAAACTATATTATGATAGTGTGCTTTCTGCTGTTCATATTCGGCTTTGCAGTGGCAAGCTTTATTTCCGAGGATCGTGAGTTCTCCGAAAACGAGAACCGCTATCTCCAGCAAGCCCCTGAATTTTCGTGGAAAAAGCTCGAAAAAGGCGAGTTCACATCGGATATCGAAAGCTATATGTCCGATCAGATATTCATGAAAGACCAGCTTGTGAGTCTTAAAACAGTCACCGACCGCACGCTTCTGAAAAACTATCAGAACGGCGTATATTTCGGCAAGGACGGCTATTATCTCCAAGACTATCAGGAAAACAGACCTCTTATCGAGAAAAATATAAGCTGTCTTAATGATTTTGCTGACAACCTTGATAAATCCGTCGACGTAAGCTTTCTTCTTGTGCCGAATGCAGTTTCCGTTATGTCAGACAAGCTCCCTGCGGTCACACAGACCGACGATCAGCTTGAAAGCGAAAAGTATATAAGCTCTATCCTCAGCGACAGGATAAACCTCTGCTTCCCATATGAGCAGCTCAAAGACGCCGCAAAGTCCACGCAGGTTTTTTATAAGACCGACCACCACTGGACAGCCGAGGGCGCAAAAGTGGGATTTGACGCACTTATGACAGCCATGAATGAAGATATCCCACAGGTATCCTACAATATAGAAACTGTAAAGGACTTTCATGGCACACTTTATTCAAAAGCCCCAACAGACTTCTCCGCTGCTGACGAAATGCACTTCTACACAAACCCTGACAACAGCGTAAAGGTAAATTATATTGAAGAAAACAAACAAACAGACACCCTTTTTGACGATTCATTCAATACCAAAAAGGATAAATACTCCACATTCATGGGCGGAAACTTTGCCCTCACGGAAATAGAAACAAACGGTGAAAGCGATGAACACGTCCTTATTATAAAGGACAGCTACGCAAACACAGTTATGCCATACTTTGCCGACAAGTATAAGCACATCACAATGATAGATATGCGTTATACCACATCATGGATAAGACAGTCAGCGAGTATGTAAAAGACAATGGTATAACAAAGGTCATTTTCCTTTATAATATGGACTTTGTGAACACCGATAACAACTTCATATGGCTTGAATAACTCAGCAACAATTAGGGGCGGCCATTGGTCGCCCGCGGGGCATGACCTGCCCGAAGGAGGAGTAAGATGGTACAGGTCGATTTGATCACTGGGTTTCTCGGCTCCGGCAAGACGACGTTCCTG
>ENA-OPCR01000303-OPCR01000303.1-human-gut-metagenome-genome-assembly--contig:-NODE-303-length-13116-cov-1.094403_pt1 | contig 13116 bp, 14 predicted proteins | sample MGYA00241571_ERZ501493 | MGnify/ENA primary metagenome ERZ501493 (study PRJEB25962, sample SAMEA2042662) | human gut metagenome | biome: human gut; feature: human-associated habitat; material: faeces... | reverse complement strand
CAAAGGTGAACCTTTGCGGGCGAACATATGCCATAACGACCGTTGTTCCCATTCCCGCGCAGCTTTCATCCTGCTGCGCTGCATCAAAAATCTGTTTATTGGCATATGAAATTGCATGCTGCAAAAGCATTCTTGTGTTTGTTATTGTGCTTGTTTCGACGTATTTCACAATCGACTCAACCGCAATGCAGCTCGCGATATTTCCCGCGCGGTGTCCGCCCATGCCGTCGGCAACAATCGCTATCGGTTTTTCGTTTTCGGCGGGTATGCTGCAATAGTCCTCATTCGCACTTCGCCGCCCCGTTTCAGTTCTGTAAGCATAAATCATCTGACTTTCCTCGTTGAATGTTTCGTCGGTTATTCCGACAAACACATTTGTTCGCTCAACCGGTTCCGAGTTTGTTATAATAAACCGATTTCGTCCGGAATCAAATCTATTCTTGTTCGGGTTTGCTTATCAGCCCGTCCTGACCGATATGCTTGCTTCGGAGCTGCCCGCATGCACCGTCAATATCGGTACCCAATTCGCGCCGAACCGTTGCGGAAACATGCCTCTTTTCAAGCCACTCCGCAAATTTGTATGCATATGCACGGCTGACCCCGTTAAGGCTGCGTTCCTTGACGGAATTCAGCGGAATAAGATTCACATGGCAATTTATGCCGCGAAGCTTTGATGCAAGCTCAGCTGCGCATTCTTCGGATGAGTTCACGTCCGCAACCAATGCATATTCAAAAATCACCCTTCGTCCCGTCACGTCCGCATAGTGTTTTGCAGCAGGTATCAGCTCCTCCATTCGATAGCTCCGATTCACCGGCATAAGTCTGTCTCTGATATCGTTGTTCGGCGCATGAAGCGAAATGCAAAGCGTTACATGCGGCGCATCCTCGATGAGTTTATAGATTTTCGGTACAAGACCGCATGTTGAAAGCGAAATATTCCGCGGACTGATTCCGAGTCCGTCCGCCGCCGCTGCACGCTTCAGAAACCTGACGGTGTTATCGTAATTGTCGAGAGGTTCTCCGCAGCCCATCATTACAATGTTTGTGACAGTTCGTTTTTTGTCGTCAGCGTGCGGGAAAGCGCGTTCAACAGCGGTTATTTCCGAAAGCATTTCCCCCGCCGTAAGATCTCGAACCTTGCCGTTCAGTGTTGACGCACAGAAAGCACAGCCCATGCGGCAGCCCGCCTGGGTTGAAATACAGAGTGTGTTTCCGTACGAGTATCGCATCAAAACACCCTCAACAACGTTGCCGTCCTCGGTTTCGTAAAGCATTTTTGCGGTATCGTCTTTTTTCGATTGTTTGCATTCAATGATGCCGACGCCGCCGAAAGGGAAGGCGGAAAGCTTTTCGCGCAGCGTTTTCGGTATATTCAGCATTTCTTTGGGCGGCACACCTTTTGCAAGCCATTTCATGACCTGCGATGTGCGGAATTTCGGTTCGTGCAGTTCCTCAAGCAGCAAGCCGAGTTCCTCTGTTGTAATTGATGCAAGCTCGTTCATTTTTCTCTCTTTTCGTTTTTGCCTTTCGGCTTATCTTTTTGCGTTCCGATACGTTCAAACGATACGGATGTCAAATTTCATATCACGTCAGGATTCCGATTTTGCATTCCGCATTTCTGCCCCGGATTTTACCGCCGCAGCGATAAAGAACCCATCCATTCCGTCAAGGTTCGGAAACAGCTGAAGCATTCCGTCCGCCGAGCGTCGGCGAATATCCTCATTCTGCCGCAGCTTATTCGAATCGACACAGTCAAACGGCGAAACGGCAGTGAATTCCGTATGATTCATCAGAAAGCTTTGCACCGTATCCGCATTCTCGCGTTTTGAAACGGTGCATGTCGAATACACAAGCCTTCCGCCCGGTTTTACGCAGCGGCAGCAAGCCTCAAGGATTTTTTGCTGTAGGGAAGCTAATTCGCAAACATTGTTTTCCGTTCGATTGAGATAGGCATCGGGCTTCGTCCCTCCGCCCATGCCCGAGCACGGCGCATCAACAAGCACAACATCGAACGCATTTTCAAATTCGGGATTGAACTCCGCCGCATCCGCACATATGCATTCCGCAATTGAAACGCCGAGTCTTTTGAGTGTCGCTTCCGTCAATTTCACGCGGTGCGGATGAAACTCCTCTGCAACAATATGTCCGTTGTTTTTCATCAGTGACGCAAGGCAGGCGGTTTTTCCGCCCGGTGCGGAGCAGGCGTCAAGAATCTTCATTCCGGATTCCGCGCCGCAGGCAAGGCAGCAAAGCATCGCGCTCTCGCTTTGAATTGCAATTTTGCCTTCGTTAAACAATGCACTCCTGCTGATATTCAATTCGCCGGACTTCGTGATTACGAGTGCATCCTTTACATATTTTCCGCGACGATATTCAATGCCGAGCCTGTCCAATTCCGTGCAAAGCTGTTCGGTCGTGAAAGGATACTGTGCTCTCACCGTGAAGTTGTGCACGCGCGATGCAAGCATTTCATCGGTAAAATCAAACCCGTATTCCCCGATGTATTCACGAGCCATAAATTCCGGCACTCCGTAAAGAACATGCAGTTTTTTCGCCGATTCGGACGGAAGTTCGGGCAGACTGCCGGAATTTTTGCCGCGTGCAATGCTGCGCAGAACGCCGTTGACATAGCCGGACAGACCACCTTTGCCGATGCTTCGTATAAGTTCCACGCTCTCACTGCAAACGACATGATCCGGGGTGTTCATAAAAAGCATTTCGGCAATGCCCATCTGAAGCACGATCCGCACGCTTCCGTGAATGCGTCCCTTTGCGTAATGAGCAATCAGGTAATCGGCGTAGCTGCAATGTTCGACAGTGCAGTAAACAAGTGCCGTTATCCGCGCAGCATGGTTATGCTCCGTGTTTTTCAGTGCTTCCTTCAGCGCAAGGTTTGAATATGCTCCTTCCCGCATGATAAGGTTCAGAACATCATATGCCTGTTTCCGTGTGCTGCATATCTTTTTTTGTGTCATTTTAAATTCCTTTGCGCGGACGTTTTGGGACAGTTTCGCGCTTTTGCTTTATTCGCATCGATTCAACCGTTAAAAATGCAGCCGAGCATTTTTTTCGAGTTAAGCGCAGCTTTTGCATTCATGCGCTTTGAATTCGGAAACTGCAATTCCGTGATTTCCGTCACACCGTCCCCTGTCCGAACGAAAAGACCCCTTTTCGAATCGGCAATGACGCATTCACCGCATACCGATGCATTTTGCAGAATTTGATTCTGCTTCTCATCGGGAACAAGCCGTGTTGAAATTATTTTGATTTTCTGCCCCGAGAGCATCGCAAATGCGCACGGCTCCGGATTAAGCCCGCGAACAAGGTCGTGAATGCGTTGTGAAGATTTTGAAAAGTCTATGCATGCATCCTCTTTTTTAATTTTTGCGCATTTTGTTGCAAGCGCATCATCCTGTTTTGTTCGAGGCAGCGTTCCGTCAGCGAGTCTTTCAATCGTTTCGCGCAGAGTTTCCGCACCGATAACGGCAAGACGGGAATAAAGCTCGCCGTACGTTTCGTTCTCTCCGATTTTTGTTTCATGCTGCAGCAGCATATCTCCCGTATCCATGCCGATATCGGTCAGCATCGTTGTGACACCCGTTACCTTTTCGCCGTTGATGATTGCAGACTGCACCGGGGAAGCTCCGCGATACTTCGGCAGAAGACTGCCGTGAACGTTTATGCATCCGTATTTCGGAATTTCAAGGTTTTCCCGTGAGAGTATCTGTCCGAATGCAGCCGTGACCATAAGCTCCGGCGCAAAATCCTTCAGCGCACGGACGCCCTCTTCGTTTTTTATCCGTTCGAACTGGTGCACTGCAATCCCCGCTTCAAGTGCAGCAGCCTTCACAGGCGGCATTGCAAGCCCGTGCCCTCTGTCGCGCGGTCTGTCCGGCTGAGTGAAAACTTCGATTTCATGCTCCTGTTCAATGAGCATTTTAAGTGAAGGAACAGCAAATTCCGGCGTTCCCAGGAAAGCGATTCTCATATTGTTATTGTTCCTTATCTTTATAAAATCCGAGATAGGAATCAGCCCCGCTCTTTCGCGGACGCTGTTTTATTCCTGCTCCTCTGCCTGTCCCGCGTCAAACCCTTCGGGCGGTTCCGTCACTTTTTCAAGGTAGACATGCCCGTCCAGATGATCGCATTCATGCATTATGCAGCGCGCAAGCAAACCCTCCGCCTCGTATTCAATAAGGCTGCCGTCACGATCATAGGCGCGCATCACAACATGGTTCGGGCGGACTACATAACCCGATTTCCCCGGGAACGACAAACAACCTTCCAAATCACCCTGCTCTCCCGAAGTGCTGATGATAACGGGATTGATGGCTTCAATTAATCCGTCACCGCAATCCATTACAACAACGCGGCGCAGAATGCCGACCTGCGGCGCTGCAAGCCCGACTCCCTCCGCATTATACATAGTCTCCGCCATGTCATCCAGCAAGTCATAGAGTCGTTTGTTGAAATGCTCCACAGGCCTGCAAACTTTGTATAAACACTCCGCATCATCGGTAAAAATCTTTCGTATAGCCATTGAAATCCGAACCGTCCTTTCAAGCCGCGCACTGCACCGTTTCAGCGATAAGTCTTTTTCCGCATAGTTGAAACGGACACACTGCACTCATGTTATCATTGGGTATTATAACATGGATCGCGGCTTATTAAAAGGCTTTTTTCGTTCCTATGACAGTTGTATCCCTCTCACGGTTCAATCCGACTCACTTAAAATAATCGAAATATCCGAATGATATGTATTCGAAAAATATGTTAAACGGTGTATACTGTTTTTCAACATTCTGTCTTATACTCATGAGTTCATTGCTTGCTTTACCGCATAACGCGGCGTCAGGGTCAATGGGTAAACAGAAAAAAATTGACAACAACGTTCACGGCATGTTAAAGTAGGCTGAATAAACAGTAAGAGGTTCAAAATGAAAAAGATTATTATCATCGGATGCATGGGCAGCGGAAAAAGCACATTTGCCGAAAAGCTGCACCGCAAAACAAAAATACCGCTGTTTCACCTTGATAATATATGGTGGAAAGCGGACAGAGCTCACATCTCACGCGAAGAGTTCGATTCGGAGCTGAACCGAATTATACAGGGTGACTCATGGATAATTGACGGGGACTACAATCGAACTTATGCTGTACGTTTTGAAAAATGCGATACCGTGATTTTTCTTGATTACAGCGAGAAACAGTGCATGGAGGGCATTCGTTCACGGGTCGGAAAGGTTCGCGCGGATATGCCGTGGGTCGAAAACGAACTCAGCGCGGAGCTTGTTGAGCTTGTGAAAGGATACAGAGTTCAAACCCGTCCCAAGGTGCTTGAGCTTATTGCCGCACACGGGGATGTCGAATGCCGCATCTTCAACCGCCGCGAACAGGCAGATGCATGGCTTCGGTCTTTGCCGCCGCAGCTTTAATCCACTTTTCGGAGCGCATGTTGTTTCCGCAGCAGAGTACTTGACTGTTAAATACGGCGTTTGATATAATAAAACACGCAGAAAATGTCTTTCGGCACAGCTCTGCGCAGAAAAGAACTGTTAGGAGAATTATGGTTACAGCAGAAAAAAGCAGAATAGACTGCAGACACATTGATGTTCTTGACGGAATTCGGGCTGTCAGCGTTATAATTGTTTTGATTTTCCATTTTTGGCAGCAAACATGGATTTTTCCCGTAATTAAAACGCCGTGGCTCGCCTTCGTCGGAATAACCAAAATAGATTTTTCAAATTTCGCAACAGTCGGATATCTTTTTGTGGATATGATGGTTCTTATCAGCGGTTTCCTGCTGTTTTTGCCGCTGATGCGCAGCATTATTCTCGGCGAAGAGATGTCAAGTTGGAAAAACTACGCGCGCAGACGCATTGCGCGAATCGTGCCGAGCTATTATTTTGCCGTGCTGCTGCTTTTCTTTGCCTCCGCACTTCCGACCGGGGCATATGCAACAACGGCGGACGCCTTAAAGGATCTTTTTGCCCACCTGACCTTTACCCAAACGCTTTGGGTCAACACATATATTGCAACTCCGCTGGATGTTGTGCTGTGGACGGTTGCAATCGAGGTTTGGTTTTATGTTCTTTTTCCGTTCGTTGCCGAATTCATCAAAGGACCGCGGAACAAAAACCGGCAGAGTTTCACCCCCGCATACGGAATTTTCTTCATTTTTGCCGTTTTTAACATAATTAATTATGTCTATACCGAAAACTTTGTTCTTAAGGGCAATGTATATCTTGCAATGCGCATAAACCAGTTCCCTGCGTTTCTCGGAGTTTATTCAATCGGAATGCTCGGAGCGTCGGCTTTTGTTTTGATTGCAAAAAATTGCAGACGCAGCAGAATTTTTAATGCGGTAAACACCCTTTTCTCTGTTTGCGGCATTTTGCTTATCGTTTACTTGATTAATGATTGCGTCGCCACGCAGGAACGGCAGGTTTGGCAGGTCACGGAGCGTTCAAAGCTTGCCTTTGTGTTCATGACATTTATTATCACCACTGCACTGTCAAGCAAATGGTATCGCTGGCTGTTCTCAAACAAGTTCATGCGTTTTCTTTCAGGAATATCCTACAATTTGTATATTTGGCATCAATGGCTTGCCGTTCAGTGCAAAAACACTTGGCGCATCCCGAAATGGTCGGGAGAAATTCCTCCGAACATGCTGAATATCACCTACTGGATGAACAGATATGCTGTTGTAATAACAGTGTTCGCATTTGCGGCAGCAATACTGGCAACTTATTTAATTGAAAAGCCTTTTGCAAACCTGATTATGGGCCGTCCCGTGTTTCCGCTTTTTGCAAAGAAGCACCTGAAAACCGCCAATTCGGCTGACGAAGAATGCATCAGCGAAGAAGAGTCCGCTCCGCTCTCCGCTGAGGTTGATTCGTTCGCCGATACCGTCGATTCCGATGAGCCGACAGAGGATGCCGCCGCAAATCCCTGGGGCGAACAGGAAACCGACCGAAACAGTTCGGATTGCGATTGATAGGATATGTTGTAAGTTCAAAATCGAGTTTTTGATTTTTGAAAAAAGCGAGGTTTTGCCATGCTGCACCCCGGCCTGTACGAACAAGTCATCAATAACGCATTGACTCGCGAGCTTGCGGAAATTCCGGAGGCTCGCAAGGCTGTTGCTCCGATTGACAAGGCAGAAGCCTCCAAGGTGTTGGCGCAATATTTGGCGGACGTGATTCAGAAAGGACTGGATAACGTTCTTGACAACGGTGGCGACATCTCGGCTCAGATAGAATTGAGCAACAGAATCGTTAACCTAATTCAAAGCGCAACGAAGGAACCCGACTTTGCCGCACTCGGTGTTGACGAACGTGCCGAGCAGCTTTTTGCACTTTTGCGAAAAGCCGATCCGCGGCTTGCCGTGGGAAAAACTGCGGCGAACCGGACAACCCTTCGCAAGTTGCCCGGTTTTGTTCTCGAAACCGGTAGAACGGTTCATTTTTCAGAATAGTTCGACCATTGTATTTATGAAAAGATTACGAGAGTTCATCTGCTGTATTCCGATAACCGGAATGTGTAGGATTCGCCGGGAGTAATGTCATAGATCACAACGGAGTTATCCTTGAACTTATCTCCGGCACTCAAAGAAGAAAGGTATATATTGCCGGAGTCTACCAGATAACCCGCACTGTCATACAACTTATAACTAATCATGTCATACCCTGAATCCCTGCTCCCGCTTTTCTTTTCTCCGGTAATCGTAACGGTCAGCTTCGGAATATAGTCCTTGTCAAACTTAAACTCAGCTCCTTGAATTTGAATCACGGATGCCGTACCGCCCATGAAGTCCTTCATCTTCAGATCCAGCGGAAATGAATCAAACGTCACTTGAACTTCTTCAATAGGCAAGCAGTACAGAGCATCGCAATTTGCTTCGTCAAACCGAATCGTGTTTCCATTGTACACGGTGAAATAAACCTTCCCGCTTTCGGACTTTCCTGCTCTGATCTCAGCGGCAGGGATTCTCACATTGGCAAGATATTGTTCCCCGGCAGCCCGGCTGGTATAACAGCCGAAATCATCGGGCGAAACGGACTTTGTACCGGTATAGACTTCTTCATTTTCATCGTTTACAATACGAATATCAACATCAACACCGGCTGACAGGAACTTATCGTTTTTGTCAGTCAAGCCAAAGAAAAGGCTGTAATCGTTTGTTCCCTCGTTATACTGAAAAGAACAGCTTTTCAGTGTTTCAACACGGGACGCCGACAACCCGCACCCACTCAGCAACAATGCAATTACAAGCCACCACATAAGAAAGAATCGTTTCATTTCTGCGTCTCCTTATCTGTTTGCGTCTTTATTGCACGGAACATTTCTTGTTTGAGCAAACGCTTTTTCTTTGGATCCATTATGCAGTAATTGCGATTGCACCGCTCACTTAGAAAGCAAGTCTCGCAGATAAGCTGTTCAACGTCCTGCATAATCAGTTCATCATCACTGGGAAGTTTGTAGGCTTCGATCTTTTGGATGCCTGTCGGGTTACGCAGTCCGTAGTCAATCAGTTTTCCGTTTCCGGTTTTTACATAGCGGTAGACATCGGCATCGAACGAAACCCTGTCTCCGACGGCGTAGTCTTCAAAGCCGGATTTGTCCATCCAGACGTGATCCTCTTTTCCGTCAAACGTTGTCCCATCGGGGTACATCCCGCTGAAGAAGATCCGCTTGAAGCAAATATGTTTTGGGTTAACCCTCTCAATCTGTCCTTTGAAAGGAGAAATAACCTCATTGAAAAAGCAGGTAGCGAAGTACGTACGGTCTTTCTTACCCAACGACGCGAATTGAACATCGAGATAATCATCGTAGGAGAATTTCTCTGCTCCGGCAACATTACGCCGGGAAGCCGGATCGAAAAGGATTGCCCCACCATAATTTAATACACTAACCTTTTCTCCATAATAGAGTGCCAAAAGATATTCTTTATCCGGATACTTGGCAATCAGAGCAGCAGCTTTTTTGAGCCGCTCCTGCCGTCTTTGCTCCCGGCAACGCTCGCTCTCATGCTGCTCCGCAAGAATGCGATCCTCTATGTGTCTGCTTTCGGCTTTTGTCAGCAACGGCGATATGTGGTCAACGCAATCGTAATCTCCATTTTCCATGCGCGTTTTGAAGCGGGCAAGTATCTCTTTCAGCTCCTGAGCAGACAAATACCTCGCCTTGCCAATAGAACAGCTATGGTAACACCCCGTGTTTATGTCGCCGTGCCCATCACCATACATAATGGCGGTATTCCAAGGGCATACATAATGTTTCTTCTGAACGAGCCAACCTTTCTTCAAGCCCTCATCAAATTCCGGAAAAATCGCCAGATTACCGCAACCCTCGTGATCGTCCACCCAAAATCCGGAAGGACCCTTGTCCGCGTGGCGGATCATCACATTGATTGCGTCAAATGTAGCCTTTTTGTCTTGTTTGTTTCTCATGTCGGAAACCTCCGTTAATAAGTGCCGCCAAACAGCGACCTGACATTTTAACGTTGGCTTGCAGAGTGTTCATGTAAATTATAGCATACTTCTTTATACTGATCAACCCCGTTTACCTGACAAAACAAAAAACCACTTGCAAAACTCAGAGTTGTTTATCCCTGTGAATGATGTGGCAGTTATTGTTAAGGTATAGCTATTATCAAAAGAAAGCGACCACACCGGAACTCTCAGCACGAAGACTGCAACAGATGCACGTTTTCATCAATGACTGCTTCAGCCTACCGCTGCAAAAAAATTTCCGCGGCAGCAAGGTTTTGCTGTTCGTCCGCGAGTTCAAGTCGGATCGCATGACCGGCGGTGCTGAAGCATATACCTATCTCGGCACGGCAAGCTATGTGAAACACGAGGGCAGCAGGCCAATGAATATCGCGTGGAAGCTCGATCGTCCGATTCCGGCGAAATTCCTGAAGAAGACGAATAAACTGGCAGTCGGGTAAAGAAGGGCTGCTCTTCTTCCCTTGGCTGTTCACGCACCGACTCGCTACAACCTGACGATATTTTATGACATATTTATGCATCTCCGTGCCGTTCACCGTTCCTTCGGATTTGCCGACACGGTTCAGCCGTAAAGCTGCATTTCGCATCTCACTTTTTCTCGTTTTATATTTTTGCCTTGTTTCCGTCGTCCTCACTTACGGCGCTGCCCTCTTCGGCACATTCGTCCGAGCAAAAGAGTTTTGAATGTTTCACAATTACAATTGAAGAAACCAGCAGGCATCCCATTGCAAGCGGCGCACGCCGTTTTAAAAGCAGTATCACGGCGGCAAAAGTTCCGAACAGTGCAAACGTTACTGTGCTGCGCACACGATTCGGAGAAATCCTGATTGCAGTTGAGAACAGTATATACAACCCGGCAAGCAGGAACACGATTTTTGTTTGCGGAATCAGCGCAAGCAGGACGCCGAAAGCTGTTGCAATGCATTTGCCGCCCTTTGAACGGTCGAACGGAGCAACCGCATGACCGAGCACCGGAGCCGCAATCAGAATCGCAAAGGACAATCGACGGACATCATAGTTTTCTTCCGCAAGAAGCACGGGCAGGAAACCCTTGAACATATCAAGAAACAGGCACAGCAGCCCGAGCGGTATCCCGCAATTTATAAATACGTTTGCAGAACCGGGATTCCCGTCCGAGCTGAGCTTTGTTATATCTTTTTTTGCGAGCAGCAGCGGCATGAATCTGCAAAACATAACTCCGCCGCAGGCAAAGCCGAACGCCGCATATGCCGCACACCGTGCAAAAGAACTTATATCCATCCTTCAGCCACCTTTGCCGCAATATCATCCGCCGCATTCGGGTTTATGCAGGTGCGCTGCATTGCACGCATTTTTTCCGCTTTTTGTTTGTCGTCCGTTAAGCTCCACATTGCCGAAACCGCTTCACGCTCATTCGCAGCACGTATCGAAAGCCCGTGAGAGGTGAAAAAAGCAATATTTTTTGCTTCGCATGCCGCATATGTCAGCATTTGCACGAGCGGGACGTTTGCAACAGCGGCTTCCGTGCTTGTCAATCCTCCGGGCTTGGACAGCATTACATCCGCCGCATTCATGTAAAGATTCACCTGTTTTGTGAAACTCACGGTTTTTATCCGCCCTGCCGAAGCAAATCGTTCATCAATGCTCTGCTTCAGTGAAGCGTTATGCCCCGTCAGAACGCACGCAAGGTAATCCCCGCTGCTGCACCGCTCAAGCGTGTCGCAAAGCTCAAGGATGTTTCCGCAGCCGACGCCCCCGCTCATTATGAGCATAACGGGTTTGTCCGCCGGAAGCCCGAGTGCCGCTCTTGCCGCCGCTTTTGATTCGTGTACAGCGAATTTTTTGCTTACGGGAATGCCTGTTGCGAACAGCTTCTCTTTCGGTATTCCGCATTTTGCAATTTCATCGCGCAGCTCCTCATGCGGAATAAAATACCCGTCCAGTTTTGTTTCGCCGAAAAACGGAATGCAGGTGTAATCCGTCAGCACACCGCAGCACGGAATGTTGAACCCTCCCTTTTTTCGGATTGCCGTCAACGCTTCCATCGGAAAAAGATGCGTTGAAACAACGGCATCAAATCCTTTATCTTCGATATACTCACGCAGGCCGGGAGCATACTTTGAGTTTGCATAATAAACAGGGGACACGATTCTCGTTGAACTGTAAATATCGCCTGCTTTATATATAATCCCGAACAACGCTGGCGCTTTCCTCAGCATTGCAGTGTAGGAAGCAGAGACAATTTCACTTGCTTTGCGCCCGCGGAATATCAGCGGATCAATCAAAGTGCAATCGATATTTCGTCTGTTAAATGCACCCACGAGCGCACGCGCCGCACTGTTGTGTCCTTCCCCGGTGTCGCAGCTCATTATCAGAACTTTCATTTTTTGTGTCCTTTCCTTTGTTTATTCTTATTCTGCCGCCCGAATCGCCCGGCAGAACTGCATTCTCTCCGCAGGCTGCGGCAAGCTCACTTGTCAGTCGTTATGTTTATTTTTGTTTTTCCTGCGCCGATTTTCGACGTCTGCAATCAACCTGCGAACATCATTCAGAATATCGTTATGTTCCATGGTTCGAAGTTTCGGGAATGCCGCAAGTATACGCCGCTGCTGCGCATTCAGTTTTTGAACAAACACAGCCGCTGCATTATGAACAGCGTTGTACACTTCGCTTCCGAGCCCTCCCTTATCGTGCAGCTTCAGTCCTATATCTGCCTTTGCGTTCTCTATCGCTGCGGCAAGCTCCTTAAGTTTTTTATTAAATCCCGCAATGCCGCCGATCGTGACGCATTCATCCGCCGCAATTATTGCAAACATCACCGCCGCAAGCCAATGCAGTGCAGCACCGGGAAGGCTGTTCGTAACATCGGACACAAGCGGATGAACAAGTTTTATCAAAATAACCGAAAATGCTCCGAACACAACCGCACCGAGCAGGCAGACGCGTCCGTTAATGTTGAATTTGCGTTTTGAATAATCCCACCAACGCGCATGAAAAAGTTTTTCCATGATGTATGAGGTGAAATATTCCAGAGAACATGTTACAATTGCACCGAGGAAAAAAAGCAGCACAGGGTTTTGAACTTTTCCGAGTATCAGAATGTCGAGCACTGCCCCCAGCCGTAAATCGGGCAGTACGGACCGTTAAGGAAACCGCGGTTAATGAACTTATGCGCACGAACAGAACACAGCGTGCTTTCGTAAATCCAACCTACCACACTGTAAAAGAAGAGCCAAATTATGTATTTTTCGACATTTTCAAGAAGCATATTTCTCTCCGTATCCGTTTTAACTGCGCCGCAGCACAGGGCCTTCGGCTGTTTTGCGGCAAATTCAGGCACAGGGCTTGACCTTTTGCCGTCGGTTACATTATAATTCAATTGCGGAGTTTCGACAATGGTTTAGTTGAAATACATTCGTCAGCGGATAACCCAAAAAATCTGAAGTGCGCAACGGTTTGCAGTTGTTTCACATTTCATACGTTTTTTATCCGTTGTCGCTCCGTTAAGCGGTTATTGCCGAATCCTCGGAAAGGTTTTGATTAATAATGGCAAACATATTTGACTATCTCATATGGCGCGGCGACCTTCCTCTCTCCGTCAGTCCTTTCAACGAGGTTGACGGTG
>ENA-OPCR01000299-OPCR01000299.1-human-gut-metagenome-genome-assembly--contig:-NODE-299-length-13229-cov-3.854562_pt1 | contig 13229 bp, 11 predicted proteins | sample MGYA00241571_ERZ501493 | MGnify/ENA primary metagenome ERZ501493 (study PRJEB25962, sample SAMEA2042662) | human gut metagenome | biome: human gut; feature: human-associated habitat; material: faeces... | reverse complement strand
CGGTGTATTTGTATAACGGCAAAATCAAAAGGTATAAACCTGATATAGCTGAACAATTCTCTCCATACATAACATATACAGAGAAAATTGTTCAACTTTTTGTATCCAAGGTATTGACATAGGTTCGTATTATTGTTGCCCAGACATTTAGAATAGAACCTATATTACCTCGATTTCAAGTAAAATCTGTGCAATTAAAATATACTGTGAAAGAATCAGAGGGGCTGTTTTTTCACAATTCCTTTTTGTAGTTGTAGCAAATTGATTATTATGCTATAATAAAATCATCTTTCAACCCCATTAACGATAGCTTGAATTGGTAAATTATAATTCTCTCATTGAATTATAACAAGTAAAAATTGCTTTTGCACCCTCCCTACTCAAAAACTATCGTTATAAGGTTGATTTTGGAAGTAGTCTGCACCCCCCTAACTGACTACTATTTGACTACTTTTGAAAAATCTAATATGCCACATTTTGCCTTGATTTGCGTGTTTTGAGGGAATTTTAAAAGTGATACTCATTCCTGTTATACTCAAATTACCCTTGCAAATCACGGCATATTACGGCAAATCGGGAGGAATTGTACTTTGATAAAAATAATGTTTGTGTGCCATGGGAATATTTGCCGATCACCTATGGCGGAATTTGTAATGAAAAAAATTGTTGCTGATAACAAGCTTGCCGATAAATTTTTAATTAATTCATCTGCGACAAGTACAGAGGAAATCGGCAACGGTATTCATCGTGGAACAAAGGCAAAATTAACAGAAATGAACATTCCGTTCACCTCACACCATGCTGTGCAGATTACCAAAGACGATTACAAAAATTATGATTACATAATTGCTATGGATTCTATGAATTTGCGCAATTTACAGCGGATAGTCGGTTTTGACAATGAAAAGAAAATTCACCGCCTGCTTGAGTTTACCAATTATTCACGAGATGTGGCAGATCCATGGTACACAGGCAATTTTGATGTTACTTACACCGACATTGACAATGGTTGCAGAGCACTTTTGGAGTACATAAAAGAGCATAATTTGAAAATCAACTGATATTTTAAGAATAATATTGCATAATAAACATCGGAGCATACAGCTGTTGCCATATGCCCCGATATATTTTTATGATTTATTTATTAAATCAAATTATTTCATACTGTTTTCGTATGATTCAATCATCTTTTTAAACGTGTGTCCCGTACGAACCCGCAAATTCTCAAGATACTTTGTGGTGGTTTCGTTGGTAAAGAGCTTGATTTTCATCTCCATATGCGTTTCGTCAATGGGTGTTACATAGATTTTATCAATGTATTTTTCAACAAACGAGTGATTAATCACTCCGCTGTTTGCATCCTCGCTCGCCCGTTTCAGCGTTCTGCGCATTTCTTCAATCCGCTTTTTGAAATCGTTTCTCGTCTGCATTTCATTTTCAAGTGCGGAAATCTCCTTTTCGCACAAGGCAATCTCATTTGAGCATTGCTTTGTCAGGCTGATAAAATCCCTGTCGGAAATCTGACCGCTTACATTATAGCCGAGGAGCTTGCTTTTCTTCTTCTGCTCCAAGTTCATTTTCTTTTTCAGCTCGTCAAGCCGTCTGCCGACCTCTTCGGGCTGGCTGAGGGATTTATACATTTCAACATACTGATTTATCAGCTCTTCAACATCGCAGGAGGTTTCTTTGAACACCTCAAGCAGAATCGGCACGACATCGGATTCGTATATAGGAAAGGATTTACAGCTATCTGCGCCGTTTTTGATTTTGCCGCTGCATATCCACTTTGAATTTTTGTTGCCCTGTCTGTCCTTTGCATCTCTTCGATAGTAGGTTGCTCCGCAGTCGGTGCAGAACAGCTTACCTGTCAGAAGATTGCCGTGGTTGCATTTACCCTGACGGTTTTTGACATCCTTGCTCCGCCTTTCAAGCACGTCGTTTGCCTTGTCCCACAGCTCCTCCGATACTATCGCAGGAACAATCTCTCCTGTTTCGTCCTTGAACATAACCCAGTCCTCTGGTGGAAGGAATTTCTGCTTTTTCGTGAACATATCAACAACCTTGACCTTGTTGCCGACATAGTAGCCCTTGTACTTCGGGTTTGAAATCATACCCGACATTGTGGTGTGGGCAATTTTGTTTCCGTTGTGATTGCGGTAGCCCTTCTCCCAGAAGATGTTTTCTATCTGCTTCATACTGTATTCGTTCGTTGCGTAGAGCTCAAACAGCTCACGCACCATTTTAGCCTCGTCCTCGTCAATCACAAGACGCTTATTGTCCTTGCGGTAGCCGAAAATTCTGCTGTTGCCGAGCACAACGTGGTCTTTGATTGCCTGCTGATGCCCGAACTTGATACGAGACGACAGCTTTCTCAGCTCGTCTTGTGCTATACTTGACATAATTGTCAGTCGCAGTTCGCTGTCCTCGTCAAGTGTGTTGATGTTGTCGTTCTGAAAAAACACCGCAACGCCGAAGTGCAGAAGCTCTCTTGTGAACCTGATACTGTCAAGCGTGTTTCTTGCAAATCGGGAGATTTCCTTTGTGATTATCATATCGAACTCGCCGTTCTCGCCATCGGTTACCATTCTGTGAAAATTTTCACGCTTTTCGGTCGAGATAGCCGACAAGCCCTCGTCAATGTAACCCTCGACATATTCCCAGTTGGGATTTTTCTTAATCATATTCGAGTAGAAGCTGATCTGATTGTCAAGCGAATTAAGCTGTGCGTCCTTTTCCGTACTCACTCGGGCGTAGAATGTTACACGCAAAGGCAGGTCGTATATACTGCAACTCCTGAGCTGTTCCCTCGTTTTTAAAATATCCATTTCTTCACTTCCCTATTTTCAATTTCGTTGTATCATCACTTTATTATGATGATTATATCACATAGTAATTCATATATCTATATCAAACACAGAATTAGTTTTTGGAAATGTTTTCAATATTTTTAAGAAAAACGTTACAAATTACACCTGAAAATCCAATAAAAACGTTACACATTAAAGAACACACAAGATAATAAGCAAGTTAATAAGCAAGTTATTTTATGTATTAGCCGCCGAATTTTCACTCGGCAGCTTTTTCATTTCCTGATTCGGCTGATGTACGATGCAATTTTTCCGTTCATTTTTAGTCTTTCCTCCTGAGTTATCAGCCCGTTTCTGAATAAATATTCGTTAAAGAAAGACAACCATATTTCCTTTGACATCTGCATTCTTAGCTTTTCACATTCGTTTTTATTAATCGCTATCTCTCCTTCCTCATATTCATTATGCTGAATTTTTGAATGTAATATTCATCCTTTGTTCCTCCATTCCGAATAATAATTTACCTTGCATAGTGAATTATAGCTTTTTAAAATTTACAGTGACTTATAATCTTTTCGTTCAAATAAATCGTCAAGCCGTACCTTGCCTCTTGTACGGCGGACATTATTTATCGCTTCCTTTCTCATTTCTTCAAGTTTTTCCTTTGAAAAATGTTTTTCGTCGGCAAGTATTTTCATAATCAGCTCAAGCTCAACTGCATATCGGAACAGCCCTTTTGAAATTCTTTTCTGCTGTTCCTCGCCAGCCTTTGCAATTTCCTTTGCGAGCTTTTCATTGACAACAGAATTTTCATCTGACAAAAGCTTGTCTGCAAAATATGAATTGACCGCATAGGCAACAAAATCATTCCTCGATTTAAAGCCTGCCGACTTGATTTCTTTATCCATCTTCACCACAAAATTCTTGTCAAGAAAAAGGCTTATTCTCTGTTTTTTATCTTCCATTGTAAATCACCTCCCAGTATTCTGATACACACTATCTGACTCCTGAAAAAACGGCTTGTTTATCGGATTATTTTCGATTACGGGATACACTGATACACCAAACCCGAAATCACGACCCACAAAAGTATCACCTTTTGACTCCCATAAAACGATGCTGTGTTTTATCGAAAAACGGCTTGCTAAAGCCAAATCTTCGGTCGGCACTGCCGTCCGATGTGGTACGCAAGGGGGATACATCAGTGCCCCTTGCTTTCTCCTGCTTAACTACCTACCCTGTAAATCACTGGATGATATTGGAGTTTCTTCTTGCAAAAGCCCTTTTTTCTCTGCCGTAATTTCGCCCAAATTTCGATTTTCACTTGAAGACGGGTACTTTCTCGCCCTCTGCAAAATAATCGCACAAATCTCCTCACGTTGGCTAACACGGCTCTTTGCGTGACAGTGTGCCGGAAGGATTGACACTTGGCTTTGTATCATATTTACCGTCACTAATGTCACTGCCGTCACCAAGTCTTTCAATTTTAATAAATCTCCCTTGATTAGTTCTGCCAAATTCACAGCTGTACCCTAGACTGCAAAACTGAGAATGAAATTTCAGAAGTCTTTTAGAAAGTATCGGCGGTGTTATTTCTGTTCCGTCGCTTTCTTTGATAAGTTCTGCAAGCTCGGTTGCCGTTCCCTTAAAAGATTTTTCAACAGCAGAAGAGAAATAATTATCTACGGTAACTACAACCTCGTCAAGCATTTTAACGGTAGCTTCTTCTCCGTTGTGCTTTGACCATACGAAACTCTTTTCTGAAAACTCAAGCGGTATTTCAATCGTTTCAATATCTCTGCCAGAGCAATACAGCGTTGCAAGGTTGTCTGTTCGTTTCGGTCTGCTCAAAACAAAAACAGTATCAACTGCTCCCGATAAACCGGTTGAACCCGAAAGCATATTCAGAGGATCGTCGTCCCTCTGCTTTCTCAGATGATGCACAAGCAAAATTGCAATATGGTTTTTATTTGCAATCTCTTTCAGGAAAGTCAGGTCGTCATAATCACTTGCGTATGGATTGCTTTTTGTATCATTGTTTCTTATCCTCTGCAAAGTATCAATCGCAATGAAAACTGTATCCGGATGTTCATCAATAAAATTTTCTATCTGCCTTTTCAAGCCGTCATCAATACTTTTTGACAATATTGCAAAGTGCAGATTGTTTGGAGCTTCGTCTGTGATTTCAAGAAGTCTTGATTGCAATCTTTCAAAGCTGTCCTCAAGTGCAAGATACAAAACCGTTCCTCTGCGTGTTTCATAATTCCAGATAGGTTCACCGTTTGCAATTTGCAGACACATCCAAAGCACAAGCCACGACTTTCCTATCTTTGGTGAACCACCCAGCAAATGTATTCCCTGCGGAATCAGGTGTGATACAATAAACTCAGGTGAGTTCAACGGCGAATTCAAAAGCGTTTCACCGTCAATAGTTTTCAGCAAATCATTTTCTCTTAACATTTTTAATCCTCCCTTGTTTTAATTTCGTTGGTATAGAATTTGAATTTTTATACCGACATGATATAATGATAAAATAGCGGATGTCATATTTAAATAAAAAGTAAACTTTCACAAAAACGCAAAAGTTTACTTTTTGACAAAAGGAAGATTCATTGTGTTGCAAGAAAAATATTTATCGGTTTGTATAGATGATGAGGGAAATTTAAAAAGAATATTTCACACTGACAGCAGTGCAGAAAAGTTGCCTGATACAACTGCCGTTGACGAAGTTCTTGATTTTGCAGGAATTATGCTACAGCGTTTTCTGAGCAACGCTGAATTAACTGATGATTTTCAAAATCAGTACATAAAAAATAAAGAACTGAAGCACTGCGTGGATTTTGATGCTTTCAATCACGCAGTTCAGTTGGTCAACGATTATTGGACAAGGAAAGATATATGTCCAAGCTTTATCGCAAGTGATGAACTTAAGACAGCCATCCTTCATATTGCAAATCTACACTTCTCCATTAATAAATTTCTATATCGCATCAATGAGAATACTGATATGGGGCTTGACGATAGTTTTAGCTTTCTCAGCAATTTTGATTGCAATATAAAATACAGCTATAACGAGAAGAAAAATTCTATTGAAACGGAATATCATTTCCAGTATCCAGATGACTATTATAAATTTCTTCTGTTGCACTTTGTAAGGCTAAAGCCGAACATATCGAAATGCCGGCTTTGTGGAAGATATTTTAAAACGAAAACCAAAAAGAAAAATAAGTACTGTGGAAATACCCTCGGTGACGGAGCAACCACATGCAGAGTTTTTGCACCAAAACTTTTCTCGAAGTCCGATATAGAAATTCTCTTTGAAAAAGTCAATCAGAGAATGTATAAGCGTTACGAACGGGCGTTAAGCTTGGAAAAGAAACCTTCTGCAAAGGATCTGACCTATACTCAGTATTGCGATTGGCACGACAACGCTATCAAAGCCAGAAACGATTGTATGGATGGGATTATCTCGTTTGAGCAGGCGTCAAAAATTATAGATATTGAATAAAGCAAAACAGACAGGAGCACCACCTTTGATGTGTTCCTGTCTGTTTTTGGGTGTAATATAATTTGGAAAATATTTTTATTCTTGACTTATCACTTCAATTATTATCCTTGCTCCTAATTGGAATCCTTTAATAAAGGATTCACGCTCACAGATTTCAGAAATCTCACGATTGCAATCCTTGTATTTTTCAAAGGTTTCTTTCTGCACCTCAGTCAGGGTTGCCGTAAGCTTTTCTTCGTTTCTGTTGAGCAGTTTCAATAGCTCCTTGACCTCATCATCCAGTCTTGCACATTTTTCTTGAGGGAATAAGTTTCCGTAATATAAATCTTCAAGTGTATTCATTGTCGCACCGCCTTTCAGCAAGCAACAATATCACAACTGTTTTCAGAAGTCCAGCAAAAATCATAATAAATCATTTAGCAGATTCATACATTTCACTTTCTGCTGCATATTAGCACTTCCGTAAACATTCAGCGTAAAGGATACATTTTTATGTCCTAAAATTTCAGAAAGAGATTTGATATCAAACTCCGGAATTTCTATCGCCCTGACCGCAAAGGTATGACGTATTTCATGAAATTTTACCTGTTGCAGACCTTTTCGTTTCAAGAATCGAGAAAAGAATTGTCTGTAGGTTCTCGGCTCGGTAGGTTTAACCTTTCCTGTTAAAAAATAGTGATTTGGATTTTCGGTATAAAATTTTTTGATAATATTCATTAATAATGACGGAATAGGGATCACCCTTGCTGATGTTTTGGTCTTTGGTGGACCTATATTCAGATATGTAGTGCCTTTCTTTTTATCATATATTCTTTGTACTGTTTTATTAACAGTTATTGTTTTGTCAAGCAAAGAAATATCTTTCATCTGGATACCGCATAATTCACCTATTCGCAACCCGGTGAACAAGGCAATTAAGATACCGGCTGTTTTACGATTCATATCCATATAAATGCATTGAATCAGTGCGAGTTCCTGTTCCTTTGACAAAGATATGACTTTCTTAACACTTGTATCTTTCGGATACTCAATCAAATCCCAATTAAGCAAAGGAATAATTCGCTCTTTATAAGCATAATTGAGAGATAACCGTAAAACAAGTATTACATCTCGTATAGATTTTACAGTCAAGCCCCCGGTATCATCAAGACGACCGTTATTGTACAAGTAAGAAATAAATTCTTGTATGTCGGTCTCAGCGAAACTGCCAATCTTCTTTCTTCCAAAGTATGGAATCAAATGGTTCTCTGAAATAAGAACAAAGTTTGCATGTGTTGACGGTGTAATCATTGGCTTCTTTTCTATTAACCAAGTATTTACAAGCGTCTTAAATTGTGTATTTTCAGTCATTTAGACCACCTCCGATAATTATTATACATGAGGTGGTTTATTTCCAATCTTATCTTCAAGTAACGGTCTTGAGAAGCGTCCGAAACTCCGCTTTCCGGGCTTCGATGAGCCGTGGAAGACAAATATATTTGACGAGATTTTTTCGCTTCTTCCAAACAATACGCTGTCGAGGGCAGACCTTGCCTCTTGCGGTGATATCTTGAATGTTCATTATGGCGATGTTCTCATCAAATATGGCTCAATTCTGGATGTCGAATCAGATGAAATCCCCTATATTACCACTGGGAAAGAAAGCAAAAAGCAATGCTATTTAAGCGATGGTGATGTTATCATTGCTGATACTGCCGAAGACGAAACGGTAGGTAAATGCACCGAAATCATTAACACACAAAATGCAAAAATAGAAGCGGGATTGCATACCATACCATGCCATCCGAGAACTGCCTATGCACCAATGTTCCTCGGCTATTATATGAACTCACCTTATTATCATAAGCAGCTTATTCCGTTAATGCAGGGAGTCAAGGTTTTATCAGTTAGCAAAAGCAATATCGGAAATACACTTATTTCTGCTCCTGTCTCTTATTCGGAGCAGGAAAAGATAGTGGATCTGCTCCATCTGCTCGACTGTCTGATGCGTAAGCAACAGGAAGTCATTGATAGCCTCAAGAAGTATAAAAGAGGTGTCATGAGAGCCATTTTTAGAGATAAATCCTTTGTTTTCTCAAAGGCAACTGTTTGGAAATCAATACGCTTGGGTGACGAGTGCGTGTTTTTTTCTGGAGGTACACCAAAATCAACTGACAGCAGCTATTACGGAGGATCGATTCCGTTTATCCGCTCTGGTGAAATACACGGAGAAAAAACAGAGCTTTTCTTAACCGAAGCAGGACTTCAAAATTCATCTGCAAAAATGGTGAGCAAGGGAGATTTGCTCATTGCGCTATATGGTGCGACCAGCGGCGAAGTCGATATTTCAAAAATCGACGGTGCAATCAATCAAGCGATTCTTTGCATACGCCCCTATGATATGAGCAAACAATATCTTCGGTATCTTTTAGAAGATAGCAAGGATGACATTATTAACACCTATTTACAAGGTGGACAAGGAAACCTCTCTGCCGAGATCATCAAGAACTTGCGTGTTGATATACCCGATTCTACAGCTCAATCATCTGTTGTCGAGTTTCTTTCGATGATAGAGCGCAGAATTGAGATGTCTGTTGAAGAATACGAACAAATTCAAGCAATGAAGCGCAGCTTACTGCAACAGCTATTCATATAAAGAGTTTCTGTATTATACCTCTGCGTAAGTCTTGAAGCACATTGAGTTCCTGCTGTGTCTGCTCAATCCTTTTGTCCATTCCAGCCAAATAGTTGCTTATTTTATGTTGGACATTGAGGTTGGGGACTTTAATCAGTAGTTTCTCAAATTCCGATTTACTCAGAATTGGAAGAGTCTGCATTGAAACCTTGCTTCTGTATTTTGGAAAGAAGTTCTCGAAAGCATAGTAAATGAACTCATGGTCGAAATCTTCTGAAACAATCAGGGCGTTAATTTGTTGGTTTGTAATCATATCGGTTGTTGCAATACCAAGTTTACCAATAAGACCGATGCAAGTCACAATGACAGAACTTGGAGGTATCGGTCTACCCAAAGCAAACCCTTTCGGTGATACTCTTTTTTCGGTAGATGATATATACTTCTGTTCGCCAATATCTCTCGGCGAACAAAACATGAGATCACCATCGTAATTACTTCTATCATTGGTTGGAGGCGTATTTCCAGTTATCACTTTACCTATTTGAGATATTGTGTACTGCCGCCATTGCCGAGTGGTGTCATCGGAGAAAAAGTGCATTAACAGTCCTCTTTTATACTTCTTGAGGGATGCCACAAGTTTCTCTTGTGCAGCAATTCTTTCATCCAGACTTTGGAGAAAGGACGCAATTTTGCTCTGTTCCTGCTCTGATGGAAGGTTGATGGGCATAGCAAAGAAAGTATCGTCTTTGATGCTTACTCTGTCATGTCTCGCACCACTATCACCAGACATATAAATGTATCTATGCCAAGCCGATGACCGAAAATACCACTCATAGTACAGCGGATTGATTTCGTCTTTCGCATGAAAACAAAGATACAGCGGAGAAACGATGCCATCCTCTGCATACTTGTAGCTGCTAATCGGACCGTATGGAGCATCGGACGATTTGCGAGGATTATATACGAAGTCATTTTGTCGGATGATATAATAGCCGCTTGTGTTATCGCTGTTTGCAATATCCTTATCAAAATACTCGCGTTGCGGAATAAGACCGAGCTTTGCGGAATTGCAAATTACATTCGTAATATGTCCATCAGCATTTTTCTGTGTGCTTTTAGAGAAAAGCGCAGATAAAGTAGTTTCTTTCCACGGCTCATCGAAGCCCGGAAACCGGAGTTTCGGACGCTTTTCAATACCGTTACTTGAGGATAATTTTGCCATAATTATTTGCCCTCCTCGCCAAACGGAAAATCAAGTCCCAGTTCGTCAAAATATGGTTTTAATTGTACGTCAATATCTTTGATTTCAGCCTGTAGTTTGCGAATTTCCGCTGCGACTTCATTCAAATCAATTTCCGGTTCCGGCTCGAATGTATCAACATAACGGGGAATGTTCATATTGTAGCCGTTTTCTTCAATTTCTTCCATTAATGCAACATGACAGAACTTATCAATATCCTTACGCTCCTTATAAGCATTTACTATTTTTTCGATATGCTTATCTTCAAGCGTATTTTGGTTCTTTCCCGGTGTAAATTCTTTTGAAGCATCAATAAAAAGAATATTTCCTGAATTCCCGTTTCTCTTGGATTTTAATACCAGAAGACAAACCGGAATTGATGTGCCGTGGAAAAGGTTTGCAGGTAAACCAATTACTGCATCCAGTTTATTCAAGTCTTTTACAATATACTTTCGTATTACCTCTTCAGCTCCGCCTCTGAATAATACGCCGTGCGGTAGGAGCACTGCAATACGACCGTCATCGGGATCCATATGGTAAATCATATGCTCTAAAAATGCAAAATCCGCATGGCTTTTAGGCGCAAGCTTCCCTGCGCCGGAATAACGAGGATCTTCCTCAAAAGACTTGTCCGCCGACCATTTAAGCGAATATGGCGGATTGCAAACCTGAACCGTCATCTTCACATCGCCATAGCAGTCATTTTTCAAAGTATCTCCCTTATAGATATCAAACCGCTGATATTCTATGTCGTGCATCAGCATATTCATACGAGCAAGGTTGTATGTACTGGCATTATTTTCCTGTCCGTAGAAATGTCCTACTTTGCCGCTGCTCAGGTGCTTCTTAACTTCCAACAGCATAGAAGCTGAACCACAGGTACAATCTCCTACCTTTTTTGCTTCATCCAGTCCGATTGTCGCAAGAATTGCACAGAGTTTGCTCGGACCCGTGGGTGTAAAAAATTCTCCGCCTTTTTTTCCGGCATCTGAAGCAAATAAACCAATCAAAATCATATACGCTGTGCCAAGAACATCAAACTGCGACTCATTTAACATAAAATCAATGTCAGCAATACGTGACATAACTTTTGAAATCAGCTCTGTACGCTCTGATACAGCGTCACCTAAATCCGGGTCTTGCAGTTTCATATCATTAAACAGCCCTTTAAAATCCTGTTCGGATTCTTGTCCCACAGTTGAGCCGGTCAATTCGCTTATTGCTTTTTCAAGCTCTTCAACCGAAAAAGAATGTCTGTTAATCTTCTCTATCATATTCCTGTAAAGGTACTGTGGTTTCATAATATAACCAAGACTATTCACCGACCATTTCTCTACGGTTGGTCGAAATTTCTCATCCGCATAAGCTTCCTCATATGTGATTCCATCGTTCTTAAGCAAATCATTCATATATGACTCTGTTCGCTCTGACAAATATCTATAGAAAATAATACCCAAAATATAGTTTTTAAACTTACTGGAATCCATATTTCCACGCAGATCATTAGCAATTGCCCATAATTTATTTGAAAGCTCATTTGCTTGGCTCTGATATGTATTTTTCTCCGCCATAATTATTCTCCCTCTGCCTTGTATTTTCTATAGGTCTCAACAATAAAGCTCTTTAAATCTTCAATCAGTACAGTCAATTTGAGTAATCCAAGATTCAAATAACTCACCTTATTACGAATTTCCTCCTCCGTGATATAACCATTGAAGCTGTATTCAGAAAAAAGATCAAACACGATTCCCTCATCCAGATTATTTGTATAAGCAAATTCTTCTATCTCTGAATTCAGTGAATCTCTCTCGTATTGCTCGTATTCTTTCTGAATATCGGCATCAGGAGGCAAATCGAAAAATCTCGTTTGAATGAACGCTATCATCAAATCTTTTTTGAAACGCATAGATTCATTATCGGATCTTTCAATTTCCCTTAAAATCAAATCTACATCTCGCCGTTTTTCCTCGGGAGTGCTATCCTTATGCACATTTTTTAAAAGGTTCAATATATAGACAACATTAATTCTGTCAGTTCTGACAAGTTCGATATCAAAATCAACATCTACAGGAACAGGTATTTTTCCATTTGAGGTTCTGTGTTTGGTCTGGTCATAAAAGTACAGATACCAGCTTTTGAATTCTTCGTATTCATCTTCATCCAACGCAACCGCAAGATCGTTCCAATCAAATTTTGAAAACGTCTTTAATGTAGCCAGTGTCTGCGACAAACGTCGGAATGCCAAAATAAACATTCGAATTGTGTCTTCAGTTTTCAGATTTCCGGCTTCTTCCGGTGTTCTCGCAACTTTGCGCAATATTGGCACCTGATTCAGCCACTGATTCACATAGTATTCATAATTCTGAAGCAGGTATTCATTCGGATCACCATCACCCGAGAACAGACGGAGAGCATCATCCTGTGCTTTCTTGATATTTCTGTATGTTACAATCTGACCGAACTGTTTTGTTACCTTATCAACACGGTTTGTACGGCTGTAAGCCTGAACCAAAGTATGCCATACCAAATTTTTATCCAGATACAATGTATTACAAGGTTTTGCATCAAAACCTGTAAGGAACATATTTACAACAAGAAGAATATCAATCTGCGGCAAATCCTTCTGTTTCATACGTTTGGAAATATCTTTACGATATGCATCGAATGTATCAGTTGTAAATGCTGTATCAAACATTTTGTTATAGTCCGACATAATGCGGTCTAGCAGTTCACGTGAATGCTCATCTCCCCCTTCATCCATATCTTCATTTGCACCATAACTGAATATTGCAGCAATACGAAGTCGTTGATTTTCAGGACGTTCTTCGTTAATCTTTTTAAAATAATCATAGTATTTTCCAGAGAATAATTCCCCTGTTAACTCGTCCGGTCTGGGGCGCCGTACAAACTCTTGGATGAAGAATGGGGTTTGCGTAAGCGCAAACACCCAGCTGAACATCAAGGATACTCCGATCACGATCACTAAGGATGAAAGTAATTCGCCCGTGATATGCGGTGAATAATAAATGGGCAAGAACGTGAGGATCGCGATAGCCGTAG
>ENA-OPCR01000294-OPCR01000294.1-human-gut-metagenome-genome-assembly--contig:-NODE-294-length-13502-cov-1.539005_pt1 | contig 13502 bp, 7 predicted proteins | sample MGYA00241571_ERZ501493 | MGnify/ENA primary metagenome ERZ501493 (study PRJEB25962, sample SAMEA2042662) | human gut metagenome | biome: human gut; feature: human-associated habitat; material: faeces... | reverse complement strand
AACAAAGCCGAGGTTTTCGTAAAGCTTTACCGCCTTGATGTTTGATGCAACAACGGCATTGAACTGGAGCACCTTAAAGCCTTTCTGCTTTGCTATGAAAAGGCAATGTTCGACCATGACTTTGCCTGCGCCTTTTCCACGGCAGGTGCTTTTTACGGCATAGCTTGCGTTTGCGATATGTCCGCATCTGCCAACGTTATTAGGATGGAGGATATACATTCCTACAGTTTCGCCCTCATACTCTGCAACACCGCAGAATGTTTGTGAAGCAAAAAACTTTTTCGCACCCTCATAGTCGAGGGTCTCTTTCTGTGGGAAGGCATTGCCCTCTTTTACAACTTCGTTCCATATCTCTGCCATTGCAGGAACGTCATCAATATTGTAACCTCTTACGGTCACGTTTTTCATTTTTGCCATTTTGGATACTTCTCCATAATAAAATTACTCTATAAATGACTTCATGCCACGCTCACGTCGCCAATCAAGGAACTCCTCATACGTTCCCTGTCTGTCGATACAGCCGTCGGGGGTTATCTCGATTATTCTGTTTGCAACTGTCTGAACTATTTCGTGGTCATGAGATGCGAAAATCACAACGCCTTTGAAATCTCTAAGTCCGTTATTTACGGCTGTGATAGACTCAAGATCGAGGTGGTTGGTAGGTCTGTCAAGCATTATAACGTTTGAGCCGAAGAGCATCATACGGCTGAACATACATCTTACCTTTTCACCGCCTGAGAGAACTTTTACAGGCTTATATATCTCGTCCCCTGAGAAGAGCATTTTGCCAAGGAAACCTCTGAGGTAGGTGTCTGTTACCTCGGAAGTGGAATATTTTCTTATCCAGTCAACTATGCTTTCGTCATTATCGTTGAAGTAGGCTGAATTGTCGATAGGGAAATATGAACGTGATGTGGAAACGCCCCACTTAATGCTACCCTCGTCAGGCTCTTCTTCCTCTGCAAGTATCTTGAAAAGCATTGTGATAGCCTGCTCGGACTCGCCGATGAAAGCGACCTTATCGGTACGACTGAGGGTAAAGGAAACATTATTGAGGAGCTTTACTCCGTCAACTGTTTTGGATATGCCGTTGACTTTGAGGACGTCTTTTCCAAGCTCTCTATCCATATTAAAGCCTATGAAAGGATATTTTCTTGATGAGGCAGGCATTTCTTCGACTGTGAGCTTATCAAGAAGCTTTCTTCTTGCGGTAGCCTGCTTGGACTTTGATTTGTTTGCTGAGAAGCGGTTGATGAACTCCTGGAGTTCCTTGATCTTTTCCTCGGCTTTCTTGTTCTGGTTCTTTATCATTCTCTGCATAAGCTGTGAGGACTCATACCAGAACTCGTAGTTACCAACATACATTTTTATCTTTGTATAGTCGATATCCACGATATGGGTACAAACATTATTAAGGAAGTGTCTGTCATGGGATACGACGAGGACTGTTCCGAAATAGTCTGCGAGGAAGTCCTCAAGCCAGCTTATAGCGTCGATATCAAGGTGGTTTGTAGGCTCGTCCAGCATGATAATATCAGGATTGCCGAAAAGTGCCTGTGCAAGAAGCACCTTGACTTTTTCGTTACCTGAGAGGGTGGACATCTGTGAATAGAGGATATCCTCGGAAAGACCAAGACCCTGAATGAGCTTTGAAGCGTCAGACTCGGCTTCCCAGCCGTTTAATTCTGCGAACTCGCTTTCAAGCTGACCTGCTCTGTCGCCGTCCTCCTCGGTGAAGTCCTCCTTGGCATAAAGCTCGTCCTTTTCTTTCATTATCTCATAAAGTCGCTTATTGCCCATTATTACAGTTTCGAGAACTGTATACTCGTCAAATGCAAAGTGATCCTGACGAAGCACTGAAAGTCTGTCCTCTTTTGAGATCACTACCTCGCCTGTGGTAGGCTCTATCTCACCGCAGAGGATCTTCAGAAATGTTGACTTTCCTGCACCGTTTGCACCGATTATGCCATAGCAGTTGCCGTTTGTAAATTTAAGGTCAACGTCCTTGAAAAGAAGCTGACCACCGAATGAAAGGCTTACGTTTGATACTGTTATCATTTTAACTCTCCTATATCTGATAATTATACTTTGACACTTTAATTATACCACACAAAGCGGCTTATGTCTACTTTTAATTATTAATTTTTCATCACTGCGCTTTTATGGTGCAAACGAGGTTTTGCTCTTGACGTTTTCAACAAAAAGTGTTATAATTGTTATGTTCACATTGGCAATAGCGATAATTATTGCCCTGAAAATTCAAGAAATTAAGTTGGAAAGGATAACTTGAATATGAAAAAAGTTTTGTTTGCTTCTTCGGAGTGTGTTCCGTTTATCAAGACAGGCGGTCTGGCTGACGTTGTTGGCTCTCTGCCTAAGTGCTTTGACAAGAGGTATTATGATGTCAGAGTAATTCTTCCTAAATATTCCTGCATGAAACAGCAGTGGAAAGACATGATGCAGTACAAAACGCATTTCTACATGGACTTTGCAGGTCAGAGCCAATATGTGGGCGTGCTTGAATGCGTTTATGATGGCGTTACGTTCTATTTTATCGACAACGAACATTATTTCACCGGTGACAAGCCTTACACTGAGCATCACTGGGATATAGAAAAGTTCATGTACTTTGACAGAGCTGTGCTTTCTGCTCTGCCGCTTCTTGATTTCCGTCCTGACGTTATACACTGTCACGACTGGCAGACGGGTCTTATACCTGTATATCTTCATGACAGCTTTGCAGGTGGCGATTTCTTCCGCGGCATAAAGACCGTTATGACTATACACAATCTGAAATTCCAGGGAAATGACGGCGTTGAGCAGTTCAAGAGGATATCCGGTCTGTCTGACTACTACTTCACTATCGACAAGCTGAGAACGGGCGTTGACGGAAATATGCTCAAGGGCGGTCTTGTTTATGCTGACGCTATCACAACTGTCAGCAACACATACGCAGAGGAGATAAAGACGCAGTTCTACGGTGAGGGTCTTGACGGACTTATGAGGGCAAGGGCTAACGATCTTCGTGGTATTGTAAATGGTATCGACTATGTTGATTACAACCCTGACACGGACAAGAACATTGTTGTAAGATACAATTATGACAACGTGCTTGAGAAGAAGATACACAACAAGAGGGCAATTCAGGCTGAGCTTGGTCTTGCGCAGGACGACAATCGCTTTACGATAGGCATTGTTAGCCGTTTGACAGATCAGAAGGGTTTTGACCTTATTGCATACATGATGGAAAGAATGTGCGAACAGGGCATACAGTTCGTTGTGCTTGGCACGGGCGAGCAGAAATATGAGGATATGTTCCGCTGGTTTGCAGGCAAGTATCCTGACAGGGTTTCCGCTAACATTTACTACAGTGAGGAAATGAGCCACCGCATTTACGCTTCCGCTGACGCATTCCTTATGCCGTCCCTTTTCGAACCATGCGGACTTTCACAGCTTATGTCACTGCGTTACGGCACGCTGCCTATCGTTCGTGAAACTGGCGGTTTGAGAGATACTGTTCAGCCGTTCAATCAGTTTGAGAGGACCGGCACTGGTTTCAGCTTTGCAAACTACAATGCACACGAGATGTACAACACTGTTATGTTTGCAAAGTACATATTTGATGACAGACGTGACGAATGGAACGGACTTATCAAATCTGCAATGGCACAGGATTTCTCATGGCAGGCTTCTGCTAACAAATATCAGGAAATGTATGACTGGCTTATAGGATAAGATAAATACAAAAAGCCCACAGGACTTTGATGTTCTGTGGGCTTTGTTTATGCCTTATGAAAATTACAATGTTTTTCTTACGTTCTTTGCGGCGGCAACAAGGTTTTCAAGGCTTGGAACTGTTTCTGCTTCGCCTCTTGTTTTAAGTCCGCAGTCAGGGTTTACCCACAATTTCTGTGCAGGTATCCTATCGAGCATTTTATGAAGAGCATTCTCTATTTCGTTCTCTGACGGAACTCTTGGAGAATGGATATCGTAAACGCCAGGGCCTACCTCTGTTCTGAAATTGTTCTCCTTAAGAACGTCAAGGATAGTCAGGTCGGAACGTGAAGCTTCAAAGGTGATAACGTCAGCGTCCATATCGTCGATATCCTTGATGATGTCGGCGAACTCGCTGTAGCACATATGGGTGTGTATCTGTGTATCAGCCTTTGCACCGCTGTGTACAAGTCTGAATGCAGGGATAGCCCAATCGAGATACTCGCTGTGCCAATCAGATCTTCTCAGAGGGAGCTTTTCACGGAGAGCGGCTTCGTCTACCTGAATTATCTTTATGCCGTTGGCTTCAAGGTCAAGGACTTCATCACGGATAGCAAGGGCTATCTGCATTGCTGACTCTTTAAGGGAGATATCCTCTCTTGGGAAAGACCAGTTAAGGATAGTTACAGGGCCTGTGAGCATTCCCTTAACAGGCTTATCTGTGAGGCTCTGTGCAAATTTTGACCACTTCACTGTTATAGGCTTTGCTCTTGAGATATCGCCCCATACGACCGGCGGCTTTACACATCTTGTGCCATAAGACTGCACCCATGCTTTTTCTGTGAAGATATAGCCGTCAAGGCACTCGCCGAAATACTCTACCATGTCATTTCTTTCAAACTCGCCATGAACGAGGACGTCAAGACCTATCTTCTCCTGAAGTCTTATGCAATCTATTATTTTCTGGCTTATGAACTTATCATAGTCAGCTTCGCAAAGCTCGCCTTTACGGAATGCCGCACGATTTTTTCTGACCTCAATAGTCTGTGGAAAAGAACCGATAGTTGTTGTTGGCAGGAGCGGCAGGCCAAATTCTTTCTTCTGTATCTTTTCACGCTCTGCAAACTCAGGAAGTCTTACAAAGTCCTTATCAGTGAGCTTTGCAACACGCTCTGTCACCGACTTATCAGCGCCGCTTCTTGGCTGTGAGAACAGTGCTTTATTTGCTTCCAGCTTATCACTGCACTCGCCCTCTGTGATGGCTTTAAGTTCTGCAAGCTCGGAGAGCTTTTCTTCTGCATAGGCAAAATACTTTTTATAGTCATCAGAAAGCTTGCTCTCGTTCTTGAGAGTATATGGAACGTGGAGCAGTGAGCAGGAAGTGCCCAGGACTATCTCGCCGCACTTATCCTTTATATCGTCAATGATAGCCAAAGTTTTTGCATAGTGGTTTTTCCAAATATTCTTACCGTTCACAACGCCTGCGAAAAGCACCTTGTCTTTCGGGAAGCCGTTCTTTTCAACAAGTTCTGCGGTTTTGATGCCCTCGATAAAGTCAAGACCTATGCCGTCAAAGGCAAGGGCGCAGATATCGTTATAGCAATCACGAACGTCGCCGAAATATGTCTGGAGGAGTATTTTTGCACTGCCCTTTTTATCCAATATCTTTGTATAGATATCCTTGAAGAATGTGATATCCTCGGCGGTCATATCCTTTACAAGGCAAGACTCGTCAAGCTGAATCCACTCTGCGCCAAGGGCTGAAAGCTTTGCAATAACGTCTGCATACACGTTCACAACGCTCTGTGCGATATCGCCGGCGTTCTTCTTGCCTGTAAATCTTGCAAGCTTAAGGAAAGTATATGCGCCTATGATAACAGGTTTTGTTTTCACGCCGTTTGCAAGGGCTTCGCTGAACAGGTCGAAAGGCTTTGTATCGGAAAGCTTTATTTCTGTATCGTCATCTACCTCGGGAACCATGTAGTGGTAGTTTGTGTTGAACCACTTTTTCATTGCAAGCGCCTTTACGTCGCCCTCGCTGCCCTGATATCCTCTTGCCATTGCAAAATATGTATCGAGTGGAGAAAGTCCAAGGGCGGTATATCTTGCAGGAACTGCACCGAGGAGTACGGCTGTATCGAGCATTCCGTCATAGTAGGAAAAATCGTTTGAGGGGATAAGGTCAAGACCGCTCTGACGCTGAACGTCAAGGTTTTCAAGGCGGAGCTTCTCTGCTGCTTTTTCAAGCTCTGCGGCGGTTATTTCTTTTCTGAAATACTTTTCTTCAGCGAATTTCAGCTCACGGAGAGAGCCTATTCTAGGATAGCCAACTATTGTTGTTTTCATATATCAAATTCCTTTCTTGGTTTTATTTCATAAGCTTATGATAATATTATATCGGTTTAATAGGAATTTGTAAAATACTAAAACTATTGTGTTTGCTATAGTTTCAGGCTATATCGGCATATACAAAAAAGCGGCACAGCATACACTGCACCGCCTGTTTACACATATTTTAGTCGCCGAATGCAACGCCCAGAGCCTTTGCGGTCTTGACGAGCTGGTGGTCGGCAGGGACGAATTTTGTTTTGCCTGCGACTTCTGAAAGTGGGTTTTCTGACACAACTTCATTTATCATTGCCACTGCATAGCCGTATTTATCGGCTGCGATAAGCTCTGCGGCATGGACACCGAACTTTGTGGCAAGCACTCTGTCATAGGCTGACGGACTGCCGCCTCTGAGCATATGACCAGGAACGCAAACTCTTGTTTCTCTGCCTGTAAGCTCTTCTATCTGCTTTGCAATTCTAGGGGTAGCAGTTGTAAGACCCTGCTCTGCACGGAGTCTTGCTCTTTCCTTCTTTTTAAGCTTTGCCTCTTCTTTATCAAAAGCACCCTCAGCTACGGCGAGGATAGAAAATCCCTTTGATTCTCTCTTTTCGCAGGCAGCGGCAAGCTTTTCGATATCATATGGTATTTCAGGAATGACTATCATATCTGCACCGCCTGCGATACCTGAATAGAGGGTGAGCCAGCCGGCTTTATTGCCCATTATTTCTGCAACGAGTATTCTTCCGTGGGAATTGGCTGTAGAATGAAGTCTGTCGATAACGTCTGTGGCTGTGTCAACAGCGGTATGGAAGCCGAATGTTACGCTTGTGCCCCAGATATCGTTGTCGATAGTTTTTGGCAGGCCGATAACGTTAAGTCCCTCGGTTGAAAGGAGGTTAGCGGTCTTATGAGTGCCGTTGCCGCCCAAGGTGAGCAGGCAATCGAGCTTCTGCTTTTTATAGGTTTCTTTCATAGCCTTTACTTTATCCACGTTATCTTCTTCGATGACCTGCATTTTCTTGAAAGGCGTTCTCTTCGTGCCGAAAATAGTTCCGCCTGTGGTAAGGATACCAGAAAAGTCAGACTGTTTCATTTCTTTGCACATATTATTGATAAGCCCATAATAGCCGTCCTCGATACCTACTATCTGAACGTCTTCGCCGAACTTTTCATAGCAAGCCTTTGCAACGCCTCTGATAGTTGCGTTAAGTCCCGGACAATCTCCTCCGCTTGTGAGTATGCCTATTCTTTTCTTCATTTTACCAAGTCCTTTCAATGAAATTCTATCATTATCAACGATATCAATACTTATCGCTTGTGCTGAAATCTTCTATATCGGCTTCGTCGGAAGGAGTGATATCCTGCTGAGTTTCCTCAGGGGTGGCCTCGCTTTCCGGCTCATCGTCAATATATGTGAACCTTGAAGTCTGATGCTCTTTCTTATCCTTTTCACTGTTCTCGCTAAGTTTGAAACGTGCTATCATATTCTTTAGTATGAGCGACTGGCTTGAAAGCTCTTCACTTGCGGAAGCTGAACCGACTGCAGTCGAGGTATTGGCTGATACAACGGCTGATATCTGGTCTACTCCCGTATTTACCTGAACGATAGCCTCTGCCTGCGCCTCAGAAGCGTCTGAGATATTCTTTACGAGATCCTTTATAGTATTTGAATTGCTTACGATATTGTTCAGTGAATCAGCAGTTTCTTCGGCTATCTTAGAGCCCTTTGAAACAGCGGCAGACTGGTTTTCGATAAGTGAAGCGGTCTGCTTTGCGGCTTCGGCTGATCTTGACGCCAGACGTCTTACCTCGTCTGCTACCACGCCAAAGCCCTTTGAACCCTCTCTTGCGGCCTCTACGGCGGCGTTAAGGGCAAGGATATTTGTTTGGAATGCGATCTCGTCAATGACCTTGATTATCTTTGAGATCTCATCAGAAGCAGTATGGATAGCATTCATGGCATTTACCATGTTGCCCATATCGCTGTTGCAGTTGTCAACGGCTTCGGTATTCTTAAGTACGATATTATAAGCGTTCTTAGAGTCCTCAGAGTTCTGAGTTATCTGCTTTGAAACATCACTGAGGGTAGCGGAAAGCTCCTCGATCGCAGAAGCCTGCTGTGTAGAACCCTGTGATACAGACTGTGCGATATTTGACACCTGAACCGCCTGAGTTCACCTGCTCGGCTGACATATTGATAGAAGCAAAGGTATCAGACAGTGAGTCGAGTATCTCGTTAAACGTACTCTTTATCTTATAGAAGTCGCCCTTGAAAGTACCTTCCATTCTATGGCAAAGGTTGCCCTCGGATATCTGGGTAAGAGCCACTGTGATAAGGTTGATATACTGTCTGAGGCAGACGATAGTTTCTTCCAGAGAGTTTGAAAGGACGCCAAGCTCGTCCTTTGAATACCAAACGTCAACAGGGTCGGTAAGGTTGCCCTGTGCGAGAGAACGAAGTCTGTTTGTGGTAGAAATGATAGGCTTTGTTATCCTCTTTGCAAAAAGCAGAGAGAACAGCACCGTCAGGCACATAAGCACAACGCCCATTACAATGATATTAGTAAGTGCGCTGGAGCTTGCAGTGGTGAAGTCGGCAACATTTGTAACCATGACGACAGTACCGTCAAAATATGACGAACCATAATAGCCCACGATATAATTGTTATCCTTAAATTTATACTCTGTTGTACCGCTATTATTTGCAAGTATTTTCTCAACGGCATTTGTCACTTCCATATATTCTTCATCTTTCTTACCGATCTCAAGGGCATTTTTACCTATCTGATCGGTATCCTTATGAAGAAGGATATCTCCGTCTTTGCCAACAAGATAAACATAGCCGGATTTTCCGAAGGTATATTCATTAAGAGCATTGACAAGCATATCGCTCTGAATGGTAATACAAGCGACTTTTTGTTCTGAGTTGCCAGACTTTGTTGAAGCAAGTATAGAAAAATAATTCTTACCGCCAAAGGTATATATATCGGTTATATAAGCCGAGCTTCTTTCGCAAGCGCTTATGATGTGCTCCTTTTCAACTGATGACGATACCATTTCATTATCTGTTGCAAGCACAATGCCATTGCCGTCATAAACTGTAAAATTCAGATAAAAGCCTGTGTTGTCTGCAAAGCCACTTTTTACCGCCTTCAGTCTGTCAGCGTCAGTTTTTGCCCCTAAAAAAGAATCAGACTTTACGGTCGAAACTATATTATTCGTATAAGAGCTGATCGTCGAGTCAAAATTCTTAGCCGCCTGAACAGCCAGTGGTTCAGCGGTGCTTTTGAGCGTATCCTTTGCAGAAACGTTTATAAAATACACGGAAACCAAGCTGAGCAGCACCGTGATGATAAGTGCGATTGAAAGCATTGCCAAAAGCAGCTTTGAACGCAACGTTTTCATATACAGTTCCCCCTTATGAACTTGTTTTAAACGCAGCACACAACACTGCGATATTACGTGTTTATTATATCATAATTGCACAATTATTTCAAGTACCACAAGCATATTTTTTGTGAACTTATGATGCAATTAATGATATGGAGGTGAATAAGAATAGGTAAAAAGGGGGTAAATAAAATATGTACATAAGTTTAAGGATAAGAAAAAGGGTGATGCTTTGTGTTATAGCTGTGCTTTCTATGCTGGCGGCGGTGGCTGTTATGCCGACCTTTGCAAAAGAAGAAAAAACAGATGGGATAAAGCTTCCGATCTTAATGTATCACAGCATCGTAAAAAACGAAGATCGCAGCGGCGAGTATGTCATAACGCCTATCGAGCTTGAAAAGGATCTGCTTTATCTGAAGCAGAACGGCTACACTACTGTTTTTGTAAATGACGTTATAAGATATGTGAAGCGTGGGGGCGAGCTGCCTGAGAAGCCTATTATACTGTCCTTTGATGACGGCACTTACAACTACAGAGAATATCTTCTGCCGCTTCTTGAAAAATACGATATGAAAGCCACTGTATCTATTGTGGGAGCTTACACTGACGCTGCCTGCGAGGAGGCTGAGCCTGATCCTGCTTACTCTTATCTTGACTGGCAGGACGTTTCGGTGCTTCGTGACAGCGGTCATGTGGAGATATGCAATCACTCTTACGATATGCACAATCTTGAGGGCAGGCGTGGAGTCGGTCAGCTAGAGGGGGAAAGCTACGAGGATTACCGAAAGATATTTATTAACGACACCACGAAGCTTCAAACGCTTTGCGATGAACACTGTGGTTTTCAGCCAAACGTTTACACCTATCCTTTCGGCATAACCTGCGAAAGTGCAAGTCGGCTCGTAAAGAACATGGGGTTTGAGGCTAGTCTTGGAGTAGAGGAAAAAATCAATATAATAAAAAAAGAAGATGAGCGCTGCCTTTTTGGTCTTTACAGATACAATCGCAGCGGGATCATCTCCACAGAAGAATTCATGAAAAAAGTTTTTGGAGCATAAAAAAAGCAGCCCCTATTGGAGCCACTCTCTAAACTGAATCACCATCAGCATATTCACATTATACTCTGGCAGGTGTCGAAATTATACTTGTTTTTGTGTGATTTTTGTAAAAAAAATGTGTATTCGTGTAAGCAGAGTGAAAAATGCTGTCACAAGCAGCCAAAAGCACGTTGATACGCCACTTTTGGCTGTTTATCATCTCTTTACACAGAACTTATTTATCCTTTTTGCCGCCTTTGATCTTTCCTCTTATCCAGATAATTATTACGACAAGTGCGATAACAAGGACAATAAGGACGATAGCAAGGGCGGTATTGAGCATCTTTTTATACTGGTCCATAACGTTTGCGTTTTTGGACACGGCAGATGAAGTATCGGAGCTGTCTTTCTTTTGGGCGGTCTGGGTCTGCTGTTCATCTCCGCCTGCGGCTCTTATTATGGTGACAGTATAGGTGGCGGCATTGCCGTCAACGTCTGTGACGGTTATGGTTCGTACATTTTCGCCTACCTGACACTCGCTTGTGCCTGTATACCATATATAATCAGAGGGGCTTGCTGTTGTTCCCTCTATCTCAACATTGGTAACGGAATTGTCAACGTTCACTGTATAGTTATAGACATTATAGGCAAAGGCAGGAGAAAGCTCACCGTTATCCACTGTCAGGGCTGTAAGAACGCCTTTATCGGGTATGCCGTTTGAAGGTGCGGTCTTAGTGGCAGTGGTGGTAGTGGTAGTGGTCTTTTCGGTGGTGGTCGTGGTTTCTGTTTCGGTCTTGGTTTCCACCTTATCGCCTCCAACTGTTATGACACAATAGGCGATAGGGGAGCCGATAAGCTCTGAATCAGGGGAATATATCTGACAGCTTTGCAGGCTTATATTTGCATTTCCTGCCGACAGACCTTTGAACGTAAAGCTGAAATCCACTTCTGAAGAGGGGGTATCAGGAAATCCGTTTACTGTAAGAACTCCTCCGCCGCCTGAGGCATTATCGCTTGACACAAATTCTATAACGGAATCGTCATAGGCGATATTTGCCTGAACGCTTCCTATCTCTGAATCTGCAGAAAATGTCACGGACACTTCAAACTGCTGATCGGTCATGACGGGGTTTTTAGGCGGATAGAAGAAAGCCTCCCCTGTTGCATGGGCAGTGAGAGCCGTCATTGGAACTGCAAGTGCGGCTGTCAAGAGCGATGAGAATATTCTTTTTACAAGCTTTGTTTTTGTGGTCATTGCTATCCCTCCCGATAACATGGATAATTATTTGGTATAAACTTTGGCTATATCAGACCACTGTCCGAAATAGGTCTTGGTCCCTGTGGCTGTATAGCTTCTCACACGGACGAAATATGTCTTTTGGCTTTTAAGATCTGTTACGGTCTTTTTGTCGGTCTTATTTGAGGTCACCTTAACTGTCTTTGCATCGCTGAAAGATATATTTTCAGCGTAGGATATCACATAGCCTGTAGCAGAGCCTTTCTGTGCATAGTCTATATAAAAGCCTTTTTTCACCGGCATGAGCTTTTGTATGGTCTGCTTTGCAGGGGTGATGACAAAAGACTTCGTTATCACTCCGCCATACGAGCCTTTTCCTGTTACTGTTACCTTAGCTGTGCCTATATTCTTATTGGCGGAATATTTCACTATATAGTCTGTGCCGTTTTTAAGGGTCTTGCCCGAATATGTGACTGTTATGCTTTGGGTAATGTTCTTGCCTGTGAAAGATTTGTTTTTTATGCCTGCGACCTTAGCTTTGGCAATATCATATTTTGCGGTGGTCACGCTCTTTGTATCAGACCATGCGCCGTTATAACGCTTGCCGCTGACTATTGTATACGAACGCACTCTTACATAATATTTCTTCCCTGCCGTCAGGTTTGAAACGGTCTTTTTATCCGTTTTGTTTGAGGATATGATCAAGGTTTTTGCACCTGCGAAGTCAGAGCGTGTACTGTACTGCAATTCATATCCTGTGGCTGAACCTTTCTGAGCAAAGTCGATAAAAAAGCCTTTATATCTTGTTTGCAGAGATTGTATCTCCTGTTTTGCAGGACAAATGGTAAATGTTTTTGTTATAGTACCCTGATAGTTGCCCATGAAGCTTATGATTATTTTTCCAACGCCTATTTTTGTATTTGAGCTATAGGAAACAGTATAATCATGTTCAGGAAGAAGAAATTTTCCTCCGTCCGTTACCATAACGTCAGGTCTTATAGGCTTGCCTGTGTAGGAGAGCGCATCAACATAATAGACGCTTGTCAATTGGGCGGACTTTGGAAGAATGTCGAATGCTTTGGCTATAGTGCCGCTGTATCCGCCAATGCCTGTTATTATCATTTTGCCCTTGCCTGCGGCTATATTATCGGCATAGTCAATGGTATAGTCTTTATTATTTGTCAAAGTGGTATCGCCATAGGAAAGCGTTATACCACTTTGAGCAAGCTCATAGCCTGTGAATGTCATATGTGTTTTAAAGCCTGATATCTCGCAGTCTTTTATAAGCTTTCTGTCGGTATAGACCGCCTGCACTGTCATATGGGCTGTGACTTTTGAAAAGTCTTTATCCCAGCCTGTAAAGCGTTTGCCTTTTATGGTCGGTGCTTTGGGCGGATCGGCACTTTTGCCGTATTCTACGGTCTGAGATGACAAAACTGTGCCGTTTATATCGGTGAAATCAACCGTGCAGGTATTGGATTTCCAGCCTGCATAAAGCGTCTTTGAGCCGTCTGAAAAGCTCACGGACGTTATAGGCTCGCTCTTAAGCTGTGAGTCGACATACCAGCCTGTGAGCTGTGCGCCCTCTTTTGTGGGGGCGGAAAGCTGTGCGGTTTCGCCCTCACCAAGCTCATCAGTGTTGAGGGGGCTGTTTTCGCCACCGTTCAGGATATAATCTATCTTCGCTTTGTCACTTGGGGTGACTTTTGCGGAAACTGTGGTGTTTTCTGTGAAAACTGTGTTGCTGTTCACAGGTTCACCTTTACGATACCAGCCGAGAGTGCAGCCCTGCT
>ENA-OPCR01000293-OPCR01000293.1-human-gut-metagenome-genome-assembly--contig:-NODE-293-length-13507-cov-4.349539_pt1 | contig 13507 bp, 7 predicted proteins | sample MGYA00241571_ERZ501493 | MGnify/ENA primary metagenome ERZ501493 (study PRJEB25962, sample SAMEA2042662) | human gut metagenome | biome: human gut; feature: human-associated habitat; material: faeces... | reverse complement strand
GATCTCGTTCACCGGCGTCGGCATCGAGGGCGACTGCCCTGCGGAAAAGGACAACGTAGGCTGCTATTACTTGAAAGACGGTACGTTTACGCTCGTGCCCGCGGAGAAGATCACAGCAAACAAGGAATTCTGCGACTGTGAATTCGCATGGCGCTTTGCAGGCAGCGCGCACGGTGTCAGCCTTGGCAAAACGCTGCCCGCCATCCCCGAAGAGGAGACGACGCACTATGAAAAGGCGGCTTTCACGGTCGAAAATGCCGCCGTCATCCCCTGCACGCAGGTGTTGGGGGCCTATCAGGTGACGTTCGAGCGCTGATTTTTGAAAAAGGGCTTGCATTTTTGCCCGCGCTTTGCTATACTGCGCAGTCGGGAATGAGGTTCTCCCACGGATTTTTCCGAAACCGCTTTTGCTGATGACTTCTGTTTTATACAGGGGCATTGGCTTTTTTTATGCCATTTTTTATTACAAAATTTTGAGGTGAATTATGAAAAGAAAGTTTGTTGATTTCAAGGTATTGACGGCATCTCTTTGCTGTGCCGTTGTTATGGGCGTAATTTCTTTCGTGTTTTTAAAAATGCTCGGATTATCGTCCGTATTCAGGGAGTATTTCCCTTATTGCATATGGTTTTTGCCACTTTCGGGTATGCTTACCACTTTTGTATATAAGAAATACGGCGGTGAGTCCTCAAAAGGCAACAATCTTATAATTCAGAGTGCAAACGAGGGTGTAAAAGTACCTAAAAGGCTTGCAGTTCTTACATTCTTCTTTACACTGCTGACACACTTTTCGGGTGGCTCGGCAGGCAGAGAGGGCACTGCCGTTCAAATCGGCGGCGCTCTTACAAGCAATGTTGCCGACAAGTTCGGATTTAAAAAAGAGGACAGAAAAACTATCATTTTAAGCGGATTAAGTTCGGCATTCGGCTCCGTATTCGGCACTCCGCTTGCAGGTGCATTCTTCGGTATGGAAGTTTGCTGCATAGGTCAGCTTTCCGCAAGCGCTGTTATTCCATGCTTTTTATCATCTTATCTGGCAAATGCTGTTACGATTTTGCTCGGCGCAACACACGAAGTACATACTATCGCAAGCGTTCCTAACTTTGATTTTAAACTTATATTGATATTTGTTTCCGCATCTGTATTTTTCGGACTTCTCGGAAAATTATTTGCTCTTGCGGTCAAATATTTAAAATTATTATACGCAAAAATTTTTAAAAATACCGTTCTCTCTGCATTGGCAGGCTCTGTTATTGTCACATTGCTAATCATTTTATTAAATCTCAACAAATATGAAGGACTTAGCACTTGGCAGCAAACAACCGCATTCGAGGGCAATGCAAATTGGTACGATATGCCCGTAAAATTCATTTTGACAGCACTCACACTCGGAGCAGGATTTCAAGGCGGTGAAGTAACTCCTTTGTTTGACATAGGGGCATCATTCGGCGGCTGGTATGCAAATTTATTCGGCATTGAACCGAGTTTTCTTGCGGCAATTGGCTTAATCTGCGTGTTCGGTTCTGCCGCAAACACACCGATTACCACAATTATGCTCGGTATTGAGCTTTTCGGCGCCGAAGCCGCGCCTTATTTTGTATTTGCAAGTCTGATAAGTTTTATAGCGTCGGGCAAATCGGGAATTTACTCTTCACAGGAAAGAAAGCTAAGTAAAAGTCTGTTTTCAACAAAGGCTGATTTTTCCGAATAAATATGGTACAATATAAAAAGAAATAATCGGAGGTGCTGTATGAAAATTTTAGTTGTTTTTACAGGCGGAACTATAGGCAGCTGCTACAATGACGGTGTAATTTCTCCCGATTCAAGCACCCGTTACAAGTTAATCGAAATGTACAAACAAAACGGAGGTTATGCTGAATTCGATGCGATCTCTCCTTACACGGTACTTAGCGAAAACTTAAACGGCGAGTATTTTAATTTACTTTATAATTCCGTCAAAGAAAATATAAATAATTATGACGGCATCATTGTTACCCATGGTACAGATACACTGCAATACACTTCCGCTGTGCTTTCTTATATGTTCGGCTTGTGTAATACTCCTATTGTGCTTGTGTCTGCAAATTATCCGCTCGAGAGCGAAAAATCAAACGGACTCGAGAATTTTTCCGCTGCCGTGGATTTCATTAAATCAGGCAATAATAAAGGCGTATTTGTCGCATACAAAAATAACTGCGAGCATGCAAACATTCACCGTGCCTCTCGCCTGCAAAAACACCTTGCTTATTCGGATAAAATCGAAAGCGTTAATAATATTTACTACGGTGAAATCATTAACGGCAATTTTATTAAAAATATCAATTATACAGAAAAGCAAGATGAAATAAAATTTGGGAATTTGCCTGTTTTCAAATCAACTTCCCCTGTACTTAAAATTACACCGTATGTGGGAATGGCTTATCCGCAGCTTAATAAAAATATTAAAGCCGTATTGACGGAAAGCTATCATTCGGGAACTGTAAATACCGCAAGCAAAGATTTGGAGAAATTCTGCAATACAGCCAAACAATTTAACATTCCTGTATTTTTAACAGGCAGTGAGACAGGATTTTTTTACGAAAGCAAAGAACTTTATTCAAAATTAGGCATTCAGGTACTCCCTACTCTCACTCCGATTTCTGCTTATATTAAGCTATGGATATTATGCGAAAACAATGCAAAAGACATTTATAAAGCCTTTTCAAAATCCATCGGCGGAGATATATTATAAATCTATAAACATAAAACTACAGCACCGACAAAGTGATGTGACCTCCAAACCGTTAGATTCTTAGTCTGACTTTTTGGGGACAACTCAAAAAAGCGGTGCTGTTTTGATGTGCGTTATGCCAAAAGGGCCGACACAATTTCTCGTGTCGACCCTCTCGGTTTATGTGAATTAAAAAGGATAGGTAATTTTAATAGGATTACTCAATATCCTGCATTGCATCGTAACCTGTTTCACCGGTTCTTACTTTTACAACATCTTCAACATCATAAATGAAGATCTTGCCGTCGCCGATATGACCTGTATAGAGTGCCTTTACAGCGGCATCTACAACAGCCTTTACAGGAACTTTGCAAACTACGATTTCTACCTTCATCTTAGGAAGGAGATTACTTTCAATAGCAACACCACGGTAATACTCTGCCTTACCCTTTTGAGCGCCGCAACCGAGTACCTGTGATACTGTCATACCTGTAATACCGAGTTTATCCATTTCTTCCTTGAGTGCCTCAAGTTTTGACTGCTTAAGGAGAATATCAATCTTAGTAATCTTTGTACCGTCGGTAGCCATATCATACTTGCCTGCAAGCTGAACAGGAACTGCCTTAGTTACAGGAACATTGCCCTCAACATCAAATGTTTCGTCAAGTGAAGCTGTACCAACACCGATTGGCATAAAGTCTGCATATGCGCTTACAAGACCGTGCTCGCAAATATCAAGACCCTTCATTTCTTCTTCCTTAGTTACACGAAGACCGATTGTCTTTTTGATGATTGTAAATACGATGATCATACAAACAACTGTCCAAGCGGCTACACAAAGGATACCGAGAGCCTGCTTACCGAGCTGTGCAAAACCGCCGCCGTAGAAAAGACCTGTGATACCGTCCTGACCGTTGCCTGTTGCAAAAAGACCTACTGCAAGGCCGCCCCACATACCGTTTACGCCATGTACTGAGAATGCACCAACCGGGTCATCTATCTTGAGTTTAATATCAACAAATTCTACTGCAACTACTACGAGGATACCTGAAACAATACCGATGATTGCAGAACCGATAGCATCAACATCTGCACAACCTGCTGTTACTGCAACAAGACCTGCAAGTGAAGCGTTAAGACACATTGAAACATCAGGCTTACCGTTCTTAATCCAAGTAAAGAGCATACATGTTACTGTAGCAACAGCCGGAGCGATTGTTGTTGTAAGAAGGATCTGACCGAGTCTTGAACCGTCTTCTGCAGCAGCACCGTTAAAGCCGTACCAAGCAAACCAAAGAATGAATACACCTAAAGCACCGAGTGTGATGCTGTGACCCGGGATAGCGTTTACCTTACCGTTTTTGCCATACTTACCGATACGAGGTCCGAGAATGATTGCACCTACAAGAGCAGAGATACCGCCAACCATATGAATTACGATTGAACCTGCAAAGTCAATACAACCGAGCTGTGCAAGCCAACCCTGGCCGTTCCATACCCAACCTGCCTCGATAGGATAAACAACCAATGAAATTACTGCACTGTAAACACAGTATGCAGAGAACTTTGTACGCTCTGCCATAGAACCGGAAACAATTGTTGCGGCTGTAGCACAGAATACAAGCTGGAATACAAATGAGTTCCAATCAAAGCTTGCCCAATCTGTAAACATTGTAAGATTAGGAACGCCGATGAAACCTGCAATATAGTTTTCCGACATCATAAGTCCAAAACCAAGCAAACTGAACACTACTGTACCGATACAGAAGTCCATCAGGTTTTTCATAATGATATTACCGGCGTTTTTCGCTCTTGTAAAACCGGTTTCTACCATCGCAAAACCACATTGCATAAAGAATACGAGCAAGGCGCCTATCATATACCATACGCCTGTACTGCCAAAAATCATTTCTGCCATATAGATCTCCCCTTTTTTAAAATAACAAAAATGGCGTGTACCAAACAGTTTTTGTCTGTTCGTTACACGCCATTGTGTCACCAAATTTAAAATTTAAAAATCAGTCAATCGATCATACACCGTAAAGCATTTCGCCGTATGAAGGATATGGCCAGTAATCAGCGGCTGTTTCTGTTTCCATAGCGTCGCCGATTGCACGAAGTTCAGTCATTACCGAGAATACACTCTCTCTGTAATACTTAGCATAAGCAAGAACATCGCCCTCATATTCGCTTGCGCCGATAACAGCGTTCTCAAGCTCTGCTGTCTTTTTGCTGAAGCAAACAAGTTTGTTTGAAAGACTTGTAATGAGGTCTTCCTCAACTGATGTTGGGATTGCGTCTGAAAGAGCTTTCTTAGCAAGCGCTGTATCTGTAAGCTCTCTTACATATGAAGTAACGGCAGGAATCATATCTTTTTTAGCCATATCAATCATTGTAAGTGCTTCGATATTGATAATCTTAGCATAGTTTTCAAGCTCAATCTCATATCTTGCATGAATTTCATCTACAGAATAAATCTTGTTCTTTGTAAAGAGGTCAATATTTTTCTGATCAATGTAATGCTCAACTGCATCAGGAAGTGATTTAAGGTTAAGAAGACCTCTCTTCTCTGCCTCTTCAACCCATTCAGGTGCATAGTTGTTGCCGTTGAAGATAATTGCCTGATGCTCTGTAAATGTCTTTTTAATAAGAGCCTTAACCGCTGCGTCAAGATCGGATGCGTCTTTCAACTCATCATAGAACTCTGAAAGTTCCTCGGCAACCATTGTGTTAAGCATTATGTTAGGACAAGCAATGTTGAGAGCCGAACCGAGTGCTCTGAACTCAAACTTGTTACCTGTGAAAGCAAACGGTGATGTTCTGTTACGGTCTGATGTGTCTTTCTTGAAGTCAGGAAGAACATCAACACCTGTTGACATCTTAACCTTGCCCTTGCTTATATACTCTGTACCATTGATGATTGATTCAACCAATGCGCCGAGGTCATCACCGAGATACATTGAAATGATAGCAGGCGGTGCTTCGTTAGCGCCAAGACGATGGTCGTTACCTGCCGATGCAACAGAGATTCTTAAAAGATCCTGATACTCGTGTACAGCCTTTACGATAGCTGCAAGGAAGAGCTGGAACTGAATATTGTTTTCAGGTGTTTTACCCGGATCAAGGAGATTTTCACCTGTATTAGTAGAAATTGACCAGTTGTTGTGCTTACCTGAACCGTTTACACCTGCAAAAGGCTTTTCGTGAAGGAGGCAAACAAGACCATGCTTTTCAGCAATCTTCTTCATAACTTCCATTGTAAGTTCGTTGTGGTCGGTTGCGATATTTGTAGTTGTAAAAATAGGAGCAAGCTCGTGCTGCGAAGGAGCAACCTCGTTGTGCTTTGTCTTAGCGAGGATACCGAGTTTCCAAAGCTCGTTGTCAAGGTCTGCCATGAAAGAGGCAACTCTTGTCTTGATTGCGCCGAAGTAATGGTCGTCAAGTTCCTGTCCTTTAGGAGCTTTTGCACCAAAGAGTGTTCTGCCTGTATAAATAAGGTCTTTTCTCTGGTCATAAACATCTTTATCTATAAGGAAGTATTCCTGCTCAGGACCTACTGTTGTTGTAACTCTCGTAACATCTGTTTTGCCGAGAAGATTAAGAACTTTGCAAGCCTCTGTGCTGATTCTCTCCATTGAACGAAGAAGAGGTGTTTTCTTATCGAGGACCTCACCTGTGTATGAACAGAATGCTGTAGGAATGTAAAGTGTACCGTCCTTAGCAAAAGCATATGAAGTCGGGTCCCAAGTTGTATAACCTCTTGCCTCAAAAGTAGCACGAATACCGCCGCTTGGGAAAGAAGATGCATCAGGCTCGCCCTTTACAAGCTCTTTACCTGAAAACTCCATGATAACCTGACCGTCACCGTTCGGTGTGATAAAGCTGTCATGCTTTTCTGCTGTGATACCTGTCATTGGCTGGAACCAGTGTGTATAGTGTGTGCAGCCCTTTTCAATAGCCCAATCTTTCATTGCGCTTGCAACTACATTAGCTACGCTCTCGTCGAGAGGCTCACCATTCTGGATTGTTTTCTTAAGTGCCTTGTAAGTAGCCTTAGGAAGACGCTCAAGCATCATTTGATCGTTAAATACCATACTGCCAAATAATTCAGGAACTTTTGCCATTTTAATCTCTCCTATCCGTTTTTAATGAAATCATTTTTTTAGAAAACAAAAAGGCACTGCGAACCTTTCGGCTCACAGCGCCCTTGCTGTTTGTCATTGTCTGTAGTATAAACCCTTTTGCGTTATTTGTCAATAGCTTTTTTAAAATTTTTTCAAAAAATATTTCAGCTTTTGCAAGTTTAAGTAATTTTCCTGCACTTATTTTACTTTTAAACATTAGTTTATTGATTTTTTGTCGGGTTTCTTGCAAAATATGAAAGTTTGTTATAAAAAAGTTGCATTTTTCTATTGACAACTATAGTAACAGGCTATATAATAAAGTTATTGCAAATGTGCTGTTTTGCGACAGAATATTTCAAAGCATACATTTTACATATAATTAATATGTTTTAGCAAAAATATAAAATGTATTTAACAGCTCAATCCATTTATCGTACTCCATTTACTATACTATATTATATAGTATGCTGTGTAGAACAAATGTTGAAGAATTGAGCGGGAAAGGGTGAATTAAATTGGAACAAATCTCAAACAGACAAGACTTTAAGGGACTTTACTCTCCTCAGTTTGAGCACGACAACTGCGGTATAGGTGCGGTTGTAAACATTAACGGTATCAAAACTCACGATACGGTTGCAAATGCTCTTACTATAGTAGAAACCCTTGAGCACAGAGCAGGTAAAGACGCCGAAGGCAAAACAGGTGACGGCGTAGGTATTTTGCTCCAGATTTCACACAAGTTTTTCAAAAAAGTAGCCCAGAGAGATCTCGGAATCAAGCTTCTTGCGGAGAGAGATTATGCTGTAGGTATGTTCTTCTTCCCTCAAAACGAGCTTGCAAGAAATCAGGCTAAAAAAATGTTTGAAATTATTGCGGAAAAAGAGGGACTTGAGATTCTCGGCTGGAGAAATGTTCCGTCTAACCCTGATGTGCTTGGCAAAAGAGCAGTTGAATGTATGCCTCACATTATGCAGTGCTTTATCAAGCGTCCGAAAGGCGTTAAGAAAGGCTTGCCTTTTGACCGTAAACTTTATGTTGCAAGACGAGTATTTGAGCAGAGCAACGAAGATACATATGTAGTTTCTCTCTCAAGCAGAACTATTGTATATAAAGGTATGTTCCTTGTAGGCGAGTTAAGAAGATTCTTTACAGACTTGCAGGATCCTGATTATGAATCTGCAATCGCTATGGTTCACTCAAGATTCTCTACCAATACAAACCCAAGCTGGCAGAGAGCGCATCCAAACAGAATGATTGTTCACAACGGTGAAATCAATACAATCAGAGGCAACGCAGATAAAATGCTTGCCCGTGAGGAAACAATGAAGTCAGAGCACCTCAAGGGTGACCTCGACAAGGTTATTCCTGTTGTAAACACTGAGGGTTCGGACTCCGCAATGCTCGACAACACTCTTGAATTTTTGGTAATGAGCGGTATGGAATTACCTCTTGCCGTTATGATTACAATTCCTGAGCCTTGGGACAGAAACCACACAATTTCTCAGAAAAAGAAAGATTTTTACCAGTACTACGCTACAATGATGGAACCCTGGGACGGCCCTGCATCAATTCTTTTCTCTGACGGTGATATTATGGGTGCGGTTCTTGACAGAAACGGTCTTCGTCCGTCAAGATACTACATTACAGATGACAACAACCTTATCCTTTCATCAGAGGTTGGCGCACTTCCTATTGACCCCGCAAAGATTGTCACTAAGGAAAGACTTCGTCCCGGTAAAATGCTCCTTGTAGATACTGTACAGGGCAAACTTATCGACGATGACGAGCTTAAGGAATATTATGCATCAAAACAGCCGTACGGCGAATGGCTTGACAGCAACCTTGTTCGTCTTAAAGACCTTAAGATACCTAATGTAAAGGTTGAGGAACATTCTTATGACGAAAGACAGCGCCTCCAGAAAGCATTTGGCTATACATATGAAGAGGTTATGACATCTATCCTCCCTATGGCTAAAAATGCAAGCGAGCCGATTTCAGCAATGGGTACAGACAGTCCTCTTGCCGTACTTTCAAAAGAGCCGCAGCCGCTTTTCAACTACTTTAAGCAGCTTTTCGCACAGGTTACAAACCCACCTATTGACGCAATTCGTGAGGAAGTTGTAACATCAACAACAATTTATATCGGCGAGGACGGCAACATTCTTGAAGAAAAGCCGGAAAACTGTAAGGTAATTAAGATTCATAATCCAATTCTTACTTCTACGGATATTCTTAAAATCAAAAATATGCATATCAACGGCTTTAAGGTTGCCACCGTTCCAATTCTTTATTATAAAAACACAAGCCTTAAAAAGGCTATCAACAGACTTTTTATTGAAACAGACAAGGCTTTCAGCGAGGGTGCTAACATCATCATTCTCTCTGACCGTGGCGTTGACGAAAACCACCTTGCTATTCCGTCATTGCTTGCGGTTTCGGCAGTTCACCAGCACCTAGTTGTTACCAAGAAAAGAACATCATGCGCTATCATTCTTGAAAGCGGCGAGCCACGAGAGGTACATCATTTTGCTACACTTCTTGGCTACGGTGCAAGTGCTATTAACCCATACCTTGCGCAGGAAACTATCCACGAGCTTATCGCAGATGACCTTCTCGACAAGGATTACTATGCGGCTGTTAATGACTACAATGACGCTATTCTTCATGGCATAGTTAAGATTGCATCTAAAATGGGTATTTCAACAATCCAGTCATACCATGGCTCACAAATTTTCGAGGCAATCGGTATCGGCAAAGATGTTATTGACAATTACTTTACAGGCACAGTCAGCAGAATAGGCGGTATCACATTAAAGGATATTGAAAAGAATGTTGACAGGCTTCACACATCTGCTTTTGACCCTCTCGGACTCAGCACAAATCCTGAGCTTGAATCAAGAGGCAGTCATAAGTTCAGAAGCGGTAAGGAAGAACACCTCTACAACCCACAGACAATTTATATGCTCCAGCAGTCAACAAGAACAGGCGACTATGAGCTTTATAAAAAGTATTCTCATATGATTTCAGAAGAAATGGACCCTGTAAATATCAGAGGATTGTTTGACTTTAATTATGCCGAAACTCCTGTTCCGATTGACGAGGTTGAAAGCGTTGATTCTATCGTTCGCAGATTTAAAACAGGTGCTATGTCTTACGGCTCAATTTCACAGGAAGCACACGAGGCTCTTGCTATTGCAATGAACAGATTACACGGCAAATCAAACTCGGGTGAGGGCGGTGAAAGCCTTGAAAGACTTCTCACAAAGGGCACAGCCGACAACCGTTGCTCCGCTATCAAGCAGGTAGCGTCGGGCAGATTTGGTGTAACTTCAAAATATCTTACATCAGCCGATGAAATTCAGATAAAAATGGCACAGGGTGCTAAGCCTGGCGAGGGCGGACATCTTCCGGGCAAAAAGGTATATCCTTGGATTGCAAAGACAAGACACTCAACTCCGGGTGTATCACTTATCTCCCCTCCTCCTCATCATGATATTTATTCAATCGAAGACCTTGCACAGCTTATTTATGACCTTAAAAATGCTAACACAGACGCAAGAATTTCCGTAAAACTTGTTTCTGAATGTGGTGTAGGTACAGTTGCAGCAGGTGTTGCAAAGGCAGGCGCAGGCGTTATCCTTATTTCGGGTTATGACGGCGGTACAGGTGCTGCTCCGAGAAGCTCAATCTATAATGCAGGTCTTCCATGGGAGCTTGGTCTTGCCGAAGCTCATCAGACACTTATTATGAATGACCTTAGAAACAAGGTTGTTATTGAAACAGACGGTAAGCTTATGAACGGCAGAGATGTTGCGATTGCCGCAATTCTCGGTGCTGAAGAATACGGTTTTGCCACTGCCCCACTCGTAACACTCGGCTGTGCTATGATGAGAGTATGTAACCTTGATACTTGCCCGTTTGGTGTTGCTACCCAGAACCCAGAACTCAGAAAGAGATTTATGGGTAAGCCTGAATATGTAATGAACTTTATGCGTTTTGTTGCGCAGGAGTTAAGAGAGTATATGTCAAAGCTCGGTGTTAAAACTATTGATGAGCTTGTCGGCAGAATTGACCTTATTAAGAGAAAAGATAATATTGAGGGACAGGCTGCCGAGGTTGACCTTTCAAATATTCTCAACACTGACTTTGTTTCAAATAAGATTGAATACAAGAAAAAGAATCTTTATGACTTTAAGCTTGACGCAACTCTCGATGAAAAGGTACTCTTAAAGGAATTTAAGTCTAACCTTGCAAACGGTAAGAGCAAGACAATTACTGTTGATGTTAAGAACACAGACCGTTCATTCGGTACAATTCTAGGTTCTGAAATCACAAAAGCGTTTGACGATAAGCTTGAAGACGATACATTTAAAATTATCTGTAACGGTTCTGGCGGACAGAGTTTTGGTGCTTTCATTCCAAAGGGACTTACACTTGAGCTTGTCGGCGACAGCAACGACTACTTTGGTAAAGGTTTGTCAGGCGGTAAACTTATTGTATATCCTCCAAAGGATTCAACTTTCAAACCTGAAGACAATATTATCATCGGTAATGTTGCTTTCTACGGTGCAACAAGCGGTAAGGCATTTATCAACGGTGTTGCAGGTGAGCGTTTCTGTGTAAGAAACTCCGGTGCCGTAGCAGTTGTTGAGGGTGTAGGCGACCACGGCTGTGAATATATGACAGGCGGCAGAGTTGTAGTTATAGGTAAAACAGGTAAAAACTTCGCCGCAGGTATGTCGGGCGGTGTAGCTTATGTACTTGACGAGGACAGAGATCTTTATACAAAGCTTAACAAAGAAATGGTACTCTTCTCCGAAGTTAAAGAAAAGTACGATATTATAGAGCTTAAATCCCTCATTGAGGAACACACAGCCGCAACAGGCTCAACTAAGGGTAAAGAAATTCTTGATAACTTTGACGAGTATCTTCCAAAGTTCAAGAAAATCGTTCCTCACGATTACAAAGAAATGATGTCTGCGATTGCTTCTATGGAAGAAAAAGGTCTTAGCAGTGAACAGGCTCAAATTGAAGCATTCTATCAGATTATCAACAATAAGTAAGGAGGGCACACAATAATGGGAAAGCCAACAGGTTTTATGGATTATAATCGTGAAGATGCCGAGGCATTTTCAGTCAAAGAAAGAATACAAAACTATAATGAATTTCACACACCTTTAAGCAAAAAGGATCAGAAAAAGCAGGGTGCAAGATGTATGGAGTGCGGTGTTCCGTTCTGTCAGGCAGGTATGCAGATTGGCAATGCATTCTCCGGCTGTCCTCTTAACAACCTTATCCCTGAATGGAATGACCTTATTTTCAAAGGTTGTTGGGAACAGGCATATAACAGACTAAAAATTACAAATAACTTCCCGGAGTTTACCTCCCGCGTCTGCCCTGCCCTTTGCGAAAAGGCTTGCACTTGCGGTGCTAACGGTGACGCTGTTACCGTAAGAGCAAACGAGTACGGCATTATCGAAAATGCTTACGAACAGGGACTTGCAGAGGCAAATCCTCCAAAGGTAAGAACAGGTAAAAAAATTGCAATCATCGGCTCAGGTCCTTCGGGACTTGCCGCCGCTGACCAGCTCAATCAGAGAGGTCACTCTGTTACTGTATTCGAGCGTTCCGACCGTGTAGGCGGTTTGCTTATGTACGGTATTCCGAATATGAAGCTTGAAAAAGAAGTGATCGACCGCAAGATTGCATATATGGAGAAACGAGGTATCCGTTTTGTATTAAATACGGAAGTAGCAACCGGAAAATCTTCGGCGAAGGCACCTTATCCAAAGGATGATCAGATAACAGGATACCTGAAGAATCCAAATCAGAAGTATGTAAAGGCGGAAGATCTGTTAAAGGAATATGACGCTATCGTACTTGCCTGTGGTGCTTCTAATCCGAGAGATATCAAGGCAGCAGGCAGAGATGCGAAGGGAATCTATTTTGCGGTAGATTTCTTGAAGACAACCACAATGAGCCTTCGAAATTCGAAGTTTGCAGATAAACAGTTCGTGAACTGCAAGGGAAAAAATGTTCTGGTCATTGGTGGTGGTGATACCGGTAATGATTGTGTAGGAACGGCTGTCAGAGAAGGGGCAAAGAGTGTCACACAGCTCGAGATGATGCCGAAGCTTCCGGATCAGAGGGCGGAGAATAATCCATGGCCGGAATGGCCTAGAGTCTGCAAGACAGATTATGGTCAGCAGGAAGCAATCACAGTATACGGACATGATCCTCGTATCTATGAGACAACAGTTAAAGAGTTTATAAAGGATAAGGATGGAAATGTCAAAGGAGCAAAATGCGTAAAGCTTGACTGGCAGAAAGATCCAAAAACCGGTCGTATGAATATGACAGAAGTACCTGACAGCGAATATGTGATTGACTGTGAAGTGGTTTTGATCGCGGCAGGATTCCTTGGAAGCCAGAAGTACGTAGCAGACAGCTTTGGTGTAGAATTAAATGAGCGTACTAATGTAAAGACTGCATGTCCGAAGTCTTATGCAACAAATGTTCCTAAGGTATTTGTTGCCGGTGACATGCACAGAGGACAGTCTCTGGTCGTATGGGCGATCCATGAGGGCAGAGAGGCAGCGGTTGCGGTTGATTCCATGCTGGTTGGATATACGAATCTTATGTAACATAAAATAAAAGGAAAAGCTCTCTTTTGAG
>ENA-OPCR01000290-OPCR01000290.1-human-gut-metagenome-genome-assembly--contig:-NODE-290-length-13553-cov-2.402652_pt1 | contig 13553 bp, 11 predicted proteins | sample MGYA00241571_ERZ501493 | MGnify/ENA primary metagenome ERZ501493 (study PRJEB25962, sample SAMEA2042662) | human gut metagenome | biome: human gut; feature: human-associated habitat; material: faeces... | reverse complement strand
CGCCGTGCTGCTCTCTTCCTGCGTGAAGGACACGCTTTATGACACGCCGCATCCCGACTATGGGAAGATTGCGGTGACAGCCGACTGGTCGGCACGCGGTGAGGGTATCGACATACCTACCACATGGACGGTTACCATGGGTGACTATACGGGTACGGAGACTTCCGCCACCCATGCCCCCAACCATCTGTTTGCTCCGGGCAGCTACACCCTTGCGGTGTGGAACCCTGCTGAAGGAATCATGGTAAATGGTACCACCGCCACCATTGCCGCAGCCACGGGAAACCGGGCAGGAACGGATGCCTTTGTGAACAATGCCCCGGGATGGTTCTTCACCTATACGAAACAGGTGAGCATCGAGAAAGACAAGGACTATCCGCTGGCCGCCGCAATGAAGCAGCAGGTACGCGAACTGACGCTTATCATCAAACCGACGGGGGATGCCGCCGGACGCATCACGGAGATTGTTGCCCATCTGACGGGTGCAGCCAGAACTCTCGATTTCGCTACCGATACCTACGGAGCCGCTTCAAACGTCGTGCTGCCCTTCACCAAGATAACCGAAGGTGACGATGCCGGCAAGTGGAAAGCCACGGTGCGGTTGCTGGGTGTGACCGGCACGGAACAACTGCTGACGGGTGAAATCCGCTATGCGGACGGCAACCCGACCCCCACGACGCTGAAAAGCGACATCACGGAAGCCCTCAAGGGGTTCAACACCGGAAAGGGCGAATCGCTGACCCTCGGCGGAACGCTGGTTGAGACTCCCGAAGGCATGGAAGTGGACGGAGTCGAAATCAACGGCTGGGAAGAAGTGAAAGGTGATGATGTAAATGCCGATTTGTAAATAATTAGCAAACCGAACGCAGAAGCAAAGCTTGCTTTGATTTTGCTAAGGTGCAGCAATTATTGAAATGGAATTTAACTAATATAATAACAGAATATAATGAAGACAAGATTTTTTGCACTTGCGATGCTCGCCCTCGCACTGGCAGCCTGCAACAACGACAACGAGAACCTGAACGGTGACCCCGTGGCCGCCCGGTTTACCGCCGACATCGCCCCCGCCACCCGCGCCAGCGGAACCACCTGGACTGCCGGCGACCGTATCGGCATCACCGACATCGGCAACGATTCCCAGTATGGCAACGTGCCTTTCATCCTGAAAAACGGGAAATTTGAGGCAGAAGGAAAGGTCATCTATATCGAAGATACAAAGGCCCATACTTTCCGCGCCTACTATCCGTACAACGCGGCGGGAGGCATCCTCGCAGCCACGACCGATGCCACGGCGCAGCAGAACCAGCCTGCCATCGACTTCCTCTTTGCTTCAGGAGCCACGGGAGACAAAAACAACCCGGTAGTAAGCTTCACCGACAAAACCGCCAAAGGCGGTGAAGACAACTCCTTCCACCACCGCATGAGCCAGATAACCCTTACCTTCGAGGCGGGCGACGGCGTGAATTTCAGCGTGGTCAAGCCTGAACGTTACACGCTGGACGGATTGTTACTCACCGGTACGTTCAACACGGCCGACGGTATTGCCACCGCAGACAACGGGGCACAGACCGGAGAACTGGCCATGAATTTGGCAGACGGCGTTCTCACGTCATCGATCATCCTCTTCCCGCAGACAGTTGCATCCCTGCCGTTGGTTGTGAATTACAAAGGTCAGGAATATCATGCCACACTCACCGTGCCCGAAGGCGCACTGCTGGCGGGCAACAACTATACCTATACCGTCAAGGTACGCAACAAAGTCCTTGAAGTCAGCGAAGCCACCATTGCAAAGTGGAACGATATAGACGGTGGAGATGTGGGTGCTGACCTGTAGGATTTTAATAATTAATCGATTAGAATGAAGAATTATGAGACATAGATTATTTATCCCCGCAGCCACCGCACTGCTGTTCGCCCTCGCCGCCTGCACGCAGGACGAACTTGCTGGCGATAACCGTCTGCCCGAAGGTGAATACCCCGTCGTCATCCGTGCCACTGGATTGTCCGTAGAGGCAACGCCGCTGGCAGCCCCTTCCACCCGTGCCTCTGTGGACGGCGACTGGCAGGGCGTCACTTCCGTGGCACTCAAGATGGGCGATGCGGTAAAGGAATACACCGTAACGGCTTCTACCGATTTCAAGAGTGCCACGCTCTCACGCGAGAACGACCCGTACTACTGGACCAGCCGCGACCCGATTACCGTATCGGCATGGTGGCCCTTCAACAATGCCGACATCACACAGATGCCTGCCGTGAAGGTGGCCGAAGACCAAAGCAAACTGGCTGACTTCCAGAACAGCGACTTCATCTCTGCTGAGAACAGGAAGGTGGAATTTAACAACCCGACTCTTGAATTTACCCACCGCACGGCACGCGTGGCAATCGAACTGAAGCCCGGCACGGGATTCACGAGCGTCGCTGGTGCCACGGTGAGCCTCGTGAGCCTGTCCGCCGATAACGGCAACCCGACCGCCATCAAGACCTACAACGCAAGCGGCAACACCTACGAGGCACTAACCGCCCCGCAGACCGTTGCGGCAGGCAAGCAGTTCATCCGGGTGGAACTCGGCGGCGGCACCTTCTACTTCTGCCCGCAGAACAACGTCGTATTAGAAGCGGGTAGCCGCTATATCTACACCGTCAAGGTGAACGCCACCGGCTTGACGTTAGAGGGTTGCACTATCGGTGAATGGGCTGACGGCGGCGGCGAGAGCGGCACAGCCGAGGATTTGGGCTACATCTACGACAGCAACACCAATACCTACACGGTCTATAACACCAACGGCCTGATGAATATAGCCGAATTAGTGAACGGAGGTAAGAGCGACATTAACATTACCCTCGACACTGACATTGACCTCACAGGCAAAGACTGGACACCGATAGGCACAGACTACGACAACTCATACAAAGGCACCTTCGACGGTGGCGGCCATACCATTACGGGGCTGACCTTTACGACAAATGACGAATATGCGGGTCTGTTCGGCTGGCTCAATAGAGCTGGTACGGTGAAGAACGTGGTGATGGAGGGCGTACAGATAACAAGCAATCAAATATATGGCGGCAGTATTGGCGGCGTGGTAGGATATAGCTGGGGCACCATTGAAAACTGCTCGGTGTCGGGCAGCGTCAGCGGCACGGTGTATGTCGGCGGTGTGGTGGGTGCTCAAATAGGCGGTTCCATCACCGGATGCAGTTCCTCTGCCACAGTGAAGGGAACGGTCGATGTCGGCGGCGTGGCAGGTCAGACGAATTCGAGTGCCACCCTGACCGCTTGCTATGCCACGGGCAACGTGACCATAGAAATAAACCCCGCAAAGAATATCGCTGGCGGCAGTCTGGTGGGAATGAACGCAGGAAGCAGCCTCCTTGCCTGCTATGCCACGGGCAACGTAACCAGTACGGGTAGCAGCACCGGCAATGTGCATATCGGCGGCTTGTTTGGAGATAGCTACACCACCGTGACCGCCTGCTATTGGAAGAACAATCAGGAACGAGGCTATAAGACCGCCCCCGAATCCACGAAGGTGGACGGCACTTACGTTACCTGGCAGAAAGCCGTCGATGCCATGAACACCGCCTTGCAGAACGCAGGCTCAGAGTGGCGTTACGAACTTAATGGAGCATTGCCTACCTTGAGGAAGCAGTAAACCGTCGGGCGGAAAAAGTTCCGCCCGCAACGGAAAGAACCGAAGTATAACCCCAATAAAGAAAGGAGGACGTGATGGAACACACGGAGAATCCACCATATTGGTTTTGGCATCAAGGCATTGTCAATAATAATATAGTCTCCAGTGTAAATATGGAAGCTGTAAGCCGGACATTGTCAAGATTGGTGCTCATTAAAGACAACAAATCAAGTATTTAAATTAAAAACATGGGACTTTTTCACAGAGGCAAGAAAAATAATGACGATGAGCCGGACAGTGTTCAAACCAATTCATTCTCTGATATTATGAATGGTTTGCAGTACGCCGTAAACTGTGCACAAGATACATTACAGAATCATCAGATACAAAATCTGACCAGACTTTTTGAAGGAACAAATGCAAATAACGCAAATACGTTCCAATCAAAAAAAATCATGGTTGGAGACAAGACTATTGATATTCCACTTATAGCCTTGATATCCCATCATTATCTTGCAATGGATAATGTGCAGATAAAGTTCAAGGCGAAGGTCGGAAGCGTGGAATCACAGATTCCGGAAAACAACTTGCTGTTATCCAGTCCGCACAGAGCCAATCTCCAGATGCAGATGAGCAACATAAAACCAGATACAGATGATATCATGGAGGTTTGCGTCAATTTTAAAGTTCAGGAGACTCCGGAGAGTATTTCCCGAATCATTGACGATTTTGTAAAAAATATCTAACAATTTTAAAATTCAAATGTTATGGCAGAAGAAATAAAGAACCAAGGGCAACAAGAAAATGCGGAAAACTTGAATGAAAATGTAAGCGGACAGGCGAAAGAAATTATCTCCGCTGCATTGGAAGAGACTCAAAACAGAGAAACTTCTCCAGTTCTTAAAGCAGATTCAAACGTGACTGACAAATTCAAGGGGCTTCCCATGCGGGAACTTATTGCAGCTCCACTTATTGCAGCAGCCGAAGCACAACAGGAATTGGCAGCGACAGCATGGAATTTCTACCAGCAAATTGCATTTGATGGTAAAAGCGGCAATAAAGCGCGTATATTGGAATTCGATGTCGAAAGACCGATACAGCAGGATGGAAAAATGACAACAATGTCACAAAGTGTCAAGGCTCCGTTTATAGGATTGGTGCCTATTCCTTCCCTGCTCATAGATCGCGTGGATGTCGATTTCCAGATGGAGGTTACCGATACATCAAACGTAAAAAGCACTACCGACGCAGAAGTAGAGGCAAAAGCTTCTGCAAAACATTGGTTTATAAATGCGGAAATCAGCGGCAAAGTCACGACCGCCCGCGAGAACACCCGCATGACCAACCAAACGGCAAAATACCAGATACATGTGACAGCCAGTCAGCAGCCGCAGACCGAAGGTCTGTCTAAACTGATGGATATAATGGCATCATGTATCGAGCCTATAACAAACGAAAGTAACAGTAAGTAAATATATGAATTTGATTCAAGCATTAAGATTGCCAAACAGTCAAGCAGTAATGACAAATATTGCACGGTTTCATTATCAAAATATTTATAATGTAGGTTTGACCCCTCCGATTTTCACGCAAAGTAATTTGACATTTCAAATAAAAGGATATACCCGTAACTATCGTTTTCTTAGATTAGACTACGCCTGTGTCATATATATTGCGGATAGAATAGCAGTCGTTGCTTCAAATGGCATAGATACTTTAAGTTCAGGTTTTTCGGGGTGTTATATGGCCAGTTTTAGGCACAATGGCATTAGGTATGTTGCTCATATTCCAACGCCTAACAATAGTATTAAAACATCATGGAATTGGGCGGTTAAAAATCAAATAATAGATAATGTTGTTCTTTTTAAACCTACTGAAGGATTGGCGAGAATCCCAGGAACAATTGGTATTTGGGGAATTATAACATTTAACGATAGATGTTATCGGCTTGATGTAAATGAAAACGCTCCTCCAAGTCAAGCCATACGTGGCCAAAGAATTTTTAACTCAATCCCGAGAAATCCCATACTAACAGAAATTCCATCTATCGCCGGTGGTCAGATGCCTTAATAATTATAACAATTGTAAATAAGGGAAGAATGGTTGTTTCATTGAGGAGTAGAATTCTATTCGGATATATAAATCTGGTGGCGGTCATAGGCAGCATGGCCGCCATTCTCATCCATGAACCTGCGAAGTTCCACGACCTATATGCGTATTTTAAATAACGGTATTTACACAAACAGCAAATGAGCGAACAATTCGTTACCACTACCAAGCATTTCCGCAAGCTGCTTGCCGCAGGCTATCTGTTGATAGTCCTGCTGGTGGGCGGCATCATCTGCACGTGGCTCGGAGAATGGCGCGACTTGGAGTTGCTGGAACGGGAGAACCGTGAAATCAACCGCTTCCGCAAGGAAACACACGATGCGTATGTGGGTGTGGTGGAGTTGTCTCTTTTGGGCGAGTCGGTGCTGGAATGGGACGATAAGGATGTGGCGGCATACCGGCGGCAACGGATGACGGTGGATAGTATGCTTTGCCGCTTCAAGAGCCATTACGAATCGGTGCGCATAGACAGCGTGCGCCACTTGCTGGAGGACAAGGAAAAGCGGCTGTGCGCCATCATGGAGGCTCTGGAACAACAGGCGGACATCAACCGCCGGATAGCCAAGCAGGTGCCGGTGATAGTGCAAACGAGCAGGCAGGAAGAGCCGAAGAAACAGAGGAGGAAAGGTTTTCTCGGGTTGTTCGGCAAGAAACAGGAAGCACCTCCGACGACGACCACCACGATGCTCTACACACTGAACCGTGATATGATAGCGCAACAACGTGCCCAAAGCCATCGTCTGTCGGAATATGCCGACAGCCTTGCCAGCCGCAATGCGGAACTGAACCGCCAACTGCAAACCCTTATCCAGCAGATGGACCACAAGGTGCAGGCTGACTTGCAGGAACGTGAGGCGGAAATATCCGCTATGCGTGAAAAGTCGTTCTTGCAGGTAGGTATCATAACGGGTGTCATGCTGCTGTTGCTCATTATTTCATACATCATCATTCACCGCTATGCCACCCGCATCAAGCAGTACAAACGTAAGACAACAGATTTAATCGGGCAACTGCAAAAGTCAGTAAAACAAAACGAATCGTTGATAGCCTCACGCAAGAAAGCGATGCACACCATCACCCACGAGCTACGCACACCACTGACTGCCATACATGGATATGCGGAACTGATGCAGGACAACGAAGAAGAAAAGATAAGCGGTTATGCGGACAATATCCTGCAAGCCTCCAAGAGAATGACCGACATGCTCAACTCCCTGCTTGACTTCTTCCGCTTGGACAGCGGCAAGGAACAGGCGAATGTCCGTCCGTTTCGTTTGGAAAACATCGCGGAGCTGTTGCAAACGGAGTTTACGCAACAAGCAGAAGCAAAAGATCTTAAACTTACCATCGAGTGCCCGGAGGGTATTATCCTGAATGGCGACAAGGAGCGCATCATACAGATATGCGACAACCTGCTGGGCAATGCCGTCAAGTTCACGAATGCCGGAAGCGTTTCACTTGTCATAAGCTATGACGGCAATAGGCTGACCCTTGTAGTAGAGGACACCGGAACCGGCATGAGTGCGGAAGAACAACAGCGAGTGTTCGGAGCGTTCGAGCGGCTTTCCAACGCCGCCACGCAAGACGGTTTCGGATTGGGGTTAAGCATTGTGAAACAGATAGTCGGGATGCTTGGCGGCACTATACGCTTGGAAAGCGAAAAAGGAGAAGGCAGTCGTTTTACTGTGGAGTTGCCAATGAACACTGCCGATATTGGTATTGAAGAACAGACAGCCGCAGAAAGTCTGGCTCATATAGAAAGACCTTATTCTGTCATCGTATTGGACGACAATCCGATGGTATTATCCATGACAAAGGAAATGTATGCTGGTATAGGTGTGCATTGCGACACGTTCACCACTATTGGCGATGCAATGGAAGCCATGCGGCAGCACACATACGACCTCATGATAACCGATATGAAAATGCCGGAGATTAACGGCTATGAGGTGTTGGAGTTGTTACGCTCGTCAAGTGTCAGCAACTCGAAAGAGATTCCCATTGTCGTGGCGACCGCCTCCGGCAGTTGCAGCGAAGAGGAGCTGTTGGAAAATGGATTTACCGCCTGCCTGTTCAAGCCATTTTCCATTTCCGAACTGGTTGCTGTATCAGACAAATGCCTTTTGACAAGTACGGACAAGGATGAACTTCCCGACTTGTCCTCTCTGCTTGCATATGGTGACAAACGGGCGATGCTCGACCGTTTGATAACCGAAACAGAAAAGGATATGCAGGCTGTCCGGGAAATCATGGAGAGGAATGACCGCAAGGCATTGGACGAATGGATGCACCGTCAGCGAAGTTCATGGGCTGTTATCCGTGCTGACAAACCCTTGTGGAACCTGTATGAACTGCTGCATCAAGAATCTGAATGTTCCGAAATGGAATTGCGGAAATGCGTGGATGCCATGCTTCGTATGGGAACAGTTATCATAGAACTTGCGCAAAAGGAAAGGAGGTTGTCGGATGAAAGTATTTGTGATTGAGGACAACCCCGTCTATAACGATTATGTCTGCAACCTGCTGAAGAAAGACAGCTTCGATACTATGTCGGCATATAATCTTGCCACTGCCAAGAAACTATTGGCAAAGTCAGAGGTGGATGATATTGTCGTTGCCGACCTACGCCTCCCCGACGGTGAAAGCATAGAGTTGTTACGGTGGATGCGTGCCAACGACAAACAGCAGGTGTTTATCGTTATGACCAATTACGGGGAGGTGCATACGGCAGTGGAAAGTATGAAGCTCGGCTCAAAGGATTACATACAGAAACAGTTGTTGGAGGATAAACTGATACCGCTTATCCGCACCCTGCAAAAAGAACATGAAAAGCGACTACAATGGAACATTCCGATATTCGTCCGGCAGGGCGAAGCCTATCAGAAAATCAAGAAACGTGTGCGCCTTGTAGCCACCACCCGGATGAGCGTGCTGATACTGGGCGAGAACGGTACGGGCAAGGAACATATCGCACAACATATACACCAACAAAGCAAACTTGCCGATAAACCTTTTGTGGCAGTGGACTGCGGAGCCTTGTCCCCGTCATTGATACAATCCGCCTTCTTCGGACACGTCAAGGGTGCGTTTACTGGTGCCGAAGCAAACAAGACGGGGTATTTTCTGGAAGCGGATGGCGGCACGCTGTTCCTTGACGAAGTGGGCAACCTAACAATGGAGATGCAACAGATGCTGCTCCGCGCCATACAGGAACGCCGTTACCGTCCCGTCGGTGCAAAGGAGGACAAAACAGCCAACGTGAGGATAGTGGCTGCAACCAACGAGGATTTGCAGAAAGCCGTAACGGAAAAGCGGTTCCGGCAGGATTTGCTCTATCGCTTGCAGGAGTATGTGATAACCATGCCGCCCTTGCGCGACTGCCCGGAAGACATCATGCCATTGGCCGAGTTCTTCCGTGAAATGGCAAACCGTGAGTTGGAACATGAAGTAAAAGGGTTTGCCGCATCTGCCCGTAATGCCCTGCTCGCCCATGCGTGGCCGGGCAACGTGCGCGAGTTGAAACAGAAGATACAGACGGCAGTCCTGCAATCAGAAGGCGATATGATAACCGAAGCCGATTTGGAACTTGACAATGAACCGTCCGCTACTTCCGCTTGTTTTACATTGAAGAGCGGGGATGAAGAAAGAGGACGTATCCTGCGTGCTTTGAAACAAGCAGCCGGTAACAAGAAAATGGCTGCAAAGATACTGGGTATCGGCAGGACAACGCTGTATAATAAATTGGTAGAGTATGGATTGAATGAAGAAAACTGACCGGAGTATGGCTGTAAATGGCAATAATTGATTAACTTTGCAATTGTATTTCAGAAAATAGCAGGCGATCGGGTAACTTTTCGCCGATGATATAGACATAAGACCGCAAGGCGTTTCGAGCGAAAATCTGGTTAATTGAAACTACGGAGACGATTGCGTGATGCTTATGCTATGCTTACGCATAGCGTGCATTCACGTACTCTCCGTAAAGGCTTTACCAGAGCCATCGCTTGAAAGTAGTGTGAATTGCACGCTACTTTTTTGCCTCGCCAAAAAGGAAAGAAAATACGTTATGGCGAAAATACAATTACTTGCCGTTATCTCAATAGATGGCTGTCCGATGAAACTGCATCCCCGGAAGCGGTTGCTTCAAACCGAAGATTACGGTATGGATGAAATACGTGCCAATGCCCTGTATAAGCTGACATCCGACTATTCGGTATCCGTGCTTCAAGAATGGAGGGAGGAAGGTGGAAGCATTTGCCATTTGTTGGAAGTAACTGCCGGGAATACCGAATATGCCAACGGACTGTTACGGATGAACGTGATAGATGAAATCATACTATACGTTGTTCCAACCATCGACGGAAACGGAGCGCATTTTTTCAAGTCAGCACTACCTATGAATGACTGGCGGCTTATGGAGAACAAAACTTATAGGGACGGAGTAATCCGGCTTACCTATCATAAAGAGCCACGGGCATAAAATGTTCAGATTATGAACATCTTGGCGGGATTTCCGTGCTCAGAAAGTGAACACATGTTCAGAATCTGAACACATTTCACAAGGGATGCAATCAAGGATAAAATTATTTTTGAATTTTATCTTTCTGAAAAACAATGTAGTACAATTTTCTCACAATCTTTTCTCGTGTTTAGGGCTATGGTTTGCACCATATATCAGTGTGCGCACACTGATAAACAAGTGTAAACCCTCAAAACAGAAAAGATGATGAACCATCTCATACTGGCGGAAACACAGTTTTTCGCCATGATAAACGGAAAAGACAACGGTAGCACGGAAACGGCATACGGCGGATTCGTGCAGGAAGTAATAAACCTGTGCTACGGCGGCAATGATGCCAAGCATATTATTGTGGCGTTGGCTTTTGCCGAAATCGAATTACAGCACCATCCACAGAACTTGTCGGTATCGGAGGAGAATGTCGTCACTGTGTATATCCGCAAGGCGTTATCCTTCATCCGAAAGATGCAGAAGATAGTATCCGCTTCTGCAATTACCTCCGTGCCACCACTAACATCCACATCCGAAACCAAAGCCACAGTCCCAGCCCTGCAATGGACCGGTAATGCCGTCGAGTTGGTAGAGCTAATCTATGCCCTCTACGCCACCGGCTGCATCAATGGCGGCAAGGCTTCGCTGAAAGAGCTTGCCCCTGTCCTCTATTCCTTTTTCGGTGTGGAGTCCAAAGACTGCTACCGCTTCTATACGGACATCAAACGCAGGAAAAGCGACAGTCGCACCTACTTCCTTGAAAAGATGCAGGACAAACTGAACGCGAAGATGCGACATGACGATGAATTGGAGCGGATGAGGAGATAAACGAATGCCAAACAAAGGATAAGCGGCCGGATTATACGGTTTCTTATCCTTCTTCATTTACAATCACTCTATTATCTGCCGGAAAGCCGATTAAAATCATTAACTTTGCAAGTATTAATCAATGACGGATGAAAATAGATAACCTCGAAATATTGAACGGACTGATTGCCGGAGCCGAAGGCGGGACAGTTGAGTTCAAAGAAACTACCGGGCAGTTGGAGCGTGGAATGGAAACTCTTTGTGCCTTCCTGAACGGTACGGGCGGCACGGTGCTGTTCGGTGTAACCGACAAGGGAAAGATTATCGGTCAGGAAGTGAGCGACAAGACGAAGCGCGATATTGCGGAAACCATCAGACGAATCGAGCCGTTTGCGACCATTGATATATCCTATACAGACATTCCGGGAACGAACAAAAGTGTTATAGCTTTATCAGCGGAAGAACAACGATATATGCGCCCGTTCACCTATAAGGGGAGGGCTTATCAACGGATAGAGAGCGTTACATCTGCCATGCCGCAGGGTATATACAACCTGTTGGTTATGCAGCGAGGCGGAACCTATGCTTGGGATTCCATGCAAAATCCCAGCTTGAAAATATCCGACCTTGACGAAACGGCAATCTTGGGCGCAGTACGTGGAGGAATCAGAGGCGGACGTTTGCCGGAAGGTTCTATGCAGGAGGATGTCCGAACCATCCTTGAAAAATTTGACTTGTTGAATGATGGAAAGCTGAACAATGCTTCCGTTGTCCTATTCGGACGAAACTTCTACCATTATCCCCAATGTCTGCTCCGTTTAGCCCGGTTCAAAGGAACGACAAAAGATGAATTTTTAGATAATCAGCGTGTGACAGGCAATATATTCAACTTGCTGGATGCTGCAATGGCATTTTTCTTCAAGCATTTGTCCCTTTCCGGTAAAATTGAAGGTTTGTACAGAGAAGAGGAACTGAATGTGCCATATAAGGCATTGAGAGAATGTTGCATAAATGCTTTTGCACATCGTGTTTACCATCGCCCCGGCAGTTCAGTCGGGATTGCTATCTATGATGACCGCGTGGAGATTGAAAACAGCGGAACATTTCCGCCTGATATTACCATTGAGAAACTGTTGGGTGGCCACAATTCCGAACCACAAAATCTGATAGTAGCCAATGTGCTGTACAAAAGTGCAGTATTGGAGAGTTGGGGACGTGGCATAGCCCTTATGGTAAACGAATGTCGCCGTGTCGGTATTCCGGATCCGGAGTTTCATACCGACGGCAATGCTGTATGGATTGTGTTTCATTATACAAGAACTACAGTAGGACAAGACCCCACAGCAACCCCACAGCAACCCTATAGTAACCCCACAGTAACCCCACAGTTAGGAAAACTGTTGTCTGCTATTGGGAACAACACTCTCTCTGCTAAAGAAATCATGGAGAAAACGGGAATGAAAGATAAAAGGAATTTCTTAAAGAACTATATCCATCCGGCAATAAATTCCGGTTTGGTCCTTTCACTTTATCCCGTAGGCTCCAAGAGTCCGCAACAGAAATACTATCTTACTGATAAAGGTAAAGGTTTCCTGCAACAATAACGGGTATGGCTAAAAAGAAGAAACATAAGAATGATGTAAAAACTGATTTACCGATAATCATGGATTATGGTATCGGCAGTATATCCGTTTATGACCCGGCAGACATGATGCCATACAACGAGCCGCCAATTAGCGAACAAATCCGCTTCAAGAAACTCGGCAAAGAGATGAAATCCGAGTTCAAGTGGCTGGTATCTTCCGTAGTGATTGAGTATTGGCAAGAAAACCGACAGATACCTTTCGGTGAAGAAATGTCGAAACTCAGAACCAGACTGTTGAGAATGTTTGCCGAAGAATACAGCATACTGCTTAAAGACGATACAGAGCTGAAAAATTATTTGCTGACGCTTGCCATTACCACCATCAACAAGCATCTCAAATCTGAGAATAAAAAGAGGGCGTCAAAACTCTCTTTTTAACAAAATTACCCTTGCTACAGATATCTGTGACAGGGGTAATTTTCATATTTTGGGTGTTTTGACACATCCCCTTTTTCATATATAAAGGAATCTGTTATTTCTGCTGCAACAGGTGTTTCAAGTTTTCATCATTTGCGATACGTTCCAGTTCCTCTTGAACAATCTGCTTCACTTCCTCCTTGATGCGCCTGTAATTCGCCTGAACCGTTTCCTTCATGCGGTCGTTGCCGTCCCCGTCCGTAAAGTCGGTAATGACGGGGATTTTCTTGTAGGCTTTCTCCTCGCGCCTCACCTTCTCGGCATCCACGACAATCTCACAATGAAAAATCTTCTGCTCGATACGCTCGTTGAAGTTGTCGGACACCGAACCGACAAACATACCCTGCGTCAAGCCGGAAATCTTGCTCGGCGGGATGAGTGAATCCATCTGCGTGTTGATGGAGGTGGAAACATCCTGCCGGTTGATGGAAAT
>ENA-OPCR01000273-OPCR01000273.1-human-gut-metagenome-genome-assembly--contig:-NODE-273-length-13895-cov-1.751301_pt1 | contig 13895 bp, 6 predicted proteins | sample MGYA00241571_ERZ501493 | MGnify/ENA primary metagenome ERZ501493 (study PRJEB25962, sample SAMEA2042662) | human gut metagenome | biome: human gut; feature: human-associated habitat; material: faeces... | reverse complement strand
AAGATTATATCGGATAATGTGAGTGTGGTGGCTTCGCATCAAAAGGATTCCAGTTTATTGGGTGCTGCCGCTCTTCTTGAGTAATAATCCCTATACGGTTTGATTGAAAATAATAAATATTTTGCAGTTATATTATTTTACGCATAAATAAGGACTGTTAGAGAATTGTTCCTTTTGTAATAACTATGTAATTCTGCTTTCTGACCTTTGTGGCGGAATTATAATTTTCTATATTATAAACTTTAAATTTTGAATGCATGAAACAAGTAAATCTTAGAATCTATCGAACGATTCTGACCCTATTGTTGGGACTGTTCTTGTCGGCAGGTGCTTATGCACAGCAGATTTCTGTGAAAGGAACAGTAAAGGATCAGACTGGCGAACCTGTGATTGGTGCCAATGTGTTAGTAAAGGGGACGACTAATGGAGTGATTACGGACGTTGACGGAAACTTTAATGTTTCGGCCGATAAAAACGGCGTATTGGTAATCAGTTTTGTCGGCTATGTGACTCAGGAAGTACCAGTGGCAGAAAAACAAATGGTAATTGTGCTTAAAGAGGATACAGAACTTCTGGATGAGGTTCTTGTATTAGGGTATGGTGCGAATACACGTAAGCAGGACTTGTCTGCTTCAGTGGGTGTAGTAAGTAATACTGAAGAATTGGCTGCTCGCCCGGTAACTTCTACCGAAGGCATGCTGCAGGGACAGCTGGCAGGTGTTACCATTACGGCCGATGGTGGCGACCCAACTTCTTCTCCTAACATTGTGATTCGTGGTCAAGGCTCACAAGATGGAGACAATGTACTTTGGGTTGTGGACGGTGTTCCCGGTGCACCTATCTCATCCATGAATGATATTGAAAGTATCGTTGTTTTGAAGGATGCTGCTTCTGCTGCTATCTATGGCGCACAGTCTGGTGCAGGTGGTGTTGTGTTGGTAACTACCAAAAAAGCGAAACAAGGTGCTCCTTCGTTGACTTATGACGGCACTTTTGGTATTCGTCAGGCTACCAATTTGATAGAACCACTGAATGCGGAGCAGCAGATTGAGATGCGTAAGATATCTCATCAAAATGCAGGACTTTCGCTTCCAGTCGGTTGGGATGTTACCAAAAATCCATGGATAGGTACGACTCGTACTGATTGGATGGATGAGATTTTCCGCACTGCCTTCTACCAACGTCATAACGTAGCGTTGAATGTAGGTTCTGATAATTTTTCAAATCGTATATCTTTTGCTTACGATAATGATGAAGGTGTTTTGATTAATACTTTCAAGAAGAATCTTACATTACGTTATAATGGTAAAATGCAGCTGAACAAGTGGGTGAGCGTCAGTGAGGATTTTGTATGGCAGAACACTACCCAACGTTCCAAAGCTACGGATAACGATGCTTATACAGGACCTATCCTTTCGGCTATCTACATGCCGGCAAGTGCCACTGTCTATAATCCGTTGGACGGAAGTTATGGTGGTGTGACTACGGAAGATCCTGCCTATATTGAAAAATATGGTTCGAATTTCTCTGATATCCACGGGGATGCTGTAAATCCGGTACGTCTATTGGAAGCAGAGAATTTGTATGACAAGATAAGTGACATATGGAGCACTACCAGCTTGGAGATAGCTAATGTACTTCCTGGATTGAAGTTTACGAGTCGTTTTACTTATAATATGAAGACTAATCATTACAAGAAGTTCAATCCTATTCGTGATGAAGTAGGTAAACCGGCTTTGTCGAATAATCTTCAAGAAACTACTTACCGTAGAGATGCTTGGAAGACGGAAAATACCCTGACTTATGATAAGACATTCGGTGAACATACGGTTGGTGCCTTGTTCTCGACTACGGCAGATCATTCTGAAACGCGTGGACTGGAAGTGACGGGTAAGGATTTTGCGGATGAATCGGAATTTTTACAATACATGGCGTATGCAGGATCAGTGACAGCATCTGACTATTTGACTGGACCTGATGCCAATGTGTCGTTGATTGCCCGTTTGGCTTATTCTTATAATGACCGTTATTTTGCTACTGCATCTTGGCGTCGTGATTATGCTGGACGTTTGCCTAAGGAAAATAACTATGGTGATTTCCCTGCAGTGACCCTTGGATGGAAAATATCTAATGAAAAATTCTTTAAGAAGAGTGATTTTATCAGTTTGCTGAAATTGCGTGCTTCTTGGGGGCGTGTAGGTAATTTGAGCTCTATAGGGCTTAATTATAAGTCTGCTTTGTTGAAGAAAAGCTCGTGGACAGAACAAGCACAATATGGTCCTGAGGCAAATAATATCTGGAATACTTTGATTTACAACGGCTCTGCGTTAAATCCTGATTTGACCTGGGAAACTTCAGAACAGACTGACTTGGGCTTGGATGTTGAGATGTTTAAAAACCGTTTGTCGGTATCATTAGACTATTTTGATAAACGTACTTTCAATTTGATTCAGACACAATCAATGGGGTGGCCTTCTACTATGGGACTCGATGCCATGTTAATCAATCAAGGTGAAGTGCGTAACCGTGGCTTTGAGATTCAAGCTAATTGGAGCGATAAGATTAACAAAAACCTTTCTTATTTCGTATCGGGTAACTTCTCGTATTTAAAGAACTGGGTATCAGATATAGGTGTGAAGGATGCGGATGGCAATCCGGGTTTGTGGCCTAATGATAAAAGGTTCCGTAGCATCCCTTATATGATGCAGAGTACGGAAGGGGAACCTCTGAATTCCTTCTACTTGATTAAGACAGATGGTTTGTTCCAAAGTGATGCAGAAGTTGCCGAGTGGAATGCTAAACATGGAACATATGTGACCAATGATAATGGTGAAAAAGAGTGGGTAGGTATTCAGCCGAATGCCAAGGCTGGTGACTTGAAGTTTGTGGATCATAATGGCGATGGTAAAATTACGGATGCAGACCGTCAGTATATGGGTAGTGCGACTCCGAAGACGACTTTTGCCTTTACATTGGGAATGACGTGGAAAAAACTTTCTTTCAGTGCCATGTTCCAGGGAGTAGGTGGAGCAAAAGCTTTATATGTAGGAAAGTACATGCTGTTGAGTGATGTAGAAGGAAACTTTAACCGTTCCAGCGAGATATTGAATGCTTGGAGTCCTACAAATACCGGTTCTGATATTCCTCGTTTGTCAAAGAATGACCCGAATGGAAACTTTACGACTGCATCTGATTGGTATTTGGAGAATGCTTCTTATCTGCGTTTGAAGAATGTAACCCTTTCTTATGATTTAAGCGATGTATTCCGCAAGTGGTCTCATTTGAATGACCGTAACAGCCGTTTGTCTGTGTACTTCAGTGGTGAAAATCTTGCTACTATCACTGGATATTCTGGTATGGATCCTGAATGTGGTGGCTGGGATGCTTTGAAATATCCGGTATCTCGCGTATTATCTGTTGGTGTAAAATTGACTTACTAATAATTAATAGAGAAGAATGATTATGAAAAAAAATATATTATTTTTTGCGATGTCTGCCACATTGCTTATGAGTTCTTGCAGTGACTTCCTTGATGTGCAACCAGAGGGAGATGCTACTACAACGACTTATTTTACCAATGACCTGCAGGCTATTGATGCTGTAGATGCATTGTATGAAAGATTTCATCAGGAAGCTGTATATGGACGCGAACTGTTTTGGGAACAAGGTGCCGCGTGCGACGTTGTGTGGGGAAAGACCCGTGATTTTCCAACACTTGCTACATTGAAATATACAGGAGACGAATCCCCTTTGCGTACTATTTTTGATACTATGTACAAAGTGATGGCACGTTCCAACTGGGTAATACAAGAGTTGCTTAAGAAAGGGAAAAGCACCACTTTGAGTGATATTGAAAAGAGAAGTCTCGGTGAAGCTTACTTCACTCGTGGATGGGCTCATTTCTTGATTGCTTATCGTTACGGTCTTGATACACAAGGGGTACCTTTTGTCCGTTATGAAGATTTTGAAGGTGGCTATGACAATTCTATTCCTCCTCAGCAAGCTTCGGTCATCGATAATTATAAATTGATTATCTCGGATATGGACAAGGCAATAGAGTATTTGCCCCGTTTTGAAGAGTATGGAGATAATGATAGAGGACGCGCGCACGATGCGGCTGCAGTAGCTTTTAAAGCTAAAGTTTATGCTTATTGGGCAACTTGGGATGCTACACAATGGGGAAATGTAATCAGTATGGTCAATGAACTGGAAACTGCTTACGGACGTGATTTAGCCGGTACTTATGAAGAGTTGTTCTCTTCTGATTTCTCTAAATGGTGGAATAAAGAGTATATTTGGACTATTCCTGGAAATGGTGGCTCTCAAGGTGGCGGTTCGGAGTTTCCGGGAGTTGTCCTTGAGAACAAAGGCTGGGGACAATATAATGGCTGGGGACAGAACAAGCCGTCTTATGATATTTACGAAGAGATGTTGAAAGACGGAGCTGGTAATGACCGTTTGGTTCGTACGGTTTTAGAGTATGGTCAGGAATTTCAATTCTTGGGTGAATCCCGTGCTTTTTATTCAAGCTCGGATATTGAATCCGGTTTTATGATTAATAAATACATGGATCCCTTTAAGTATGAAGATGCAGCCAATAAGGGGTATATCAATACAAACGGAGACTGGCCGACGGTACGTATTAATTTCCCGGTTATCCGTTTTGCAGAAATGTTACTTTTCCGTGCGGAAGCTTATTTGATGACTAATAAAGCGGACTTGGCTACGGCTGATTTGAATCGCATTCGTAAACGTGCCAATGTTGCATTATTGACGGGCACTGCTACTATGGCTGACCTATATCATGAACGCCGTTGTGAATTGGCATTTGAGTTTACAGACCATTTATATGATTTGAAACGCTGGTATCGCTCAGGCAATACTGAAATAAAGGCTTTGGCTGCTGCCGAATTGAATGCCCGTCCGCGCGTACGTCATTATGCCAACCGCCAGGACCCTGCTTCCACATTCGTTGTAGGTGAGTATGAGGATTATACGGATAAGATTGCTTATCAGGATTACATGATCGTATTCCCTTATCCTTCGGTTCAGATTACCAAATCTGATGGTAAGTTAAAACAGAATCCTCATTATGATTGATATTTTCTCTGAAAGAGATAAAATATAAAAAAAGACCTCATTGCCATTGGTCTAATCTGCAGGGGTTGGTATTTTCGGGTATTGATCCTTGCAGATATTTCTTCTTTTTCTTTCATTTGCAAAGGCTATTCATAAAATCATTTTAATATACGGAGAGACGGCATTCCCGACAGTCTGCAGCGCTCTTCAAATATACAGTCTGATGAAATTAAAAACTCTTATATGTGCAACTACTGCCTTTTGGGCTTGCTGCTCTTGTACATCCGGTGAACTATCTCCCGTAGACTATGTAGACCCTTTTATAGGTACCGGCTTTCATGGGCATACTTATCCGGGGGCAACCGTTCCGTTCGGGGCGGTACAGTTAAGTCCTGACACGCGTGCCGGAAACTGGGATGCTTGTTCGGGGTATCATTATAATGATACGACTCTAAAAGGTTTTTCACACACACATTTAAGTGGGACCGGATGCATTGATCTTGGGGATATACTGTTTCGTCCTACTACGCTGAAACCGGATTTGACTACGGAAAGCATTTACCAGCCAGCGGCTTTTTCCCATAAAGACGAAGATGCTTCTGCCGGATATTATTCGGTTGTTCTGAAAGAAGAAGGAATAAAAGCTGAATTGACGGTAACGGCACACGCCGGTATGCACCGCTATACGTTTCCTTCCGGCAAAGAAGCATCTATTATTATAGATTTGACTCATTTGCTTGATAACGAATATATTTATGAGGCTGAACTTGAACAGACTGCCGCCAACGAAATAACAGGTATGCGCAGAACCAGGGGATGGACGGACAATCAGTACGTTTATTTTGTAGCCCAGTTCTCGAAACCTTTTCAGGCCATAGACTTTATACAGAATAAAAAGATGGTTTCTGCAGGAGTTAAGTTGAACGGTACCGATTTGCAGGCTTGCTTGTCCTTCGATAATAGTAATGGAGAGCCGGTTATAGCCAAAGTTGGATTATCCATTGTCAGTGAAAAGAATGCACGTGAGAATTTGGAAACCGAGGTGATAGGTTTCGATTTTGATGCCGTGCGTAGTGCTGCCCGTTCCGCTTGGGAACAAGCTCTCTCTGCTATTACGGTAAAAGGCGGCAATACGGACGACTTGAAGAATTTCTATACAGCCATGTATCATTCTATGGTTGTACCCAATGTCGTGAGTGATGTCAATGGTGAGTACCGCCGTCATAATATGGAAATTGGGCAATTGCCAAAAGGCAAAGTGCAATATTCTACATTTTCGCTTTGGGATACTTTCCGTGCATGGAATCCGTTGATGACTTTGATTGATACAACTTTGGTCAATAATATGATAAATTCCTTTCTGGACATTTACGAATCTTCGGGTGAACTTCCTATCTGGCCGCTTTCTGCCGGAGAGACGGGAACTATGATTGGTTATCATGCAGTGTCCGTTATAGCAGATGCTTATATGAAGGGTATTAGAGGATTTGACGCGGAAAAGGCGTTGGAAGCTATGGTAGTTTCTTCTGAAAAGAACAAAAAGGGAGCTGATTACTATATTCAGAATGGCTTTATTCCTTCTAATATAAAGAAAGAGTCCATCTCTTGTTTGCTGGAGTTTGCCTATGATGACTGGTGTATTGCACGTATGGCTCAGGAAATGGGTAAGGATGATATTTATCAAAAGTATATTCAACGTTCCCAGAACTATATCAATGTTTTTGATGGTAATACAAAATTCTTCCGCCCCAAGCGGATGGATGGGAACTGGGAAACTCCCTTCAATCCTATTGAGGTAGGTCGTGCCTATACGGAAGCCACAGCCTGGCAGTATCGCTTCTTTGTACCTCACGATGTAAGCGGTATGGCACAACTGTTTGGTGGTAAGAAAGAGTTTATTACCGCACTCGATTCTATCTTTACAGTAGAGTCGGATGTACATGGCGATTTAGTGGATATTACCGGACTGATAGGTCAATATGTTCATGGCAATGAGCCGAGCCATCATATCGCCTATCTGTACGATTACGTCGGACAGCCTTGGAAGACGCAGGAAATGACACGCCGTCTGCTCCATGAAATGTACGCTCCTACGCCTGAAGGAATCATTGGTAATGAAGATTGTGGACAGATGTCCGGTTGGTATATATTATCCAGCTTGGGTATTTATTCAGTTTGTCCGGGAAGCAATGAATTTGCACTGACTACTCCTCTATTTGAGAAAGCGGTTGTCAACCTGGCAAATAGAAAGACTTTGACCATCCTTGCCAACAATCCGAAGAAGAATGTCTATATCACAAAAGTAGAATTGAACGGACAACCGATAGATGTAAATTTTATTACTTATGCACAGTTGATGGAAGGTGGAGAACTTCGTTTTACTTTGTCCGATAAGCCGAATATGGAGAGAGGTGTTTCCTCTGAAGCATCCCCTTATTCCTATACTAAAGATGAAGTCGTTTCCATTCCCTATGTGGATAAGGATTTGAACTTGTTTATGGATAAGGTAACGGTTGCATTGGCCACAACAACCAAGGATGCCGAAATCAGATATACATTGGATGGCAGCGAGCCCACAGAGCAGTCGGCATTGTACGAGCAGCCTTTTGAACTGGACAAGACCACTTTAATAAAAGCCAAAGGATTCAAGGAAGGTCTCCGCTCAAGCAGAACATTATCCATATCGGCAACGAAAGCTGAATTAAAGGCTGCTCTTTCTGTAAATCCTACTCAGAATGGTACATCTTATAAGTACTTTGAAGGCACTTCCCAGAAAGTGGCTGATGTAGAAAAGTCACCGTTGCTGGAGTCTGGTGTCATGCCCGAACCTTCTATTAAGGGTGCTAAGCAGGAGGATCATTTCGGTTATATCTTTTCTGGATTGATAAATGTTCCCGAAGATGGGGTCTATACTTTCCAGACCCGTTCGGACGATGGCAGTGTCTTGTACATTCACGATGAGCAGGTAGTCAATAATGATGCTTCCCATGCTGCAATTCCTGCTACCGGAATGGTCGCGCTGAAGAAAGGTTTTCATCCTTACAAGCTCTATTACTTTGAAGATTATGAAGGTGAGTATTTGAGCTGGGCTTGGAAACTGCCTTCTGCCGAGAAGTTGGCACCCATCCCTGCATCGGCTTTATTTGTGAAATAATAGTTTAATATATATGCTATGAGAAAGTTATTTTTGTTATTTTTACCTTTGTTCGCTGCATCATGCGGACAGGTGAAGCAGCAGGCACCTGCACCAGAGCCCGTTAATGTCATGAGTTTCAATATTCGCTATGACAATCCGGAAGATAGCTTGGACAACTGGCAATACCGTAAAGACCGCGCGGCAAATGCCATCCGTTTTTATGATGTGGATATATTGGGTACGCAAGAAGTACTTCATAATCAGTTGGAAGACCTTAAACAACGATTGCCGGAATACGGAGTCATCGGTGTAGGTCGTGAAGATGGAAAGGAAAAGGGTGAATATAGTGCACTCTGGTATAAGAAAGATCGTTTCAACTTGCTGGATTCTGGCTATTTCTGGTTGAGCGAGACTCCTGAAGTTGCCGGTTCCAAGGGCTGGGATGGAGCTTGTGAGCGTATCGCTTCATGGGCAAAACTGCAAGATAAAGTAAGTGGCAAGGAGTTCTTCGCATTGAATACCCACTTGGATCATGTAGGTGTTGCTGCACGTCGTGAAGGTATAAGCCTTATGCTGGATAAAGTAAATGAGTTGAGTGGTAACTTACCCGTAGTAGTAACGGGCGACTTTAATGCTAGTCCGGAATCGGATGTCATCAAACACGTGACTGACCCTTCCAATCCGGAACACTTGACAGATGCACGCCAGGCATCGGCAATTGTTTATGGTCCGGCATGGAGTTTCCATGATTTCGGAAAGATTCCTTACGATAAACGTCCGCTGATTGATTACGTTTTTGTACGTAATGGACTGAAAGTTTTGAGGTATGGTGTATTGGCTGAAACAGAGAATAATGCTTTCCTCTCCGACCATACCCCTATTTTAGTAACGGTTGAATAATAAAACAATAATTATGACTAAGATATTAAGAATATGTATCGTTATGCTCTTGGCAGTCTTGCTACTGCCGGTAGAGTTATCGGCACAAAGCCGCCGTGATAAAGAACAGACCTATGTTTTGGACCAACCTTATGAGGTGACAAAGATTACCCCTCCCCAGGGCAAGAAGATAAAGAATGTCATCTTGATGATTGGTGATGGCATGAGTCTTATGCACGTATATTCTGCCTGGACAGCCAATCGAGGCAAGTTGTTTTTGGATAACTGCCAGGTAGTGGGTTTGTCTAAAACCTATTGTGCCAACAAGCTGATTACAGACTCGGGAGCGGGTGGAACAGCCATAGCTACGGGGCAGAAGACAAACTATCATTCTGTGGGTGTAGATACCGAAGGACGTCCTTTGAAATCATTGGTAGACCTGGCTGCTGCTAAAGGTAAATCGACCGGTATAGCGGTGACTTGCCGTCTGTGGGATGCCACTCCTGCTGATTTTTGTTGCCATAACAAGGATAGGGATGCGGAAGCTGAAATCGTAGCAGATTACGTTAATTGCAGTGCCGATTATGTATTCGGTGGAGGTGCCAAGCTTTTCGAAAACCGTGAAGATGGACGTGACTTGTTTAAGGAACTACGCGATAAAGGATTTCAGACTCCTCGCAGTTGGGATGAATTGGCTGGCATAAAGAGTGGTAAGGTATTTGCCGTACCTTATCCCGTCGATACTCCTCTTCCTGCTGAACGTGGCGACCTTTTGGCACGTGCTTCATTGAAAGGTATCGAATTGCTGGACCAAAATAAAAACGGTTTCTTTATGATGATAGAAGGTTCGCAGCTGGATGACTACGGACACTTCAATGACATTGATTTGCTGATGCAGGAAACACATGACTTTGACCGTACTATCGGTGCCATTTATGAATGGGCTGCCAAGGATGGAGAAACATTGGTAGTAGTTACTGCAGACCATGAGACTGGTGGACTTACGTTGGTTGATGGAGATTTGGCAGAAGGCAGAATCGTATGTAAGTTCTCTACCGGTGGTCATAGCGGTGTAATGGTACCAGTGTATGCTTTTGGTCCCGGTGCAGAGGAGTTTACAGGGATTTTTGAAAATACTGCTATCTTTGACAAGATAAAAAAACTGCTCAATTTGTAATTTAAAAAATAACTATTTCCTATGTTGAAACACATTTTATTGGTAAGCTTGCTTTCTTTTTCCACTCTCCCTTTGCTGAAAGCTCAGAGCTGTGGCAATGATGAAAAGTATCATTTGCCTTATAAAAATACATATGTAAAGGAACCGCTGGTCACTGAAAATGAGTATCGTGTGGCAAAACCTGAGACGATTGTGCCGAAAAGCTTCGAAGAAGCTCGGCAGATTCTTCCCAATCCCATTTGGGGTGGACATGACAAGGAACTTGAAATGTATTGGAAGGCATGGGAAATAGCTATCGGCAATATTCGTGCTCCTCAAGCAGGCTCGGGTTTTGTCTCAAGCTATTTGGATACAGCTTATAATGGTAATATCTTTATGTGGGATTCCTCTTTCATTCTGATGTTTGCCCGCTATGGTACCCGTTTCTTTCCTTTCCAGAATACGCTGAACAACTTTTACGCCAAGCAGCATCCCGACGGTTTCATTTGCCGTGAAATAAAGGCGGATGGTGCCGATTGCTTTGAACGCTATGATCCGGTGAGTACCGGACCGAATTTGATGCCTTGGTGTGAGATGGTCTATTTCCATCAGTTTGGTGATACGGAACGCCTGCACAAGATATTTCCGGTACTTTGTGCTTATTATAAGTGGTTGAAATTGAACCATACTTGGAGAAATGGAACCTACTGGTCAAGCGGATGGGGGACCGGCATGGATAATATGCCCCGTGTTCCGTCGGAATACAGCCCTATCTACAGTCACGGGCATATGATTTGGTTAGATACAAACCTACAGCAATTATTTACTGCCAATTTACTACTTGAGATGGGCTTTTATCTGGAACGTTGGCAAGAGATAGAAGAGTTTGAAGACGAAGCCAAAATGCTGGGAAAATATATCCATGACAATCTTTGGGATGAAAAGACCGGTTTCCTTTATGACCAGTATGCTGACGGTACGCTCTGTACAACTAAGGGAATAGGTGCCTATTGGGCTCTGTTTACTGATGTATTGGATTCTGTACAGTTGGACCGTATGGTGAAGGAATTGGATAATCCTGCCACATTCAACCGGAAACACCGTATTCCTTCTTTGTCTGCCGATAATCCCAAGTACAAGGAGAATGGCCGTTATTGGCAGGGTGGCGTATGGCCGGGAACTAATTACATGGTGATGCAGGGCCTTGTGCAGAAAGGTTATGGTAAACTGGCACGGGAGATTTGTTTGAATCATTATGCCCAGGTGTTTGAGGTCTATAAGAAGACTGGAACTTTTTGGGAATATTATGCTCCGGAAAGTGCTGAGCCGGGATTTATGGCAAGGGATAATTTTGTGGGTTGGGCAGGACTTCCTCCTATTGCTGAATTGATAGAATTTATTATCGGTATTCGGGGAGATTATGCCAAAAAGCAGATTATCTGGGATATGAATTTGACGGAGATTAACGGCATAGAACGCTATCCTTTTGGTCCCGAAGGGCTTATCTCCTTAAAAGCTGAAGCACGCCGTTCTGCAAGTGATGAACCCCGTATCACAGTAGATTCTAATATTGATTTTGAACTGTGTGTACTCTATGGTGGAAAAGAGAAAAAGATAAATGTGACATCCGGTAAGCATACCTATTAAAGAAGAAATCAATCATGAAAAACAATATGTCAAGACGCCAATTTCTGAAGACTGGCGGGCTTGCCTTGGCTGCAATGACCTTTCAGCCCGCTTCCGTATTATCTTCATCCGGGACTTTCAACCAGAGATATGTTTCGTTGCGTCCTTCTGCAAGCAAAAGGAGCTTCATTTCGAAGGCAGTAGATGCTGCTATTGAAGAAGCAAAGCCTAAAATAAAGGACGAGAAGTTGCGTTGGATGTTCGAGAACTGTTTTCCCAATACGCTTGACACTACTGTCAGATATAGAGTGAAGAATGGCAGACCAGATACTTTCGTCATTACAGGTGATATAGATGCCATGTGGCTGCGCGACTCTTCAGCGCAAGTATGGCCCTATCTGCCGTTGATGAAGAAAGATAAGGACTTGCAGTTGATGGTGGCAGGACTTGTCAACAGACAGACTGAATGTATCTTGATAGACCCGTATGCCAATGCCTTCAACGACGGGCCGTTGGGCAGCTATTGGGAAACCGACCATACACAACATATGGTTAAGGAACTGCATGAACGCAAATGGGAGATAGATTCTTTGTGCTATCCCATTCGTCTGGCTTATCATTATTGGCAATACACGGAAGACACGTCTGTGTTCGATGAAAATTGGCATAAAGCTATGCTGCTGGTGGTCAAGACCTTTAAAGAGCAACAGAGGAAACAAGGCTTAGGACCTTATAGCTTTACGCGCGATTGCGACCGCTCTACAGATTCGCAGATTAACAACGGATGGGGAGCACCGGTAAAGCCGGTCGGCTTAATCGTTTCTTCTTTCCGTCCGTCAGATGATGCTACACAATACGGTTTTCTGATTCCTGCTAATATGTTTGCGGTTGTGTCATTGCGCCAATTGGCTGAGATAGAGGATAAAGTTTATGGAAACAAGGACTTCTCCGGAGAATGTATAACATTGGCAGATGAAGTGGATGCAGCTATCCGTAGGTATGGTACTTTCAATCATCCGGTTTGTGGACGTATTTATGCCTTTGAGGTCGACGGTTTTGGTAACGCGCTTTGTATGGACGATGCCAATGTACCCAGTTTGCTGGCTGCGCCTTATCTGGGTTATTGTTCTTTTAAAGATGCGATTTATCAGAATACCCGTAAAATGATATGGAGCGGCAATAATCCTTATTTCTTTAAAGGAAAAGCCGGTGAAGGGGTAGGAGGCCCTCATGTGGGATTGAATTATATCTGGCCGATGAGCATCATTATGAAGGCTTTTACAACGGATGATTCCGAAGAAATACGTGCTTGTCTGAAGCAACTTCGTGATACGGATGGAGGGACGGGCTTTATGCATGAGTCTTTCCATTCGGAGGATGCCGCGGACTTTACTCGTTCCTGGTTTGCCTGGACAAATACTTTGTTCGGTGAACTGATACTGAATACAATCAAGGAATATCCCAACTTATTATCCCAAATACTATGAAGATAAGATATTGGTTACTGGCTATGTCATTCATTTTTCTCTCTTGTGGGAGAGTGGCTGATGATGTAGCGGCAAACTATGGTATTATACCCATGCCGAATGAACTTGCTCCAATGCAGGGAGTGTATGTCCTGCAAGGGGAAAAAACAGTGGCTGTCCCTTCCGGGGAAGCCGCGATGAAAGTTTTTCATTATTTGGAGGATGCGTTGAAAAACACTTCTGTAACGCTGAAGGGTATTTCGGAAACGGGAAAGGCCGATATTTGCTTATCTATAGATAATTCCTTGCCCGATGAGGCCTATACATTGGAGGTTTCTTCCGATAGGATAAATATATCTTCCAATGAAACTGCCGCCGGATTTTTTTATGGTGTCCAGTCTTTGCTGCAGCTCATGCCGGCAGCCATTTATGATGGTGACCGGAAATACGGAGGCTGCAAAAGATATTCTGCAACAGAAAGAAAAGATCCTCGATCTTGGTATCAAGATGCGAAAATCCCATGTAGAACGTGTCGGTGAAGGAAAATGCAAAG
>ENA-OPCR01000257-OPCR01000257.1-human-gut-metagenome-genome-assembly--contig:-NODE-257-length-14540-cov-4.210010_pt1 | contig 14540 bp, 11 predicted proteins | sample MGYA00241571_ERZ501493 | MGnify/ENA primary metagenome ERZ501493 (study PRJEB25962, sample SAMEA2042662) | human gut metagenome | biome: human gut; feature: human-associated habitat; material: faeces... | reverse complement strand
TACCCGCAGGAGCGGTCAGGCTCCTGCGGATTGAAAGTGTTATTGAGCCACCACCTCGTAGTTGTAGGTGATGCCGTCTACTGTCTGTACATTGTCCTTATAAACGTATCCGTCGGCTGCGGCAGTCTGGTTATCCTCGAAATAACCGCCCTGAATTGCTACCGTACCATCGGCGATATACACGTCTTTCATGCCCGGGTAACCGGAGAAATACCCGCCTGTAATCGTGGTCTTACCATTTTGATTGTAGAGTGCGTAATATTTGCAGTCGTTCAGAATCGTACCGCCGGATATCGTCACGTTGGCTCCTCCGATTGACTGGATGGCTTCGATCCGACCCCCCTTGACAGTCAGCTTGGTACCACCGCCAGCTGCCATCAGCGCATAACCCGTCGGAGAGTTCCGGTTAATGACGTTACCGTTCTCGATGGTCATATCGGCGCTGCCGGTATTCATCAGCGTAAAGCCGGGACCGTCGAACGTTCCGTTCTTGATGTTGCAGATACCTTGGTTATAAATGACGACACCGTTGGCGTCCGTAGCTTTCGTAGCGGTGAAAGTTCCTCCTTCGACAGTCAGTGTAGCTCCCTGTTCGTTCATGAAAATATAATCGCTGGCAGTCATCTTTCCAATACCTTTGACGGTAAGCTCTTTCTTGTTGACGATCTGTTGTTTGCCGACAGTCAGAGTAACAGCTCTTTTAAAGTCGATGACGGTAGGTTTCTCGATTGGAATCTCGCCACTCGTTTCCGGAATTTTCGTCAAATCATAATGATACCATACATTGACGTTACCACCGTCTTTTAAGAGGGCAACGAAGCGTTTCAATTCGGTCCAGCGATCCTTAACAACGCCATCCACGATCAATTTAGCCGTGCTTATGTATCCGGCAGTGAAATTGGAAGCCCGCCAGCCCATATATTCATCGGTGAAATAGCCGGTTGCTACTCCGTCTGCCTGTTTATCCACCTTGTTGTTGCGGAGTTCCACGGTGTACTTGTCGTAAGTGTCGGCTTTTTTCGACACATTTACCATATTGCCGATAAATGCGTGGGAGAAACTTTGCTCCATAGCATAGAACAAATCGCCGTCGCTATAGGAATCCGCATCCTGACCTTTGTAAGTATTGTTGAGAGTAATGCCGCTGACCGAGCAGCCCTCAATAAGCACGTTGCGCTCGAAAGTCTGGAAATAACCGATAAGGCCGGCAGCTTGCGAACAGTAGGTGAACGTTTCGGGATTAAATACGTCGATAGAGCAAGCGGTTACCGAGCAGTTGCGGACCGTGACATCTTTCGAGCTTGTGCTGACGAAACCGATCAGGCCGCCGATTTTCTGAACGCTCTTAATGGCCGTATTCTTCATATGGCAGTTTTCCACCGTACCGTAGTCCATGCGGCCGACCAATGTACCGCCGCGATAGCAGGTCACTTCGGCGCCGTCGATCGTGAGGTCTTTCACGTTGCCCTGAAGCACATAGAAGAAACCTCCGTAGTAAGTGCCTTTACCATTAGGTTGACCTGTGGCGTTGTCAACGTAGAGGTTCTTGATCGTATGGCCGGCGCCGTCGAATTCCACGAAGCCTTTGCCTTCCGTATCGATCGGAGTCCAAGGGTTATCGGCAGAGCCTTTAAGGTCGATATCGGCCGTCAGCACGATTCGGGCACACTTGCCTTGGGCAATCAGCTCGATCGCTTTTTTCAGCGTAGCGACATCGCCTGTAGCATAAGTCGTAACAGTACCGGCTCCTTTCCCGAATGTAATTTCCGTAACCGTACCGTAGATCTCCACATTGCCTTTCACCACGTTCAGTTTTCCTACGGTAACGCCCTCGGGGACAATCAGGGTGTTGCCGGCAGTTGTGGCTTCGACAGCGGTATAGCTCGTGCCGTTCAGCGTGACAGTCGATTCCGGAAGATTGATGATAAGTTTATTCGTAGTGGGCACTGTAATATTGACGGCCTCGGGAGCCTGGCCGTTCTGTTCGGTGGTGTAGGCGAGAGTCACCTGCTGGTCGGTCTCAGGCAGCGTAATGGAGATCTCCTTGGCAGCCTGCTCGGCAGTCAGGGTGTGCGGAATCTCGATGGTCGCCGCAGTCGTTGGAGCGGTCGTTACGGTAATATCCGTAGCGCCGTTTTCGATTGCCTGAGCTACCTCACTGACGCTTTCTACTTCCGCAATCACTTTATCAATGGGACTGTTTGCATCGAAATTCGGATCGATCGTCACGCTGATCGAGCCTTTCTTGGTCAGCAGGTTGCCCGACACATTGGTGCGGTAGTTGCGTCGGATGGGAATGTTGGTGAAAGCGTCGTTCGTGCAGATCGCCGTTCCGTTATTGAGGAACGTCATCGTGAAGTCGGAAAGCGCGGCCTCGGATTCCGTGGCCCAGAGGAAGTCCATCGAGATCGTACCGTCGGCCTTGGCCAACTCACCTGCCGTATAGGTCACGTCGGCCGATCCGCTCACTTCGCCCGTCAGGGCGTTGAACGTCGTGGGCAGTCCCTTGAAAGCGACACTGTAGCCCGTGGGCTTCAGCGCCTCGTCTTTGATTTCGTTCAGGTCGTTGGTCTTTACCACCAGCAGACCGAAAGGACGCTTCAGGGTTACCGGTTTCGTGAAAGAACCGGTAACTTTGAAACTCTCTTTGGCGAAAAACGCGTCGCGCTCGTCGCTGTTGCCCACGAACGGCCCGATTTCCGTGATCGACTTCAAATTCGCCGTATTGTAGACCTTGTCCGTAAAGTTGCCTTCGCTGCCCTCGGCGCAGTCGGCCCAGAAGACGAAGTCGTAGGTTTGCGACGATACGAGCCGCAGGTTATCGAACGTAACCGTCTTGCCGCTCACGCCCTTTTCGATGCGATCGTACAACTTGTCGCCGTGGTAGATTTCCAGAATACAGCGGTTGACCGAGGTGCCGGTGCCGAAAGCATCGGTCACGGCACGGGTTTGTACTCCGCTCTGCGGAATCGTTACCGTAAACGAGGATGTCGTTGCTACGTCGGAAACGAGCCCTTCATCCTTCTGACACGCGGTAAGGGTCATCGCAAGGCCCACCGCCAATAGGAATAATTTCTTCATAATATGTTGAATTTTATGGGTTTTCTTGTCTGTGGTAATTTATCATTCGTTATCTGTTATTCGAATGTGGCCGTTACGTGGGTCGTGTAGTTCTGCTGCAGTTGCAGCATGTCGAGTCCTTTGGTCACATTGCCCACCGTGATCGACAGGCCGATGGATTGCCCCGCATACGGCACGAAGAGGAAATCTTCGCCGACCGAGTTTGACCCGGCAGTCGTTGCCGGGAACGCGAGTGTCAGAGTTTGCGGAGCGGATGTCGTTTCTGTCAATACGTCGTATTGTGTCGGTACGTTCGTGTATGTAACCGACACCTCTTGCCCGCCCGTGCCGAATGCGGCCGTGTTCTGCATCGCCAACTTTGCCAGCGGGCGTTTCAACGTGGCCGATACGCCGTTGCCGCCGTTCCACTGTACACCGGGTAGGGCGAAAGCGAAAGCGTCGCGCCCACTGCCGGGCGTATAGGGCGTCCGGGTAAGCGACACTTGCCGCAGGTTGTCGGTCGTATAGGTTCCCTTGCCGTAATCGGCCCAGAAGAGGAAGTCGTACGTGCCGGGCACCAGTGCGATCTCAATGGCTGCTTCGTCAAGCGTTCCGTTTGCTATCTTATGTAGTACGCATCGGGGCTTGGTGTCATTTGTCCAGGCCTCGAAGGTATAGGTCAATGTTTGTTCTGCAGCCGTTGCGCCGCGCGTCGCCGCCTTGGCTGCAGGCTCGTTCTTCAGCACGCTTTCCGAGTGCAGGTAGATCACACCGTTCACGGGCATAGTCGGGGCGGGCGTGGGTTTCTCGTCCTTGCTGCAACCGGCAAAGACGGTCAGTGCGAATAATAATATGGTAACTATCTTTTTCATCCGGATGTCAGTTTAGTCAGGGATCGTAATATTGATGTCGCCGTCGAAACCGGGGTCTATGCCGATGCCGGGGGCGTAGTCGCGCGTGAGGAACTCGTCGCGTATAGTCGTCAGTTTGCCCCGCACGATGGGCACGTCGATGCCCTCGATGCGGTTCAGCAGGTTGCCTTCGCTGTCGCGGATCGTAAGATCGACCTTCACGGCCGACTCCGAACCATTGACGAAGATGTAATCGCTGGCCAAGTGGGCCTCCTTGTTCGTCAGAGGCGTCATGTTACACTCGAACCACATCCCCGTGCGGGCGTCGTTGGGCTTGTTCGTGTAGGCGTTGAAACCCGATGGGAAGTACCCGGCGTAGTCCACCTGTACCCGTATCGTCGAAAGGTCTGGCGTTTGGGACAGCAGATCGTCGGCCACGGATCCGGTTATCTCCGAGTGTCGTGCGGCCAACTCATCAAGAAACTTGTCGATGTCGGTAGCGATGAACTCGATCTTGGCCATCGGGCGCTGGAGCGTTACAGTCACATCTACAGTTTCGTTCCAGCGGTCGCGATGGGCCTTGAGGTCGATCTCCTGCCGGGCAACGTAGGTATCCTTATGGTCCTCGTCACCGATGTAGTTTCCGGCAGCGGGCACGCTGATTGACGAGAGCGAAGGAATCGTATAGTATTTGTCGTCCACGGAACCGTTATCCACGTAGTCCATCCACGCTACGACGTGGTAGCGGGCAGCGTGTAGCGCCAGCGAGGTGTGGATCGTGTGGTGTCCGTCCGCCGCCGGCTCGCAGCCGAGCACACGCCGTTCCGCGAGTTCGCCGCCGATCTCGTCGCGGAATACCTCGACGATCCAGCGAACGTCATACGCGTCAATAACCTCCCCTTCGGAGCGTCCTGTCTGCTCGTAAGGTTCTATTTTCGGGTCTATCGCAAGAGACAGATTCGCATTGACCAGCGTGGGATCGACGCCTTCGTTTTCCGGAAATTCCAGTACGGTCTTGTCACAGCCCGTCAATACGAGAACGAGTAAATGGGCAATATATATTGTTATTCTTTTCATCTTCCGCTCCTCCCTTATTTTCCGAACCGATACAACAGATTGATGCCCACCTTCGTCAGGCCCCAGTAGTTGTAAGCCCGTCCCTTTTCGAAGCGGGCGCCGTTTGGTATATTATAATAAGTATCGTATTTCGTATGGACGTATCCCGCGCCGACGGTGAACTCCGCTGCCCAATGGCGGGCGAAGGGCAGCACGTAACCGTAGCTCAACCCCACGCCGTAGAAGCCGTCGGGCGACTGGTAGCGATTTTTGTTGTCCACAGCGATATTGAAAGCGCCGATGTTGAGATGCACTCCGAAGAAATGACCCTTCATCGGGGCTTTCAGCCAGTAGCGGAATTCGGGCTGAACAGCCAGAAAACGCAGGCGGTAGTCGCGTGCCACGGTGTAGGGGCTGGAGATGATCGGCAGATCGATCGAGTAGTGGTCGCCGAAACTGTACTCCACGCCGAGGTTGGCGACCGTAGCGGCCAAATATGCCACATTGGTTTTAACGGCCCAGCGATAAAGAGGGCGTACGGGGTCGAACATCATTCCCTCCAATGCCTCAACGACCGACTGTGTCGATTCTGATTCCGGCTCTGCGGATATTTCCGCAGGTATTTCGGAGACAGGGTTACATGCAGACTCAATAACTGGCTTTTCCGATGTCGGTTCGGCTTCGCTCCCGGATAATGAATCAACCGGCATAACATCGCTCTCCGGTTCAGGCATCTGATTACTTCCCGCACTACGGAACACATAGGCCACGGCTATCACATCCGTCATTCCTCGCCACCGTTGCGTAGAATTCGTCGTCCGAAAATGCTCCTCTTTCAATCCCTCATGAACGATAAAATAAGACTTGACCTGATTGCTTCGATTTTTCGCAGCTGCAAGGTTTGTCTTGAAAGAATCGTAAGAGGAGCAAAAACCCAGCATACGCACTTTCATATCTCCTGATTCGATTGAAAGCTTGTGTTGTCGGATAGATTGAGTCAGTGAGTTGATAGCGGCTGCATTTCCTTTATAATCCGCCCAAAACATCCGTCGTTTCGGGGCAAATCGGAAGACAACCGTATCCTGCTTCTCCGATGCGAGCACACTCGTCTTCTGCCGAGTACTCTTGCTGGCTTTGGCGGATAGAACACTGTCTGGCTCTTGAGCCGCAGCATTCAGCCCGTACAGCAGGAAGCCGAGTAAAAAAAGCCTCGGGAACAATCTCGAACGACCTTTTCGATCTGAAATACTTTTGTCAAAACAAATCATACTAAACAATTAAATAGGGACAGTCGCGAAATAGGCTTAAAATTATAACAAATTGATTGTCAATGTGATAAAAATTTCATATCTTAGCTACAGGAATTAAAAATTCCTCCGAACACCCTGGAAAAGTGACTTTCGGAGGAAATGAGCAAAAATAACTCATGGCAAAAGTACGAAATTTATCTGACATTCAGCAAGAGATTGCATTTACAGAGTTTGATTTTTATCAGCGATACGAAGAGAGCTTCAAAACATCGGAACTTGGACGGATCAAGTCACTTCTTCCTCTTCGAGAGATGGCGATATCGTTCGGTTTAGTAGAAGAGAAGCCGAAGAGTTTGAGAGTGAAGCGAGGACGAAAGTCCTTCTTCACACCTGAGGGCAAGGTGGCGTTGGCGTTCTTGAAGATGTATACAGGATTGTCAGCTCCGAAGCTGATGGATGCGTTGAATGGAAACATCCATTATCAGATCTTCTGCGGGATCAGGATCAGTCCTGAGAACCAGTTGACAAACTACAAGCTGATCGACAGCATTCTGGTAGAATTGTCCAAGAAACTGAAGATTCAGGAGCAGCAGAAGGTACTTGCAGATGCATGGAAGCCGTACATGAAGAACCTTGATACTGTCTATACAGATGCCAGCTGCTATGAAAGCCTGATGCGCTTTCCAACTGACGTGAAGTTGCTTTGGGAATGTGTAGATAGAGCATACAAGATGATGTGCGGTATCAGTTCTCAGCTTGGTGAGCATCGAATGAGAACAAAGTACAATGATATCGACAAGGCGAACCTGGCATATAGGAAGCAGCGCAAACATACTCATAAGCAGACCAGAAAGATGATAATGAGACTGCTTGCATTGCTGGGCAAGATACTGGGAGAAATCCGCAGACAGATGCGCGTCCATCCGGATGAAGAACTATTGAATTACAAGCAGTTGGATATGCTTGAGACTGTCACAAGGGTATATCGTCAGCAGAAGAACCACTTCAAGAGTGGTGACTCTCGTGAGAGTATCCCTAACCGTATTGTAAGTCTCAGCAAGCCTTACATCAGACCGATAGTCAGAGGCAAGGAGACCAAGATAGTCGAATTTGGAGCGAAGTGCAACAACATATTGATTGACGGAATATCGTTTATTGAGAAGCTATCATTCAATGCATTCAATGAAGGAACGAGACTTAAGCACTGTGTGTCATTGTCGAAGAAACTTACAGGCGTTGATGTAAAAAAGATAGGTGGCGACCAGGGTTACTCGGGTAATGACAACAGAACTTTCTGCAAGGAGAATGGTATTGAAACCTCATTCACTCAGAAAGGACGAACTGGAAAGAATGAAGTTAAGAACGCTACTAAACGAGAACTTGCACGCGTTCGAGCTACAGCAATGGAAGGCTCTTTTGGAACTCAGAAGGAGCATTATGGTCTGCGAAAGATTGCTGCAAGGATAAAATCGACAGAGATCATGCTGATCTTCTTCGGTATCCACACAGCAAATGTGGTAAACCTTGCAAGACGAGAGTCAGTCCAAGTAGCTCTTGCAGCCTGATGTTCCACGCATGGAACACGACTTTACGGGAGTGGTAGCTCCAGACGTGACTGAAAATGAAAAAATCGGCCCTAAAAACAGAGCCGATGATATAAAAAACGATGAGTATGATCGGAAAAATAAGGGAAAGTCTGCTGGTTAACTCAAATTGAAGGAATTAAATGACTATCCCTAAATAAAGCTTTTCGACTTTTTGACTTCGGAGTCGATAAAACTGTCAATGGCTTTTTTGTAAGATGGAATGAGTTTTAAGAACCGAATTTGTTGAGGCGCATTGCAGGGACGGTACCCTTTGATGATTCGTTGCGGTGTATAATCCATTTGGGAAAACCATCGATGCGACGATAAGTCTTCAGGACGGAAACAATCGAGATATTCTTCGTCACTTAAAATATAGACGGGAACTTCTCCCGGAAAAACCAAGTTGCCGTTGACGATCCGCCCCTGTTTGTCCGGAGAGAGTTCTTTGTTATTGAAATAATATTTTTCCATTAGGTAGTCCAAAAGTTGATAAACAGTTGTTGTTAGCTTATCGTTTGTGTCGTATATCGTCGCGGTTCGGCTTTCCTGCTCCCATTTTTCGATGAATTTTTCGATTTTTTCCGAAGACTGCTCGGAGCATGCCGTAGTGAGTTCAGAGAGTAGGCGCTCCGCTTCTGGAGTGTCTGCGCAAGGGTTACGGTTTTGGGCTTGAACGATTCCGAGTGTAGCAAAAGAAACAAAAGCGATAAGCAATACCGGCAAAAATTGGATCAGACGGTTTTTCATTTTTATATGGTATAAGTTCAGTTAATCAAAGATAGTAAATTTTCTGTTTTTGATTGACTGATATTTTTAGGTTTATCCGTTTTTTCGTATCTGTCGCTTCCGGACAGGCGGCAGATGCCGTCGCAGCGCGGAATTTACTGTCGGATGCGATCAGCCTGGTTCCGAAGGAGTCCGTATGGGTCGGTACGACCGATACGGCGATGTATTATCCCCGGCTCGCAGGGAAGCGTGTGGCCTTGCTTGCGAATCATACTTCGATGATCGGCGAACGGCATTTGGTTGATATTCTGCACGCGAGGGGATTCGATGTGACTGCAATCTTCGCTCCGGAGCACGGATTCCGGGGAACGGCCGATCCCGGAGAGCACATGGGAGGTTCCGTCGATGCGGCGACGGGTATTCCGATCCGGTCGCTCTGCGACGGGAACACGCGGAGGCCTTCCGACGAGGCGATGCACTCGTTCGAGGTGGCGTGAACAGGTTGGATGCGGGCGTGTTATACCTAAATTATATAGAGCGATTGGATGCCTGCGTAGGTTTCGAGCGGGAAGCCATTGGCCCGGAGCGGCCCAATCTCAACGGAATGCTCATCGACGGACCGATTCTCGAAGAACGATACGAGGCGGGGTGGAATATGTGTGCCGGATGGTTGTCGAGGGATATGCTGCGGAGGAGATCCGCAACCGGTGGCGGGAGGATATCGGGTTGTCCCGTATTCAAAGAAAGCCATCTCTTTTATACGAAGAGCGACCTTTATTCCGTTCTATTCGTGAATAAAGTCTGCGAGTATGCCGGAATCGCTCGCAAAGCGGAGGAAATGTTGTTTTTATTATCCGATTTTTCAGGCCGATTCGAAATAAATTTCTATATTTGCAACGATGCCCTTTGAATAAATGAGGAGCAGGAACGAAGAAATTTGCATAAATAAACCCAATAATTTTTTAATACGTATGAAAATCAAAATGTTTATGTTGGCTGCTTTGGCAGCATTTGCGACCTTGTTCGCTGGTTGTAGCGACGACGAAAACAAAACCAACGGTAACGGTGGCAATAACGGAACGGGAGGAGATCCTGTCGAGAGCGAATATAAGGTGACGTTCTCCGACACGTCTTATTACAGTTCGGTTGCTACGTTCGAGGCGATTACAGAGAATGCCAAGTCCCAGTCTTTTATGGCTGTGGTGTTTGAGACGGCGTTCCTGGAGCAGCAAATTCCCGGAATTACGGATAATGATATTGCGAAAGGTGTCATCAACTATTATAAGGCGGAATATATGTCGCAGGGAGCCACTGTTGCTGATATTTACAATGTGCTTACTCAGCAGGGACGGTTGCATGGTAGTGTAACTCCTTTGGAATTGGATGTCCCCGGTTTGTCGGCGGGTACATCCTACTCGGTTGTCGTTGCCGGTGTCAATGAGAACCTTGAAATTGTCGCTAACGGAATCGTTGCCGAGTTTACGACGAAAACGTTGCCCGGCCTGGAGGAGGAGAATTGTACTTTCGAATGGACGGTTGAGCCTAAATCGACGTCCGTAACAATGAGTTTTACTCCTTCCGATAAGAAGGTGCCCTATTTCTTCTATGCGCTGACAGCTGAAGAGTATAGTTCGGAATGTAAAAACGACCCCGCGATACTGAAAGAGCTGCTCCCTTCTTTTATCGCTAACTTGGCCAAGGCTTACCAGATGTCTGTTTCCGAGTTTATGAAGAAACAGCGGATGACGGGTGATTTGGAGGAGTTCACTTTTACTGGTTTGCTGCCTAAAACGGGGTATGTCGTATTCGTGTGCGGTATGGATGAGTACGGTCGTCCGACGACGGATGTCAGCGTGAAGGACTTTGAAACGTTGGAATATGTCGCTTCGGATGCTACGGTGGAGAGCGTGGATGTCCGTCTGTATGACGGTGAGGAGGCTTCGTCCATTGATCCGACTACGTATAAGCCCGATGATTACGGAGGTGCCTATTTCTTGCGATACGTACCCCAGTTCTCCGAAGAGTGTGCCGAGGTTTGGAATATGCTGGTGACCGATGTGGATTTTTCGGGTGAGTCTGACGACGTGGTTTTGTCTTACATTATGAGTAGGGGCTTTGATGCAGATACTTCTATGATGGATATAGTCAAGCTTCCTGAGGGCCTTATGGTTTACGCTTATATCGTAGCACAGAACGAGGCCGGAGAGTATGGTAATATTTACCGATGTGAACCGTTCGAGGTGAGCAAGGCTAACCTCAGTCCGGTGGAGGAACTTTTCCCCGAGTCTAATTCGAAGAGCGGAATCTCTTCCGTAGCTTTCAGTTCGGTGGGCAAGATGTGTCCGAAGACCGTAAATTCGATGAAAATCGTTAGCGTGTTGTAATTCGGCCGCTGACCGAAACCGAAGATTCCCGAAGTAATTTCGGGAATCTTTTTTTGCGTCTTTCGGAACCGGGGAGGAGCAGCTGGAGGAAATTCCGGGAATTGAGTCCGAAATATTTGGCACTTTGTGGAAAAGTATTTAATTTAGTAAAAAATATCGCAATGATATACTTTGGTGGATCTCTTTGGGAATGTAGCGCCAAGTCCCTCCGAGGAGGGAATGTCGGGGAGAATTGCATTACAGACGCAGCCACAAGCTGCGAATAGGCGACCCTTGCGATGCTGCGATCTCGGATGATGGTACATTGAAATATATAATTGCCCAAAATGTTTATTGCAATGAGTGTATCTGTGAACAAGACATATTCGGCGGCCGATTTGAAATTCCTCAATTTGCTTTCGGAGAAATTCCCGACCATTGCCGACGCTACGACTGAAATCATCAACCTGGAGGCTATTCTGAACCTTCCCAAAGGTACCGAGCATTTCCTTACGGACCTTCACGGTGAATACGAGGCTTTCCGCCACGTGCTGAAGAACGCTTCGGGCGTGATCCGGCAAAAGGTGCACGAGGTTTTCAACAATACTTTGCGCGAATCCGAAATGACGGAGCTTTGTACGCTGATCTACTATCCCGCCGAGAAGCTGCAACTCATCAAGCAGAAGGAATCGAATCTGGACGACTGGTATAAGGTTACGCTCAACCAGCTGACAGAGGTCTGCCGGGCCGTTTCGGTCAAATACACCCGCTCGAAGGTGCGCAAGATGCTGCCTCCGGATTTTTCCTATGTCATTCAGGAGCTTCTCCACGAATCCGATTCGCCGGGATCGCCCAAACAGAGTTATTTCAACGGGATTCTTAATTCGATCATCTCGATCGGACGGGCGGATGCTTTCATTATCGCCATGAGCAATGTGATCCAGTGCCTGACGATCGACCGTCTGCATATCATCGGCGATATTTTCGATCGGGGGCCCGGTCCGCACTTCATTTTCGATACGCTGGCCCAGTACAAGATGTACGATATCCAGTGGGGTAATCACGACATTCTTTGGATGGGCGCTGCGGCGGGAAATTTAGCTTCGATCGCCAATGTGATCCGTGTGTCGGCCCGCTATGACAATCTCGATGTGTTGGAGGACGGCTACGGCATCAATCTGCTGCCGCTGGCCCGCTTCGCCATGGAAGTTTATGAGAACTCACCCTGCAAGCCCTACCAGCCCAAAGTGATGCAGAATTCGGGCGTTACGGAGCGCGATGTACTGCTGATGGCCCAGATGCACAAGGCGATTTCGGTGATCCAGTTCAAGATCGAGGGACAGATGATCAAGCGCCATCCCGAATACAAGATGGAGGGGCGGGCTTTGTTGGAGAAAATCGACTACGAGAAGGGAACCATCGAGATCGACGGCAAGGATTATCCCTTGAAGGACGCCGACTTTCCGACGGTCGATCCCCGGGATCCTTATAAGCTGACTCCGGGCGAAGATCAGCTTATTCGTACGTTGCAAGCCTCGTTCCTGAACAGCGACAAACTACAGAAACATATCCGGCTGCTCTTTTCGAAGGGCAGTATGTATCTGATCGTCAATTCGAACCTGATGTACCACGCTTCGATTCCGATGACCGACGAAGGGGAGTTCAAAACAGTCATCGTGGACGGAAAACCCTATGCCGGACGGAGCCTGCTGGACAAACTGGACCGCCTGACCCGGGAGGCCTATTTCGGTGGCAATGGGGCCAAGAGTCAGCAGATGGCGCTCGATTACATGTGGTACTTGTGGTGCGGCCCCGAATCCCCGTTCTTCGACAAGGCCAAGATGGCAACGCTGGAGCGTTACCTGATCGAGGACAAGAAGACGCACCACGAGGAGAAGGGAGCTTATTACAAGCATTTGGATGATACGAAGATGTGCAGTATGATTCTTTCGGCTTTCGGACTCGATCCAGAGAAATCCCATATCATTTCGGGACACGTGCCCGTGAAGACCTGCAAGGGCGAAAGTCCCATCAAGGCCGGCGGCAAGCTGCTGATGATCGACGGCGGATTTTCCAAGGCGTACCATTCCGAAACGGGCATCGCCGGTTATACGTTGATTTACAATTCGCACGGGCTGCAACTGGTGCAGCACGAGCCTTTCGAGTCGGCGGTCAAGGCCGTCGAGGAGGGAAAGGACATCATCTCTACGAAGGTGATCGTCGAGGCGACGACCGACCGCATCACGGTGCGCGATACGACTATCGGCAAGGAGTTGCAGGTGCAGATCGACGACCTGAAGAACCTGCTGGCGGCCTATCGCAGCGGCCAGATCAAGGAACGTAAGTAACCGAAGGCAGCATTGCTGCGAAATATCCGTGTCCGGGGGACTCCTTTTATCCGGTCGGAATTCTGCGAAAGACGACTTTCGAAGGAGCGAATCGGTCTTTTCGGTTCGGCAGTAAGGCGGGGGATAAAAGCGGGCCGCAGCTATTACGCTGCGGCCCGCTTCTACGATATAGACGAAATTGAAAATCATTCCCATTCTATCGGCTCACCGCTCCAGCGATCCCAATCTTTCCACCGCTCGGTGGTCGCACGGACGGCTTCTTCATAGTCCTCATTGGTGATATGAATCGTCCATCGCACGGCACGGGGGCGGTCCGGGAACTCTTCATACTCCCAACGGGCCGGGTCGCGCGGCGTTCCGACCATCTCTTCCGTCATAGGCTTTATAAAATTATAAAGCATCGCGGTATCTTTCTCCGGACCTAAAGTCCCGGCCTTATCGTTTCGGTAATAAATTTCTAAATAATCTAAGCCTTTGTTCAAGTCTTTGATTAATACCTGATCCATATCGAAATTCAAACCCGCGCAATTTTCTATACAACACCAATGCGTAGCTTGTTCCTTCGGCTTGAGGTAGTAGAAGAATCCGTATGGGTTCCTTCGTACTCTTGCAGCAATGTACAGCGGCTGGTCGCTGGCATTTCGCATACGGAAGTACGTGTAATAGAGACTGGGTTCCTCGTCCTTTATGTTATCCTCCATCGAATGATACATCTCCTTATACTCTTCTGAAGGCTGTACCGGCTGTTCTTCCGGCGGAGTTTCCGGTGCCGGACTTTCTGCCTTGTCGGAACAGCCCAGCGGAGCCAAGAACAGGAGCAAGGCTCCTACTGATAAATAGACACGTGCTTTCATAATCGAATTTATTTAATTTAATAAGTTGATTTCGATCCCGCCCAAAAGACTCTTACAAACTCGCCGCAACCCGATAGCATTCCGGCCAGAACTTCTCCACCGAAGCTCAACGATATAAGGATATGGAAAATATTTCGCTTTCCCAACCGCTTTTTCCCGACAAATCCCCCTCGAAAAACGCCTTCGGAAGGCCCTGTAAGGGCGAAAATAAATTCGAAAAAATTTCCGTATGGCAGATTAATTGCACGTAAACCGAACGATCGGACCTACCTAATATACCGCTTCCATGAAAAAAGAAAAGAAAATGATCTGGCTCCTGACGGGCATCGCCGCCGTGTCGCTCCTCGTACTCTGCACCGTAGTGATAGTCCGCACCGCGACCTATCCCTTCATCCGCACCACCGGTCCGGACGGGCCTCCCCGGAGCGTCGAACCGTCCGCCCAGG
>ENA-OPCR01000248-OPCR01000248.1-human-gut-metagenome-genome-assembly--contig:-NODE-248-length-14875-cov-1.513563_pt1 | contig 14875 bp, 10 predicted proteins | sample MGYA00241571_ERZ501493 | MGnify/ENA primary metagenome ERZ501493 (study PRJEB25962, sample SAMEA2042662) | human gut metagenome | biome: human gut; feature: human-associated habitat; material: faeces... | reverse complement strand
TGCGCAACTCAATAATTAATGTAAATCGGGAAAAGCTGATGCAGATGTAGTTTTGTAGATATATATCCTCCCTTTTTATCCCTATTTATCAACCACTTACAAAATCATTTGTAGATAACAAAACAAAGAATTCCCCCCTCTTGTAGTCCGTTTGTAGATAACATTCATTAGCATTTCTTGTTTATGAAGCTTAATTTAGCGTTGTGAAAAACCAAAAGTATTAACCTTAAAAACTTATTCACAATGAGTAAAAGTAACTATTACAAAGAAAGAGTCATTCAGCTACTTCTCTTCTTTGCCTTCATGTTTCCTATAGGTGCATGGGCACAGAACATCCAACTGACAGGTACCGTAACCGATGCAACCGGCGAAACCGTAATCGGTGCCAGTGTATTAGAGAAAGGTACAACGAACGGAGTGATAACCGACATTGATGGTAACTTCTCACTCAACGTTTCTCCTAACGCAACAATCATTATTTCCTATGTGGGCTATGCCGCCCAAGAGATTCCCTTGAATGGCCGGAAAAGCCTGAAGGTAATCCTGAAAGAAGACACTGAAATGCTGGACGAAGTTGTCGTTATCGGCTATGGCACGATGAAGAAGAGCGACATGACAGGTGCCATTTCATCGGTAGACACCGAAGAACTGACCAAACGTGCCACGACCAACCCTGCCGAAGCCCTGCAAGGCAAGATTGCCGGTGTAAACATCATGAAATCCGGTGGTAACGCAGGCGCAGGCGTATCTGTAAAGATTCGCGGTGTAAAGTCTTTCGGCAGCAACGAGCCGCTCTACATCATCGACGGCTTCCCGGGCGACATTGACAACGTGAATCCGCAAGACATCCAGAGCATGGAAGTATTGAAAGACGGTGCAGCCGCAGCTATCTACGGTTCGGTGGCTGCCAACGGTGTAGTCATCATCACTACCAAGAACGGTAAGAAAGGTGAAACACACATTGACTTCAACACCTACCTGAGTATGACTACCGTTGCCAACAAGTTGGAAATGGTGAATGCAGAACAATACAAGAGCAACATCAAAACAATGTTCGAGAACTACAATGCCCAGTTCCCTGATGAAGCTGAAAGTATTCCTGCTTATTGCACTACCGACACCGGTATCAATACCAACTGGCAAGACCAGATGCTCCGTAGCGGACTTTCGCAAAACTATATGTTCAGCGTACGCGGCGGTAGCGAAACGGCCCAATACTCCGTATCCTACAATCACGCCGATGATAAAGGTATCTTTTTAGGCAACAGCTTCCGTCAAGACAATGCACGCATGAAGATGCACATGAGCAAATATATCTTTGATGTTGATGCTAACCTAAGTTTCCGCTATACCAAGAGCCACCAGCCACAGTACAGCCTGCGCGAAATGTATAACAGTTCACCCCTGATGCCCGTCTATGACGAAAACGAAAAGTATGGTTATGCATTGGCAGGCAATATGGGGCTGCCTGCTTCCAACAATGTAATGGCAGACCATCACTTTCGCGAAGCAGCCACCAAGAAGTTCTATACCAATGCCAATGTATCATTGGGTGTAAAATTGACTTCTTTTCTCAATCTCAAAACTAGTTATGCTTATCGTGGCACACACTATCGCTATACGCAACACTATCCTGATTTCACTTCCAATGCCCAGTCACCCAATTTGTATCCTTATTCTTACGAAGGGACCTATTACTGGGAAGAGCAAGTGATAGACAACATACTGAACTTCAATAAAGATTTCGGTAAGCACAGTGTTACCGCTATGGTAGGTTCATCCATCACAACTACCAAGTATACCGACAACGGGGTGGGCGTAGAAGGCAAGACATCCAAATATTATGTAGATGCAAACGGGAACCTTGCATCCAAAGACGAAGCAGCAGGCTTTCTCGACCCCAGTTTCAGCACTATCGACTCGGGTGCGGGCGGTACATTCTCGGGTGACGGAACAAAATATAAATATAACCGTGCATCTTTCTTCGGACGTGTAAACTACTCCTTTGCAGGTAAATATCTATTGCAAGCCACTATGCGCTACGATGGTTCTTCCAAGTTCGGTTCAGAGAACCGTTGGGGTTGCTTCCCTTCTGTAGCTGTGGGATGGAGAATCAGCGAAGAAGAGTTCTTCCCGAAAGAAGGTATTCTCAACAACCTGAAATTCCGTGCCAGTTGGGGACGTTTGGGTAATGAGAATGCACTTGGCTACTATGACTTTCAACCTCTTATCACCAACTCCAACCGTTGGGAAGGTGGTTATATCCAAGGTGGTAACGCTTGGCAGGGTTCCGCTTCATGGGAAATGGAAAACCGTGGATTGAAATGGGAAACTACCGATACAAAGAATATTGGTTTCGACTTTGGAATGCTCAACAACCGTCTGACCGGTAGTATCAACTATTACATCAACCAGACGGAAGACCTACTTATCACGAAGCGCCTCTCACCCTCTGCCGGTTACGAGAACCCCATCTTAAATGTAGGCAAAATACGCAATAATGGTATCGAACTGGAACTGAACTGGAACGACAAAGTGAAAGATTTTGAATACAACATAGGCTTCAACTTCTCTACTACCAAGAACGAAGTGGTGGAATTGGCCGACAAAGGTCAGGCATTGCCTTCTACCGGTCTGCTTTGGGACACCGACCACGTGCCTGCATATGCCAAAGAAGGGAAACCTATCAGCGGTTTCTATCTATATCGCACGGCAGGTATCTTCCAAACTGACGCTGAAGCAGAAAATTATGTAAACCAGGACGGCAAACGCCTCCAACCCAATGCCAAGGCCGGCGACATCCGCTTCGTTGATGTAGATGGAAACGGCACCATTGACGAAGATGACAAAGTATACTGCGGAACTGGTATTCCCAAAATGGAAGCCAACATAAACTTCTCCGGCTCTTACAAAGGTTTCGACCTCTCATTCAGCTTAGAAGGTGCATTCGGGCATAAACTGTACAACGGAAACCGTTATTTCTATGAGTCTATGAGTGCTCCAGGTAACATGCTCAGCAGCGTAGCCAATGCCTGGACTCCCCAAAATACTCACACCAGCGTTCCGCGTGCTATTTACAATGACCCCAACGGTAACTCCCGCGAGTCTGAACGATTCTTGGAAAACGGTAGTTTTATACGCATGCGTCAAGCGCAAATAGGCTATACTTTGCCTACTTCTCTACTGAAGAAAGTCAAAATAGAAAGATTACGCTTCTATGTGAGTGGCGACAACTTGTTTACAATCACAGGATACAACGGTGTAGACCCAGAATTCTCCACCAGCAGTCCGTTGAACTCCGGTATAGACCGCTACATTTATCCGTTTACACGTTCGTACACGGTAGGAGCACAACTCACATTCTAATATTTTATAAAACGATATTATACGAAACAATATGAAGAAACTTATATATTTAGCAAGTATCTGCTGTGTGATGCTTTTTGCTTCTTGCGAAGACTTCTTGACAGTGTCCTCTCCAGACAAAGTAACAACCGGAAACTTCTGGAAAAACCTAAAAGAGGCCGAAGCTACCATGGCTTCAGCCTATGCACAACTCTATCATGGTGACAGTTATGCCACCAGCGAAGTAAGATGGCCGGTAGAGGCATTCCGTACCGACCTCTACACCATGGGTACGGACGCCATCAACTACCAAACATGGACTGATATCTACAAATTTACTTACACCAATGGTAACACTCAATTTTCTTACTACTATCAAGACCTATATCGCGGCATCAACTTTGCCAATCAGATATTGGAATATGTACCTCAAATACCTGAAGACGGCATAACAGAAGCAAAACGCAGTGAATTGATAGCCGAAGCACACTTCATGCGCGGCTACTATCATCTGATGCTGATACTGAACTGGGAGAAAATCATCATCCGCGACAAATATCTCACTGACCAGGCTGATTTGAACAAACCTCTGTCTGATCGCATTACTTGCTGGAATTTCGTTATTGACGAGCTGAAGTTAGGAACTGCACTTCCTGCCACTCGTCCAAGTACAGAAATAGGCCGTGCTACCTCCGGAGCTGCCCACGCTTATCTGGGATTTGCCTACCTGACACGTGCGTATGAAGAATCGGCACAAGAAACTCAGCATCTGGCTGATGCCTTGACAGCCTTGAATGCAGTAACTGGCTACGAATTGGTAAGCGGTGATGCATTGATTGACATGTTCAACGGCAGAAATAAGAACTGCAAAGAATCCATCTTTGAAGTGCAGTACAGCAGCAATACTGATAACGGAGCACGTTACTATTCGTGGATTCACAACTTCATCGCTTCCAGTGAACTGGGTGGTTGGGATGAAATATTGCCCAACGACTTCCTAGTAAGCGAATTCAAAAAAGAAGGGAAAATCAGTAACCACGGGCGCTACGACGAGCGTATATACAATACTATTTTTTTCAAAGATGAGTATTGGAACGACGGAACCGGCAAAATCTGGGGTTACGAATACGATGATTTGCATTATTACTGGAAAGTCGATGAAGACGGCAATTATCTGGATGCAAACAATAATATGATTACAAAGGAAGAACTCGAAACCAAAGGCGTAAAGATATTCTACGACCGTCCCAGCTTCCGCCGCTTCACTCCGAGAGAATTATCTGAAATGGATACAAGATGTAACTTTAACATTCCTTTGATGCGCTATGTCAACGTATTGCTGATGAAGGCCGAAGTACTGAACAAACAAGGGCATCCCGAACAAGCCATTCCTATTATCAACGACATTCGTGCCAAACACGGAAATATGCCAGCCATGAAGGGAACTTCACAAGCGGAAGTACAAGCACAAATCGAGCATGAGCGCATCATCGAATTTCCACTGGAAAGCTATCGCTGGTACGACCTGCGCCGTTGGGGCAAGCTGACCGAAGCATTGGGCAGCCGAGGATTCGTGGAAGGCAAGCACAACTTCTTCCCCATTCCGCTCTGGGAAATAAATGCTAACCCTACACTGAATAGTACCGTAGAAGAAACAACTGAATAATTCTTTCTCTCCAGTATAGCCACCCAAGGCGGCATTCGCCCCAGCAATACCGTCTTGGGTAGTTTAAAAGCTTTATCTTTGCATAAACAAAGACAGTTTGCGCTATCTTTGCCACTAAAAACGACATAGATATGTTTACAATCATCGGACTGATGCTCACGGGAATGCTGCTGGGCTATCTCTTACGGAAACGGGACTTAAAGAAAATCCACCAAATCATCACCCTGCTCATCTGGCTGCTGCTGTTTATCCTCGGCATCGAGGTCGGAAGCAACGAGCAAATCATCAAGGGGCTCCATACCATAGGCCTTGAAGCTGTGATACTCACCCTGGGAGGAACCCTGGGAAGCGTCATCGCCGCCTGGGCATTGTGGAGAGCCTTGTATAACAAGAAAGGAGGAAGGGTATGAAAGGAAGTCTTATCATAGTGGGCTTTTTCGTACTGGGCACGATTTGCGGCGTATGCCATCTGTTGCCCTTTGATATTGCAGAAACCAATATCAGCTACTACGCGCTTTGTGCGCTGATGTTCAGTGTAGGGCTGAGCGTGGGTAACGACCCGCAAACCCTGAAGAATTTCCGTTCACTCAATCCGCGGTTGATATTCCTGCCCATCATGACGATACTGGGAACACTGGCAGGTTCGGCAGCCGTCAGTCTGATTCTGACACACCGTTCTATAACAGACTGTCTGGCCGTAGGTTCCGGATTCGGCTACTACTCGCTCTCCAGTATCTTCATTACCGAATACAAGGGAGCCGAGTTGGGCACCATCGCCCTGCTTGCCAATATCAGCCGGGAGATTCTGACACTGCTGGCCGCCCCGTTGCTGGTACGATGGTTCGGAAACCTTGCCCCCATCTCTGCCGGAGGAGCCACGACGATGGACACCACACTGCCCATCATCACACGGACAGCCGGACAGCAGTTTGTAGTGGTTTCCATTTTCCATGGATTTGTAGTAGACTTCAGCGTCCCATTCTTAGTGACATTGTTTTGTTCAATATAAAACATCCTTATTAATTAGCATGAAAACCAAACTTTATACCTTTCTCCTTTCTTCGCTGCTTTGCACCGGTGCCCTGGCCGACAACGAGCCGTGGCAGAACCCGCAAGTCAACGAAATGAACAGAGAACCGATGCACGCCCACTTCACTCCGTTTACGAATGAAGCCAACGCATTGAAACAACGTGCCTTGCCCGCCGACGTACGGTTCGACGTTAATCCTGCAACGGAACGCCGTATCACACTGGACGGTACCTGGAAATTTCTTTTTTCAAAGAACAATGACCTCTGCCCCAAAGACTTCCACAAGCCCGGATTCAGTACCCGCAAGTGGAGTAAAATTGAAGTTCCGGGAAGCTGGGAACTGCAAGGCTTCGATGCACCTATCTATACAGATACCCGTTATCCGTTCCCGCCCAATCCGCCCTACGTGCCTACTGACTACAATCCCGTAGGTGCTTATATCCGCGAGTTCACCGTCCCGGCTAGCTGGGAAGGCATGGATATCTTCCTTGATTTCGAAGGGGTTGAGTCTGCCTACTATGTATGGGTAAACGGCGAATTGGCAGGATATGCAGAAGACAGCCGCCTGCCGTCGCACTTCAACATCACTCAACTGCTGAAGAAGGGCAACAATAAACTTGCTGTAAAAGTATTCCGTTATAGCGACGGTTCCTACCTGGAAGGCCAAGACTACTGGAAATACAGCGGCATCGAACGGAGTGTTTATCTCTACGCCCGCCCCCAGAGCCGCGTCAAGGACTTCCGGATGACAGCGGAACTGATAAACAACTACAAGGATGGCGAACTAAAGCTGGACATATTCCTCCATCGGCCTAAAGCCGGAGAAACGGTGGAAGTCAAGGTAATGGACAAGGACAAGGTTATCTATGACCGGAAAAAGTCCATAACCTCTGCCACGGACACTTTGTTTACCCAGCAGCAAGTGTTCCCGAATGCACGAGCCTGGAATGCCGAAACACCGAACACCTACACGCTGGTAGTCAGTACCTTTGATGCACAAGGGAAACCGCAGGAATCCTTTACGCACCTTTTTGGCTTCCGTACCGTGGAAATGATGAACGGCATGCAGATGATTAACGGCCAGGCCGTCCTCTTCAAGGGGGTGAACCGTCACGAGCACGACCCGCACAAGGGACGTACCATCACCGTGGGGTCCATGATACACGACATCCAGCTGATGAAGCAGTTCAACCTGAACGGTGTACGCAACTGCCACTACCCGAACAACTATGCGTGGTACGAGCTTTGCACGGAATTCGGACTCTATATGGTAGACGAAGCCAACATCGAGAGCCATGGCATGATGTTCCACAAAGATGAGACCCTTGCCAACTATCCCGACTGGGAGGTGTCTTTCATGCAGCGGATGAGCCGTATGATTGCACGCGACCGCAACTACTCCGCCATCGTGACTTGGTCTATGGGCAACGAGTCGGGCTACGGCAAGCACTTCGAAACTCTGTATGACTATACCAAGAAGATAGACCCCACCCGTCCCGTACAATATGAAGGGGGTGGCTACAACTCCAAGAGCGACATCTATTGCCCCATGTACGCACGCATCTGGAGGTTGCGCCAACACGTGAACCAGCGTGATGCCCGCCCCATGATTCTCTGCGAATATGCCCATGCCATGGGTAACAGTGTAGGTAACTTCCAGGACTACTGGGACTTGATTTACAAGTACGACCAGCTGCAAGGCGGTTTCATTTGGGACTGGGTGGACCAGACGTTTGCCATCAAGGACGAGAACCAGCGCGACATCTGGGCTTTTGGCGGCGACATGGGATTTGTAGGTGTCGTCAACGACTCCAACTTCTGTGCCAACGGCCTGGTTGCTGCCGACCGCACCCCGCACCCGCACATTTACGAAGTGAAGAAGGTATTGCAATACATCCACTTCGAACCGCTTGCCTTCACCCCGAACAAGATAAAGGTCACCAACTGGCACGATTTCATCGGATTGGAAGGATATACCCTCCGCTGGGCAGTGGAATGCGACGGCAAGACCGTTCAGAACGGTGAGATGGATTTCCCCAAGATTGCTCCCAGAAACTCTGCCAACATAGAATTGCCACTGAAAGCGCTGCCTGCCGACGGCAAGGAGTATTTCCTCACACTGCGTGCATTCACCAAGCACGAAGCGCCATTAGTACCGAAAGGACACGAGGTTGCCATCGAACAATGGGAATTGCCTTCTGCACCGTCAGCCAAAACCGTTCAGCCGGTGGAAGGAACGCTGACCGTAGACCGCAACAACGAAACACTGACCGTGAAAGGCAACAACTTCCAGGTAGCTTTCTCTACCCGAAACGGTGAAATGACAGAGTTGAACTACACCGGAAAGAATCTGATTAAAGAAGGGCTACAACCCAACTTCTGGCGCCCGTTGACCGATAATGATATTCCAAATGGGCACCTGATACGCTGCGGCACCTGGAGAAACGCCGGACGCGATGCCAAACTGCAGAACATCGAAGTTGCAGAAGCCGGACAAACGGCTACTGTCACTGCGACCTACCGCATGGAAGAACAAGATGCTGATTTGCAGACTCTCTACAAAATCACTCCCGACGGCAAGGTTCAGGTAACCATGCACTTCACCCCCGGCAAGAAGCCATTGAGCGAGATGCCTCGTCTGGGCATGCGCATGATACTCCCTGCCGAATATGAAATGATGACCTGGCTGGGCCGTGGTCCGCAAGAGACGTATGCCGACCGCAAGACGGGAGCCTTGATAGGCCTATACAACGCAACAGTCTGGGAACAGTACCATCCGTATGTACGAGCCCAAGAGACGGCCAATCATTGTGACGTACGCTGGGTGGCCCTACGTAATGCAACCGGCGAAGGCCTGCTGGTAGTGGGCGAAGAACCGTTGAGCGTAAGTGCTTGGAACTTCCCGATGGAAGACATTGAATACCGTCCCTCACAGATGGAGCGCCGCCACGGTGGAAGCATCCAGAAGAAAGATATGGTATGGCTCAACATCGACCACAAGCAGATGGGCGTAGGCGGTGACAATACCTGGGGAGCACAAGTTCATCCCGAGTACACCATCACTCCGCACGAATGGAAATACAGCTTCACGCTCGCCCCTCTCGCACCGGAGGATGATGCAGCGGAACAAGCGCACAAATAACCGTTAAATACCTCATTCATATGAAATACAAATTTATACGCATACTCTGCTTCACATTGTTGGCCGCAGGCATCGCAGCCTGCACCCCCGGCATGAAAAGCACTACGGAGAAACGGTATGCCTTCGCCGACATACTGGACATCTCCTACACTCCCCCCTGCACCGCTGCTATGGTTGGTTCACCGACGCCGGCTCGTGGATGGGCTTCACGCTGCCCGAACGGCAACAATGGGTCAACGGCTTCTGCGGCCCCTTCAGCCTCGATATGTTCCGCCGCCAGTGGATGGCACAGTCAGCCGCCGTCGTAAGCTTTGCCAAAGATACACAAGAGATTTTTGTTCCGGATTCCACTTGCTATTACCCCGGCGAGCTCTATATGTCGGCACATTCCACCCACGGGAGCATCACGCAACGGCTCAACTTCACAAGTGCCTCGACCGCCTTGCTGCGCATCGAAGCCGACACGGCTGAAGACCTGCTGTTCTCCGGTAGCCAATGGGGCAAAGACATCACCGTCAGCGTAGAACAGAACTCCGTCATCGCCCGTCATCCCAGTGGCGAAACCGTAACCGTGACCTTTACTCCTAATGTAGAGCTGGCCAAGACTGACAATAACTATACAGCCCTCGTCCGCTCTCCGCGCTACCCCGTCAACGTAGCCATCTCTTTCTTCACTTCCGAAAAAGAGATGACTGCCGGCCTGCAAAACCTGCCGGGCTTGCTCAATAATCCCACCCCCGCCCTGCAAGCCAATGCCGAACGTTGGGAAGGTTACCTCACCAAGATACTGCGCAAGGACATGAAGCCCGAATACGACCGCATCGCCGTGAAAGCCGTCACCACGCTCATCTCCAATTGGCGGACACACCGCGGTGGATTGCTTCACGAAGGTATCATCCCGAGCCATGCCGTAGGCTATTTCGTCGGCTTTTGGGCATGGGATAGCTGGCGCTTCAGTGCCGGAACCGCCAAATTCGACCCCGAACTGGCCAAGAACAACATCCGAGCCATGTTCGACTACCAGCAACCGGACGGCATGATTATCGACTGTATCTACACCGACCCCTCCGAGAACAATGCCCGTGACAGCAAGCCTCCCTTGGTATGCTGGGCTGTCGATGAAATATTTACCCATACGGGTGACACCGCCTTCGTTGCCGAGATGTATCCGCAACTGCTCTCCTATTATAGATGGTGGTACGAGAAGCGCGACCACAACCGCAATGGCATGTGCGAGTACGGTGCTACCGACGGAACACTGGAAGCTGCCGCCTGGGAAAGCGGCATGGACAACGCCATCCGTTTTGACGGCGCCGTGATGCTGAAAAACGAAGGCTACGAGGATGCCTGGAGTATGGATCAGGAGAGTGTGGACTTGAACGCTTATCTGGCACTGGAATGCAAACTGCTGAAGAAATTCTCCAGCCTGCTGAAGATACCTTTCGACGCACCGGACTACAGTAGCCAGGTAGCCGACTATTTCTTTGACAAGAACATCAACTTCTTCTGCGATCGCCGCCTGAAGGACGGTTCATTCATCGAAGAGCCGGGCTGCGAAGCCTACACTCCGTTGTGGACCCGGATTGCCACACAAGCGCAAGTGGACAGCATGCTGCCCATGCTTCAAGATACGGCAAAGTTCTCCACGTATATCCCCTTCCCGACCATTGCCGCCGACAATCCCAAATACAATCCGCGCGGCTACTGGCGTGGCCCCATCTGGCTGGACCAAACCTACTTTGCCATCCGCGGACTGCGCAACTACGGCTACAACCGGCTGGCAGATGAATATACGCTGCAAGTCTTCGACCGCCTGAGTGGGCTGAAAGAGGGTGCTCCCATCCACGAGAACTACGGAACCCATACCGGCGAACGCCTGAAAGCTCCCCATTTCAGCTGGAGCTCCTCACATCTGTTGATGATGTACGACGATTACGGTAAGTAAACCGGGATTCCATATATGTCATAACTCACCACAGATTACACAGATTCACGCAGATTTTTTTAGTTTATTGATATCTGACATATTTATCTGTGTGAATCTGTGTAATCTGTGGTGAGTTATGACACTTTCATGAAGAACAAAAGCGATATGATTATTATCGGTAAACCTGCACCGGAAGCTCTCCACGCAAAGCTCCCAGCGCATTCATTACCAATGCTTCCAATTCGTCTTCTCCGGGATAGACGTGGACGGGAGCAAGGAAAGACACGCGCTCCTGCAACCGCGAAGTGATGTACTCGGAATGTGCCATACCTCCCGTAAGCAGAATGGCGTCCACCTTGCCATAAAGCACAACAGCAGCACCGCCTATCTCCTTGGCAATGCGGTAAATCATGGCATCAAGCACCAAAGCGGCATGGGTGTCTCCCTCAGCGATGCGCCTCTCTATGGCGGGAATGTCGGTAGTACCCAAATGGGCGGCAAGTCCCGCCTTGCCGGAAATACGTTTCTTCAGTTCTTCGGTAGTGTAACGCCCCGAGTGACAAAGGTCTATCAGTTGCCCGGCGGGCAGGGTACCTGCACGTTCGGGCGAAAAAGGACCGAAACCGTCGAGGGCATTAGGCACGTCCACCGCACGGCCGTGGCGGTGGACTCCTACGGAAACGCCTCCACCCAAGTGACAGACAATCAGATTGAGGTCTTCGTAATGCACGGGAGCTTCGGGCTGCAGGGCACTACGCTCGGCAGCATAGCGCCGGGCGATGGCTCGCTGGTTCAAGGCGTGCCAGATGGTGATGCTGGGCATCAGAGGCGAACCGGTGATGCGTGCCACATCGTCCAGTTCGTCCACCACGCCGGGATCGGCTATGAAAGAGGGGCAGCCGGGCAGCATGGCGGCAAGTTCGTGGGCTATCAGACAACCTAAGTTGCAGGCGTGGGTACGCATGGCGTGGAGCATATCGTCCAACATGGCATCGTTCACGGCATACACACCGCCAGGAATGGGTTTCAACAATCCCCCACGGCCGACGATGGCATCGAACTTAAAGGGAATGTCATTGGCCTCCAGCGCTTCCAGCACCAAGTGCTTGCGGAATTCGAACTGGTCGATGATGCGGGGAAATTGGGAAAGCTCCTCCACCGAATGCCGGATGTTGAGTACCAGACGGGGAGTTTCATCCTCATAGACAGCAATTTTTGTCGAGGTGGAACCGGGATTTACTGCCAGTATTTTCATTGATTACGATTTACAAATTACGAACTACAAATTACTAATTACAATCAAGGCTCTTTCACCCCGCTGGTCAGGCAAGCCATGGCAATGCTGTAATATTTGGACAAACCGGAATCGCTACGCGACGGTAATACCACCGGACATGAGGGTCCTTGCAGCAACCCGGCCATATCGGCATGAGAAAACAGAGATACAGCCTTATAAAAAGCATTGCCCGATTCGATGTTTGGGAATATCAACACATCCGCCTCCCCGTCAATCGGTGATACAATGCCTTTGATGTTACCGCTCGTCTTCTCACAAGAAGTCTTCACGTCCAATGGGCCGTCGATGATGACATTGCCGAACTCTCCGGCTTCCGCCAGTTCTACAATATTCACATAGTCCAATGAATGGGGGAATTTAGCGCTAACCTTCTCCGTGCAATGAATCAGCGCGATACGTGGCTGCTCTATCCCGAAATGGCGGCAAGTATGGATGGCATACCAAATCATTTCAATGCGCTGTTGCAGCGTCGGGCGGGGAATGACCGCAGCATCGGAGAAAAAGAGCAGTTTATCGTAAGTAGGTATCTGCATCACGGCCAGATGGGTCAGAATCTTTCCTTTAGGCAACAAACCATGTTCCTTGTCCAGAATGGCACGTAGCAAATTGTCGGTATTGATGATGCCTTTCATCAGGATGTCCGCTCCACCCTCGCGTACGATACGCACCGCCTCACGTGCAGCCTCATCGGAATCTTCTATATGCAAGGTACTGACATATTGAGGATATTTCTTCAAGGTGGGATATTTTTCCAATATGGCAGAATCGCCAATCATCAGAAATTCCGCAATCCCCTCCTCCAAGGCACGGGATATGGCATATTCTGTATTAGGGTCATTGGCACAAACTACCGCAATACGTTTCCTCTTATTCAAGGTTTTCAGGTGGGCTGTTAACTGGGCAAAGTTCCGTATCGGTTCCATAACGTTAGATTTTTAGCAAATATCTAAAAAAATGTCGAGAAATACGGCATTTGCCCCATTGAAATTTTATATGTTTAATATCATTTTGATATGTTCACCACAGATTACACAGATTGACACGGATTTGAACAGAATTTGAGTTACTCTGTTGATTATATATCATATATAACCTCCCTCTCTTCTGTTAAAAATCCGTGTTAATCTGTGATATCTGTGGTGAATTGTGTACTTTTGCCCAAAATAGATTGATAATATAATATGGGTAGTCTTATTTTCCCTCCGTATCTGCAGGAAGGTGATCGTGTCATTGTTCTCTCCCCTTCCAGCAAGATTGACAAATCTTTCCTGAAAGGCGCCTACAAACGTTTGAAGTCCTGGGGGCTGGAAGTCGTATTCGCAAAGCACGCGGGGAGTTCCAACGGAACGTATGCAGGAAATATCCGGCAACGCCTCGAGGACCTGCAGGAAGCCATGGACGATGAAGAAGCCAAAGTCATATTCTGTAGTCGGGGCGGTTACGGAGCCGTGCATCTGATAGGCAAACTGGATTTTACCAAGTTCAGGCAGCATCCCAAATGGCTCATCGGATTCAGTGACATCACCGCCCTCCATAATCTGTTCCAGCAGAATGGCTTCGCGTCGTTGCACGCCCCCATGGCGCGCCATCTCACAGTAGAACCGGAAGACGACTTCTGCACACAAGCACTGAAGGATATACTATTCGGGCAGGCATTGGGAGGAACCGAAGCATTCAGTTATGTCTGCCCGGGGCACAAACTAAATCATAAGGGAGAGGGAAAAGGCGTGTTGCGCGGCGGCAATTTGTCTGTGTTCTACGGGCTGCGTGGTACTCCTTACGATATTCCCGCCGAAGGCACCATCCTCTTCATCGAAGATGTGGGAGAACGCCCACATGCGGTGGAACGCATGATGTACAATCTCAAACTGGGAGGTGTCCTCGACAAGCTTTCCGGCCTCATCATCGGACAATTCACCGAATACGAGGAGAACAAGTCCCTGGGAAAAGACCTATATGGCGCATTGGCCGATTTGGTGAAGGAATACGATTACCCGATATGTTTCGATTTTCCCGTCGGACATGTCAGCATGAATGTACCGCTGATAAACGGCGCTGCGGTAACACTGAAAGTTGGAAAGAAAGAAGTGAAACTAAGTTTTAATACAGAAAGAGAATGAAACGGAATTATACATTCATCCCGTTGCTGCTGTTGCTGATTGTAGCGATAGTGGCATGCAGCAACAACAGCAGCAAGTCTGCAGCCGATAATGACAGTGAGGGCGATGCGACCAAAGCGACTGTCCAAGTGCCTCAGTTCAGTGCAGACAGTGCATATCAATACATACAGACCCAAGCGGATTTTGGTCCGCGCGTGCCCAACACCGCCGCCCACAAAGCCTGCGGAGAATTCCTTGCCAAGAAGCTGGAAGAATTCGGCGCCAAAGTATACAACCAGCATGCCGACCTGGTGGCTTACGACAACACCATCCTGAAAGCGCGCAATGTTATCGGAGCCTATAATCCGG